>Ga0209048_10000009_pt1 | contig 161093 bp, 129 predicted proteins | sample FrelakmetCRP12CR_FD_187146 | JGI IMG/M metagenome (GOLD analysis project Ga0209048, IMG submission 187146) | Freshwater lake sediment microbial communities from the University of Notre Dame, USA, for methane emissions studies - CRP12 CR (SPAdes)... | ecosystem: Environmental > Aquatic >...
CTCGCCGATGGGGGAACATCGCCTTCGTCGCGGCGCCTTGCATCTGGCCCCGCGACGCTCGTAACGCGACCGCACCCGCTTACTCGGACAGGCTCCTAGCTCCACCACGGCCACGGCCGCGTGTTAAGCACGCTTCGGGCCGTGGCCCAACCCTTGCGGGCGGTGGCGACGCCCCAGCGCACGTCGGCGAGGCCGTGCGCGTCGTGGGCATCGGGGCCGATCGAGATCGGCACACCCAGCTCAACCGCCCGGCGCACCCAGCGCCAATCCAGGTCGAGCCGAAACGGGTGGGCGTTGATCTCGACCGCTGCTCCGCTCTTTGCCGCCGCCTGCAGGACGACCTCCAGGTCGACCTGGTAGCCGGGACGGGCCAGCAGGAGTCGCCCCGTCGGATGGCCGAGGATCACGCCGCGCCCACGCCCCACGGCCCGACACAGACGAGCGGTCTGAACGTCGGCCTCCTGCCGAAACGAGGAGTGCACGGAGGCGACCACGAAATCGAGCGTCACGTGCTCCGGCAGATCAAGTGTGCCGTCGCGGAGGATGTCAGCTTCGAGTCCACGCAGGAGCAGTGGAGCCCCGCCACGGGCGTTGTGGGCTGTGATGGCCTCGCCCTGCGTGCGTAGACGCTCGGCGTTCAGGCCGTTGGCGTACGCCGCGCTCGCGGAATGATCCGCGATGCCGAGGTAGGACCAGCCCAGGCGAGCCGCCGCCTTGGCCATCTCTGCAAGGGGCGCCATGCCGTCGGAGTCGGTGGTATGCGCATGCACGGCGCCGAGCAGATCTCCCTCCTCGACGAGGCGTGGCAGCGCGTCAGCGCGCGCGGCCCCGACCTCGCCGGCACCTTCGCGCAGCTCGGGGGGTATCCACGGCAGGCCGAGCTGCGCATAGAGCTCATCCTCGTCGCGGCAGGGAATGTGGCGCGCCTTGCCGCCGTGGAGCTGCCCATTCGCGAACACCAGGCCGCGACGCCGGGCCTCGATCGAGAGCTGGACGCAGTGCTCTGCGCTGCCGGTGTGCCAAGCCAACGCAGCGCCAAAGTCGGTGGGCTGGACAACGTGCGCCCGCACTTGAATTCCGGCGCGATGCTGGCCGCGCACCTCGGTCCCGCCCACGCTCGCGGGTGCCGCCAGACAGCTCTGGAGCGCGCTTGCGATCTCGTCCGTGCTGGCTCCGGCGCATACCACCACCGCCTCGCCGACGACCTCCAGGCAACGCCGCACCTCACCTGCGACCTCGCTCCTGCTCTCCGGCAGCAGCGTGCGCAGCCGCCTGAGCACGTCCTCGGCTGCCGCCCACCCGACCGAGAGATGATGCTTGTCCGCGATCTGGTTCTGGAACTCGATCGCGGCCAGGAGCTTGTTCTGCGTGACGGGACCGAAACCGGCCAGCGAGACAAGGCGGTTCTCCCGACAGGCGTACTCGAGCTCGCCGAGCGACTCAACGCCAAGCTCGTGCCAGAGAGTGCGCGCGCGGCGCGTGCCCAGGCCCGGCAAGGCGAGGAGTTGAGATAGGCCGGGTGGGACCCGCCGCTGCAGTTCGGCCAGCGCAGCCGGCTCGCGCCCGGCGAGTACGTCCTCGATGATCGCGGCGATGCCCTTGCCGATCCCCGGCACCGCGGTGAGCTCGCCCTTCGCCACGAGGTCGGGCAGCTCGGGTTCGAGGCGAACGATGGTGCGAGCGGCACTCATGAGCGCGCGCGACTTGAACGGGTTTTCACCGGCAAGTTCGGAGAGCGTCGCAATTTCCTCGAGAACCGCGCCCACGCGGCGTCGTTCGCTCATGCCGTGCGTGTTATAGTTTATTCGGTTTCATGCCGATACGGTGGCCTTTTTCGCGCTCCTTACTTTACCCGCTGACGGCCGTCTTGCTCGTGCTCACGGTCGTACCGGTGGGGCTGCTCGGTTGGGCATCCGTGACCTCGAACCGCGAGCAGATCGCGACGCGCGAGAAGCAGTACCTCACCCGCCAGGCGGAGAGCCTCGCGCGCACGCTCGAGCTCGAAATCCTCAAGCACACGGGGCCGATCGAGACGCTCGCCAGGAACCTATCCTTCAGCAGCGGACGGCCCCTGACCAGCGACGAGGCGACCGCAGCGCTCGACCGGGTCATGCGGCCGGACTCCGACATCGCGCTGCTGCGATTCATGGACAGCTCCGGGCGGGGTGTTTCGGCGCAGGCCCGTGAGCTGCCCGCTGCGGCGCTCGAGGCATCGGCGTGGGATGAGGCGTTCCGGGCGAACGTGCAGCACGGCAGGCCGCGCAGCACGCTCATCCGTTTAGGAGGCGCGCAACCGCTGCTGCTTGTGTCGCTGCCAATCGGGAACGACAGCGGCAGGGCGGTCGGGGCGCTCCAAGGCCTGGTCGTGCTGACCGGCATCGCGCGCCGCGTCAGTGAGGAGAGCGCGCGCGGCGCGGTCATCGATGTCGTCGACGAGGGCGGTCTTGTCGTGTTCTCGACCGACCAAGCACGGCTGGGACGGTCAGAGGCGCAGCACCCGCTCGTGGCACAGTTCCTGAGCGCGCCGCATGCACCCGTGCGCCCGACCCAGATCTACCGTGACCCGCTGCGGGAGGAGCGCGATCAGGTGTTGGGCTCGCTCTGGCCGGTGGAGGACGCCCGGTTTTCGGTGATCCCGCGCTGGGCGGTGGTTACGGCGCGCACCGTTGACGTGGCCTTTGCGCCCGTGCAGGACATGGCCCGGCGCACCGCGCTGCACGTCGCGCTGACCGCTTGCGTGGCGATGCTGGCAGGGATCGTGCTGGCGCGCCGCATCACCTCGCCGCTGCGCCATCTGACAGAGCTGACGACGGCGGTGGCAAAGGGCGACTTCACCCGCCGCGTCCCGGTGGAGTCGCGTAACGAGGTTGGGCAGCTGGCTGGGAACTTCAACGCCATGGCGGGCGAGATCGGGCGCTACGTCAGCTCGCTCCACGACGCCCTGCAGGAGAACCAGGCCTTGCTCGTCGAGTCGATCAGGGCGCTCGCCGCCGCCATCGACGCCAAGAGCCCCTACACCCACGGCCACTCGGAGCGCGTGTGCCAGTACGCAGTTGCGATCGCCAAGCACAGCAGGGTGCAGGGCGAGGAACTCAAGCGCATCGAGATCGCGGCGCTACTGCACGACGTGGGCAAGATCGGCATTGAGGACGCCATCCTGCAGAAGCCCGGCATTCTGACCGACGATGAGTTTGTGCAGATGCGCGCTCACACCGTCAAAGGGGCCACCATTGTCAGCTCGATCAAGCGCCTGGAGGACATCCTGCCGGGCATCCGCTCCCATCACGAGAACTGGGCCGGCGGCGGCTATCCCGACGGTCTCGTCGGTGAGGCGATCCCGTTTCTCGCCCGCATCATCGCCGCCGCCGACGCCTTTGACGCCATGACCACTCAGCGGCCGTATCAGGGCGCCATGAGTCTGGATGCGGTGTGCACGCGAATGCGGCAGCTCTCCGGCCGCCGTCTTGATCCCGTGGTGGTCGAGGCGTTCTTTGCCGCCCTGGCGGCTGGCGATCTCTCGCCGCTCGCAGAAGTGGAGGTTGCGTGACATGCGCTGTTCCCGCTTTGTCTGCGTCGCCGCACTGATCGTGCTGGTGACGGCGTGCAGCAGTACCACGCGTGAGCCGGGCGCCTCGGCGACCGGGGCCGACGCCCATGACCCGCTCGCGGCCGTCACGTTGATGGATCAGGGTCAGGCCATGGTGGCTCAGGGTCGCTTTGAGGAGGGCCTGCAGCGCTACAGCGCGGCACTCAGGTTGCAGCCCACCAACCCGACGATCTACAACTTGATCGGTGTCGCGCGCCTCCGCAGCGGCGACCCTGCCAAGGCGGTGGAGGCGTTTAGTCGCGCCCTGACGCTGGCGCCGACATACTCTGACGCCCGCAACAACCGCGGCGCCGCCTACGTTCAGCTCAACCAGTTTGCTGAGGCCGAGGCCGATTTCCTCGTTGCCCTTTCTGACTCGACCTATGCCAACCGGGCCGGCGTACTGTTCAACCTGGGCTCGCTCCAGGCCGGGCGCGGAAACCTGCAAGCGGCCAGGGAGTACTTGCGCCGCGCGACGCTGACGGCGGGAGCCGTGGATGCGTACCTGCTCCTGGGCCAGGTCGAGAGCAAGCTGGGCAAGCGGGAGCTCGCAGAGATTGCGTTGCGCGCCGGGCTCGACCGCGCCCCGGAACGGGTCGATATTCGCCTCGCGCTTGCAGACCTCCTCGACAGCGAGGGCCGGCAGAGCGAAGCGCGCGAGCTCTACCAAATGATCGTTGCGCAAGCGTCGGGGTCCCGCGAGGCCGCAGCGGCACGGCTCAAGCTGGCGCGTTGAGATGTCGATCAAGGACCTGCTCGAGGATCTCGTGGCGAAGACAAATGGCGCGCTGGGCGCCGTTTTTGTCGACCCTGAGGGCGAAGCGGTCGAGCTGTGTGCGCGCACCGCGACGCCGTACGAAATGCGTCTCGAGGCGGCGTACCACGGGGTCTTCTTGCGCCGGGCGGCGCGGCTGGCCTCGCTCGCCGGCGCCGGCAGCCTGCGCCGCCTGACGATTGCCGGCCGGGACCTGCGCGTCTTGAGCCGCCCGCTCAAGGGCAACTACTATCTCGTGCTCGTGCTCAAGCAGGACGCCTCAGTCGCGGTGGCGACGAACACGCTGCAGCGGGTGAGCGTCGAGTTCGACCACGAGATCGCCTAGCGGTCCGTCTGCGAGGGTCGCCTTGGATCTCGTGCAACGTCTCCGCCGCGGTTTGGCTGGAACGCGGTCATTGCTCCGTGACCGACTGGCTGGCGCCGACGCTGACTTGAGCGCCGAAGCACTCGAGGAGGCACTGCTCGCCGCGGACGTCGGCGTTGACCTTTCTCGCCAGCTTGCCGAGGAGCTTGCGGACGCGAGACGTCACGGTCGCCTGGGACCCGGCGGTGAAATCGAGCGGATCGGCGCCCGGGTGCGTGAGGTGCTCGCCGCAACGGCGCCCGAGCCGGCGCGCGGCGCGCCGCACGTCACCTTGGTGGTGGGGGTGAACGGCTCGGGCAAGACCACGACTGCTGCAAAGCTCGCCGGTAGACGACGCCGCGACGGGCGCGAGGTGCTTCTGGTGGCGGCCGACACCTTCCGCACCGCCGCGATCGAGCAGCTCCAGCGCTGGGGCGAGCGGGTCGGGGTTCCGGTCGTGGCGCCGCGCCCGCGCTCGGACCCCGGCGCGGTCGTATTTGACGCCTTGCACGCGGCGGTGGTACGTGCCTGCGACGAAGTCGTCATCGACACGGCGGGCCGGCTCCACACCAAGCACAATTTGATGGCGGAGCTCGACAAGGTGCGCCGCGTGAGCGGTCGCGCCGTGCCGGGCGCTCCGCACGAGGTGCTGCTCGTGCTTGACGCCTCGACCGGGAGCAACGGCATCGCGCAGGCACGCGAGTTCACCGCGCACGCCGGCGTTACCGGCGTCGCGCTCGTCAAACTCGATGGCACGGCCAAGGGCGGCGTCGTGCTCGCGATCGCGCACGAGCTCGGCGTGCCGGTGCGCTGGGTCGGCGTTGGCGAAGGGCCTGACGACCTTCTGCCGTTCGACCCCGAGGCGTTTGCTTCCGCCCTTTTGGAGGGGCTCACGTGAGCGGAACTTGGTCACGGTTGATGCGTCAAGCGATCGAGCTCGCGCAGCAGGGGCATTACGGCGCCAGCCCCAACCCAATGGTGGGCGCGCTCGTGCTCGCGCGCGACGGGAGTGTGGTCGGCAGCGGCGCGCATCTGCGCTGCGGCGGCCCGCACGCCGAGGTAACTGCGCTGGAGAGCGCAGGGGCCGAAGCGCTCAAGGCCACGCTCGTGGTCACCCTCGAGCCGTGCGTCCACCAAGGTAAGACACCGCCGTGCGTGGACGCGATTCTCGCTGCCGGCTTGGCCAGGGTGGTGATCGGAACCCGCGACCCGAACCCACAGGTCGACGGGCGCGGCGTCGCGGCGCTGCGCGACGCTGGCATCGAGGTCGTCGAGGGCGTCGAGGAGGAGGCGTGTCGTGCTCTCAACGTGCGCTTCTTCCACTGGATCGCCACAGGCCGGCCGTTCGTGGCGCTCAAGATGGCCATGAGCCTCGACGGCAAGCTGGCGGCACGCGGCGGACGCGGGCGCTGGATCACCTCAGAGGCCTCGCGTCGCGAGGGCTACGCGCTGCGCGAGGAGTTCGACGCTGTGCTCGTCGGGGTCAAGACGGTGCTCAACGATGACCCCCACCTCGTCCGCCATCTGGGTCTCAACCCGGACCCGCACCTGCGGCGCATCGTGCTCGACTCGCGGCTGCGTACGCCCGCGGACGCGCTGCTGTTTGCGCGCGAGCCGCAGGACATCGTCATCTTCTGCCTGGAGAATGCAGACGTGGCGCGCCGGCGCGAGCTTGAACGCGGCGGCGCCATGGTCGTCGAGGTCGGCGACGACGGGAATGGGCGCTGCGACCTGCGCCAGGTACTGCGCTGGCTTGGCGGCCACGGCATCAGCTCGCTGCTCGTCGAGGGCGGCGGCGAGGTGCACTGGTCGTTTCTGCGCGAAGGTCTGGCTCAGCGCGTCCACGCGTTCGTGGCGCCGCTCATGCTCGGTGGGCGCGAGGCGACACCGGCCGTTGGCGGCGCCGGGTTTGCATCTCCGCAGGAAGCGGCAAGGCTGCGTTTCGTCGAGGTCAGGCGCCTCGGTGAGGACCTCGTCGTAGTGGCGGAGGTGGAACGTGTTTAGCGGCCTGGTTGCGGTGCTTGGCAGCATTGCGGCGACACAGCGGGGGGGCGCCGGCGCACGTTTGGCCGTGACATGCGAGCTGGGTGGCGAGGCGATGAGTCTCGGTGAGAGCATCGCTGTGCAGGGCGTCTGCTTGACAGTCGCTCAGCTCACGCGCGACGGCTTCGCGTCCGACCTCTCGTCCGAGACGCTCTCGCGCACCACGCTCGGCTCGGTGCGCGTCGGACAGCGTGTCAACCTCGAGCGTGCTCTGCGTCTTGGCGACAGGGTCGGCGGGCACATCGTCCTGGGCCACGTCGACGCCGCCGTTCCGGTTTCGGCGGTACGGCCGAGCGGCGAGTTCGCTGCCGTCCGCATCGCGCTGCCGTCCTCGCTTCAGCCGGAGGTGGCCGAGAAGGGCTCCGTCGCGATCGATGGCGTGTCACTCACCGTGTCGGCCCTTGGTGCAGGCTGGTTTGAGGTCGTCCTCATCGCTGCTACGCGTACCGCCACCACGCTCGGCGAGTTGCGCGCCGGTGCGCGCGTCAACCTGGAGACCGACGTGCTCGCCAAATACGCGCGCAGTGCGCTTGCAGGCGCTCGGCCCGATCTCGCATCCCTGCTCAGCCTGGAGCCTCATGCGGCGGATTGACCCGGCGTTCCCGGACCTGCTGCCGGCGTCACATCGTCTCGGAGCGCCGCCCGTGGCGCTCACCCGCGTCATGCTCGATCCGGTGGAGATGAACCTGTGTTGGCCCGCACCCCCGGCTGAGCCGGCAGGAGGGGATCGCAACCCGCCGCGCCGCCCGCTTCAGGTGCTGGTACACGCGCAGCAAGCGGCACGGGAGCGTAATCTCGTCGCGCTGCTTGTGCGTGCCGGCTGTGGGCTGCTACTTTTCCTCGACGAGGCGCTCACCAGCGACTTCGTGCCCGAGCAGTTGTTTGCCGGGCAGATTGTGGTGCTGGCGCCGTGGCTGCCGCCGTTCTGGGGTGGCGAGGTCATCCCCGGGCTGCGGCCGTGGCGTGAGCGGGGCTTGAGTGCCGGCGTCCTGCTTGCCTTAGCGCCCGCACCACAGGCGCTCGACGTGGTCGCGTCGGGGATCGAAGAGGCCGAGGCTGCCGGAGCCGAGTTCGCGGTGGCATGCCCGCTTTCGCTCCCCGCCGAGGACAGGCATCGCGTCTATGACACGCACGCCGGGGCGGGCGGCGACGGCGCCCTGGAGGACCTGCTCTTCCACACCGACATGCCTGCGCTCGTGCTCGAACTCGAGCGCGAGGCGTCGCGGCAGTGCCGCCGCCACGGTCTTGGCGAGTGTGTCAACGGCCCTGCAACCGCGCTTGCGTCGCAAGGCTGCGTCGCCGCCAGCTCCCAGCTCCTGCTCTGGGCGCGTCGCCTGGATCTCCTCGACGGTCTCGCCTCGACAGGCTGGCAGTTGCGGCGGGCGGCGCGCGCGCTGCTGGCTTCGCGCCGCGATCCCGCTTCGCTCCTCGCGGAAGACAACTTGCGCATCGTGCCCGGGTTCACGCCCTGGGTGGAGGCGTTCGCGCGCGCCGCGTGGGGTGGCAGCGGTGAGCCGTTCGAGGAGGTCCTGAGCCGCTGGATCGGGCAGTGAGCGTGCGCCCGCGGCGCGGTGCGCGTTCTCCCGCGGGTCTCTACCTCCACATACCGTTCTGCGCGCGCCGCTGTGCCTACTGTGGCTTTGTCACTTCGACTGAGCTCGACATGATGCCGCGCACGATGGCGGCGCTGCGGCGAGAGATCACCAGGCTGGGCGAGTGCGGCGGCCGGCCGCTCGCCACGCTCTACCTGGGCGGCGGCACGCCCTCACTGCTGCCGCTCGCACAGCTCGAGGCGCTGCTTGAGTGCGTCGGGCAACGTTTCCCACTTGCTCCGGGCGCCGAGATCACGCTCGAGGCCAACCCGGATGACGTGACCTCGGTGCAGGTCGAGGCCTGGGACAGGCTTGGCATCACCCGCATCTCGGTCGGCTGCCAGTCGTTCGACGATCGCGTGCTTGCCTACCTCAACCGCCGTCACGATGCGCGTCAGGCCGAGAACGCGGTGCGAACGCTCCTCGCCCGCGGTCTGGAGGTTTCGCTCGATCTCATGATCGGGCTGCCCGGCCTGAGCGAGGATCAGCTCTCGGCAACGCTGGCGACGGTGTGCCGTCTGCGGCCGCAGCACGTCTCGGTCTACCTGCTCGAGACGGACAAGCCCCATGCCCTCGGCCGCCTCGCGCTGCGCCGTCCCGACCTCTTTCCCGACGCGGACGAGGCGGCGCGGCACTACCTTGTGGTCGGGCGCGCGCTCGTCGGGGCCGGGTACCGGCACTACGAGATCTCGAACTTCGCCCTGCCTGGCCACGCGGCCCGGCACAACCTGCGCTACTGGCTGCGACAACCCGTGCTGGCGGCCGGACTCGGCGCGCACGGGAGCAGCGGCCGCCAGCGCTGGGCGAATCTTGACGATCTCGCCGCCTATCTCGGCGCGGTCGAAGCTGGGCGCGCACCACTCGCGTGGAGCCGTCGGCTGAGCGACGCCGAGGTGGTCAAGGAAGGGGTGATGCTCGGCTTGCGCCTCGCGCGCGGCGCGCGCAGCGAGCTGGTCAAGCGTGCCGCCGCTAGCGCCCCCGACTTCGGTCGTCGAGTGGAGGAGTTCCTCGCGCTCGGGCTGCTGCGCGAAGGCGGGGACCGCGTGTGGCTCGTGCCACGCGGCTTCCTGCTCTCGAACGAGCTTTTTGCCGCGCTCTGGTGACCTCCCCGGCGGCGCCGGCAAGCGCGCTAGACTGCGCCGGGACGCGGCATGAGACGGGATCATGTGATCGGCATCGCTGTTGTGTTGGCACTCGCGCTGCCGGCGCGTGTGGGCAGCCTGCACCTGCCCAACTCGTTCACCTCCGCGCAGTTCGCCAGCTTCGGCATGGCGGCCGCGGACGCCATCGCTTTCCCCTGGCTTGCATCTGCGGCGCCCACCGGCATGCCCGGGTTCGAGTTGGTGGCCGCCGCCGGCGGGCCGCGAGTCAACTCGGATTCGGCGTGGTGGCACGCCATCGATAGCCGGCTCGTCGCCGGCGTCTGGCCCGGACAGCGGCTGATCGCGCGCAAGGGCCTGCCGCTGCGCTTCGACGTGGGCGCGCAGGTTGGCAGTCTCGCGGGCGAGCGCTTCTGGGGGGTGGAGGGGCGCTGGGCGCTCATCGAGGGCGGTGCCGTGACGCCGGCAATCGCACTGCGGGCGAGCTACTCGCAGTTTGCCAACGCACCGTTCCAGGTGGCGGCCCAGGAGCTGCAGCTCGGCATCTCGAAGGGGTTTGCCGTCCTCACGCCCTACGGCGCCATCGGCTATCGGCGCTTCGATGCCTCGGCTCGGGTGGGCACGCCGGCTGACGTCGCGCTCTCGGCAACGGGCAGCACGACGACCTGGGCGGTCGGGGTGCGCCTCAACGTGCCCGTGCTCCGCCTCGTTGGCGAGGTGCGCCACGCCGCCAACCTCGCGTACTTTCTTGGTGTAGGAGTTGGCCTATGAACCTGCAAGGTGTCACCGTCCTCACCCTGGCTCTCGCCGCGCTCGCGCTGCCCGGTTGCGACGAGCCGCGCAAGGAAAAACCGTTCGAGCGGGTGTCGCGTGTGCGGCTCCAGCACAAGGTGGCGCCCAACTGGCACGAGATGCGCAAGGATCGCGACGGCAAGCCCGAGCTCGTCATCGACCTTGCGGTCACGAACACGGGCAAGGAGCGCCTGCGCCACGTCACGCTGCTGCTGCATCTGCGCTCCTTCGACGCCAAGAACCGGATCACGCAGCCGGTCACGCTCGATCTGATTGGCCTCGTGCCGGGCATCCCCGGCAAGCTCAGGCTCGTGGTGCCCGGCGTCGAGGTGCGGGCAGGCGAGTCCGTCTATCTGGAGATGCAGGGCCAGCCCACGCGCGAGCAGATGACGCGCTATCCGGAGTACTTGGAAGGCGTCAGTTGAGCGGTGCGATGGCGGGAACCTGGAAGCGCTCGCTCACGATGCGCTCGAGGCGCGGGCGAATGACGAGGTCGAACGTCTCCTGCTTGTCCGGGAACAACCTCAGCGCAGCCGTGCGCGCGGCCTCGATCAGGCGCAGCCCCTCGCAAAACGTGAGCAGGTTGTCCTCGGCGAGCATCTGCGCCGTCACGTCCACGAGCAGGCGCAGGCGCCGCAGCCTGTGCGCTTCGTCCCGCAGCAGTTCTTCGGGCTCCATCCACAGGGGTAAACAACGGTCGGGCGCGTGACATTTCCGTGGTCGTGGGCGCCCCGTCAGGCGCGGGCTTGTGACCGTGCCGCGGACGTTGGTGCCGCTCGGGCATGAGCGGCTCGCTCTTGGCGTCGGCGATCAGCGCTGCCCAACGAGGCGGAGAAGTCCTGCGCCGCCACTTCCGCGCCCTTGACCCTACCTCCGTGACGGAGAAGGCGCGCAACGACTACGTCTCTGCCGCCGACCGCGCGAGCGAGCAGGCCATCGTCGAGTACCTGCGCTGGGCCACACCGGGGGTCGGCATGCTGGCCGAGGAGGGCGGCGCCAGCGGCGACGCCGCGGCGCGCTGGCTCGTGGACCCTCTCGACGGCACCGCCAACTTCGTCCACGGCTTCCCGCACTACGCGGTCTCGATTGCACTCGAGGTCCGGGGCAGGCTTGAAATCGGGGTGATCTACGACCCGGCGCGCGACGAGCTCTTCACCGCAACGGCCGGCGGCGGCGCCTTCTGCAACGGGCGCCAAGTGCGCGTCACGGGTCGCGAAGGCCTGGCAGGCGCTTTTCTGACCACGGGCTTCCCATTTCGCGTGCACCACCTGGTGGACACCTACTTGGCCGTGTTCCGGGACGTTTTCCTGCGTGTGGCGGCGATCCGGCGCCCCGGCGCGGCGGCACTCGACCTCGCCCACACGGCGGCGGGGATCTTCGACGGCTTCTTCGAGTTCTGCCTGTCGCCGTGGGACATCGCCGCGGGCGCGTTGCTGGTGCGGGAGGCCGGTGGGGTGGTTACCAATCTCGACGGCGGCGAAGAGATCTTCAGGCACGGCAACGTGGTCGCCGCGGGCGCGGGCGTCCAGCGCGAGCTGCTCGCCGTGATCGGCCGGCACTGCCGCGACGTCGAGATCCATCCCTGACCGGCGTCCGTCACCACGGCGGGTCACGATTCTCTCGGCGCGGGCACGTGGTGCGCACACACCTAGCCCGGATTATTCATGAGGGGCCGTAGCGAGGGTGCGGAGGTGGCTGTCATGGTGGGCGCACGTAGGGCTGAGAATCCGAGGCGTACTGTCCCGTACGCCGCAGGAGGCGAAGCCCGAGTACGCCCGCCGGGGTGGCCACAGCCGCAGCCGCAGTAGGCACCTTCGTGAATAGTCTGGGCTAGGTGGGCACGATCACGACGCAGAAGACGGGCCGCAGGATGAAAGCTAGACCTGACCTTGCCCGGTGGCACTCAAGAGCGCCGTGACCTTCGCAGTTCGGGGCCAGAGCAGCGCCATGCCTGCGCCCGAAAGCGCAAGGAAGGCCCAGAACCAGTCTGCCCGGCCGGTCACGAAGTTGAGTGTAAGACCGAGCACTGCAACCGCTTCAACGCGAGCGTAGGCGACCACATGGGCGCTTAAGTGAGCGGCCAGAAGGGGTGCGGGCTGGTGCCCGACCTCGTACACGCGGCGGGGACCAGCCAGCATGGCGCGGTAGACCGGCATCACCGTGACGAAGTTGAGCGCGGTGAGAAAGGCGAAGCCCCAGAGCAGCGCCTCGGCCTGGGGCCACTGCGCCGCCGGTGGCGCAACCAGGAGCACCGCGGCCGCGCAGGCGAGCAGGCTCACGAGCATCGCCCCGCACACGATCCGGAGCCGCAACATGTGAAGCGCCAGTACGTTATCCATGGCGGGCCTCCTGCGATCAGTTGCTGGGCCGGGACCTGAGGCGCGGCCGCGTGCCGGGTGCCGGGGCGCCAAGTGTGCGGCGCCGCGGCCAAAGCGATACGGCCCAGTCGGCGCGGGCCGGCGGCGCCGCTGATCGCGCCATGCCTCCGTAAACAACAGAGCCCGCTGGTGTTAACGGCGACTGCTGCGCTGCTCGTTGTCGCCGATCTTCCGCCACTGACATCCTCCTCGTGCCCGGGCGATACCCGTCCAGCCCGTTGCGCGGCTCGACCCGGCTTGCGGGACTGAGGCCCGTAGGTTACGGGCAAGCCGGGGCTGGGTCAACGCCGCTGCCCACCTGGAGACAGCGAAACCCGGCTGTGCCGGGTTTCGTCTTGGCGGAGTTTCCGCCCGGACCTTTGCAGTTGTTGTCGCGGCTGCTAGGTTCGTAAAACGCCCGCGTCCCGATCGGTAGTACGAATATGGGAGCAGGGCGGGCGCGTGTCAAGGGCCGATGCGGCCGCCCATTGCCTCCACCACGGCGACGGCGGTGGCGAGCGCCGCCGCGCCAGCGGCGCCGTCGACGAACGGGCCCGCTTGACCCCGGCACGCGCGTTGAAAGGCAACGTGCTCGGCGGCAAGAGGTTCTGCTTTCTCGACCGGGACCGGCACGGGCTCGATCATGGGCTCGCCCTGCCCGCGTACAAGCCGGTAGGCCGAAACCGTCTGCTCCGCGTAGTCGATCGAGTAGTAGGCGTCGGTCTCAAACAGGCGCAGCTTGCGGACGCGCTCCGAGGAGACCCGGCTCGCCGTTAGGCTGGCGACGCAGCCGTCCGCAAACTCGAGCCGCACGTTGGCAAGGTCCACGCGACCCGATAGCACCGGCACCCCGACCGCCCGCACCTCGACAACCGGCGCGCCGCTTAGCGCCTGCGCGAGCTGGAGATCATGCACCATCAGGTCGAGCACCACGTCGATGTCGAGCGAGCGCCGGGTGAACGGCGACAAACGCTGTGCCTCGATGTATTTCGGTCGCGGCTTGCGGGCGAGCACGGCCTGCACGGCCGGGTTGAAGAACTCGACGTGGCCGACTCCCAGCACGATGCCGTGGCGCTCGGCGAGCGCAACCATTTCCTGCGCCTGCGCCACGCTCGCGGCGATCGGCTTCTCCACCAACACGTGCCGACCGGCGGTGAGAAAGGCGGCGGCGACGTCGCGATGAGTGACGGTGGGCGAGGCGACGATGGCCGCGTGCGCCCGCCGCACCGCCTCCCCGAGGGAGGCGAGCGGCTCGGCGCCAAACTCGGCGCACAGGCTTTCGAGGCGAGCGCGGTCTGGGTCGAACGCGCCCACGCAGCGCCAACCCGGCAGGGAGCGCGCCAGGCGCAAATGATGGCGGCCGAGATGGCCGGTTCCGACGACGACGACCGGGATCGGTTCAAGCTCGCTCACGGTCTGGAAGCTTAGCGACCGCGTATGACGGGGGCAAGCGCGAGCTCCCGGAGTTTAGGCCGGCGGCGCTCCCGGCTACACTTCAGGGCGCACGATGATCGACTCCCACGCCCACCTCGCGATGTTCCCGGCGGCCGAGTGGCACGAGGTGCTGGCACGTGCGCGCGCGGCGGGTGTGGCCGCGGTGCTCGCGCCGGCAACCGGTCCCGAGGATCTCGACGAGGTCCTCAGGCTCGTCGAGGAGTTCCCCGGCACGGTCCTTGGGGCGCTCGGCTTCCACCCCCACGAGGCGCGCCACCTCGATCAGGGCTGGAAGCGCCGGCTGGAGGCCGGGCTCAAGCGCGAGGGCATCGTCGCCATCGGCGAGATTGGCCTCGATTACCACTACGACCACTCCCCACGCGAGGACCAGCGCGCGGCGCTGGCCTGGCAGCTCGGCCTGGCACGGGAGCGCGCCCTCCCGGTCGTGCTCCACCAGCGCGAGGCGTGGCAGGACTTCCTCGCCGACCTCGACGCCGGTGGCGTCGTGCGCGGGGTGGCGCACTCTTTCACCGAGGGCGCTGACGGGACAGCCGCGGTGATCGCGCGCGGCCTGTTCGTTGGGATCTCCGGCATGGTCACCTTCCCCCGCGCCGACAACGTGCGCGACGCCGCGCTCGCAGTGCCGGAGGGCATGCTGCTGGTGGAGACCGACAGCCCTTACCTCGCGCCGGTGCCGTGGCGTGGGAGGCGCAACGAACCCGCGTACGTGCGCCTCGTTGCCGAAGCGATCGCGCGCGTGCGCGGAGGTGAGCTTGCGACGATCGAGCGGGCCACCGATGCGGCGTTCGCGGCGCTCTTCCTGGCCAAGCGGGCGAGTTCTGGGTGAGGCGTGGAGGGGAACGGGCAAACGCCGTATCATGCGAGCGGCCGGGACGGCGCTGACGAGGGCCTGACCGGCCGCCTTGGGGGGACGTGCACGAGCTCTCGATCGCACAGGAGATCCACCGCATGAGCCGTGATGCCGTGGCGAGCCACGGCCCTGGTCGGCTGGAGTCGGTGCGCGTGGCCGTCGGCGAGCTCACCGCCATCGAGCCCGAGCTGCTTGCCTTCGCGTGGCAGGCGCTCACCGAGGGGGGGCCCGACGCCGGCAGCGCGCTCGAGGTGGAATGGCACGGCGCGCGCCAGCACTGCCCATCGTGCAACGCTGACAAGCCGCGCACGCCGTCTTCGTGGCTGCGCCTGTGCCCCGACTGCGGCGGCGTGCTCATAGTCTCGGGTGGCGACGAGCTTGACCTGCTGCAGGTTACCTTCGTTCCCGACGAGGCCGCAGGCGAGCCTGGCCCGGGCGTGGTCAATGCCTGAGGTGGTTGACGTCCGGGCGCGCATCCTGGCGGCCAACGAGGACGCGGCCGCGAGCCTGCGCGCGAGCTTTGCGCGCAGCCACACCCTCGTGCTCAACCTGATCTCCTCTCCCGGTTCGGGGAAGACTACGCTGCTCGAGGCGACCGTGCGAGCGCTTGCCGGCGCGCGCCGAATCGCTGTGATCGAGGGTGACATCGCCACCGAGCGCGACGCCGACCGCGTGCGCGCGCTCGGCGTGCCCGCCCACCAGATTCTCACCGGGGGCGCCTGTCACCTCGACGCGCGCCAAGTGGTGCGGGCGCTCGACGAGACGCGCTTCGGTGAGCTCGACATCCTCTTCATCGAGAACGTCGGCAACCTGATCTGCCCGACCTCCTACGATCTCGGCGAGGATTTCAAGGTTGCGCTCCTGTCGGTTGCCGAGGGCGATGACAAGCCGTTCAAATATCCGGCAATCTTCGCGCGCGCCGAGGTCACGGTGGTGACCAAGCTGGACCTGAGTGCGCACGTCGACTTCGATCTGGACGCCGTGCGCGCGCAGATCAAGACGCTGCGGCCAGGTGGGGAGCTCCTGCTCACCTCGTGCCGCACCGGCGAGGGCCTCCCTGCGTGGGTTGCGCTGCTCGAAGCGCGCCTGTCGGCCAAACGCGGGGCCGCCGCATGAGCGCAGGCGCCGGGCGGCAGCGGCTGCGCCTGTTGTGCCGCGGCGTCGTCCAGGGCGTCGGCTTCCGCCCCGCCGTGCACCGGCACGCTTGCGCGCTCGCGCTCGCCGGCTTCGTGCGCAACGACGCCGACGGCGTCGTGATCGAGGTCGAGGGCTACGCCCCGGCGGTGCAGGAGTTCGTGGACGCGCTGCCACGCGCGCTGCCGCCGCTCGCGAGGATCCATGCGCTCGATTCGGAAGCCGTCCCCATTCTCGGCGAGCACGAGTTCGTGGTCCAGGCCTCCGTCGCCGGCGTGCGCCGGCAGGCGCTCGTGCCGCCTGATGCCGCTCTCTGCCGCGACTGCCGCGCCGAGATGGAAGACGTCGGGGACCGCCGCCATCGCTATCCCTTCACCACCTGTACCAACTGCGGCCCGCGCTTCACGCTCGCACTCACGCTCCCGTACGACCGCGAGCGCACCACGATGGCCTGCTTCCCGCTGTGCGAGCAGTGCCGGCGCGAGTACAGCGATCCCGCGAACCGGCGTTTCCACGCCGAGCCGGTGTGCTGCCCGGCGTGTGGCCCGCGTTTGTGGCTCCAGGAGCGCTCAGGCCGGGCCCTCGGCGAAGGGCCGGCCGCGCTCGAGGCCGCGCGTCAGGCGCTCGCCCACGGCGCCATCGTGGCCGTGAAGGGCCTGGGCGGGTTCCAGCTTGCGTGCCGGGCGGACGACGAAGGGGTGGTGAAGCGGCTACGGGAGCGCAAACGCCGGCCGAGCAAGCCGCTCGCGGTCATGGTCGCGGACCTCGCGGCGGCGCGCCGTCTGGTGCGTCTCTCTCCTGCTGATGAGGTCGCGTTGATGTCGCCGCAGGCGCCGGTCCTGCTTGCGGCGCGTCGCGTCACCGCCGCGGTGGCGCCTGCGGTGGCGCCCGGTCTCGACGACCTCGGCGTGATGGTGACGACGACGCCGTTGCACGTCGAGCTTTTCCGCTCGGCGAGCTACGACGCGCTCGTGATGACCTCCGGCAACGCGACCGACGAGCCGATCTGCCGCGGCAACCGGGAGGCGCTCATCCGCCTCGGCGGCATCGCCGATCTCTTCCTGCTCCACGACCGCGACATCATCCGCCGCGTCGACGACTCGATCGTGCGCACCGACACGACGGCGCCGAGCATGGTGCGGCGGGCGCGCGGCTTTGTGCTTGCGCCCTTGCCGCTCCCCGTCGCGACGCCTAAGCCCGTGCTCGCGCTGGGAGCGTTCCTGCAGACTACGGCCTGCCTCGCGTCGGGCGAAGACGCGTTTTGCTCGCAGCACGTCGGCGATCTCGAAGGCGAGCCCGCGCGCGCCTTCCTTGCCGAGGTGGTGGATGAGATCGAGGAGTTCCTCGCCACCCGGGGCGAGGTGATCGTGGTGGACGCACACCCCGACTACCCGAGTACCTGGCTGGGCGAGCGGCTCGCGCGCGAGCGCGGTGCGGGCTTGCTGCGCCTCCAGCACCACCTCGCGCACGCCGCCGCCACGCTCGCCGAGCACGGCCGCTTCCCCGGCCCGGACAACCACGCCTTCGCCGTGCTCCTCGACGGCACCGGCTGGGGCATGGACGGCACCGCCTGGGGCGGCGAGTGGCTCCGCCTCGACGGCACACTGCGCTGGCGGCGGCTGGCGCACCTGCAACCGCTGCCGCTCGTCGGCGGTGAGACCGCCGTGCGCGAGCCCTGGCGCGTGCTGGCGGCCGCGCTCGTGGCCGCGCATGCCGGCGATCTGCTCCCGCGCCTGCCCCTGGCTTCACTGCTGCCGCGCGAGCGGCTCACGACGGTGGCGCAGCTCGCCGGGCAGGATGGGTTCGCGCTTGCGACCGGCGCCGGGCGCATCTTCGAAGCCGCCGGCGCGCTCGTCGGCCTCGTCGCAATCAACGGCTACGAAGGCGAGGCGGCCGCACGCTTCGAGGCGCTCGCCGCACAATCTCCAACCGCCGACGCGTGGGACGATGTCCAGCTCGCGAGCGCGCCACTCCTGCCGAGCGCCGCTCTCCTTGCCGCCGCCGCCCGTCGCATCGTTGCGGGCGACGATCACGCCGCCGTCGCGGCCGGATTCCATGTCACCTTCGCGCGCCTGGCCGTGGAGCTGACGCGAAGGCTGATCGGGCCCGACCGCCAGGTGATAGCCTTGGGCGGCGGCTGCCTGGTGAACCGGATCCTGCGCCGTGCCCTTGCGGACGGCCTGCGCAGCGCGGGATACGAAGTGCTGTTGCCGGCGCGCGTGCCGCCCGGCGATGGTGGGCTCTCATACGGGCAGGCCGTTTTGGGCGCCGTCGGCGCGGCGCGCGGCTGCGAGCCGGTCTGGGAGGGAGACGCCTGATGTGTCTGGCCGTACCGATGAAGCTGGTTGAGCGCGACGAGTTCGGCGGCGTGGTCGAGCTGGACGGCGTGCGACGCGAGATCTCGCTCATGCTGCAGCCCGATGCACGCCTGGGCGACTACGTCCTCGTCCACGCCGGATACGTGATCGGCATCGTGGACGAGGCCGAGGCGCACGCCACGCTCGAGCTGCTGCGTCAGATCGCCGACGCGGAGGCGGCGGGATGAACGACATCGGGTTCGGCGATCCCGCGGCGGTGAAGGCGCTCATCGCTCGCATCGCGCGCACTGCCGAGCGCTTGCCGCGGCGCGTCACCCTGATGGAGGTGTGCGGCACGCACACGCACGCCATCGCCGCGGCCGGGATCCGGCGGCTGCTGCCGCCGCACGTGCGCCTGATCGCAGGTCCGGGCTGCCCGGTGTGCGTCACGCCGGTCGGGTATGTGGACCGCGCCGAGGCGCTCGCCCAGTGTGCAGACACGATCGTGTGCACCTTCGGCGACCTCATGCGCGTGCCGTCGAGCACCGGGAGCCTCGAGGCCGTGTGCGCTCGCGGCGGCGACGTGCGCGTCGTCTACTCCCCGCGTGACGCGCTCCAGATCGCGCGCGAGAACCAGGGCAAGACGGTCGTCTTCCTCGGCGTCGGCTTCGAGACCACGGCGCCCACGATCGCCGGCGCGCTTGCCGAAGCGGAGGCCGGCGAGATCACGAACTTCCTCGTGCTCTCCGGGCACAAGACGATGCCGGCGCCGCTGCGCGTGCTCGCCGCCGATCCTGAGGTCAAGGTGGACGCGTTCCTGCTCCCGGGCCATGTCTCGGTGATCATCGGCGCGCGGGCGTACACCTTCCTGGCCGCGGAGCACGGCAAGCCGGCCGCGATCGTCGGCTTCACCCCGACCGACGTCCTGCGCGGCGTCGAGGAGCTCGTCGCGTGCCTCGCAGACGGACGACCCGAGGTCATCAACCTCTACAAGCGCGCCGTGAGCGACGACGGCAACGTCACTGCGCGCGCCACGGTGGATCGCTTCTTCCGCGCGAGTGACGCCGTCTGGCGCGGCTTGGGCGCCATCCCGGCCTCGGGCCTCGCGCTGCGCACCGAGTTCTCGCACCGCGACGCGGAGCGGATCGAGGTCGCGCTGCCGGAGCCGGTGGAGCCTCCGGGCTGTCGCTGCGGCGACGTGCTCAAGGGTACGATCGACCCGCCCGAGTGCCCGCTCTTCGGCGCCGCCTGCACTCCCGCCGCGGCGATCGGCGCCTGCATGGTGTCGAGCGAAGGCACGTGCGCGGCATGGTACCGACACGAGCGCTATGCCGGCCGGGCCGGGGCATGAAGAAGGCCGAGCGCATCCTGCTCGCCCATGGCGGCGGCGGCCGGCTCACGCACGAGCTCGTGCGGGAGGCATTCCTGCCCGCGTTCGCCAACTCCGCGCTCGCGACGCTGTCCGACTCCGCCATCCTCGCCGAGCTGCCACCGGGTCGCCCGGCGCTCACGACCGACGCCTTCGTGGTGGATCCGCCGGTGTTCAGCGGCGGCGACCTCGGCTACCTGTCGGTATGCGGCACCGTGAACGACCTCGCGGTGGCGGGCGCGCAACCGCTCTACCTTACCTGGGCGCTCATCCTCGAGGAGGGGCTCGAGCGCGACCTGCTCGCCACCTTCGTCGCGGGCGCGGCGCGCGGCGCGCGCGAGGCCGGCGTCAGCATCGTCGCGGGCGACACCAAGGTGGTGCCGCGCGGCAAGGGCGACCGGGCATTCGTGGTCACGAGCGGCCTCGGCGTGGTGCCGCCCGGGCGCGATCTCGGCGACCACCGCATCGTCGCCGGAGACGCCGTGCTCGTGTCGGGGCCGATCGGCGACCACGGCGCCACCGTGATGGCGGCGCGGCACGGCTTGAGCAGCGACAGGCTCGCCTCCGACTGCGCTCCGCTCGCGGGTCTGACCGCCGCGCTGCTCGCCGCCGGGGTCGGGGTCCACGCCATGCACGACCCAACTCGGGGCGGCGTAGCGACGACATGCGCGGAGACCGCGGCTCGGGCCGACGTCCGCATCGTGCTCGACCAGGCCGCGGTGTCGGTGCGGCCCGAGGTCATGACCGTGTGCGAGGTGCTCGGCCTCGACCCGCTCTACGTCGCGTGCGAGGGCCGCCTGCTCGCCTGGGTCGGCGGCGGCGATGCGGACAAGGCCGTGGCCGCGCTGCGGGCGCACCCGCTCGGCCGCGACGCCGCCGTGATCGGCCGCGTCGAGCAGCCGAGGCCCGGAGGCGCGCCGGTGGTGCTCGCCACGCGCTACGGCACCGAGCGCCCGCTCGACATGCTCGCCGGCGCCGAGCTGCCGCGGATCTGCTGAGCGCGGCCGAGCCGAGCGGCGTTATTTCTTGCGTCGCGGCGTGCTCTGCGCGCGCGGCGTCCTGCAACAGAGCCTGCACCGCGGGCGTATGATCACGCGATGGGATTGCCATGGACCGCGCGCACGCTTTTGGCGCGAATACGGACACGGCAGCGCGTCCATCGTCCCCGGGAGCTAGCCATGATCAGAGTGTCGGTCTTCGCGTCCCTCGCTTTTTTGTTCGGCGGTCTCATCGGTGTGCACGTGCTCGCGTCCGACGCGCCGGCGAAGAGCGGCCCGCCGGTGGCGCCGAAGCGGCCGGTCGTGGACGTCTACTTCGGCGTCAAGGTCGCCGACCCGTACCGCTGGCTCGAGGACTGGAGCAACCCCGAGGTGCAGGCGTGGAGCGAGGGCCAGAACGCCTATGCGCGCGCGCTGCTCGCGCACCTGCCCAACCTCGACGCGATCCGCGCGCGCGTCACACAGCTCGAGAGCGGGGGATCGCCCGAATACTACGGTCTCTACCAGCGTGGCGGCGCTCTGTTCGCGATCAAATGGCAGCCGCCGAAGCAGCAGCCGTTCCTTGTCGCGCTCAAGTCGCCCGAGGATCCCGGCTCTGAGCGCGTCTTGCTCGATCCCAATGTGCTCGATCCGCAGGGCACGACGCGCATCGACTTCTACGTGCCGTCGCGCGACGGCAGCAAGGTCGCCATCTCGCTCTCCGAGCGCGGCACCGAGAGCGGGACGGTGCGGGTGATCGAGACCGCCACGCTCAGGGAGCTGCCCGACCGCGTGGCGCGCGTGAACGGCGGCACGGCCGGCGGCAGCGTGGCGTGGAACGCGGATGGCTCCGGCTTCTACTACACCCGCTACCCGCGCGCAGGCGAGCGTCCCGCCGCCGACCTGGAGTTCTTCCAGCAGGTCTACTTCCACACCCTCGGCACGCCGGCCGAGGCCGACCGCTACGAGCTCGGCAAGGACTTCCCGCGCATCGCCGAGACCGAGCTCACGACCTCGGAGGATGGCCGCAACGTGCTCGCGAGAGTGGCCAACGGCGACGGCGGCGAGTTCGAGCACTTCCTCAAGCTCTCGGGCGGAGAGTGGAGGCGGATCACGCGCTTCGCCGACGGCATCGTGCAAGCGGCCTTCAGCGCCGACGGCGGCATCTACCTGCTCGCGCGCAGGGGCGCGCCGCGCGGGAGAATCGTGCGCCTCGCGCTCGACGACCCAAGCCTCGACCGGGCCGTTGTGATCGTGCCCGAGAGCGACGCCGTCATTCAGGGCTTCCTCGTCACGCTCGAGTGGCTGTACGTGCACGACCTCGTCGGCGGTCCCTCGCAGGTGCGCATGTTCAGGCCGGGGACGGGCGAGCAGCGCACCGTGCCGCTGCCCGCCAACTCGGCGTTGGGCGGACTGGCGAAGCTGGACAAGGACATCGTGTTCCGCGCCGAGAGCTTCCTCGAACCCGCCGCCTGGTACCGCTACTCACCCGCAGACGGCAAGGCCGTGCGGACGGCGCTCTTCAAGACCTCGCCCGCGAGCTTCTCGGACTGCGAGGTGGTGCGGGAGATGGTGGCCTCGAAAGACGGCACCATGGTGCCGCTCTCGATCATGCGCCGCAAGGGCGCGAGGCTCGACCGCTCCAACCCGACGCTGTTGACCGGCTACGGCGGCTTCAACGTCCCGATCACGCCGGGTTTCTCCGCCAGCGCGCGGACCTGGCTCGACCAGGGTGGCGTGCTCGCCATCGCCAACATCCGCGGCGGCGGCGAATTCGGCGAGACCTGGCACGAGCAGGGCAAGACCACCAAGAAGCAGAACGCGTTTGACGATTTCGCGGCGTGCGCGAAGTTCCTCCTCGACGCCGGCTACGCCAGCCCGGGCAAGCTCGCGATCGAAGGCGGCTCCAACGGAGGCCTGCTCATGGGCGCCATGATCACGCAGCACCCTGACCTCTTCCGCGCCGTCATCGCCTACGTCGGGCTGTTCGACATGCTGCGCTTTGAGCGCTTTCCCAACGGCCAGTTCAACATCACCGAGTTCGGCTCGGTCACGAACGAGGAGCAGTTCAAGGCGATCCATGCCTATTCGCCGTACCAGCACGTCGTGGACGGAAGCAGATACCCCGCGTGCTTGTTCCTCACCGGCGCGAACGACCCGCGCGTGGACCCGGCCAACTCGCGCAAGATGGTGGCGCGGCTCCAGGCCGCGTCGTCGTCAGACTTGCCCATCCTGCTACGCACGACCTCGAGCACGGGGCACATCGGCACGCCGCTCGACGAGCGCATCGCGGAGGAGGCCGACGTGTACGCGTTCCTGTTCCGCGAGCTCGGCGCCGCCTACGCGCCGGTTGCGACCGCAAAATAGGACGACGGTACCAGGGTAGGCTCGACCTCACCCGCCGTAACGAGCGTGGCTCTGAGCTCGCCGCTAGAATGCCGTCGTGCGCGTCCTGCTCGTCCACTCCGACAACCGGCCGTTTGAGGTCGAGCGCTTCGGAAATGCCTGGGCCGGCGCGGACGGCCAGCCGGCCGAGCTTGTCCCGGTGACACCGGCGACGGCCACCGAGGTGTTCGCCCGCACGCGGGCCATCGCCGGCGTGCTGCTTTCGGGCGGGCCCGACCTCGAGCCGTGGCGCTACGGCGCCGAACCCGAGGCCGGCGTCGAGCTACGCACCGACCCGGCGCGTGACACACTCGACCTCGGCCTGCTCAAGCGCGCCGAGCAGGAGAGCTGGCCCGTGCTCGCCATCTGCTACGGCGCTCAGGCGCTCAACGTCTTCCACTGTGGCACGCTGATCCAGGACCTCATCCGCGCGGGCCTGACCGGGCACAGCGTCGCGGAGCCGAAGGACTTCCTCGCCCACGCCGTGCAGCGCTCACCAGCGCGCTTCCTTGCGCCGCTACCGCTGCAGTTCGATGTCAACTCCCGCCACCACCAAGCGATCGCGCAGGTCGGCGAGGGCATCAGGGTCGTTGCCACCGCGCCCGACGGCGTCATCGAGGCCGTCGAGGCCGACGGCCCGCGCTGGGTCGTTGGCATTCAGTGGCACCCGGAGAACATCGCCGGCGGACCACACGCGCAGATCTTTCGCCTCTTCCGCGCGGCGTGTTGCGCGCGCGCCACCCTCATCTGCTGACGAGCCCGACCGCACGCGTGCGCACCCTCGCCGAAAGCAGGTTTTCTTCTCAAACTGTTAGACTTGCGTTGCGGGGCAGGGAAGGACGGGCGAGGCGCGTTGGCGCGAGCAACCAGAGCGCGGAGCAAGGGGAAGCGGGTCCGACGCGCGGCGCGGGCCGCGCGGCCGGCACGAGCCAAGCCGTCCCCACGGATCGGGCAGCCGGACCGCGCTCGGCCCGCCCACCCTTCGAAGCAGGTCGAAAAGGCGATGGCGCGCGACGAGAGGCGGGAAAGGGCGCAAGGCGCTGCGGGGCCGGAAGGCTCCCTGCGCGGCTCCTCGCATCCACACCGCACGCCGGCACGGGCCGACGAAGCCGCATGGGCCGAGCAGGGCCACGCTTCGGTCGAGGCGCAGCGCCTGGCCGCACGAGCTCGCGACCGGGCGTTGGCCGACCGGGTGGAGTGGATCGAGAATCACACGCCGGAGGCCGGCGAAACTTCTCGCGCCACCATCAACGCCGAGCCCGACACCAGCCCCCTGGCCCAGCCACCAACGATCGTCATCGTTGGCCGCCCGAACGTCGGCAAGTCCACCCTCTTCAACCGCCTCACCAGGGTGCGGCGGGCGATCACGCACGACCTCCCCGGCGTCACGCGCGACCGCATCGCGGGCGACGCGCGCCGGCCGGGTGGCGGCACCGCCGTGATCGTGGACACCGGCGGCTTCGAGGCCGAGAGCGACGCGCCGATCCCGGTGCAGATCCGCAAGCAGGCGCTCATGGCGGTCGAGGGCGCTGCGGCCGTGGTGCTGGTCGTTGATGGCCAGAGTGGCCTCATCCCGGCCGACGAGGAGCTCGCGGCCGCGCTACGCCACACCGGCCGGCCGACCGTGGTGGCGGTCAACAAAGGTGACCGGCGCGACGCACAGCTCGCGGCGGACGAGTTCTCGGCGCTCGGTTTCCCTCAGGTCACGGTCTCGGCCGAGCATGGCGGCGGCATCTCCGCGCTCTGGGAGGAGCTGGAGCCGTTGCTGCCGCCGGCGCAGGAGCAGGCAAAGCCCGCGGAAGAGCTCGCCATCGCCATCGTCGGCCGCCCCAACGTGGGCAAGTCGTCGCTGCTCAATCGCCTGCTCGGTGAGGAGCGCGTGCTCGTGTCCGAGTTCCCCGGCACCACGCGCGACGCGATCGACACCATCATCGAGCACCGCGACGCGCGCGTGCGCCTGATCGACACCGCCGGCATCCGGCGCAAGGGCCGCACCGACCGCGGTCCTGAGGTGCTCTCGGTCGTGATGGCGCGGCGCGCCATCGAGCGCGCCGACGTCTGCCTGCTGCTCGTGGACGCGTCCGAAGGGATCACCGCGCAGGACACGCACGTTGCGGGCCATATCGTCGACGCGGGCCGTGGCGTCGTCGTCGTGGTCAACAAGACCGACATCATGGCGGACGGCAGCCGCGCGGCGAAGCGCGCGCTTGAACAAAAAGTGCTCGACCACCTCAAGTTCTTGCACGACACGCCAGTTTTCCTCGTGTCCGTGCTCACCGGCGCCGCTGTCAATCGGCTGCTGCCGGCGGCGTTTGCCGTCGGCAGAGCATTCCGCGCACGCGTCGGTACCGGCGAGCTCAACCGGGTGCTGCGCCAGGCGTGGGAGCGCAGGCCACCGCCCGGCGGCACGCGGCCGCCGCGCCTGTACTACGCCACCCAGACCGGCGCCGCGCCGCCCAGGTTCGCCCTTTTTGTCAGCGGGGAGGGGAGATTCCACTTCTCCTACATGCGCTACCTTGAGAACGCCGTGCGTGAGGCCTTTCCTTTCGCCGGTGTGCCGATTCGGTTTATCATGCGCGGGAAGCGCACGCGGAACGCATAATGGTGCAATTTCGACCCCAGGCGCGCGAGATCATCGCCAAGATCGTCTACTACGGCCCGCCTTTGGGCGGCAAGACGACCAATCTGCGCGCGCTCTATGCCGGCTACCCGCCCGCCACCAGAGGCGAGCTCGTCGTGGTCCCGGCGGGCGGCGACCGCACCATCTTCTTCGATTTCCTCCCGGTCGAAGCCGGCACGCTGCGCAACATGCGCCTGCGCGTCCAGCTCTACACCGTCCCCGGCCAGGTGCACTACAACGCCACGCGGCAGGTCGTGCTGCGCGGCGCCGACGCCATTGTCTTCGTTGCGGACTCGCAGAAGGAAATGCTGCGCACCAACCGTGAGGCGTGGGAAAACCTCAAGGACAACCTGCTGCTGCAGGGCATTGCGATCTCCGACGTGCCGCACGTGCTGCAGTACAACAAGCGCGACCTCGGCCACATCTCCAGCGTGGACGAGCTGGACCGGCAGCTCAACGAGTACAACGCTCCCTTCTTTGAGGCCGTCGCCACCCAGGGCATCGGCGTTGAGGAGACGTTGCACAGCATCGTCAAGCTCGTCGCGCGCTCGCTGCGGGAGCGTTTCCACGTCGAGCCTGTAACCGCCCCCACTCCAACCATCGGCAAGCCGGTCAGCACGGCGCCGCCCAAGACCATGCCACCTCCGCCCGACCCGGTCGGCCCGGTCACCGATGCTCCGGCCCAGCTCGACCTGCGCGACGAGCCACGCGTTCCGGTCGCGCCAGTGGTGAGTGCACCGGTGGCCAGTCCGCCGGTGGCCAGTGCAACGGGGGCCGGCCCTGTCATGCTCGCTGACGAACCCGCGATCGAGGGGGTCGAGATCTTCCAGCCCACGCCGGTCACGCTGCTGCCGCCGGCGCCGGTCATGTCCCAAGCGCCGTTCGCGGTGGCGACGGTCGACGAGTTCGCTGCGCAAGGCAGCGGCATGGCACAGCAATTCGTGACCCCACGGGCGCCGGCGCCGACGCTCGAACCGTTCGATATCGTGCCTGAGGTGCGCGCGGCGGCCGCCATCGAAGATGTCTTTCCTCCGCCCCCCGCGCCTGCCAGGCCGCGGGTGCCGGAGTCTCACATCCTGGTGACCCCGGCCGCGCCGGAGCTTGACGAGATCCCCACGGTCGTCAGCATCAAGACGCCTTCGCCCGCGCCGGCGTCCATCGACGAAATGCCCACAGAGACCAGCATCAAGTTCCCACACGGGGGACCTGGTGAGGCGGAAGGACAAGCCGGGGAGATTCCGGCCCAAGTAGCCGTGAGACTGCCGGAGACCGGCGACAAGATCGTCGAGCGCATCACACCGCGCGCCCTCGCGCAGCTCGGTGACGTGCGCGAGCTTGAGCTCGAGGTCCCGGTGCCAGCCGTATGGACAGGGGGCAGGCGGCTTACGCTGCAGCTCCGCCTCACCCTCGTGCCACAGGAGGAGAACGATGCCGGGTGAAGTGGTGATCCCGGACAAGGACGAGTTCAAGATCGGCGAGGTGTGCGAGATCACGGGCGTCAAGCCGTTCGTGCTGCGCTACTGGGAGCAGGAGTTCAGCGAGCTGGCGCCGGTTAAGGGCATGGGCGGACAGCGCACCTACACGCGCGCCGACGTGGATCTCATCCTGCACATCAAGCGTCTGCTTTACGAGGAGCGCTTCACCGTCGCCGGCGCGAAGAAACGGCTCTCCGAGGAGGCGGCCAAAGTGGTCGCCCCCGGTGCGCGCCTTGACAGCTCGTCTTCCGGCCAAGTAGAAAGCTATCGGCGGGTGCTCAGGCAAACCCGCCGCGAGCTTGAAGCGCTCGTCAAGCAGTTGAAGTGAACCGGTCGGGACGTGGCGCAGCCTGGTAGCGCACTTGAATGGGGTTCAAGGGGTCGCGGGTTCGAATCCCGCCGTCCCGACCAATAGAATCAATAACTTAGACAGCCGCACCAGTCCCGCGGCGCTTCTAGTTTGCCAAATAGTCTGCCAAATTTCTTGAGGGTCCCTCATTTGGTGCCACTGCGCTCAGGAGCTCGGCTCCCAAGCCTGGAGCCGCGCCTCACAACGGCCCGGGCTTAGGCCAGCAGTCCTGGGCGGGGCGCTGTCGGCAGGGGTCGGTACAAGGGCGTACGCTGTAGGCGCCGTCCAGCCGGATACAGGCTTTCCTTCCCAGCGCATGGGGACCTCAGGCGGGCGAGCGCCTCGTCAAGCTGCTCAGACTCTCTCTGGCACGCTAGGGGTGGAATGTCCAGGGCGCGGAGTTCGCGAAGGCTCTGCCGGGAGGGTGCCCAACTGCCGTGTGCTTGCGGTGGCACTCGCGTGTTGGTGGGGCAAACACGCCCCGGGCCGGGGCTGGCTACGGCTGGTGGAACGAGGGCTGCTGTTCAATCCGGCTGATCTCACGGGGCGGTGAGGTGCTGGCTGGGAGGGTACACGCCGGGGCAGGTCACACCTAGATCCTAACTTTCAACCTGGACCGATTTTCGGGGGGCAGCTCAGAGACAGATCGCAGGGCCCGACGCCGGAAGGGGACCCCTGCTCGTGCCTCAACCGGGCGTACAATCACCCCAGGTGAGGAAGGGAATTCCTAGCCAAGAAGTTCTTAGCCACCCTTGCATCCATGCAGAGGCTAGGGTATCTTTAGAAAGTACAGCACTAGCGGTGAAGCGACCCAGCTGGACCCAAGCGTCGTCCCAGTGAAGCGGTTCCGATGCTGGGTCGGGAGGAGGGGGAGCGATGCAGTACACCGAGCGCCCACTGGGCAGCATCTCTCTGCGTGTCCTTACAGCAGCACTCGTCGTCTCGCTTGGATGCCAGTCAAAGAAGCCACAAGGGCCACCTACCTTTCTTGAGGATCCCCTCGTAACATCTGCAGGGGTACCGAAGCCAGCACCTGTCGGAATCGACATTTGCCTCGACTCGACGCCATCAATGGAAGGGTTCGCTGCGGATCCCAACAGCGTCTACTTGACCCTACTTGATGAGCTCGAGGGTGCGGTTCAGAACAAGATGCGGGACTCCGAGGTGCGGTACTTCAAGTTCGGTGACCAGATTCGGCAGGTCAGCCGGATGGACTTTCGGAAAGCCAAAGACAAGGCTTTCTATCACGAGCCTGGATTCTCGGAACGGACAAACATCGAGCTTGTGTTTGCCCGTGACAACAACCCAGGGCAGACCGCACCAACGCCGGACCCTTCAGGTAAGACAGGCGAGCCGCAAGCGCGGGGCCTTGAGCGAGTAGCTATCGTGGTCACAGACATGCTGGAGAGCGATAGCGATGTGAACTGGTTGGTCTCAAACGTGCGCAAGAGTTGTTTTCAGCACGGGTACAGCCTCGGCATCCTGCCTGTCCTGAGTGAGTTCGAAGGGATGGTGTACGACGTCAAGGTTCCACCGTACCCGTACAAATCGACCCCGGGTTCGCCGAGTACGTTCAGGCCCTTCTACCTACTCTTCGTTGGCGCCCAAGACCGCCTCGAGGATCTCATAAATCTTCTCTCCAGCAGACCTTACGTGGCGAAGGACAAGTTCCTGCTCATTTCACCCAAGATCACCAGGCACTACTCAGTGACCCTGCGAAAGGACAAGACGGCAAAGGACCTCAACCTCCGCGGGACAGGCACCGCACCCGACGAGTACGAGTTCTCGTTGCGCAAGGGTGCTACGGGAGGTCGGATTCTGGCTGAGGTCCAGTATGAAGCAATCCCAGCATGCGCCCTCCTTGACCCCATCAAGGTCGGACTGACGGTCATAACCGGCAGGAAGGGCCAATCTGGTCGGCCAACAAGCGACATCCGCCTGCTGAGCACGGGCGCCGCAGGGGGCAAGATCGCGGCTTCCATGGACCTGGTGCTTCCTCCGGAGCCGGGCGAGTACAACTATCAACTGCTCTTCTATGCTGGCTCAGTCGGTTCGATGACGCCGCCGGCATGGGTGAAGAGCCTCTCGTCCGAGAACCCAACGCCCAAGCTAGACGCTGAAAAGACGCTCAATCTCTACCGCGTGGTTCAAGGGTTGATCGACGCCAACCAAGTCGTGAACCAACCACCAGTCGCACGAGCCTACCTCAAGGTCAAGCGACTCGGTTAGGGAGGGATACATGCGAACTTCGCCTCTGAACTACCTGCTTGCGCTGGCGACGGCCGGAATCCTCTGGGCGATCTGCGGGGTGCCTGTTGGTAACTACCTTGCAGACAATATCTCACTCCAGCAGGCGACGACCGACGACTTCGTCCGCGTGTTCCGCATCGCGCTTGCGATCGCAGCCGTGCTCGGCTTCGTCGGCTGTGCGCATTGGTTCTTCTACGGGAGCCGAGAGGCCACGGCCGGCGACATGCCCGGCGCCCGCCGTGTGTGGAACATCTGGTCCCTGGTCCTGCTCATCAGTGCGGTCGGCATGGTGGCCGGCGTTGTCCTGAGTTTCTCGAACGAGAGCTTCGTAGCGCGCGACTATGTCGTCATCCTCCTCTCGGCCTCGCTCGTTACCTGGGTGCTGTTCTGGGTTGCATCCCTGCTGATGTCGCCACGGGCCGTCATGTACTGCGTGCTCGGCAGGCGTTGAGGTTTGGAGGCCACATGGCACGAAACTACTTCATAGGTATTGGCGGAACGGGCGCCCGTGTCGCAGAGGCACTGATTCACCTCTGCGCCGCGGGGCACGGCCCGAAGGATTTCTTCTTCTTCATAGTCGATCCTGACCACGGGAACGGGAATCTGGGACGCACCAGGAAGCTGGTGGATGCGTACCACAGCGCCCGCGCTGCGGTCGGCCACCGCGACATCGGCGGGTTTTTCGGCACCGAGATCCATACCCCCCCCGAAAAGGACAAACTCGTCTGGCACATCTTCGACAGGCAGAACGTCAATCTGGATAGCTACCTTGAACTGGACAACATGCGGAATAACCCTGAGAAGGCAGCCCTCGCGATGCTCGCTGAGGTGCTGTTCACGGACCAGGAGCTCACCACGGACCTTAACGAAGGCTTTCGGGGCCACCCCGCGATCGGCGCCACCGTGATGTCCGTGCGAGATGACAAGCACGATCCCTGGAAGTCGTTCTGGAAGGACGTGGCGCAGGCTACGACCGCGGGAGAGGCCAAGGTCTTCCTGGCCGGCTCGATCTTTGGTGGAACTGGAGCCGCCGGCGTCCCTACTTTCGGCGCGAAGGAGGTTCTCAAGTTCTTCAAAGACGCAAGGCTCGATGACAGCACCAGCCGCGTGACCCTTGGGGGGTGCTTGGTGCTGCCCTACTTCTCGTTCAATACCGAGAAGTCGCCATCCGAGGAGAGCAAGATGCACGTCACGTGGCAGGACTTCCCGCTTGCTACGAGGGCGGCACTCGACTACTACTTCCTTCGCAAAGACCTGCAGTTCGACGACCTCTACCTCCTCGGCGACAGCCTCGGTCAGGAAGTTGGTGAGTTCGGCGCTGGAGCAAGCAAGCAAGAGAACCGGCCGCACTACGTGGAGCTGGTTGCGGCGCTGGCGGCCCTTGACTTCTGGGAGCGCGGCGGCCGCTCCGGTGTCACCGACGAAGAAGGGAAGAGCTTCCTGACTGCCGGTCGCGACAGCGATGTCCTCAGCTTCGGCGATCTCCCGGTCACGCGGTTGGCCGGCGAGGCGATAGTTGCGGAGCAGAGACGTCTGAAATTTAACACCGTTGCAATGGTGGTGTTCTCGTATGCGCTCGGCGCCTATGGCTTGGAGGTACTCCGCCACGGCAAGGAGACGAAGAAGGAGGAGGATACTTGGTATAAGGAGATGTTCGGCAAGGCGAAGCGTGGTAATGCTCAAGATGTGGACCCGAGAAGCGACAAGCAGCGAAGTAAGGTGGAGGCCGCGGAGCTCTTTGGCGAGAAGTTCCTACAGTGGCTTTACGGCATGTCCAGCGGCGATGATAATGTCCAGCTGACGCGGGTAGCGACAATTCTCCGGGGAGCGACGTGGGACGCCGTGACTCCCAAGCCTTGGAAGAGCGACGAGACCGCAATAGGTCGCGTCTTGGCCGAAGGCGGCACAGGGAAGTTTCAAACATTCATCAATATCCTTGATCCGGTGGCCCAAGCATTCAAGGGACAGGAAGAGGCGGGCCCGAGGATGCTGCGTGTCTTCGCTCAGGCGGCCAAGCAGTTCACCGCCGAGGTCTTGGGTGTCCCCAGCGTGCAGGAGGTGAGGTAGGCCATGGCTAAGCACATGTTCCTTCCGAAGCGGGACACGTTGGTTGGGGATCCCGTACCCCATCCTCCCAGCGCCGGGCTCTGGCTGAACAACAAGCCCGCGATTCTGCAACAGGTCAGCTCCGGCCTTTCTGTTGATGAAGGTGCAAGGGCGCGGGGCCTGAGCTCCATCCCCGACGTCTGGGCACGTCCGCTGACATTCTATGACGCACTGAAACAGGGCTCAAAGCACCCCATGCGGGCAGAGCTCATCCGGGAATGGCGAGGTCTGATCAGCGTCATTGCGTTGAGCAAGCTATACGGTGGCTTCGACCTTCGGGTCGTACAGGTGAAGCTGGACGAGGGGCGACTGAGCGCGGCTCTTCGCCGACTGGCCCCGCCGGCAGTGAGGCTCGGGGCGGACAGGGATTACGAATGGGAGACAATCTTCCTGATTTGCTGTCGCCACCGAGAAGGCCACCGACCGGATCTACCGCTTGGGGCGCTGTCCCCTTTCACGCTCGCGTACACGAGCGCCAGCTACTCGAAGAAGGTCGCGGAGTACCTTCCGAAGTTCTTCCTCGACGATCGGCAGACCCTAAGGGCGCCCGAGGACCTCGACTCGCAGAGATACCTGGCGTACTGGCTGGGGGAGTTCAGGAAGAACGCCGGCCTCGCCTCGAGCGGCGAGGTCACGAATGGGATCAACGCCCTCCTGACCGAGTGGCAGACCGAACTCCATACCGGGGGCTTCCGGCCCGAGCCAGGCGCGACGATGTCCGAGGAGCACATCGGGGAGACGGCTCCTCTGATCAAGGGCTACCAGGTCTATCGCGAACTGCTGAGGCCAGTCGAGCGCAGTGTCGCCGAGGGCCGTGCCAACTCCGATATCCTCCTGCGCGGGGAGCGCAACCGCACGAAGTACAAGGAGGTCGTCGTCGTCTCTCCCGAAACGCTTGGGCAAGACGTCAGGGTGTGGATTGCCAAGCGCTCGAAGAACCTCGGCTCGCTGGAAAATCCGTTCGAGGCGATCGAAAGACACTTCAGACAGGCCAGCGGTACAGTCATCGACGGCGAAGATCTCAGCAAGCAGAGCGCGATGTGGATCAGGCCCGAAGCCTACTTCCTCACCGACACGCTGATCACTGCCAAGGGAGGGGCGACCTTCCTCGAGCCCGACGAGGTCGCTGTGAATGGGGGCAATGCCCGCTTTCTCCTGCCGTTCAGGCGCGAGATTCTGGACTTCTTCGAGCCGAAGAACATGGTCGAGCTGCTGAAACCGGAGTTCAGGCCTAGCGACGAAGGAGTGGCGTTCTCATTCAGGCTCCCTGTGGGAGAAGAGACGATCACGGTGCGCAAGGTCTACAGACAGCGCAACGCTGCAAGCGGCGAGGGGGTCCTCAGGGAGGTCGATCCGCCGCTGCTCTGCGTGTTTCCGCGCTATCTGGGCCCGGAGTGGCGGCGTTACTACCTTTTCGCGCACGGCCAGGACGACCTTCGCGCCGAGCCCGTAGTCAACCCCACGAAGGAAGGCGGCGGCGTGCAGCTGGAGAAGCGCGAGCGGGGGCAAGCAACAACGTGGCAGGTCAGCGGTGACGGGTCTTTCCCGGAAGCCGTGGAGCTCAAGCTGCAGAGCAAGAGCAGGTCTTTTGACCCAGCGGGACTTCTCGTGTTGTCACCGGGGGAGAGCTACGTGCGTCTCGGCGATCCGGTCGCAATAGGCATGGACTTCGGCACATCGAACACGAACGCTTTCGTGGTCGAGAGTGGGAAGGAAGATCTTGAGCCTTGGGAGCTCGACCTCGGGCGGATGATGCGTTTCCTCACACCAATGCCGGCGCAGGGCGACGAGATCCTCGGCAAGGAGTTCATCCCGAGGAACAAGGTGACGTTCCCAGTTCCGACGAACCTCAGGGTCATCGGCAACCGGGATGGCCAACTCCTGCTGGATTACTTCATCTACTTCACGCAGAAGTACCAGCTGCCGCCCGATGTCTACACGGACATCAAGTGGGACGAAAAAGAGGCGCTGACGCCGCATTTCCTGAAGAGCCTCTTCTTCCTGATCCTGATCGAACTCTTCGGGAGGGACAAGGCCCCCAGGGAGCTTTCCTTCCTGTGTTCCTACCCCAAGGTCTTCTCAGACGATCAAGTGAAGAGGTTCAAGAGTTCGTGGGAAAAGGTCAAAGACGAGCTCCTCGGGCGGGACGAGAGCACTCGCGTATTGAACGTCGCTGGTGAGCTGGATCGGGGCGATGTCCGACCCAGACCTAGGGTGTCGGAGCTTTCGTTCCGAGTCGAGGGCCAGGCGGCGGGCCACTATTTCGCGTACGAGCCGGCCTTTCTGGACAAGACCACAGGCAGTAGGAAAGGCGTCCCGGCAAACAAGGAAACGGGCGCCGTGTGTCTGGACGTCGGTGGTGGGACGACCGACATCAGCTTGTGGTCCGATGGGAAGATCGTGTACGACGCCTCGGTGTTGTTGGCTGGGCGGCAGTTCTCTGCGCTGATGCAGCGCAACGCCGTTCTGCGAGAGAGGCTGTTTTCGACGGACGCGGCCATCGGGCTCCAGGAGCTGGTAGGCAAGCCCGCGATGTTCGCAGCTCGGCTCAACCTCGTCCTGCGAAACGAACACAAGCAGATCCAGGAGAATCTGGCGAAGTACGCGAACCTCCCCGAGGTCGGCTGGCTTCGGCGGATGCTCGTTGTCGAGTTTGGCGCGATCGCTTTCTACACAGCGGCGCTAGTCGCCGCGGCGGACCGGGCTCTGGCCGGTTCGATCAAGCTCAAGAACGCGAGGCCCCTGTACATGCACTGGGGCGGCAACGCGGCGCGGCTCATCGAGTGGATCGACTTCGGAAGGTATTCCAACGACGGGATCGCCGCCACGATCTTGACCTCGATCGTGCGCGCCGCCTTTAACGACGCTGGAATCGAGGTGGAGAAGGGGATTCTCAAGGAACAGCAGTCGCCGAGTTGCAAGTCCGAGGTGTCCGGCGGACTCGTTGTCATGCACAAGGAGCAAGTACCGGAGCGAGAACCCTCAGCGATGGCCGGGGAGATTGAGATCGACGTACCGGCCGCGGGCGCGGCGCCGGCCTACGGCCAGTCTGCCCGGCTTGTTATGGGCGAAGCCCTGGTGACATCAACCGGGCCGATCGAACCTTGGGAGATGGTCACGGACTCGCGGCTGTTCCCCAAGACGGGAGAAACTTCGTTCCAAGAGACAACGCTCAAACGGTTCGACCGGTTTCTCGAAATGGTCAACTTCGTCGGTGTGCGGGTCGGCCTGTTCAACGAGGCCACTCGGATTGCGCTCACCCCCGTCGCGAGGGCGTCGATCGCCGGCTCCGTCTACAGCGGCTTCGTCAAGGCGGCTGGGATGTCACCGGAAAAACGCAGTGTCGAGCCAGCCTTCATCACTGAAGTGAAGGCACTCCTGGACAAGCTGGGATCCGAGATGTCCCGATGACGGGTGCGGAACAAGTGGAGCCGTGATGGGGCGCGTGGACTCTCTCGCACCCCGGGTCGGGATCGACCTCGGCACGACCTTCTGCAGCGTCGCCTGGGTCAACCAGGCAGGGGAGGCCGAGGTGATCCCGGATTCATTTGGCAACCAGGCGATCCCCTCAGTGATCTGCTTCAACGGGCGGGAGGCCTACGTCGGGGCCAAAGCATGCGAGAGGAAGGCGACGAACCCGAACAGTATCTACGAGTTCGTCAAGTGTGACATTGGCAAACCGGTGCAGTCGACGGGGAGCCGACACGAAGGTGAGTTGGCCGCGGCGCCCTATGAGGTCGGCGGGTACAAATACGGGGCCGCCGGAATGTCGGCCATGATCCTGCGCTACCTCAAGAAGCAAGCTGTGCGGTACTTCCGCGGGAAAGGTCTGGTGAGCGAGAGCGACGACCGCAAGGTGATGTTGGATGCAATCATCACCGTTCCGGCGTACTTCGGCGACATCGAGCGGCAAGAGACAAGACTAGCCGGGAAGGCGGCGGGGCTCCGGGTCGTGGGGATGATCTGCGAGCCAACCGCCGCTGCCGTTGCCTACGGGCTGACCCGCCGGACCGACCAGCTGATCTTGGTTGTGGACCTTGGGGGAGGCACGTTTGACGTTACACTGTTGGAAATGCGGGGCGGGAAGGCCACGGTGCTCGCGACACGTGGCGACAATTCGCTTGGCGGCAAGGACTTTGATCAGCTAATCCGAGCGTACATCTACCATGAGGCGCACCGCCAGACTGGCCAGGACGTGGAGGAGAATCGGGGCTTCGAAATCCAGCAGCTGGCGATTCAGGCCAAGCACAAGCTGAGCGAGGACGGGGCCACAGAGGTTGTTCTCACACATGCCGACGCCGACCTTACTATTCCACTGTGGCGCAGGCCTGCAGAGGCCTTGGACCTAATGGACGAGATTGCACTTCAGGACGAACGGTTCTACTTCGAGGAACGGTCGAGGGACCTCCTCAACCGCTGTCGGGCGCTCTGCGAGGCGATCTTCGACAAGGCTTCCGCCCATCGGACCCTGAGCGGAAGGCAGATCGACTGGGTTGATATCGACGAGATCGTGCTGGCTGGTGGCTCCTGCCGCATGCCGATGATCGCTGACATGATCGAGAGGCTGTCCGGAAGGCAGGTCAAACGCAGGATCGAGGGCTTCTCCTACGAGACGGCGATCGCGGTGGGCGCTGCGCTCTACGGCGACAATGGCGAGCGTGTGCAGGACGTGCTTTCCCACGGCGTCGGTGTCAGGGTCCTTCGTGGTGATCGGCCCGTGGTCGACTGCATGATCGCGAGGGAGACCCGTCTCCCCGCCGACGCCGACCGCATGTACAGAGCTAAGCCAAACGCCGTGCTCGAGGTGTACGAGGGCGACTCGGACGCCCCGGACGAGTGTCGGTTTCGGGGCCGACTGGAGCTCGACAATCCGGCTGGCAATGTCCGGATCACGATCAACGCGACGGAGGATGGGCTACTGCGTGTTGTGGCGGACTACCCTCCGCACGGCAAGCGCGAGCAAGAGATCAAGAACGACGGCATCGGGAGCCGAGAAGCCGCTCTTCGAGAGAGGATCCAGTCACTGACGATCCACGCTTGATGCCTGGCGGGGCTTGGAGATTGGGAGGGAGAGTTGGGAAAATGGGGACAGGCAGACGGTCCATTAAACCTGTCGCCGGCGGATGGGTCATCGTAGTGTCCAAGAAGCACGATGCTGCGTGGTGTCTTCTTCCAATGTGGTGGGAGTGACCAATGGGACCTGAAGGGAGTCAGAACGCCGGGCGTCTTGCGGACGACGAAGTCGAAAGCGTTCTCCCTGGGAGTGGTGACGCAGACGTTCTCCCGGGTCAGCCGGCGAACGACGGGGATTCGACTGCCATAGCCCATGAGTTGTCACCCGAAGCCGCTACGCTTCCTGGTACCAAGAAGCGCGACGACGGGCGCGTGACGAAGAAGCCACCGAGCGATTCGTCTATGAGCACGGTAGAGCTATCTACGAGCCGTCCGGAAGCCGAGCGCGCCGACATGGAAGCGCGCATACGCGAGGCAACGGCATCCGGTGGCCTGCGCGCCCTGCCTCCTGGCTTCGGTGACCGCGATGGAGATTGGATTTCGGTCACTTTGCAAGAGCCATTTGGCATCCTCTATTTGGATCACGCTCAGGCGTCTTCAATCACTACCGAGATGGTGGAGCGGCACTTCTCGCTGATCAGCGAATTCTGGCGAGACAAGATCGGCAAGATGTCGCAAGGTGCGACCAAGGACCAGATGCTCGTGAAGTATGGCGGCGAGTTGCGCAGCGAGGAACAGATCAAGCGGTACCCGAAGCGGCTCGCCGACGCCCACGCAGAGCTTGCTTCCCCCGGCGGGATCCAGGCCGTAGCCAAGAGGCTCGCGGAGGAGACCTGGCGTAGGTTTGCCGTGAAGCTCGATGAGAGAATCGCCGCCCACCTAGCAGACCAGGAACTCAATCCCTCGGAGACCGACGACCTCCTGAAATTCGCCGAGGAGCAGTCGGCTGATACGGCTCGGGTGGTCCACCACATCAGCGAGGTCCTCAGCGGCAGGGGGTATCGACCGACAGCCGAGCCTACTGGCGCGTCGCTCCTCGAGCGGCTGCGGTCCGTCTCCTGGGTCGATCCGTCGCGGCCGCAGATGGCGGCGGTGGAAACCCCCGATGCGAGGAAGGGCTCACGAACGGGCGTGCTTCTAGTTGCGGGGATCGTCATCATCGCCACACTGGTCGCGTCGCCTTTCGTCATTCGCCAGCTCCGACAGCAGGCGGCGGTGACAGCGAGCCCTCCTAGCGTCTCGGAGAAAGCTCAGTCGCAAATTGCTGACGAAGCTGTGGCGGCCGAGCGAAGACGTCAGCTAGACGCTGTTCGCACAAGCCTCTTAGCCAGGAAGGAGGACGCTGAGTCGGCTCTTGCGGCGCAGGACCCTACGACCGCAGAGAAGCAAGCCAGGGAGGCCATTGCCGCTGCCGAGCCATTCCAGGCCGAGCTCAAGCCCGAACTGGGAGAGCTCCAGGTTCTCCTGAAGCGAGCCAACAATCTTAGGGATCGGTTGATAGGAGACGCTGCAGCCAGGCGCGTGCGGCAAGTTGAGGAGGCACGGGCTGGCCTTCTTGCCAAGAAGAACGGCGCCGAGTCAGCCTTGGCTATCGGTGACATGGCCAGCACAGAAGAGCTCATCAAGGAGGCAGAAGCCGCGGCCGGTCAGTTCAGGAATGAGCTCAAGGCCGAGCTTGAAAGCCTGGCGGAACTTCGAGGTCGCGCCGAGAACCTAAAGCTCCAGCAAACCCGGGACGAGGAAAGAAGAACGCAACAGCAGAAAGCGTGGGACAACGAACTGTCTACCATTGGCGGAATGATCCAGGATGGCAAGTTGGCCGAGGCGAGCTCACTCGCCAAGGCGCTCAGTGACCGCCCTGGCGTTCCCGATGATGTCGTCGCCAAGGCCAGAGCCCTCATGACCCGAGCCAACGAAGAACTGAAGAAGATTTTCCTTCATTTCGCCCCAACTCCCGTTTCCCACAAGGTCCGCCCATGAAGGCCTCTCGACACGGAGGCCTCTGGAGAGGAGGAGAAGAAAATGAAGAGACTTGTTGCCTGCGCGCTGGTTCTTACCTTTCTAGTTCTATCCATCGCAAGCTGTGAGTCAAGTCGTGCTGGACAGGGAGCTGGAATCGGCGCTGTTATCGGTGGCATATTCGGGGCCGCTGTCGCAGTGGCTACCGGCCACAAGGATGAGGCCTGGAAATACGCAGCAGGCGGTGCGGCCGCAGGCGCGGCAATAGGCTACGCTATCGGCCGAGCCCAAGACAAGAAACTCGCCGACCGCGACGCTGCAGTGCAGTCTACCGGGTACACCAGCGACCAAGGCTTCCGTCTGGGAATCCAAAGTGTCGTGGCGGTACCCAACCAGGTCCCGCCAGGGCAGACGGCTCAGGTTAAGTATACCTGGACGGCGATCTCGCCGGACCAGTCGGAGACGATTAGTACGTCGGCGGATTTCGCCTTCAAGAGCAACGACGGAACCGTCCTGGCAACTAGCTCAGCAAACCTAGATCCCCTCACGAACGGTGGCGGGACCGTCGAGACCACTGTGGATCTTCCAATTCCGCAGAACTGCCCCGTGGGATCCTATTCATTTGACGTGACGCTTCACGATTCCCAACGGAGAGCTCAGCAGACGAGTTCAGTGCCAGTTTTCGTTGCCGTTGCTTGAGAAACCGTCGCTGTTGTTGCTAGTCATCACACGGTGAACGAGATGTCCAGATCTGCATTCGGGTGCTCGTCAGCGCGTCTTCGCCAGCGAGCGCGTGGCAACCCTTGCTGTCGTCGCCGCTTGCTGGCGGGTCTGCCACGTGATAAGGCGTGCTCCTTGAGTCGCTCGACTCTAAGGCCTCGGAGGTGATGATGGACCAACGAACGGTCAATGTTCGTCTTCTGCCAACAGTGATACGAAGTCCTGGCAGGCTTCTCACTTTGCTGGGGCTCGCCTTCGTATTCTCGTGCGGATCTCTCGTTGCGACGAGTATTGGCGATATCCAAGCCAAACCACGGGAATTTGAAGGAAGGATCGTTACGATTCGTGGAACCGTCACTGGGAGTCTGAATGTCCTTGTGTTTCGGGGATTTACAGTGCGGGACGGCACCGGGGAAATCGGGGTGGTGACCGATCGAGCGGTCCCCAAGGTCGGCACGTTAGTGCGGGTCACAGGAAGAGTCCAGCAAGAATTCGCCTTCGGGAGCCAGAGTTTGGTGGTCATCGTCGAAGAGCGCCCCGACACTAGGTGAAGTGCTGGCAACCACTGGGGCCTGCGCGCCACCTTTGGCACCGACAGCCGCAGTGTTGTGGCTGTTCGCCGTCGCGGCCGTGGAACGGCGCAGTATCCTGCCTCTCGATTCTCAACCTACCGCTGGTCCAATTTTCCGGGGCAGGTCAGCGGCGGCTCAACAGTCCACCCGAGTGGCTTGACGTGAGGGGAGCACTACACGAGTGCACTGTGCCCTCGAGGATTTTCGCGGCAAACTCGGCCGGCGTGTCGTCCTTGAGGGTGTTGTGCGGACGGTGGTGCCGACAATGACACGCCGGTTTCCCTCGTCGGGGACATGACGCCGAGCGGAACGCGCACGGAGGGCGCCACGCCGCGTTTTGCAGCCGCGGAGGGGTTCTCGCTCACCCGAACTTCAGCGATATTAACTTACAGCACCCTACCTGACGCCGCCGCGGTAGTGCGCTGGCCTCTCACCTTGCCACCTCTCGTCCCAACCGTGCCCGTACCACTCGAAACGCACCCCGTGGGAGACACTGAAGAACGGAATGGGACCCCAACCCCACAGCCACGGCGCCTCCACCCAGGTCCATCCAACGGCGGGGTAGTACACGTACATGTATGGATCGCCGCGCTCGTAGTCCGTCGTAAACGTGTATTCGGCACCGTACGGCATCCACACCCAGCTGTATTGCTGGGTGAAGACCCACTCGCCGGGCGGAACTGCGGGCTGCTGGACCTGCGAGCTGGGCACAGGAGGTGTGGGCGTCACGGCCGGGGGGGCAGGAGGAAGACTCCCAGGTTGGGGCGCCGACGGCCGCACCGCGGCATCGCCGGTATTTGCCTGTGGCCCAGGAGATGGCGGGGCGGGCGCTTCGCGATACGGAGGGGATACCGCGAAGGCTCCGCTCGGGACCAAGCCGCGCTCCGTCACGCCGACAGATTCACCGGGCCGAAACGGGGGGTAGCCCCGGTATCCGAAGATCCGCGTTTCACCATCGTCGAGGCGAACCGCCACATCGTACGTGATGTCCTCGCCGTGGACCTGGCTCGCGTTGGCGCCGATCATCGCACCGGTCGTTGCGCCGTAGAGCGTGCCGAATCTGTGACCGGTGATCAGTCCGCCGAGGAGCCCACCCACGACCGCGCCCGCCGCGGCGCCGGCCGCCGGGTTGCCTTGAGTCTCGCGAACCGTTTGCCGAATCCACTCGACGCGGCCCTGACGCATCGTCTGGGGACCGACAGGAGCCTCGCTCAGCATCGTTCGTGTGGTGGTCATTACGCAGGCCAGGGACAGCAGCACCGAACCTATGAGGAAGGCCGAGAACATACTACGCATGATGGGCACCTCCTTCGAGACCCCGTTCGCCGAACGGTCCATCTTCGCGGGTGGCAGGGCGTGCACGGCCAGATCTCACCCGGTGTCCGGAAACCTCGGGAAGCAACCCTGGCCTCTCATCCGAGATTTCCCATATGAAGTTCGCCCCTCTCCCACCTAACGCGATCCCACCCGATCTGCTGCCAAGCTATCACATTCGCGAGCACATTCAAGCCCTCGTTTCGCGTTCTGGTCCTTCGATCTGCCCCTTGATCTGCCCCGGAAAATTGGACCAGTGGGAGGAACGGATCGTCAAACTCACTTGCCGGCCAGCAACTCCTCCATTTTGTTGCTTGCCTCTTGCTGCATATCGGGCAGGACGTGTGAGTACACGTCAAGCCTCATCATGGCCTCGCCATGCCCGCGAACAGCATCCATGCCCTGACAGCTCTCGCGAGATCGTGCGAGATCGCGCGCGTCTGGACAACGCGATCGAGTTGTAGCAGTCTGAAGCGAATGACACGCGCATCTCGGGAGGCTCGTCCGCCCCGTCACCTTTCCCAAGGAGTACCTATGCAGCTACTGCGAACGAAGACCCTCTGCCTCGTCTCGCTGGTCGCGGCTCTCACGTTCCAGTCGCGACCCGTCGAGGCGGGGGACAATCTCGTCTTCTTCGGCTCGCATTCCGTCGGTCCCGGCCTAGGAATCTCCGTCGCTCACTTCGATTCCGTCTCCGGCGCGCTGACCAAGCCGGGACTCGTGGTCGAAGCCGCGGCTCCGGCGTTCTTCGTCCTGCATCCCGATGGCCGGCATCTGTACACCTGCAACTCCAACGACTTCTCGCGCGGATGGACCGGGGAGACCGTCAGCGCCTATGAGATTGATGCGCGGAACGGCGGCCTCACGCTCCTCAACCAGCAGTCGAGCGGCGGCGCCGATCCCAGTTACGTCACCCTGGATGCCGCCGGCCGCTACCTGCTGGTCGCAAACTACAAAGGAGGCAGCGTCGCCGTCTTGGCGATCAACCCGGACGGCAGTCTCGGCAAGCGCACGGCGTTCTTTCAGCACACGAGCAGCAGCGTCAACGCCACTCGCCAGACTCAGCCTTACGCCCATTCCGTCAAGCTCGATCCAGCCAACCGCTTCGCGCTCGTCGCGGATCTGGGCGTCGACAAGGTGTTCATCTACCGCTTCAACAAGAAGGATGGCTCGCTACGGCCGAACGATCCGCCTTTCGTCAAGGTGGCGCCGGGCTCCGGTCCCCGCCACATCGCCTTTCATCCCAGGCGCGACCTTGTCTATCTGATCAACGAGATGGCGAGCACCATCATCGCCTATGCGTGGGACTCCAAGAAGGGCTCGCTGGCGGAGTTGCAGACCGTTTCCACGTTACCCGCCGGATTCGCGGGAACCAACGCCTGCGCCGAGATCGAAGTCCACCCCAACGGCAGGTTTCTCTACGGATCCAACCGAGGTCATGACAGCTTGGCTGTCTTCGCCATTGACGAGACCACCGGCAAGCTGAGTCTGATCGAGCACGTGCCCACGCAGGGACAGAAGCCGCGCAATTTCGCTTTCGACCGCACGAGCGAGTGGCTCATCGTCACGAATCATGGCAGTGACAACGCTGTAGTCTTTCGCGTTGACGCGGAGACTGGGCGGCTGACTCCGATAGGCCGGCCTGTGTCCGTCCTCTCTCCCTTCTGTGTACGCTTTCTGTCGATACCATCAACCCCGAGCGGCCGGTGATTTTGCGCTGCGCTCGCGCCCCTGGCGTGCGTCAATTCTTGCCCGCGAACAGGATGCTTTCCAAGGTATCGCTGGCCTCTTTCTGAATGTCGGGCAGGGCGTGTGAGTACACGTCGAGCGTCATCACAGCCGAGGCGTGCCTAAGCCGCTCGCTGACCACCTTGACTACCAGTCAAGGTCTTTCAAGGATTGCGTCTCAATAGCTTGTCCACAATATTGTCCACATCCGCGTGACCCATTGGTCGTCGGCAGTCTCCCCGCATATCCAAGTGGTGCCCTCTGACTCGCTAGCTCTTGAAAGGCAAGCGCTTGGGTGTCCGACAAGCGCCCTTTGTCGCGCCCTGGCTCCCTCCGTCTCCAAGGGCCTCTGATGCCCCTTTCCCCCCATGGGGTTCAAGGGGTCGCGGGTTCGAGTCCCGCCGTCCCGACCACTAAAATCAAGCACTTACGGGCCACCGAGAGGTGGCCTTAAGAGTCTCTAGGGTCGATTTGCGCCCCATCTGCGCCCCTCGCGTGCGAGTGTCGTTCGACAATCAAGACTGGCCATTTTGGGTCGTGGGTCACGGGTGTTCAACCGCTTAGAGGCCCTACTGGTTTCGGGTCTGATAGTTGGGTTTCGAATCTTTCTCGGCGTGTCTTTGCTGGTGGTTCTCCTAAGAAACCTCCCACCACAGGCTGAAGGGTTTGTCACGCGAGGGCTATGAAGCGGGGCGACCTCTCGTTTGAGTGCGAGGCACCGCGTCGCTCATTCTGGGACCAGGTGTGGTCCCCCACCGCCAAGACCTGATGCGTTGTTGGACGTAGCCTGACAATACCCGTCTGGTTTTCAGGTCTTAGGTGGAACGGACCGGGGGAGCCCGACCGAGGACGAAGACGAAGTCTTGCGGGTGGCGTCCCGTAGGCCCTAGCAGATCTATCGTCAGCAATTCGAGGATAGTGCGGGAAGACGGGATCGACGTCCTCTCGACCAACGCACGACAGCCGGGTACCATGTTGAGGCATGCTGAGGTGCAGGATAGGCAGCACTTTCCGTTCACCCTTACGCCGGCGCGCGCGGCAGGGGCAGGGAGGTATTGACGCCGCAGGCGACTGGCCGTTCCTCGGGTTGGTTCATGCTTGAACGAGAAGTGGTCATCCTCCATCTCAGTGACCTCCATTTCGGGGGTGATTGGTCGGAGCAGGATCGCGCCTATCGCGAGCTTGCGCTCAACGACCTGTTAAGAGCATTGGGGGAAACAGAGCCAGGATGGCGCCCGGACATCGTCTGCATCAGCGGAGATGTCGGGTACCGAGGCCTTGAGGCTGATTACAAGGAGGCGGAGGTCTGGTTTCAGAAGCTCGCCTTGGCTCTGGACCTTGGCCTCTCGCGCTTTGTTGTCTGTCCCGGTAACCACGATTACAACCGCCTGACCGGGGTTGCTTTTCCTCCCTCATCGGTTGAGGACGGAGATCGGGCGCTGACGGTTCCCATCCCCGACTACATGACACGCCCGTTTGACGCGTATTCGGCCTTCTGCACGCGACTGGGGCTGCCGCGCTACCGCCTGGGGCCACACGAATCTTATCTCATCGGCGAGCGCTTTGTCGAAGGTGTGCGATTCCTCTCATGCAATTCCGCGTGGTACGCCAGAGCGGAGGACACCCGCGGCAAGCTCTGGCTGGGCCTGCCACATTTGCAGTACCTCCAAGCTCATTCCGAGTCGGCGCCTTCTCGTACCGTGGGGTTGGTACACCATCCGAAGGACTACTTCATATCGGAAGACCGAGAAGTTCCTGCTGGAGGACAGCGTGCCGCCGCGTTCCAAGTCCTCTTGCAGCAATGTAACGTCCTTCTCTGTGGCCACACCCACGGGGGCCCCATGCCACCGGACATCCTGAGTCAGCGCTGTCTGTGCTTTCCGGGCGGGGCCAGCTATGGAAACGCGGCATACTTCAACAATTGCAGACTCCTACGGCTAACACCCGGCGGTGTGGTCCACCGACAGCCTGCAATGAACCCCAGTCTGCCCTCCAAGCAGTGGTGTTCACTCGGTGAGATTCAAGAAGTGGAATGGCCCTCGGAGCAAAGGGCAGGGGCTGCTCGCAAGGTGGCGGGGATCGCCGAGGCGGTTCGCTCCCTCAGAGATGCCGCCCTGGGGCATGCACAGAGGTTCCACGAGACAAAATCGCGGCAGTTGAAAACGCAAGGGCGCCTCCCCGAACCCATCGAGATCCTCGTCCAGGTTGAGTCTTTGGTGGAGAGCACAGGTCCGTTAGGCGCACCAGCTGGCGACGAGAAGAGGGGCCGCAAGCTACTCCTACCCGTTGAGCAGGCCCTTCCCTTATCACGGCTTTCCTTGGTGCTGGGGGATCTGGGGAGCGGCAAGAGCACTCTCGTCGCGCGCGCCGCCGTTGCGATGATGGAAAGGACCCCGGGCCTTGTTGCCTTCGTCCTTCCTGTCAAGTCGTTGGGTCTCGGGTCGCCCTTGACGATTGGCGACCTTTGCCGGTTGATTGATGACTATGTGCGCGGGCACGTTCACCCCAGTGGCGAGGTGTTGGGGGTCAAAGAGCTTCTCGAACTACAGTTGGAGATGCTGCTCATTCTTGACGGTCTGGACGAGCTGCCTCGGCGAGTCGCTTCGGAACTCCTCCAAACGGCGGCCCTTCTACCAGACCACTGGGCCGGAGTCTCGATCGTCGCTACCGGGCGTCCCGTGGAACTTGCCGGCGTGGACTACGGATCGTGGCAGCGCCTGATCGTCCCTGCGCTCGACCAGGGGCAGAAGCTGCAACTCCTGAAGAACGAGGCGCTGGCCTCGGAGGCCCCTAGTGAAAAGGACGCCCTCGACCTCGCGCACCACGCGATGAGGAGGCTACGCGACAACCCCTTGCTAGACGCCGTTGCGAACACGCCCCTGGCCACACGCCTGCTCTTCGGCCCATTGACGCGCAACGAGGAGCAGCTAGCATCCCCGACCCTCGGAGATCTGCTCCACACCCTGCTTCTCGAGCGTCTCGCCGGATGGGCGGAGCGAGATAGGAAGCAGCAACCCTATCCAGCGTTGGCGGAGCACTGCCCCTTGGCGGTTTCAAAGGCAGAGCTCCTGGGCTTGCTCGCCTTGCGATCCCTTCGCGGCCAGGTTGTGGTTAGGGACGAAGCCTCCCAACTCCTTGGTGAATTCACCGGGCTGGGCGCCGCAGCGCAGCGGCACAAGGTCGCGGATCAGGCCCTGAACTTCTTTGCCGATGCTGGACTGATCGTCGTCAACTCGGATGAAGGAATCGAGTTTACGTTGCAGCCTCTAGCCGAGCTGGCCGCAGGGTTGGCGTTGGTGGACACGCTCCTCGGCACCAGTGCAAAGAGGATCGAGATTTCAAACCAGCAGTGGAGGGTCGCGTCTTTCAGTGCTTGCATCGCTCGACGCCGTGGCCTGACCGAGAGGCTCATGCCCTTTTTCCAGGGGTTCTTGGGAGCGCTTCTCGCGGATCGGTCCGGAATTAGTGCCGCCTGTTTCATCGCCCGAGAGTTTCAATCACGGTCACTCGCAGAATGGCTCGTTGGGAAGTTCGAGTCGCTGGGTCGGCGGCCCTTGACCTTCTCGATCGACGAGCATTACACCGCAGCTCCAGCGATCGCGGAGACCCTCGTGATGGCCGGCGACGAGGGGTTCGACTGGCTTTACAGGGAGTATCTGGATCCGCGCATCCCGCCTATCAACACAGGCTCTGCTTTCATCTCTGCAGTGTTTCCAAACTGGGCGGCGCGGGCGCGGACCTCTCTGAAGGCGGAGCAGAGGGCGAAACTTGCGAAACTAGTCCCCGCCCTGCGGGCGACACAGCCCAGTGGTGCGTTCGGCTTCGAGAAGACCCTTGCCCTCTTGGTACCCGAGGCCTTCACAAACGAGCAGCGCCTGTGGTGCCTTGCCCAGAACCTTGGGTCGGGACCGCTAGCAACGGCTGCCGAGGCCGAGCTTCGTAGCTCCTTCGACTCCAGCCCCCGCGAACTCGTCCTCGGCATCCTTGCCCAGGGTCCCGACGATGCCGGGCGGGCGGCGGTGCTCTGGCTCGATCTAACAACGCAAGAGCTCCCCCCGATCGGTGTCGTTCGCAAGCTTCTTTCAGCACATGCGGCACGTTCGCAGGACGAGAGGCTCCAGGGGGCGATCCGCGAGTGCGAGAGGCGAGTTGGCACCGAGCGTTGGCTGCGCTTCCTGCGGTGGACCCTCACTGACAGCGACAACAAGGCAGCTGCAGCAGCCGCCACCGAGCTGATGGCAAGAGGGGAGGACAAACTGAGCCTGCTCGGTGATCCGCTGTGGAGAGGCCTCCACGATGGCGGATACGTGCCGAAGGCTGAGGAGACGCTGGATAAGCTGGTCACCAACGCTGGCATCGAGGGCACCAAATGGTTGGTCGGCCGCCTCCGCGATGGAGATCACGACCGATCGGCTCCCTCGGCTGGGTGGCGGATGCTCCTTCGCTTAATGGGGCACGGCCTGCAGAATGGCCCCCGACTACTCGCGCGCTGCGCAGCTAGCGTTGGGTGCTTTGTCCTGCCCCGGTACCCTGAGATCCGTCATATGTTTCGTGTGCTTATGAAGGGTGATGACGGCGGCCTCTATCGGTCTGAACTTAGACAACGCCTCGACAATTGGGACCCCGCGGCTCGGCATGGCGCGGCCATGATCCTTGTCGTGGCCGACCCCCAGGGAGAAGCACAGGCGTTAGTGACCGTCGTCGAGGCTCGCGACCGTGAGGTGTTCGGGAGTTGGGAGGAGTGGGAGAAGTACCTTGTCAGCCTTAGGTTCTCGCCCGCGGCGCTGGCGGCGCTGCGAGACGAGCTCCCGAGACTGTCGAGGCGATCTCGCGAGCTCGGCCTCGCAATCCTCGCGCGAAACGGTTTTCCGCTGTCCGATGAGGAGGAGAAGGAGCTGGTGCTCGCGCTCGCCGGTGGATATAACTGGGCGCTCGACTCACCTGAGCTTGGCAAGTCCCATCTCGGTAGCGACTTCGCCAGGGCTGTTCTTACGGAGCACCTCGAGGCGAAGGCCCCTGGGCAGACGACAGGGACTGCCCGCGCCCTCTTCTTCCATCATCGGCCTCACCTCACTCCGTTTCAGGAGGCGCGTTGCCTGGCCTCAGTCGGGAGCGATCGATTCTGGGCTACGTTCACCCTGGGAGAGCTGCTCGAACGTGCTCTCTCCGATCCCGCCTTCCCCGAGCTATTGGAAAACCTGAGGCGCCAACTTGCGGAGGGAGAAGCCGCGCAACAGCTGGTTTTTCATCTGCATTCGATCGCCACCAAAGGGGAAGGCTGGGATGGCTTGGTATGGGACGTTTTGTGCGACGATTCCGGAATCGGCGTGGGGTTACACGTGGATGATCGTGGTCTCCAACTCTTCTGGTTCGGCAAGGCGCACCCCGAGCACGGGCCCGGGCTTGGCGGCGCAGCGAAGAGATTCCTCCATGATCCGCGCCTGCAGCCGTGGCGTTGGGTGGACCGGTACCACTGGCTTGCGGTTCTCGCCGATGAGTTCGTAGGCCTGGATCCGAAGGAGCTGCAGGACGCACTATGTGTCGGCCAGCCAATCCACAGCGGCGCGGCTTACTCGTTGATAGGAAGGCTGGGCATGGTTCCGGATGGCTTTCAGCCCAAGAGCCGACCCGGCCGAGCCCCCGCTTCAGTGGCTCCTGGTGAGTGTCCCCCCCAAGAACACGCTATTGTCAGCGCTCTTCGCGAGGTTGCTAGGTCCTCTGAGGTACTCCATCCTGAGACAGAGGCTTCAGTCGGAAATGCCATTTGGTACGGTGATGTCTCTCAGGACCTTCTCGACGACCTCGCGGCTGAGGGGGAAAATGGTTGCCTCTTGGCGGGCACGCTAGCATTTTGTTTTGGCCTGCGATTGCGGCCACATTGGGCGCTGGCTTTCTTAGGGACGTTCGTAACCCGTGATCGGGCGTCGTCGGGCGGTTTCGAACGCCTCCACAAGGCATCCCGCACGGCCTTCGAGGCGCTCCTAAGTGTCGAAGCTCCCGCGCGCGATGAGTATCAACGGGCCCTTATCGATGCGATCCAAACCGACGAATTGCGGCAATCGGAACTCATTCTTGAGCTCCTACGGGTGCAAAGGGGCCTGAAGGAACATCAGATCGAGCAGGTGTTCGCTGCGTTCGCCCAACATGAAGGCGGAATCGTGGACTGCCGCATCGCAGGCTATCTTGCGCGTTGGCTCGTTACGGACCTCTCCGACGCGGCAAAGGAGAAGGTCAAACAAGCCTGCGAGCGAGAGGGGCCGCAGCTAGATCTCGACCCGTGGGTAGGGGGGCATTTAGGCGCGCGAGACCCTTCGGTGTATCTGTTTTTCACCTTTGGCTATTGGCATTGTGGAGGACCCACCTCCGACTGGAGCGTTCGACTGATGTTGCGGGGATTCAAGCTCCTCTTCGAGCCAAGGGGTGGTCAGCAATCCGCCAGGGCCGGCGAAACCATATCTGCAATAGAACCTCTGCTGCGCTCGACACCTCCGGAAGCTCGAAGGACCGCGATCGCCCGTGGGCTCACCTCCCCCGATTCCGAAGTCCGAGCGTGGAGTCATATTATCGCGAGCTTCGCGGGACGCGACATCACACCCTGAGCGGGCCCGGGTTTCATTTGCACTTGGTACCACGAAACGTATCCACCCCACTGTTCATAATGGCTCTCGGGGGAGCTGTCGCGGCGTCCCACGTTGTGGTGACCCCCTTGCGGCAAGTCACCCATTTGCGTTGTTGGATGCGGTACTGACCCGCCCCGGGAAACAGGACCTTTGAAAGAACGGCTCCTCGAACTCACTTGCGGAACAGCAACTCTTCCATCTTGTCGCTTGCCTCGCGCTGCATGTCCGGCATGACGTGTGAGTAGGTGTCGAGGGTCATGGTGATGCTGGCGTGGCCGAGGCGCTCACGGTGTCGGTTCGTTGCGTGCCGGCGCCTTGATTTCGTCGAGCCTAAGAAGGGCCACTATTGGCATCAGGGCCCTCCTTGCCCTGCGGCGTGTAGCCTTTCCGGCCAGCACCTCACCGCCTCGTGAGATCGCCTGGATTGAACATCAGCCCCCGCTCCATCAGCCGAAGCCAGCCCCGGCCGGGCGCACACTCGCGCCGGCATCTTGTCCCCTTCCGCGCCACGCCAGGAGATCAGCGATCGGCTCCGGACTCAACTTCCACCTGGACCAGTTTCCGGGGTTTGGGTCACTGGAGGAAAGCCTCCGAATCAGCGACCTCCGCTATGCAAACGATGTTGACGGCGACGAACGTGATCGGAGTACGCGCCCCACTTCACCCCGACACCCCCGCCGATGCTGAAACGGCTGCCCGACGACCCGACGACCGATCTGGTTGACACGGGCCCCGGGCCTAGGAATACTGCTAGGTGCGCTTGCGCCATTCTCGCAGTCGTGGCGCACCACCGCGGAGTCGACGAATGGCCAGCCACTTTCACGCACCAGAGACCATCGAGGATGCGCTGCGCATCAGGCGAGAGCTCCGCGGTGCGGCATGTTTCATGGCGGGAGGCACCGAGGTCAACAATCGCAAGGCCAAGCAGGCGCCTGAGCATCTGGTCTGGCTCGGTCGGCTGGGGTTGGGCGGCATCACACGGCGGGAAGCGGGTGTCTCGATCGGCGCGATGGCCACCCTCCAAGAGATCCTGGAATCTGAAATCGTCCATCCGGCCATCCATCAGGCCGCCTCAAACCACGCGAATCGGAACATCCGCAACGTCGCCACGATCGGCGGTCACCTCGGCATCTGCCGGTCGTGCGCCGACCTGATTCCGGTGTTGCTGACGCTTGGCGCGGGGCTCCGCGTTGCCACCGACTCCGGGGAACTCGAGCGTGACCTCGAGAGCTGGGTCCTGGGAGAGCGCGCCGGCATCGTGCTCTCGGTCGAGGTGCCCGACCCGCCGGGCGACCTGCGCGTCGCACTCGAGCATCACAGCCGCACAGCCAACGACCTGTCCCTGGTCGCAACCGCCGTGTCACTGCGCAAGGAGGCGGGTCGCGTGCGAGACGCGATCGTGGCGGTCGGCGGCGTGGCTGCGTCCGTGGTCCGGCTGCGGCACGTGGAGGCGGCGCTCGACGGCAGGCCGCTCCCTGCGCGCGACAAGATCGAGGCGCTGGTCACGGCCAACGTTGACCCCATCGCCGACATCCGGGGTTCGGCCGCCTTCAAGAGGCATCTCGCCGCCACGCTGGTCGAGAGGACCTTGCGGAGTGCCTGGAACCAAGAGGTGTGCCGATAGATGCGGTTCACCGTCACCCTGAACGGCTCCCCGAGAATCATCGAGGCCGAGGCCCACGAGCGCGTGAAAGGTGTTCTGCGGCGCGAGGGAATCCTCTCGGTGCGCGCCGGCTGCGATGGTGAGGGTACCTGCGGTAGCTGCGCGGTACTGCTCGATGGGCGCCTCGTCAACACCTGTCTGTTGCTGATGGGCCAAGTGGCCGGTTGCGACATCCGCACGGTCGAAGGTCTGGCGCGACCACGCGAGCTCTCGGCGTTGCAGACCGCCTTCGTCGACGCGGGTGTCGTGCAGTGCGGCTACTGCACGCCCGCGATGCTGATGGCCATCCAGGAGTTGCTCGAGAAGGTCGCCCTTCCCACGCGCGCACAGGTGCGCGACGCGCTCTCGGGCACCTTCTGCCGCTGCACCGGCTACGAGCAGGTGTTCAACGCGGTGGAGCTGGCGTTGAAGCGGCGCCGGGACCCGGACTACAGGGGGTTCATTGCGCCAGAGTTCCGCCCGGAACTGCGCCACGTCGGCAAGAACCGCCGCAAGGTCGACGGCTTTCAACTGGCCCGGGCGGCCGCGGCCTTCGTCGAGGATCGGGTCCGACCGGGCCACTGCCACCTCAAGATCCTCGGCAGCCCACACGCACACGCCTACATCAAGCGCATCGACACGTCGCGAGCCGAGGTGCTGCCGGGCGTGGTGTTGGTTGTGACGCATCAAAGCTGCCCGGATGTCTGGTACAACACGGCGGGACAGAGTTTTCCCGAACCGTCGCCCTACGACCGCAAGATGTTCGGCGAGAAGGTGCTGCACGTGGGCGACCGGGTCGCGGCCGTGGTCGCCGAGACGGAGGAGATCGCCCGCCAGGCGCTCGGCCTCATCGAGGTGGAATACGACGTCCTGCCTCCGGTCCTCACGATCGACCAGGCCAAGGCGCCTGGCGCCCCCATCCTGCACCACAGCAAGGTGGAGTACGTGGTGGGAGCGCCTGCCGATCTCGACGCCTACAACCAGGGTGCCGAATCCCGCGACGGCCGCATCATCTACCAGTTCCCCATCCACGCAGACCCACACTCAAACCTCGCGGCCTCGGTGTCCGGCGGGATCGGGGACGTCGAAAAGGGATTCGCCGAAGCCGAAGTCGTCCTGGAGCGCGAGTACGAGACTGCGCAGGTGCAATGCGCACCGCTCGAACCCCATGTGGTCTACACGCGCATGGAGGCCGATCGGCTCGTGATTCACGCTTCCACCCAGGTGCCCTGGCACCTGAGGCGGATCATCGGCCGCATCCTTGGTGTCCCCGAGAATCGCATCCGGGTGGTCAAGGAGCGCGTGGGCGGTGCATTCGGCGCCAAGCAGGACATGGTGCTGGAAGATGTCGCCGCGTACTGCACCTGGGTGACGGGCCGCGACATCCTGTTTCGCTACACCCGCGAGGAGGAGTTCATTGCCTCTCGCACCCGCCATGTCATGCGCGTCCGCGTCAAGCTCGGTGCTCGGCGCGATGGACGGCTCACCGCGATGATCATGGACCTGGAGGCCAACACCGGCCCCTACGGCAGCCATTGCCTCACCGTGCCCATGAACGCCTGCTCCAAGTCGCTGCCCTTGTTCCTGTGCGACAACGTCCTGTTCAAGGTGCACACCTACTACTCCAACATCCCGCCCACCGGCGCCTACCAGGGTTACGGCGCTCCTCAGGGGAGCTTCGCCTTGCAACTCGCGGCGGCCGAGATGGCCGCGGAGCTGGGCATCGACCACGTCGCGTTCCTGGAGAAGAACCGGGTGCGGGACGGCTCGATGTTGGAAATTCTGCGCTGTCTGGGCGAGGGGCGCGAGGGAAGCCCACAGAAGGTCTTCTCGTGCGGCCTGGGACCCGCGCTCGAGCAGGGTTCCCGCATGCTGGCCTGGGGCCGGCGCGAAGAGAGCACCGATCCCGACGTGAAGATCGGCAAGGGCGTGGCCATCATCCAGCAAGGCTCCGGCCTGCCCGGCCTGGACTCGGCCAACGCGGCCGTCACGATGTTCGGCGACGGCACCTTCATGCTGCTCTCGGGTGGCACGGACATGGGCACCGGGCTCGACACGGTGGTGGTCAAGATGGCCGCCGAGACCCTGTGCACGCGCATGGAAGACGTTTCGGTCATCTCGGCCGACACCGACGTCACACCCTTCGACCCGGGAGCCTACGCCTCGTCGGGCACCTACTTCTCGGGCGGCGCGGCGCGCAACGCGGCCCTCGAGATGAAGCGGGCGCTCCTGCGGGAAGCCGCGGAGATCCTGGGCGAGCCCGAAGAGAACCTGCGCCTCGAGTTTCCTTCGCGAGTGATGAGCCGGTCCGGTCGCTTCGTGACCTACGAGGAGATCGCGCGTCGCACCCAGAGCGGCACGGGGCGCGGGCAGCTCACGGCCTCGGGGTGCTTCATCACCGACAAGGGGTCCTTCCCGTACGGCGCCCACTTCTGCGAGGTGGCGGTGGACACGCGCACCGGCAAGGTCCGGCTGCGCAAGTACTACGCCCTGCAAGACGCCGGCACGCCGATCAACCCGGAGCTGGCCCTGGGCCAGATGTACGGCGCCGTGCTCAAGACCGTCGGCCACACGCTCTACGAGGAGATGCTGCTCGACGAACAGGGCCGCTGCCTCAACGCCAACTTCGTCGACTACAAGGTGCCCCAGATCGGGGACCTGCCCGACGACTTCCAGGCGATCCTGGTCGAGACGGACGACCCCTTCGGCCCGTTCGGCGCCAAGTCCATCTCCGAGGTCTCGTGCAACGGCGCGGCGCCGTGCATCGCAGCCGCCATCCACGATGCCGTGGGCGTCTGGATCCGGACGTGGCCGTTCACACCCGAGAAGGTGCTCCGGGCGCTCGGGAAGCTGGCGACCTGAGATCGCCGAAACGGACGTTGCCTGAGGATGGACATGGACCACTCGCCCCGTCTCGTCTGCCGCGCCCGCTTTCTGCTGCCTCTGGCTGAGCCCGACCGCACGCGCCGCATCCAGGACGGCTACGTGCTGTCCCAAGGCGATGCCATCCTGGAAGTCGGCCCCTACAACGACTACGTGGGGCGTCGCCTGCTCGAGGCCTCGGGGAGCGAGCTGCGCATCCTCCACACCCGCCGGGAGATCCCCTCGGCGGACGCCATCCCCTTGCAGGACGTGATCCTGCTGCCGGCGTTCGTGAAGGCCCACGGGCACGACCATGAGCAGCCGATCATCGGCATCGCCAAGGACGAACCGCTGACGGCGTGGCTGGACCACGCGGTCAATCCCTACACGGGCTTCATCAACGCCAAGCGCGCCGAGCTCACCGAGAAGTTGGGGTGCACGCCTCAGCTTGTGACCTACCTCATGGCCCGAGTCTGCGACATCCACTACGGCATCACGACCGCGATGGTGCATCACTGCAACTACAACAAGTACCACTGCGAGGACATCGCCCGCGCCAACGAGGCTGCGGGGACCACGATGATCGTCGCGATTGGCAGTCAGGATCGCTTCTACACCCCGGAGCTCCTCGATAAGCCGGAAGACGCTCGGCGCAGGCTTGAAGCCGCGCTCGCGATTCAGGCACGCTGCACGAGAACGCGCTTCGTGCCCGGCCCGGACCAGGACTTCTCCAACTCCCGCGCCCTCCTCGTACCGCAGAAGGCTTGGGCCCGATCGCACGGCACGCTCTTCCACATCCACAGCTCCGAGGAGCCGAAGACAACGCGCTGGTTCATGGAGGCGATCGAACCAGGCTTGACGCCGGTGGAGTACTTCGATCAGATCGGGATCCTCGACGCAGCCACTGTCCTTGCTCACCAGGTCAACTGCGGGCCACGGGACGTCGAGATCCTCGCGCGCACGGGCGCCGCGGTCGTGCACAACCCGCTCGCGAACACCATCCTCGGGTCGGGCATGCCGCCTGTAATGGAGATGCTGACTGCCGGCATCCCCGTCGCCATCTCCACCGACGGGTCCGGATCGGCGGACAATCAGGACATCATCGCCGCGGCGCGACTCGCCGGCCAGTACCAGAAGGCCCGCCACCAGGACGCCACGCTGTTGCCCTCGCAGCAGTTGCTCGAAATGATCACGGTGGCGCCCAACCGCATCCTCCGCATGAACCAGGGAGAGCTCGCGCCCGGACGCCAGGCGGACTGGATCCTCATCGACCTGGCGCGCCCCAACATGGTGCCGACCCGGCTCGACAACCTCGTCGAGAACCTGATCTGGGCGGCGGACGGCTCCGAGGTTGACACGGTCGTCGCTCGAAGCCGTCTGCTCAAGCTCGACGGCGTGGTGCTGCCCTTCCTGGACGGTACGACGCCGGCGAGCGTCATGTCGCGTGTGCAGTCTCTGTCGGAGTGGTTCGCGGAGTACCGCGAGGCCGCTCCGGTCCTGAGCGGCACGGGGGCGAACCGCTAGCGTGGGCCGGATCTCAGCCATCGTGCTGGCGGCCGGCTCCTCTCGCCGGATGGGGGCGGACAAGTTGTCCTTGCCGTGGGGAGACGGTACCGTGCTCGACGCGGCGCTGCGGCCCTTCCTAGGGCTCCCCGAGATCGACGAGGTGGTGGTCGTCGTGCGCGGCGGCGCCGCACCGGTGTTTGCCCCGGGCAGGGCCACCGTGCTGGTCAACGAGAACGCGGTCGAGGGGATGGGCAGCTCGCTCCGGGTCGGTGTCGGGGGCGCGGATCCCGGAGCCGAAGCGTACGTCCTGGCTCTGGGCGACATGCCGGAGCTGGGCGCGGATCTGGTCGCCGACCTGCTCGCCGCCTGGCGGTCGAGCGGGAAGGGGATCCTCGTGCCGGTGTTCGAGGGTCGGCGCGGGCACCCCGTCGTGATGTCCGGAAGATACCGCGAAGCCCTCCTCGCTTCGTCCGGGGATGTGGGCGCGAGGGGGGTGCTGGCGAAGAACGAGTGGGATACCGTCCTTCACCGTGTCAACGACCCGGCGGTCGTCACCGACCTCGACACGCGCGAAGGCCACCAGGCGCTGGCAGCGCGCAGGGACTCGCGATGAGGGGTCTCAAAGTCCTGATCCGGGGCGCGGGAGAGCACGCGTCGGCCACGGCTCACCGCCTGTTCCGTTGCGGGATGCGGGTGGCCATGACCGAGGTGTTGCGTCCGACTGCAATCCGGCGCTCGGTGTCGTTCTGTACGGCGGTCTTCGACGGGACGTGCGCCGTGGAAGGTGTGCCAGGCCGCCTGTGGAGTCGTGGCGAATGGGAGGAGCTGGAACGGAGTGACCTGGACCACGTGCCGGTCTTCGTGGACCCTGAGGGTCTCCTGGTGGAGCGCTGGAGACCCCACGCCATCGTCGATGCGCGAATCTTGAAGCGCAACGACGGCAACTCCCCGGAGCAAGCTCCGCTCGTGATCGGGCTCGGCCCCGGCCTTCTGGCCGGGCGCGACGTCCACGTCGTCATCGAGACCCGCCGCGGACACGACCTGGGCCGTATCATCCGCTCGGGTTTCAGCGCTCCCGACACGGGCATCCCGGCGCCGATCGCCGGCTTCACCACCGAGCGCGTGCTGCGTGCGCCCTGCGCGGGTGTCCTCGAAACCCGGCTGGAGATCGGACAACTCGTCAACGCGGGCGATGTCGTGTGCACCGTCGCCGGCCGGCCCGTCGCGGCTGCGATCTCGGGCGTGCTCAGGGGCGTTGTCCACGGTGGCATCGAGGTTCCCGCCAATCTGAAAGTCGGCGACGTTGACCCCCGCGGCGATCCGGCCTTCTGCTTCACCATCTCGGACAAGGCCCGGACCATCAGCGGCTCTGTCCTCGAAGCGATCCTGAGCCGGTTCTCTCCCTGCTGGCCATGAAGCAGGGCGATGACCTGATCGCGGCGTTCGACCTGGAGAGATACCGCTTCATCCACCTGATCGGAGGTGGAGGCAAAACGACGCTCATGCTCGCCATGGCCAGAGCGCTGGCCGGGCGGGGGAAGCGCGTGATCGCCACGACGAGCACGCGAATCCGGAGGAGCGAGGGAGAGGCGCTCGAAGGGCTGCTGATCGGCCCCGATGTCGGAGAGCTCGCCGAGCGGGCGCGCGCAACGCTTGCGAGGCTCAACCCCATCGTGCTCGCGTCCAGGGTGGAGGACGAGAAGCTGGTGGGCTTCTCGGCCGGAGCCCTCGAGTCCTTCGCCACGGCGGGGGTCGCGGACACGCTGATCGTCGAGGCGGATGGATCGGCAGGCCGACCCCTCAAGGCTCATGCCCTCTGGGAGCCGGTCATCGCTTCCTCGGCGGACCTCGTGGTCGTCGTGGTCGGTGCCTGGTGTCTGGGGCAGCCTCTGGACGAGCGAACCGTGCATCGAGCGGACCTTCTTGCCCAGCGCATCGGGTGCGTGCACGGCGCCCCGCTCACGGTGCGACACGTGGCGGCCATCCTGTTTCACGAGGAGGGATACCTGGCGAAGGTGCCCCGCGAGGCGGACGTGATGCTGGGGATCACGTCGAGAGGAGGGGATGACGGTGAGCTGGCGCGGGAGCTGGCGGGTGCGGACGAGAGCAAGCGACTGAAGAGGGTGGTACGGTTGCAGCCGGTCATGGCGGACGTCCCCGGGTGACCTGCCTGGCCGCCCGACTGACTGAGAACCACGTGAGGAGGCCGACGTAACTCCAGACCCCAACGCGGCCCCCTGGCTCCCGAGGCAACTGCTCCCAACCCGCGACATTTCGGCCACAAGAGCCTAACGCAGCCAGCCTCGAACGAGGTCAATATGCCACTGGTCACCATTCTGCGCAGTATCGGGGACCCCCAGTGGACAGGCAGAGCAACCTAGAGTCAAGAGCGCAGCGTGCATGGGGTTCAAGGGGTCGCGGGTTCGAATCGCGCCGTCCCGACCAAATAGAATCAAGCACTTACGGGCCACCGAGAGGTGGCCTTGAGAGTCTCTAGGGGCGGTTTGCACCCTTAGCGTCTTGGTGGCCTTCGATCTCTCACTGGCGCCTTCGAGAAGAAGGATGACAGGATCTAACGGTCCGCATCGCGGTCTGACTCCGGATCGGAAGGCCGCGCGTTCGAATCGCACCGAGCGCACCACCCTAGTGTCAATGAGTTAATAATTTTGCATTCGAGACTCTAACAGGATCTGCCAGAGTTAGAGAGCTTCGGTAACACCCGGGTAACACCGCGGCGGTGTTTCGGCCCCTCGGTTGATCTGCGGTGGTCCCCTACCAGTCGATGATCCAGGTGCGTGGGCCCAACCCCTCGGTTCCAAGCCGGTAGATGCTGGGACACACCCAAAGGCCCCGACTCTACCTCTCACCCTGGACTCGTCTTAGGGGGTCAGGTCAGTGTGCTTCGACCACGGGCACGAGACGCTCTTGAATAGCCTTCCGCACCTGACTAAATACCTCCAGACGCTCTGCCTCTGTCGCAACAGCCTCCGTAGGATCGGGAAAGCTCACGGGTATCTCCTTGCCTGGATGAGGAAAGTACGGGCAAGCCTCCCGTGCCGAGTCACACACGGTGACGATGAGGTCCCAGCGCTGGTCGGCCAGTGTGCTGACGTTCTTCGGCGTGGCCCGCCGAGACGTCGGCCCCGACCTCGGCCATTACCCGCACCGCGAGGGGGTGGACCAACGCGGTCGATATCGTCCCAGCAGATCGTGCTTCCCACCGATCTCCGAGCAGGTGATTCAGCCATCCCTCGGCCATTTGCGAGCGGCAGGAGTTGCCAGTGCAAAGAATCAGCACGCGCCGCTTCACGGTGGGTTCCACCATCTCGCCCTCCCGCTGGGACTCTCACCCGGCAGTCGAGGCCTTTACTGAGCGCACCAAGAACGGAAGGCCCGGACCCGGGCCTTCCCCACTGACGAAGGAAGAAGCGGAATCAGAAGTCGAACGAGAACCAGAGGCCAATCTCGTTGTAGGTGCCCTTGAAGCCGGGCTTGGCTGATCCGATGGTGCCGTTGCCGGTGCTGAACGTTCCGCCCTTGACCTCAGCGTTCTTGTACGCGAGGGCGGCAGTCAGCGGCTTCACCGGCTTCCACTGCACGCCGAGGTTGTAATAGGTGAGGTTAAGGGCGGAGTTGAGGGTCTTGCTGGGGTTGGCGCTGTCGTAGCGGCCGAACAGCATCCACTCAGACGTGGCCATGAACTGCAGCCAGCCGGAGTACCCGTCGGACTTGTCTTCAGTGGCCTGCGTAACGCGGTTCCAGTTGTTGGAGCTGAAGTACTCGCCGCTGATCTTCACGGGGCCGATGACCCAATTGACGAGCCCGTCGAGACGGGTAGCAGTGTGCTTGGCGGGCGCGGCGTCGGTGTCGTTGCCGCGCTTGCCGCTGTAGCCGCCGACCGCAAAGGTGAGGCCCTTGATCGGCTCGAGCGAGACCCGGCCTTCGAAGTCGACCGACTTCGAGCGCGACGGGCTGCTGTAGCCCTTGCCGTTGCCGATGGTGAAGGCGTAGGCCAGCATGTTGTTGGCCGCCTTGCCCAGGAAGTGCAGGCCCCACTCGGCGGACGTGCCGAAGCTGAGGCTGTCGGTGATCACCTGCTCGAGGTAGCGCTGCCCATAGATACCCTCGACGAAGGGTATCCACGGGGTGTCGGCTGCGCCGAGGCGGAAGATCGCGGCGTCGTCGAGCTTGGCCTGCAGGTAAGCCTTCTTGACGAACACGTCGTAGCGCTTGGCGCCGACATCGCCGATATCGGACTGGAACTGCGCTGACCAGATGGGGTTGAACTCATGGGTTGCCGTGAAGTAGAAGCGCTTGACGTCGACGCCGATGCCGGAGTCGCTGCTCTTGACGTCGATGCCCTCGTCCTTGATCTCCTTGGAGCTGAGATCGGCGTACAGGCGGCCGCCAATCGTGGTCTTGGGGAACGCCGGGGCCGGCGGCGCGGGCTTCGGGCTCGGCCGGTCGTACGCTGACAGGTTGTTCTTGAAGAGAAACAGGTCGATGGCGGTTTCGTTCTCCGCGACGACGGTTTCGCCGTTGGGGCCGCGCGCGATCAGAGTGATCGACGTCCCCATCTCGCCCGTTTGTTGGAACGCCTGGTAACGCTCGAGCGAATTGAAAACGTAGATGCGGCCGTCCTTCTTGACTTCCTGGTAGTAGAGCCCGGTGACCTGAGCGGTGGCGGCCCCGGCGAGCAGAAGGGCGACAAGGACACCGGCAGCCACGCGCCAGATTCCGGCACCATGGTTTAGCATCTTGGGACGCTGGTTGATCGTCATCTCTCCTCCTTGGGGCAATCCCCTGTCCCGTGCTTTGTATGGCAGGCGCGTGAGGCTCCCAAGGAGGCCGCGTGAAGGCACGGTGAAGATCGTGAAGAAACGGCGAGGGCGGGACTTCTCCTTTGAGGCAGCTTGGAGCGGAAAGCGACGCTTACGCAGCAGGCTCGACTGCATCAGCTGGTGTCCTGCGCGGCTCCCTCGCGCAGTCGAAGTTCCCCTGGCTCGCCGCCAACCTGTCAGGCGGCGCTGCGGCAGGGCTCGCGATTCGCGACGAGTTGGTCCTCGATCGGGGCGGAATCAGGGTCGCGCTTCTCCGCCTGACCAACCCCGACACCCGCACTAGGACCCTCCGTCGCACTGGTCCGGCCTCGCCTTCGCGGACCCTGTTGCTGTCGCTGCCGCGCGCGCGCCCGACATCTTCACGCCGTCTTCACAGGCTGGATGGAAACTCCGCCGCGGGGGGATGCCACCCCAAGGAGGACGAGATGACCCGCACTCGATTGTGCTCCCTGGTTTGTGCCGTGATGCTATTGGCTGCCGCCGCGGGGGCCCAGATGGTCCAGGTGGACCAGGCGGTCCCAGGCTATCAGCGCGGCCCCGCAGTATCGGGCAACCTCAATTCGGTGGGGTCCGACACCATGAACAACCTCATGACGTACTGGAGCGAATCGTACGCCAAGATATACCCCACGGTCCGTATCCAGGTGGAAGGTAAGGGCTCCTCAACCGCTCCACCGGCGCTCATCGCGGGAACGTCGCAGTTCGGCCCCATGTCGCGGGCAATGACGCCCGCGGAGCTCGACGCGATCGAGAAGAAGTATGGCTTCAAGCCGACTCAGATCCGCACCGCGCTCGACACGATCGGTGTGTACGTCAACAAAGACAACCCGCTCGCTTCGGTGTCCCTGCTAGAGCTCGACGCCGTCTTTTCGAAGACGCGCAAGGCCGGCTACCCCACCGACATCACGACGTGGGGTCAGCTTGGCCTCAAGGGCGACTGGGCCAACAAGCCGATCTCGGTGTTCGGCCGTAACTCCGCGTCCGGCACGTACGGGTTCTTCAAGGAGCACATTCTGGCAAAGGGCGACTACAAGGACACGGTGAAGGAGCAGCCGGGATCCGCGTCCGTCGTCCAGGGCGTGAGCGAGGACCTCTACGCGATCGGCTACTCCGGCATCGGGTATCGGACCTCGGGTGTGCGTGCTCTCCCTCTCGCACCGAAGGCTGGCGCGCCAGCCGTGGAGCCGAACTACGCCAACGCGCTCTCCAAGGCGTACCCACTGTCGCGATACCTGTTCATCTACGTGGTCCGCGACCCGCGCCGCCCGATGGACCCCCTCACGAAGGAGTTCCTGAAGTTCGTCCTGTCGCGTGAGGGCCAGGAGATCGTCGTCAAGGACGGCTTCCTCCCTCTGCCGGCAAAGGTCGTCGAGGAAGAGCTGGCCAAACTGCAGTAGCGCCCCAGTAACGGGTAACCCGGAAAGGTCAACCCCGTTCCGGGTTACCCTTTTCTCGGCACACCTCGGAATGCGATGAGCCCGCTTGCCGCCTCCCGCCTGCGCCGCAGCCGCGCCGTCGACCGCCTGGTGGCTACGGTCATCACCGTTGGCGGTTCGTCGGTGCTGCTGGCAGTCGCGTTTCTCATGGCTTTCCTGGTGGCGCAGTGTCTGCCGCTGCTCGGCACCGGCTCGCTGCGGCGGGTGCCTGCCGTCTCGGACGGCCAGGTTCCGGTCGCCGCCCTCGAGGACGAGTACCGGAGCAACGTAGTGGTGATCGGTCGTGACGGGACCATGCACGTGGTGCCGCGCTCCGGCTTGACCCGGACGGCACCCCTCGACGGGGTGCAGCCTCCTGTGAGGCAGGGCCGAACCAATGTTGCCGGCACGCTGGTGGCGCTCGAGGACGCCTCCGGTGCGATCGGGGTGTGGGCATTCGCGGCCGAAGTCAAGTGGCACGGCGACGTACGAGTGATCGAGCCTTCCCTTCGGAAGATCGCCACCAAGCCGGGCCATGCGGGCGCGCCGATCCTCGCGGTTGCGGGCGACCTCAGCACCCCCGCCGTCCTCGTCGCCAGCTCGAAGGGCGCGGTGTTGCTCACGGGCACGGACGATGCCCCGGCATCGGTCGATCTCCCGCTCGCCTCGCCGGCGTCGGTCGGGGCGCTTGCCGCGGACGCCAGCCAGGTCTGGCTTGCCTCCAGGCGAGAGCTTGCCTGGCTCTCGGTGGTCGGTCAGACGGACCCGATTCTCACGGCGCAGGCGTCTGTACCCATCGCGGTTGTACCCACTGCCGCAGCAATGGTCGTGGGTGACTTCACACTCCTTCTCGGCGACGAGGCCGGGAACGTCAACGCCTGGCAGGCCGTGACGGGTGCGGTGGCCGGAAGCAAGGTGCTCGACCTTGCGGGGACGTTTGCAGGCAAAGGACCCGTGCGTGCGCTCGCGGCCTCGCAGCGTGACAAGGCGTTTCTCGTCCAGCGGACAAACGGTTCCTCGATCTCGTATCTGACGAGCCGCCGAACGTTGCTGTCCATCCCGGAGTTTCCGTCCGACGCGACGGTCGCCGGGATCTCGCCGCGTCGGGACGGCCTGTTCGCCGTCACGCGTGCCGGGGTCGTCCATCGGTGGGCGCTCAACCTGGCGTATCCGGAAGCTACGGCAAGTACCCTGTTTCTGCCGACCCGGTATGAGGGCTTCACCAAACCCGAGCTGGCGTGGCAGTCCACCGGCGGCAGCGAGTCGTTCGAGCCGAAGCTGTCGTTGATCCCGCTTCTCGTCGGCACACTCAAGGGCGCTCTGTACGCTCTCCTTTTCTCGGCACCATGTGCGCTTGCCGCTGCGCTGTTCGTCAGCCAGTTCGCCCCGGCGATCCTGCGCAAGGTCACCAAGCCGGCTGTCGAGATGATGGCGGCGCTCCCCTCGGTCGTGGTCGGTTTCCTAGGGGCGCTGTTTTTCGCGCCGCTGCTCCAGCATCACATCGTCGGGACGCTCTCCCTGCTGGTGCTGCTGCCAGTTGCGGTGGTGAGCACGGCCGCCCTGTGGCAGGCGGCACCGCTGGTGTGGCGAAGACGGATGACGCCCGCCAGGGAACTCGGACTCGTTTTCGGGCTACTGGCTGTCGTTTCCGTCACGACGTTTGCGGCTGAAAGGGACATCGAGCGCGTCCTGTTCGCGAGCGACGTCAAGGAGTGGCTGCTCTCGGCTGCAGGGATCACCTACGACCAACGCAACGCCGTAGTGGTCGGTTTCGCCCTCGGGTTTGCGGTCATCCCGATCATCTTCACGCTTGCCGAGGACGCATTCTCCAACGTGCCTCCTTCGCTGATCTCCGCGTCGTTGGCTCTCGGTGCTTCGCGCTGGCAGGCTGCGAGGACCGTCGCGATCCCGGCGGCGTCGCCTGGCCTCTTCGCGGCGGTGATGACGGGCCTCGGTCGTGCCGTGGGCGAGACGATGATCGTCCTGATGGCCACGGGTAACACCCCGATCCTCTCGCTCTCACCGTTCAACGGGATGCGAACGATGTCGGCGTGTATCGCCGTGGAGCTGCCGGAGGCGCCCTACGGGGGGACGCTCTACAAGGTGCTGATCCTGACTGCACTGTTGCTGTTCGCCATGACGTTCGTCATCAACACGGCCGCCGTGATGGTCGCAAACCGCCTCCGGCGTCGGTTCGGGAGGCTCGCGGCATGAGCGGCCTCCGGAGGTGGCTGGCGGAGGGAACGGCGCAGCGCTGGCTGACGGCGGCTGCCGTCCTGGTCGCGTTGGGGATGATTGCCGGTCTGGTCGGTGTGGTCCTCGAGGTGGCCGGTGGGTTTTTCTGGCCTAACCGCCTCCTCGAACTCCAGCTCGCCGACGGGAGCAAGATCCTCGGTGAGGTATGGGACCGGGAACCGGACCCCGGTTCACCGGGGATGGAACGTCTCCGCATCAAGGTCGGAAACCGGGATCTCCTCGGAGCCGATTTTCGGTGGGTCCGGGAGTGCGACGTCCGGAGGAGGGAGTTTCCTGCCGGCGCGTGGCTCGTCGAGCGCCGGGAGTACGGGAACTTCTACGGTTTCCCCGATCGTCTCGTGTTGCCCTCCGCGACACTGGCCGCGACCGACCCGCTCTTCGGGGCGGCGCTCAAACGTGAGGTGGACGGGGCCCACGACCTAGTGAGAGGCGAGCGGAGACTACTCCGCCGAGTGGATCGCCTGCACGCGCCTGTCGCCAAGCTGATGATGCTCCTGGCCGCCGCGCAGCGGAGAAGCGAGGACACCCACGCGCTGGAGGCACGGCTGGCGAACGCCCAGCGAGCTGAAGACGAAGCCACGCGACCGATCATGGAGCACCTGGTGGCGGCACGGGAGCGTCTCGGCCAGGGCCGGCTCGTGATGAGCACAGCGGACGGACATGAGAAGCTGATCCCGATTTCTGCCGTCGTCCGGGCCGTGCCGGTCAACGCGCTGAACGCCGCTCAGAAGGTCGGTCTCTACGTCGGGCGGTGGTGGGAGTTCCTCTCGGGTGAGCCGCGCGAGTCCAACACGGAAGGCGGGATCTTCCCGGCAATATTCGGCACCGCCTTGATGGTATTGCTGATGACCGTCGCCGTCGTGCCGCTCGGCGTCGTCACCGCGGTCTACCTCAACGAGTACGCCAGGGGAAGCGCCTTGACTACCGCGGTTCGTCTCGCGCTCGCGAACCTCGCGGGCGTGCCCTCGATCGTCTTCGGTGCCTTTGGGTTGGCCTTCTTCGTGTACACCCTTGGGGGCGGTATCGACAGGCTCTTCTTCTCGGATGTGCTCCCGACGCCGACGTTCGGCACCGGAGGAATCACCTGGGCGGCCCTGACCCTAGCGCTGCTCACACTGCCGGTGGTGGTTGTCGCGACCGAAGAAGGGCTGCAGGCGGTGCCGCAAGCGGTGCGGGACGGGGCACGGGCCCTTGGAGCCACACGCTGGCAGACGCTGCGCCGGGTCGTGCTGCCGTATGCAGCGCCAGGGATCCTCACCGGTGCGATCCTCGCGGTTGCCCGCGGAGCGGGCGAGGTCGCCCCACTGATGGTGACCGGGGTGGTCAAGCTGGCGCCGAACCTCCCCTTCGACTCGGTGCCGCCATTCCTCCACCTCGAGCGGAAGTTCATGCACCTGGGGTTTCACATCTACGACGTCGGCTTCCAGTCGCCCAACGTGGAAGCGGCCAAACCAATGGTCTACGCGGCGGTGCTCGTGTTGCTGGTCCTGGTCGTGGTTCTGAACATGGCTGCGATCATGCTGCGCAACCGCTTGCGACGCAAGCTTCGGGGATCGGCGGTATGAACGCGCGCGCCGAGGCGCTCGGTGTCAGGGCTCTGGTTCTCGGCTTCGGAAAAACCGAGGTTCTGAAGGGCGTCGATCTCTCGGTGGCGTCGCGCGGCGTGACGGCGCTGATCGGTCCCTCGGGGTGCGGGAAGTCGACTCTCCTGCGCAGCTTCAACCGCATGAACGACCACCTCGCGGGGTTCTGGCACCGCGGCGAGATCTCAGTGACCGGGCGGGACGTCTACGACCCGACCTGGTCGCTCGAGGCGCTGCGCTTCCAGGTTGGGATGGTGTTCCAGAAGCCGAACCCGTTTCCGCTCTCGATCAAGGAGAACGTGCTGTTCGGGCCGCGCCTGGCGGGCGTCGCGGACAAGGCGACACTGGATGGGATTCTGTCGCGTTCGCTTCAGCGGGCGAACCTATGGGACGAGACGAAGGACCGGCTCGACGCCTCGGCGCTGGAGTTTTCTGGCGGGCAGCAGCAACGGCTGTGCATCGCAAGGGCGCTCGCCTCGTCACCCGACATACTGCTGCTCGACGAGCCGGCATCCGCACTTGACCCGATCGCCACGACACGGCTGGAGGAGACGATCGCGGAGCTATCGCAGGACATCGCGGTGTTGCTGGTGACGCACAACATGCAACAGGCGGCACGGGTCGCACCACGCACCGCGTTCCTCTACCTCGGCCGTCTGGTGGAGGAAGGGGACACCACGCAGCTGTTCTCGGCGCCCCGCGAAAAACTGACTGAAGAGTACGTGACCGGCAGGTTCGGGTAGGGGGACATATGCCTGAGAGACCTTTAGAGCACGATCTGGAGGAGCTCAAGAAGCTACTCCTCACCATGGCTGGAGAGGTGGAGCGCCAGCTCGGCCTCGCCATTCGCGCACTGGTTGAGCGTGACAGCAGACTCGCTGAAGAAGTGATTGCTGGCGATGCCTTGATCGACCAGCGTGAGGTCGAGGTGGACCACCGTGTTGTCGAGCTGATCGTCCGCGCGAGGCCGATGGCCCGTGACCTCCGCTTAGCGATGACTGCGGTCAAGATCGCCCCAGACCTCGAGCGCGTGGCCGATCACGCCGTGGACATCGCCCGGCAGGCTCTGGAGCTGAACAAGGTGCCGCCGCTCAAGGCGTTCATCACCATCCCGCGCATGGCCGACGAGGCCACCGGGATGATTCGGGACGCCATCGGCGCGTTCGTGAAGGGCGACTCTCGGCTTGCACGTCAGGTCATCGCCCGCGACGACGCGGTGGACGACATGCACGAACAGATCTTCCGTGAGCTGCTCACATACATGATGGAGGATCCCAAGACGATCCACCGGGCCCTGGCGTTGCTGTTGGCGTCTCGCTCCCTGGAGCGCATCGCGGACCAGGCGACCAACATCGTGGAGCAGGTCGTGTACCTGGTGGAGGCGGAGGACATCCGGCACCGGCATGGGGAGGGGGCGACGAGCGAGTGAGCGTCGGCACACGTTTCTCGCTCGCCGGTGTGACCTGCCGCTACGGAAGGGCGGTGGCCGTGCACGACGTCACGATAGACATCTCGAGCCAGGGTGTGACGGCGTTCATCGGTCCTTCGGGGTGCGGCAAGTCGACGATCCTGCGCTGTCTCAACCGCATGAACGACGTGGTTCCGGGCTTCTCCCTGACCGGCCGGGTCCTGCTCGACGGCGAGGACATCTACACGCCGACCACCGACCCGGTGGCTGTCCGCCGCCGCGTCGGAATGGTCTTCCAGCGCTCCAACCCCTTTCCGGCGTCGATCTTCGACAACGTCGCATACGGTATGCGGTTGAGCCACGAGCGGTCGCGGGCGGAGCTCGAGGTGAAGGCGGAGGAAGCCCTTCGCGCGGCCGGTCTCTGGGACGAGGTCAAGGACCGCCTGGACGCCACCGCGAGCATGCTCTCTGGCGGGCAGCAGCAACGGCTGTGTATCGCCCGGGCGCTCGCAGTAGAGCCGGAAGTGCTGCTCTTCGACGAACCTGCCTCGGCACTGGATCCGATCTCGACCCAGCGGGTGGAGGAGCTGGTACTCGAGCTGGGCACGAAGCTCACCGTGGTGATCGTGACGCACAACCTCCAACAGGCCTCCAGGGTGGCCGATCGAACCGCGTTCTTCCTGCTCGGCCGTCTCGTGGAGTACGCTCCTACCGTGAGCCTCTTCACCAGCCCGCGTGACGTACAGACGGAGGCGTACGTGTCGGGACGGTTCGGATGAGCACACGGGTCTTCGTGGTCGAGGACGACGCTGACATCGCAGCCATGGTGCGGCGCCATCTGGAGCGTACGGGAGGCTGCTCGGTCACAACCTTCGGTCGCGCCGACGAGTTCCTCTCGGCTTGCGAGCTTGCGACGCCCGATCTCGTCATCCTCGATCTCAACCTGCCCGACACTGACGGTCTGGTGCTCTGCAGGGAGCTTCGAAGCTGGGAGGCGACCCGCACCGTGCCGATCCTCATGCTCACCGCGCGAACCGCCGAGGCCGACCGCGTCACGGGCCTCGACCTCGGCGCGGATGACTATCTCACCAAGCCGTTCTCGCTGCGCGAGTTGGCCGCGCGCGTGTCCGCGCTGCTGCGGAGAATCGAGTGGGAGCGCGGCACACCGGGCGGTGTGTACCGGGATTCCCGTCTCACGGTCGACCCGGCACGGGCCCAGGTCGTCCGAGACGGTGCCGAGGTCCATCTCACCCGCCGCGAATTCGCCGTGCTCTGGCACCTGATTTCGCTGGGCGGGCGCGTGGCCTCGCGCGAGCAGATCCTCGACGGTGTGTGGGGCCTCGCCTCGAGCGTGGACGCCCGCACCGTGGACGCTCACATCCGGACGTTGCGCCGGAAGCTGGGTGAGGACGTGATCGAGACCCTGATCGGGTCCGGTTACCGTTTCAGGGGCAGCTCATGAGACGGCGGGGCTCGCCGGGCCTTCTCGTCGGCCTCACCACGCTGGCCGTCGCGTTTGCCGGTGTGGCGCTGATGGATAACCTCCACCGATCCCAAACCGGGAAAGAACTGACGGAACGCCTCCGAGGTGCGGTCGACATCCTCGCGCCGCGTTCGGGCGATCTATTCGCGCTTCCCTCGGACCAGGCCGACGCCGAGATCAGGCGTTGGGCGGCCGCCAGCGGGCTCAGGGTGACGCTGATCGAAGCGGACGGGACGGTACGCGCGGACTCCTGGACGCTGCCGGCCTTGCTGCCGAGACTGGAGAACCACAGCTCGAGACCGGAGGTCGTCGCCGCCCGCAGCGGCGATGTCGGTATCGACCGTCGGCGCTCCGTCACGACGGACCACCCCACCACGTATGTAGCGCGCATGGTGGGTCCGGCGGAACGCCCGCTCGGGTTTCTGCGCCTGGCCCAGGAAGAGACTCCTCAGGGCTGGCCATGGGGAAAGATCCTCCTCATGGGCATCGCCGCGTTGGTGGCCGGCACTCTCGCGCACCGTTGGAACCGGCGCTACAACGAGGGCGTGGTGTGCCATCTGGCCGCTTGGACCGACCTGCCTGCGAGCGCGGACCTCGAAGCCATCGCCGCCGACGTCGACCGGCGCTTCCGGACGGCGCGTGAAGAGCTCACCCGCGAGCTCGAGGCGACGCGCGCGGCGATGGAACAAGTTGCCGAGGGGGTCGTGCTGGTCGATCGCGAGGGGATCGTGCGGTACTCCAATGCGGCCGCTGGCACGCTCCTTCAGTCTTCTCTCGTGCCGGGCCGGGCACTGGTGGAGGCGGTGCGCGTGCCGGAAGTCCTCGGGGTCGTCAACGAGGTGCTGGCCCACGGTGGGATGCGCTACACCGCCGTGGGCATTCCCGATGGCCCGGAGCTGGCCGTTCGGGCGGCCGCAGTGTCGCACCCTGTGCTTGCGGCCGCTGTGGTGCTGGCGGACGTGCGCGGGGAGCACCAGCTCGAGCGTGCGCGGCGCGCGCTGGTGGCCGACCTCGCCCACGAGCTTCGGACGCCACTGACCGTTCTCTCCGGCCTCGCGGAGGAATTGACGGAGAGCCACGCCGACGAGAACCTCACCGCCGCCATGGAGCGCCAGGTCGCACGACTGCGTTCCCTTGCGGAGGAACTCGAGGAGTTGGCCCGGATCGAGTCCGGTCAGCTAAAGCTGCACCTCGAGGACATCGATGCAGTCTCAGTGGCGAGGCAAGTGACCGGGGACTTCCGAACCGTCGCCCAGGGGCGCGGCGTTGCCGTGACAGTCGTCGGGGGTGCGCCGCGGATGAGAACCGACCCGGTGCGTCTCGCTCAGGTGCTCACGAACCTCGTGGACAACGGCATACGGTACAACCGGGCCGGCGGACAGGTCACGGTGAGAATCGGAGCGGGGGAGGAGGGCGTTCGCATCGAGGTCGAGGACACCGGTGTCGGCATTCCAGCGAGCGACGTCGGCCTGGTATTCCAGCGCTTCTACCGAGTGCGAAGGCAGGCCGAGACCGAAGGTGGGAGCGGACTCGGTCTCGCGATCGTGAAGCATCTCGTCAAGGCCCTGGGAGGGACCGTCAGCCTGGCGTCGCGCCTCGGCCAGGGCACGACGGTGACGCTCCTCTTCCCTGCTGTGAGTTGAATCCGACGCGTCACGCCGACTCGAGGGTCATCTACATCATTGACTTGACCCTCTGAAACGAGTCCAGGCTGAGAGATAGCGTTTGGCACTGTGACCCGCCCCGGAAAACTGGACCACCGGTAGGTCGAGAACTGGCACCTCGGCATGGTGGTCGGGCCCCCAACTTTCCCCCGCCGCCTTCGCCACCTTGTGGAATTGCCGACGAAGCAGGTTCTCGCGCTCCACAAAACCGCTTAGAGGTCGCCAACCTGGCTGATGAGGCGGGTCCAGACGTCGCCGCCACTTGTGCTGTTGGTCATGATGACGATCCCCGAGCCTCGTGCAGGGTTGAACTGACTGAAGCAGCGGAAGCCGGACCTGTTGGCGCCGCTGTGATGAACGATGTCTCCTGCTGCGCTCGTGTTGATCGACCACCCCAGGCCCCAGTAGACCGCAAGCCCCCGTGCCGATCCGGGCCGTTCGATGGGGTCCCGAGCGTCCAGGGCCACCTGATGGCCGAGCACCGCTTCGATGGACTGTGGTGAGAGCGAGTAACTTGCGGACCGATCGGCCTTCATGATCTCGACCAGGAATGCCGCATAGTCCAGAGCCGTCGTGTAGAGCGAGTAGGCGGCGTTGGCGTGCGTGTATCTCGTCTTCTGCAGGAACTTGCCGCCGGCGTCGTGGCCGCTCGCAAGGGCGGGCTCCAGATCCGGGGTCCAGACATAGCTCATGTGGCCGAGTCCCAGCGGGCTGAACAGTGTCCGCCGGGCGTACACCTCGAGCGGTTCCCCGGTGACGTGCTCGACGACCCGCTGCAGGTAGAAGATCCCTTCACCCGAGTAGGAGAATCTCGATCCGGGCCGGAACTTCACCGGTAACGGCCCCTGTCTCTCCTCATCACCCTTGCGCCAGTTCGGGAAACCGGTGGTGTGGGAGAGGACCATTCGGGCTGTGATGAAGTCCTTGTCCTTCTGCGCGGGCGGATCGCCCTCGGGTAGGTACTCGGCAAGCGGACGGTCGAGGTCCAGCTTGCCCAGCTCGACGAGCTTTATCACGAGGTACGCGAACACCGGCTTTGACATCGAACAGGCCTCGAAGAGCGTCCCGCCGGTCACGGGCTTGCCACTCCTGACGTCGGCAACGCCGAAGCTCTTCGACCAGACCACTTGCCGGTCAGCGATGAGAGCGATCGAAGCGCCTGGAACGTGGAGCTCGTTCATCAAGACCGGCGTCAGCGTCCTGATCGTCGCCGCAGCCGAGCGCCAGTCGAGCTCCCTCTTCGCGAAGGTGGGGTCAATCTGCTCCAGGGCCAGGTCCGCGCCCCGGCGAACGTCCTCGTCCTTATCGTGCAGGCACCGGACCAGCGCCGGGACAGCCCCGAGAGCCGGCACGCCGACGCTCCCGAGCGCGATGACCGCGCACCAGCGGACGTTCTCGTCGCGGTCCTCGAGGGCTGTCGTGAGCGCCGGCACAGCCTCCCGCGCTGCTGCCCCGATCCTGCCGAGGGCGATCGCCGCGCACCAGCGGACCGTGCGGTTACGATCCTGAAGCGCCGGCGTGAGGGAGGGGACGGCTTCCTTCCCGATCTTCCCCAATGTCTCGGCGACCTTTCCCTCCACGTACGGGTCCGTGTCCGAGAGCAAGCGCACGAGCTCTGCGGCCGCAGGCGCAGCGCCCGGTCCCAGCAGGCCCAAGGCTTCCGCGGCTCTCTCCCGGACGCTAGCGTCCGGGTCCTTCAGCGCGGTGATCAGTGGGCGAAGCGCCCTGCTCGCGCTGGGACCCATCCTCCCCAGCGCCAGAGCCGCGCCCTGGCGTGTAGTCGCGTTCGTGCCCCTTAAGGCTCCAACGAGCAACTCCACCGCCCCGGGTCCTATCGCCCCCAGGGCGACCGCCGAGTGCCACCGCGCGCCGGTGTCGGTGTCATTCAGTGTGGCGATGAGGGCAGGGATCGCCTCGACCGCGCTTGGGCCGAGCCGGGCCAGCGCTTCGGCGGCGCCGCGACGCACGTCTGCATCCGGATTCCCCAGAGCGGAGATGTTGGCCTTGACCTCGGCTTGTCTGACCTGCGCAAGCGCCGGGACGGAAAGCACTGCGAGGGCAAGCGTCAGTGCGGCTCGGAGCGGCAGATGGCGATCTTCCATACGGGTCCGGCCTCCCAGTTGACGCGGCGCCACCTAGGGCAACACGACCCACGGTCAGCGGCTGCGCCGCTGTGCATCGTAGCCCCGGCGGGTGAGCGACTGCGAGCGTAGAATGCCCTGGCGCGGGGCCCCTACCCCGCGCTTTGGGAGAAAACCCGCATGCGAGTTCCGATCCTGAGCTTTGCCGCCGTGCTGCTCGCCGCCGCGGTGGCCGGAGCAGGGGTGTTTCCCTACCAGTACGAGGTGCACCGACTGGACAACGGCCTCAGGGTGATCCTCATCCCGATGCCAAGCCAGGGCCTGCTGGCGTACTACTCGGTGGTACGCACCGGCAGCCGTGACGAAGTGGAGCCCGGCCACTCAGGATTTGCCCACTTCTTCGAGCACATGATGTTCCGCGGCACCAGGAAGGTCCCGGGCACGGTTTACGACCAGTTGATGACCGGCATGGGCGCCGACGCCAACGCCTACACCACCGATGACTACACCTGCTTTCACCTCAATGTCGCTGCCAGCGAGCTGCCACGGGTGATCGAGCTCGAGGCGGATCGCTTTCAGAACCTCGACTACGCTGTGGTGGACTTCCAAACCGAGTCGGGCGCGGTGTACGGCGAATATCGCAAGGGGCGCACCAGCCCGTTCGAGGTGCTGGACGAGGCGCTGCGTGACCGGGCGTTCGACGTGCACACCTACAAGCACACCGTGATCGGTTTCGAAAAGGACGTCGCGGCAATGCCGAGGATGTACGACTACTCAAAGTCGTTCTTCACGCGCTTCTACCGGCCAGAGAACATCGTTATCGTGGTGGCGGGAGACCTCGACCCGGCCAAGACGCTGGCTCTCATCACCCAGGCCTACGGCGGGTGGAAACCGGGCTACGTCGCGCCGAAAGTGGAGCCGGAGCCGGTCCACAACGGCGAGCGCCACGTTGAAGTGAAGTACGAGGGCCGCACGCTGCCGATCGTAGCGGTGGCCTGGCTTGGCGTGCGCTTTAACGCGCAGGCCAAGGACGCGGCGGCCGGCACGGTCCTCGCAAACCTCGCGTTCGGCGAGACCAGCGAGGCCTACCGTCAGTTGGTGCTGGAGCAGCACACCGTGCAGCGGCTCATCGCCGGGTTCGACTTTAACCGTGACCCTGGGCTGTGGGCCGTACTGGCGATGGTGAGCGAAGAGAAGGACATTCCCGCTGTGCAGGCAACGATTGACCAGGCCGTCGCTCGCCTGCAAAGCGCGCCGCCCGACGGCAAGCAGCTTGACGACCTCAAGCGTCGCGCTCGCTACCAGTTCCTCATGGACATGGACACGCCCGACAACGTCGCGGGTGGCTTGGCGCCGTTCGTGGCCATGGCCGGCGGCATCGAGGCGGTGGACCAGTACTTCGCGACGCTGGCGGGGCTGTCGCCGCAGGACGTCCAAGACGTCGCCCGGCGTCTGCTGACACCGCAGGTTCGAACCGTGGCGATCCTCAAGGGGGTGCAGCAATGAGCTCGCACACTTGCTCCGCACGCTCACTCGCGTGGCTCGTGGCTCGTGGCCCGTGGCAGAAAAAGAACGAGAAGGCTGGCCTCATGATCATGGCGGGGGTGGCGATGGTGGTGCTCATGCTGTGTAGCTCGGGGAATGCCGGCGTGCACGCGCCCGCGGGAACTCAAGCTCGACTACGAAACGCGCCGGTGCTGCTGCCGGTGTCGGCCGAGCCGACGGTGTCGTTCCGCATTGCCTTCACAGTCGGGTCGCAGAACGATCCGGTCGGGAAGGAGGGCCTCGCGTACCTCACGGGATCTTTGCTGGCGGAAGGAGCCACCGCCACGCACCCCTACGCCGAGATCCTCAAGCTCCTCTTCCCGATGGCTGCCGAATATAACGTGCGCGTGGACAAGGAGGTGACGACGTTTTCCGGCCGCGTCCACAAGGACAACCTCGATGCCTACGCCACCTTGTTGCTCGACGCCGTGATGCAGCCTGCCTTTGCCGAGGCCGACTTTGTCAGGATCAAGCAACGGACGATCGACTACTTGGCAAAGACGCTGCGTTACAGCTCCGACGAAGAGCTGGGCAAGGCGGCGCTCTACAACGCGGTGTTCGCCGGCACGCCGTACGGCCACCTCAACGCCGGGACGGTCGAAGGCCTGAAGGCGATCACCCTCGATGACATGCGGGCCTTCTACCGTGCCCACTTCAACCGCGACACTGCGGTCCTCGCCCTCGGCGGCGGCTACGACGACAAGCTGGTGGAGCGGATGCAGCGCTCGCTCGCGCAGCTCCCGGCAGCAAACCCCTCGGCCGTGCCGGCGCCGCAAGTGAAGGGCATTGCGGGTCGCCAGGTGGTCCTCGTGAAGAAGCCTGGACCCGCCACCGCGATCAGCTTCGGGTTTCCCCTCCCGCTGCAGCGCGGCAGCCGCGAGTTCTACGCGCTGTGGGTTGCCAACTCGTGGCTCGGCGAGCATCGCAACTCCGCGTCGCACCTTTACCAGGTGATCCGCGAAGCGCGTGGCATGAACTACGGCGACTACTCGTACATCGAGATCTTTCCCGACGGGGGTCGGCGTGAGTTTCCCCCCACCGGCGCGCCGCGGCGCGCGCAGCTTTTCGAGGTGTGGGTGCGGCCGGTGCCCAACGCACAGGCGCAGTTCGCCCTGCGGGCCGCGATCCGCGAAGTCGAGAAGCTAGCCGCTGGTGGCCTCTCTGAGGAGGAGTTCAAGCTCACCCGCGATTTCGTGACCAAGTACAGCCTGCACTTCGCCGAGACCACGTTTGACCGTTTGGGCTATGCCCTCGATGACCGGTTCTACGGCGTCGGAGCGCCAGGCAACCTGGCAGGGTTCCGCAACATCGTGCCAACGCTCACCCGCGACGAGGTCAACGCGGCGATCCGGAAGTACATCAAACCCACGGCAATGGTCATCGCGATCGTGAGCGAGGACGCCAATAAGCTCGCCGAGGCACTCGCTTCCGACGCCCCGAGCCCGATCACCTACGCCACGCCCAAACCACCCGAGGTGTTGGAGGAAGACAAGGCGATCCAGGCGTACCCGCTCCACATCGCCAAGGGCGCCATCCGCATCGTGCCGGTGGAGCAGGTGTTCGCAAAGTAAACCGAGCGGGGCGGGCGAGTGACCTGCCCCCGCTTGCTGTGTCAGCCCTTATGTTAGTCCGGCGATGCTTGCCACTTGGCGAAGCGAAGCAGAGCCCATTGACAAGCGCAGCCAGGATGCCGGTGCCGGATCCACGCCCACAACCCGGGCGCTAATCAACTCGCCTGTAACCTGATTGACTTGGGAACGATTGATCTTGCCCTTTTGTGCGAAGGCGAGCTCACAATCCCCCGTGGAACCGACCGAATCCGTGGGCGAGCATGACCGACATGATCAGGATGCCCGCCGCGAGGACGAGCACGTGCCAGGTCTTGCGCAGATCGAAGCGCCCGACGCGACAGACGAGAAGGTAACCGACGGCAAGGTTGAAGAGACCCCACAGGACGTTGACCGTCGAGGAAGACAAACCTACCCCGGGCGGTGACGCGAAGGGACTCTGAAAGGAGTGCCCCGAGATCCCATTACCGAGATGGGGAAGCGTATTCGCGAGGAAGGCTCCTCCGAAGAAGTACGCCACGTAGTGGTACCAGCGCGTCGTTTTTTCCATGCTGGAGCGCCTTTCCCCCCAGGTTCAATCCAACGCAACTTCGTGCCATTTCACCCAATCTTCCGCCACAAGCGCAGCCAGGCTTCCGGTGCCGAGGGCTTGTACCCGAGGGAGACGTGAGGCCGGATCATGTTGTAGAGCCGCCGCCCCGAGGCGCTCGGCCGACTGGTCGCCCGGGCGGCGGCGCTCGGCCCGGCAGACCGGTTCGCGTCCGCAGCCGCGACGCGGTCAGCCCTGACGGAAGGCCCGGAGGACCAGCGCAGCGTTATGACCGCCGAAGCCGAACGAGACGGAGAGAGCCGTGTCGAGGACAACCTTCCGAGCCTTGCCGGGCACAAAATCCAGGTCGCAGTTGGGGTCCGGATTGCGCAGGTTCATTGTTGGAGGGACGGTCCCCTCGCGAATCGCCTGAATGCAGATGGCCACCTCGATCGCGCCGGCCCCGCCGATCAGATGACCGGTCATGGACTTGGTCGAGCTCGCGGGCACGTGTCGGATATGGTCCCCAAGGGCGTCCTTGAGGGCCCGCACCTCGGCGACGTCCCCTGCCGGCGTTCCGGTGCCATGTGTGTTGATGTAGCCGACCTCGTTCGTGCCGATGCACGCGCGCGCGAGCGCCAGCCGGACGCACCGGGACGCACTGGCGCCACTCGCGTCGGGAGTCGCCACGTGGACCGCGTCCGAGGTTGCAGCGTACCCGATGAGCTCGGCGAGGGGCGATGCCCCGCGCCTTAGCGCCGTTTCGAGCTCCTCGAGGACGACCAGGGCGCCACCCTCCGCGAGGACGAAGCCGTCGCGGGTTGCATCGTAAGGGCGGCTCGCCGTGGCCGGCTCGTCGTTCCGTCTCGAAAGTGCGCGCATGCGCGAGAACGCCGCGACCGCAATCGGCGTGACGGCCGCCTCGAAGCCGCCGGCCAGCGCGGCACTCACGTGGCCGTGCTGAATGAGCTCGAGCGCTTGGCCGATGGCGTCGGCACCGCTCGCACACGTGGTCGCCACACCCAGAACCGGCCCGCGCGCTCCGGTCCGAAGTGCGATCTGGACGGAGGGAGCGTCCACCGTGATCGCCGGGATGAGGAAGGGGCTGACCCACTTGGGGCCCTTCTTCTCGAGTACCTCGTTCTCCCGCGTGTAGGTCCTGATGCCACCGATCGCGGACCCGACGATCACCGCGACGTCGTGGGCGTTTTCTTTCGTCACGACGAACCCCGAGTGCCCGAGAGCCTCGCGCAGCGCGGCGATCGCGAAGTGCGTGAAACGGTCGATGCGTCGCGCCTCCTTTTCATCCATGAACTGAAGCGGGTCGAAACCGCTCGCCTCGCCGGCAATGCGGACCTCGAGGTTGCTGGCGTCGAAGAGAGTGATGGGGCCAATGCCGGACTTCCCGGCGATCAAACTCTGCCACATCGAGGGAACGTCGAGTCCGACGGGCGAAATGGCGCCCATGCCTGTGACAACGACACGTCGTTTGGGCCGGGTTTCGGGGTCACGTTCCGCCATTGGCTTAGAGCCTATCAGACTTGTCCTGGCCAGGAATGAGCTGGGAGGGCGGAGGCTAGGCGCGGCCGCGAAATTGTGCCGCCAGGGATACTACGGTCCGTTGCCAGTGCACTACCGTGTCGCGGAACAGGCGTCGTGCCTCCGCGCGCCCCTTGAGCGTCCATGGCGCGCAAGCCGCGATGTGCAAGCACCGCCGGAGGAAGCGCAGGAGCTGATCTGCGAGGTGTCTGCCCAGGCGCCGCAACGGCCAGACCTCGACGACGATCGGATGCGGCCAGAGGCCCTTGTACGCGGTCAGCCGTTTGTGGCCGTCGGCCACGATTCCTCGGCCTGCGAACGGTACTACCGAGATCGGCGGGAATTTCGCGCCCCCTCGCATCGCCTCCCGGTACGCCGCGACCGTCGCCGGGTCATGGGTCACCTGGAGCAGATCGACGATCCGATCGATCGGCAGCTCGCGGAGCCGGTAGCGCGCGAGATTTGGGTCGAACGGCCGGTCCATTTCACCCTCGCCACGGAGTCGGGCCACTTCGCGTGTCGCGTCCACCGGTGGCGAGCCTAGCAACCCGAGCCCGGCTGTCAAGTGAGCGCCGGCAGCCACGAACCTTGGAAAAGGTCGGGAAATGGCGCGAGGTTCCGATGACTCTCGCGTCCGCAGCGGATCTGGGATAATCGGATTGATGCTCTTCGCTGACAAGGTCGCGGTTGTCACCGGCAGCTCCCGCGGAATTGGCAGGACCATCGCCCTACACCTTGCGCGGGCCGGAGCCGACGTCGTGGTCAACTACCGCGTACGCGGCGGATCCTCGGAACGGCAAGCGAACGAACTGTGTGCCGAGATCCGTGCCCTCGGACGGCGATCTCTCGCCGTGCAGGCCGACATCTCCAATCGGCAGGCGGTGCGTGCTCTTGTGGCTGAGGCGGGTGCCACCTTGGGCCGGCTGGACTTTCTCGTCCTGAATGCGGCTCGCGCCCCTTTCAAGCCTTACGAGCGTTTGCTGGATCGGGATCTCCGGCAATTGGTGGACACCAACTTTCTGGGAAACGTCTCGTGCATTCGTGAAGCCCTGCCTTTGCTCGAGAGGTCTTCCGGCAAGGTCGTGTTCATCTCGAGTCTCGGGAGCCGCTTTGCCACGCCATCCTACCCACTGGGAAGCATGAAGGCGGCGATGGAAGCGGTGGTCCGCGATTGCGCCGAGAGCCTGCGCGACAGAGGCGTCGCGGTCAACGCGGTGTGCGGCGGTATCGTCCAGACCGACTCATTCAAGATTCTGCGCCAGGTGTGGGACGGCCTGGACCGTCTTTCCCCCGAGGTGCTTGTGAGCCCCGACGAGATCGCCGAGGTCGTGGTGTTCCTCTGCTCGCCGGCAGCCGCGGGGATCTGCGGGCAAACCATCGTCGTGGATCGGGGGCTCAGCAATCGAGTCTTGCGGTAGGCACAAGCGGATCAGGTCTGCCACGCGTCATAATGGTGCGAGTCGGGAGGCACATCGCTATGCAGCATCTGATTGGCGAGGAGACCGTATCAAGCGAGATCAGGAAAGCCCTTGTGGAAACACTGCGCGTTGGTCCGGCGACGATCGGACCCGAGACCTCCATCGTCCGGGATCTCGGGGCCGAGTCGCTTGACTTCCTAGACCTCAACTACCGCCTCGAGCAGACATTCGGCATCAGAATGGCACGCCACTTCTTCCTCGAGCACATGGAGGAGATGTTCGGCGAGGGTTCGGCGATCGACGAAAATGGCCGCCTGACCCCGAGAGCGCTCGCAGTGCTTAGAGCGCGCTACCCGGAGGCGACCTTGCCCGAACACGAGGACGGCATCGACATGGACGAGGTGCCCTCCCTGATCACGGTTCAGGCCATGACCGACACGGTCATGAGCATCCTCGACACCCTCCCTGCGGGGTGCTCCTGTGGGGCCTCCGCCTGGCGGGCAGAAGACGGAACGCACGTCATCTGTGGGACGTGCCGGCAACCGGCCACATTCACCAACGGCGACGACCTGACCCGACAGTGGCTTTCGGGTCTGTCGGAAGGGTCGGGCCTTCCCTAGCCAGAGGACCGGGCGGAAGGCACGTACTGGGACCATGCTATGCGAGAACCCAAGACGGCGAGTCGTCGTGACCGGCTACGGCATGATCACCCCATTGGGTCGGAACGCCGACGAGACGTTCGCCCGGGCGGCACAAGGTCAGTCGGGTATCAGACCGATCACGTCGTTTGACGTCCGAGGCCTACCGTGCGGAATTGCAGGGCAGGTGGACGACTCCTGGCTGGATGACGCCGTGGCGACGCATCGGAATGGCCGCTTGGCTTCCCGGGCCGTGCGGTTGATGCTGCTCGCAGCGACCGAGGCCGCACAGGCTGCGGCGTTGACCGACGTCGAAGACCGAAACCGGGTGGCGGTGGCCATCGGATGCCACGGAGAGAACCCGAGCATCGAAGAGATCCTCTTTCTCCACCGCTTCACCGATGGCAACGGGCGATGGGATGCTGCCGGCCTCGCCGAGGCGGGAGGCTATGACGTTCAGCAGTTCTTCCGTCGCAAACCTGATGTCGCAGCCGCGCTCGTCGCAGGGACCTTCGACTGCCGTGGCCCAAACCTCACGCTCGTTTCCGCGTGTGCGGCTGGGGCCCAGGCGATCGGGGAGGCCCGCCGGTTGATTGCGGAGGGCTCTTGCGACGTGGCTCTCGCCGGCGGCTGCGAGGCGACGGTCGACTTCGTCGGACTCGTCGGATTCTCCCTGCTGAGAGCGCTCGCGGAGAGGTTCGCGTCGCCTGCGACCGCGTCGCGGCCGTTCGACCGTCGGCGCAACGGCTTCGTCCTGGCGGAAGGCGCCGGCGCAATGGTGCTGGAAGAACTGGGCCACGCGAGAGTTCGGGGGGCCCGGCTTCTGGGCGAGGTCCTCGGCTACGGAGATTCGGCAGACGCCTACCGCATCACCGACTCGCGCCCGGATGGTGAGGGCGCGGCGCTGGCGATGCGGGGCGCTCTGGACGACGCCGGCCTTCCCTCAGCCGCGGTCGAGTACGTCAACGCTCACGGGACCTCAACCGTTCAGGGCGACATCGCAGAAACGCGGGCGATCAAGGAGGTCTTCGGCACGCGAGCACGAGAGGTTCCGGTCAGCTCGAACAAGTCGATGCTCGGACATACCATCGCCGCGGCGGGAGCCATCGAAGCCACCTTGACCCTGATGGGGATGGAGCGGTCGGTCATCCTGCCGACGATCAACCATGAGGTCCCGGACCCACGTTGCGATCTGGACTTTGTCCCCAACGTCGCCCGGCGACAGCCACACCGCGTGGCCCTCTCCAATTCGTTCGGCTTCGGCGGCCAGAACGCCAGCCTGTGCCTCGGGTGCTGCGATGGGTGAGAGGACGGTGATCACGGGGTGCGGTGCGGTGACGTCCGTCGCGGCGTCCGCGGCCGAAACCTGGTCGGCCGCCGTTGCGGGAGCGACCGGCGTTGGCCCCATCGAGGGGTTCGATGCCAGCGGTTTCACCTGCCACTTGGCGGCACAGGTGTTGGGGTTCCACACCGAGAGCCTCGGGGTCACCCCTCGTGACGCCCGGATCATGGGCCTCCCAGGACTGATGCTCCTGGGGAGCGGTCGCGAGGCGATGGTCCAGGCGGGTCTGCGCGGTGCCACGCCCGGTCCGGACGAGATCGGAATCTTCGCCGGGATGGGGATGGTGGATAGGGCCCCGGAAGATCTCCGCGCTGCGGTCGCCGTGTCCCGTGCTCCGACAGGCATCGATTACGAGCGCTTCTTCGGCGACGGATACCGGGAAATCTACCCGCTATGGCCGCTCGCGATGCTCAACAACGTGGGTTTCTGCCTGGCTGCACTCCACCTCGGGGTCAAGGGTGACAATGCCGTCTTCTCGCCGGGCGCCGATGCGGCGCTGCTGGCCGTTGCGGAGGCTTCCGCAGCCGTCGCGTCGGGTCGCGCTGCAGCGGCCCTGGCCGGAGGTACGAGCGAACGCGTGACAGCGGATTCCCTTGCTCGGGCACACCTCGTCGGCGGCTGGGGTGAGCCCGCGGCCAACTGCGCGCTCGGAGAGGGTGCGGCAGTGCTCGTCATCGAGGCCGAGTCCATGGCCCGAGCGCGTGGTGCCACGCCGCGTGCTGTCGTTGCAGGATGGGGTTTCTCGCATGCGGCGTGTGCCTCGGATGGGTTCGTGGCCGCGATGGCTTCGGCACTGGAGCGGGCCGGTCCGGCCCCGAGGCCCGCCGACGCGGTGGTCTTGCACGACGAACGGTGCCGCGGAGCCGCAGGAGCGGAGCGCGAAGCTGTTGTGGACGTTTTCGGACGCCAGGCGGAACCAATGGCATTGCTGTCGTCAAAGGAGATGCTGGGCCACGCACTGGCTGGCGGCGCGGCCGTGGACGTGGTGCTTGCCGTCCACGCGCTGGACGGAGGTTTCGTCCCGCGGTCGCTGATCCAGGGCGCCGGCGGGCCTCAACCTCCCGCCGACGGAACGCCGTGCGGTGCTGCGGTGCGACCGCGGCGCATCGTCGTCAACGCCCAGAGCTGGAGCGGTGCCTGTGGATGCCTGATCCTGGACGCGGTGGAGTGACCGGTGCGTTTCCTCTTTTACGATCGCGTGAGTGAGCTCGGGAAGGGGCGCATCGTCGGGACGAAGGCGTTTGCCCTTTCAGAAGAGTACCTGCGCGGGCACTTCAACCGTACCCCGCTGGTGCCGGGGACGATCCTTGTCGAGGCGATGGTCCAGCTGCTGGGCTGGGGGATCATCCACGCGCACGACTTCAGGTTGTCAGCCATCGTGTCGCTGATCGAAGGGGTGACGATCGTGAACGCGCGCCTGCGGCCCGGCTTCGAGGCGCGGATCACCGGCGAAATCCTCTCGACCTCGGCCAACGATTCCCTCGGGCGGGCCTGGCTCGACGTCGGCGGGACCAGGATCGCCGCGGTCGACCGGGTGATCTTCAATCACTTCCCGGCGTCCCGGCCCGAGGCCCTGAGAGAGCTCTTCCGCTACTGCAGCGGTCTGGGTCCGCAGGATCTGCCGGGCCAGGAGCCTGGCGTATGAGTCGGCGTCGGCGGGTCCTCGTGACCGGTCTCGGGCTTGCGACTTCCTTGGGGCTCTCGGTAGGGGACGCGTGGCGTCGAGCTCTGGCCGGACAGGCAGGGATCCGGCCGCTCGGCCGGTCTCCCGAGGAGCGGGGTCCGTTGCCGGCGGCGGGGACGGTCACGGAGGAAGACTGGGGGACGATCGTCTCAGCCTTCCCTGCCGAGGCCAAAACGGAAGGTGAACGGCGCACGCTTTTCGCACTGTGGGCGGCCTCCATGGCGGCCGCGGACGCCGACCTCCTAGCCGCAGATCCAAGGCGGTGCGGGGTCGTACTCGGTGCGGGGCTCGGCATCGTGCGATTGGAGGACGAGGTGCGCTGGCTCGGTGCTGACGGACTGCCCGACGTGCGCCGGTTCGCCGCCGACGTCGCCGAAGTGCACCGAGAGTCGCTGATCCGCAACCTTTCGGACCGGGCGGCGTCCCTGGTCGCGCACAGGTTCGGGTTCTCCGGAGTCAACGCCACCGTAACCACTGCGTGCGCCTCCGCCACTCAAGCGATCGGAACCGCGTACCGGATGATCGAGCGCGGCGAGGCGGACGTGATCCTGGCCGGCGGCAGCGACTCGATGATCCACCCGGTCGGCCTCGTCTATTTCGTCCTGCTGGGAGCGGCCTCCACGTCGTCCGCTCCGGCAACCACGATCTGCCGTCCGTTCGACCGCCGTAGGTCGGGGCTGGTGATGGGGGAAGGTGCCGGCATCGTGGTGCTCGAGGCGGAGGATCATGCGATCGCGCGTGGGGTACTCGGGTACGCCGAGGTCGCCGGCTATGGAGCTTCGCTCGACGGCTACCAGGTGACGGCGCCCGAGCCGAACGGCGCCGGCGCCGCGTGCGCCATGCAAGCCGCGCTGCGCGATGCTTCCCTCGCTCCGGCGGGGATCGGCTATGTGAACGCCCACGGCACCGGAACCAGACTCAACGACATTGCAGAAACCAGAGCCATCAAGAGCGTTTTCGGCACGGCGTCCGCAACGCTGGCCGTCAGCTCCAGCAAGCCGCTGACCGGGCATCTGCTTGCTGGGTGCGGCGGGCCCGAGTTCATCTTCACGGTCCTCTCCGTTCACCACGACGAGGTTCACCCGACGATCAACCTCACCAGCCCGGACCCCGCGTGTGACCTGGACTACGTGTCCGAAGGCGCTAGACGTTGTCTGGTCGGCGCCGCGCTCTCGAACTCGTTCGGGTTCGGCGGGCAGAACGCATGCATCGCGGTGAGGAAGCTCGAACCCGGGAGGGCTCGACATGACCATTGATCTGACTGGGAAGGTCGCGCTGGTCACCGGCGGCAGCAGGGGGATCGGGCGGTCGTGCGTCGAGCTGCTGGCACGTGCCGGCGCCGATGTGATCGTGAACTACCGATCCTCCGAGGCGAGCGCAGCGGCGGCGGTGGCGCCGATCAGCGCTGCCGGCCGCAGGGCACAAGCAATCCGGGCCGACGTGTCGGCCGCCGACGAGGTCGAAGCTCTCTTCGCCGAGGTACGGGCGGCATGGGGTTCGCTCGACATCCTCGTCAACAACGCCGGCATCATCGCCGACGCGCTGGTTGCAGCAATGGAACCGGCCGAGTGGGATCGGGTGATCGAGGTGAACCTGCGGGGAGCGTTCCTCTGCACACGCGCGGCGATGCCTCTCATGCTTCCGCGTCACGCCGGAAAGATCATCAACGTTGCGTCGGTTTCAGCGCTGCGCGGCGGCCGCGGGCAGGCTAACTACGCGGCTGCGAAAGGAGGGCTCGTCGCCTTCACCCGCGCGTGTGCCACGGAGTTGGCACCCAAGGGGATACAGGTCAACGCGGTGCTTCCCGGGATGATCACGACGGAAATGAGCGCGCGAGCGCGCAAGCGTGGCGGGGACCGTCTGCTGGAAGCAATCCCATCCGGCCGCTTCGGGTCACCCGAAGAAGTCGCACAGGCTGTCCTCTTCCTGGCCTCGCCTCTGGCCGACTACATTACCGGGCAGGCGCTCGCCGTTGACGGCGGGATGGCGATCGCATGATCCGCATCTACCAGGGCATTGACGTTGTCGCGGTCGAGAAGGTCCGCGGCGTGGGCGGAAGGCACGAGCGCTTTCTCAGCGACGTCTTTGGTGAGGAGGAGCGCGCCTACTGCTTTGCCCAGGCCGACCCGTACACACACCTGGCCGGGCGGTTCGCAGCGAAGGAGGCCGCGATGAAGGCTCTGGGAATCGGGATCACGGGAGCCGGTGCGGGCGGCGGCCTTGGTGATGTCGGGGTCGCACGGCACCCATCGGGTCAGCCCACGCTGACGCTGTCGGGGTGGGCCGCGAAGGTGGCCCGAGGCCTCGGCGTCACGCAGAGTTCCGTGTCGATCTCGCACTCGGAAGGGGTGGCCGTTGCGGCCGTGGTGCTCGTGGCCGCCGGAGAGGAGTGACGCGATGCGGTTTCTGCTCGTCGACAGAGTTACGGCGTGCGATCCCGGCGGTCCCGTCCGCGGTGTGAAGTGCGTGGCGATGAGCGAGGACGTCCTCGAGTACCATTTTCCCGGCAACCCGATCATGCCCGGCATGCTGCTGCTCGAGGCGATGGTCCAGCTCGCGGGCTGGGGCGAGGCCGCACGATCGGATTTCCAGCGCTGGTTCCTGATGGACAAGGTTCGCAAGGTCGCCTTCTACGGCTTTGCACGGCCCGGAGATACCGTCGACCTCGAGGTCGGACCCCTTGCCCCGCCGGTCTCCGGGCGACGAGCGTACATCGCCGTCGGGAGTGTGCAGGGGACGCGGAAGGTCGCCGCCGAGTTCGAGGGCGAGCTTGTGGCGCTCGCTGACCTCGATGACCCGGGGGCCATGCGCGAGGCCTTTGCACGGCTGACCCGGGCGCGGGACTGGTAGGCCTGGAGTGCGGCGGGTTGCGGTCACCGGCCTCGGCTTGATCACCCCGCTGGGGAGGGGAGTGACTGCGAACTGGAGCGCCGTCGGAGCGGGTCGGATCCGGCTGCGAGGCGACTCCGAAGAGACGGGACCACCGTGGATGCGGTGCGTCGGTCGTGTGGAGAACGTCACGTTGCCGTCAAACATCCCCAACTCGGTTCTCGGCCAGGCGAGGTTCCTCAACCGGGGTGCCCTCCTGGGACTCTGTGCGACACATGACGCGGTTTGCCAGGCTGAGATTCCCGCGTCGGTTGCACCGGCGCGCCGTGCGCTGTACCTCGCGACGGGAGACTACACGAAGCTCGGCTACGAGTTTCTCTACCCCGCCACACGGGTCGCCAGCGGCGGGAGATGGCATATCCTCGATCGCGAGGAGCTCAACTGGGCCGCCATCGAGCGTGTCAATCCCTTCTTCCTCCTGGAATCCCTCCACAACAACCCGTTCAGCTTCCTGACGGCGGCTTTCGATTTCATGGGCCCCGGCACCACTCTCGCAAGCCAGTCCCCCAGTGGCTCGACCGCCGTGGAACTCGCGTATCGCACCATCCGAGCGGGACGAGCCGATGTGGCTATGGCAATCGGGTGCGGATCCTGGGTGAACGAGGTGCCTCTCTTCGAATTGGCCGAGCTCGGCGTGCTCTCGAGAGGACGCCGAGGGGTCTGCTCGTATCGCCCGTTCGACCGCCGTCGGGACGGCTTCCTGGCCGGCGAGGGCGGCGCTGCGATCGTCCTGGAAGCGGAGGAGCACGCTCAAACGCGTGGCGCCAAGATCCTGGCGATCGTGGAAGGCGCCGGAAACTCGATTGAGCCGAGCCCTCGGCTGCGAGTGCCGAAGTTCGTCACGCTGCGCGCCATGGAACTGGCTCTCGCAGACGCTGGACGTTCAACCTCCGACCTGGGGTTCGTGTGTACCCATGGCAGCGGCACTCGGAAGGGCGACCGATCCGAGCTTGCCTCGCTGCAGGCTCTGCTGGGCGAGGATGCCAAAACGGTGCCGGTTTGTGCCCTCAAGCCCTACACCGGCCACATGGGAGCCGCGAGCGACGTGGCCGAAGTGGTCCTAAGCATCATGGCCGGGGCCGGCGGCGTTGTGCCGGGGACACCCAACTTCGTACGGTCCGAGCCCTCCTTTTCCAGCGTGCGCATCGCCGCATCTCCGCAGCCATGCGCCCGGCCGCTCCCTCTCACGGTGAGTTATGGCATGGGCGGGCAAGCTTCGGCCATCGTGCTGTCAGTCAGAGCGGAGAGCGGATCGGATGCATAGGCAGGGGTGGCAATGAGGAGAGTTCTGGAGGCCGCGGAGTCTGTCGCGGTCTGGGGCCTCTATGCCCTCGTGCGCGTTCTGCCCATGGGAATCGTCGAACGGACCACCCGGCTGCTCGGAGACTTCGCCTTCCTCGTTCTTCGAGGGCGGCGCCGAATCGCGATCGAGAATGTTCGCCGCGCGCTGGGGGACCTGAACCCGCCGAGGATCCGCGCGATCGCTCGAGGAAGCTTCCGCTCCTTCCTGCTCACGGCCATGCCGGAGATGACCAAGTTAAGGCCGCACCTTTCGTCGCGTGGAGCCCGCAGCTGGCTGCACCTCCGTGCCCCGGAGCTCGAGGCCATGTTCGAGCGGGCCAGGCTCCTTCACGAGGAGGCCCGAGGCTGCATCTTCGTCACCCCTCACTTCGGCAATTGGGAGCTCCTTCCCGACGTGGCCGCAGCCGTTGGGATTCCCCTCGCGGTGGTGGTCCGCCCGTTGGACAACCGCTATCTGGAGAGGCTCCTCGCCCGCAGCCGACGCACTACTGGCCAGGTCTTCGTCGCCAAGCGGAACGCTCTCCTTGCGCTGCAGCAGCATCTGGCGTCGGGCAGGTCGGTCGGTATGCTGCCGGACCAGGCCACGTACAAGGGGATCCCCGTCGAGTTCCTTGGCAGGCCGGCCTGGACAACTCCAGTTCCCGCCCTCCTCGCCTTGCACCAGCTAAAGCCACTGGTGGTAGTAGCGTGCTTCCGCACGGGCACCCTGCGGTTCGGTGGCTTCCTGAGCGAGCCGATCTGGCCCGGCCCACATCAGAGCGAAAAGGCCGAGGTCGCCAGGCTCACCGCTCTCATGAACCATGCCATGGAAGGTGTGATTCGGGCGCACCCTGAGCAGTACCTCTGGATGCACAACCGTTGGAAGGCATGTTCGGCATGACCGACCCCACCGAGCCGGATGCGCTGCGTGAGCCCCAGTGGCGCGAAGGCTTCGACGTCACTATCGTCATCACGACTCTGGACGAGGCGAAGTACCTGCCGGTGCTGCTCGACAGCATCCGGGCCCAGAGTACAGACCTCGTCGCCGAGCTCGTGGTCGTCGACGACGGTTCGACCGATGACAGCGTGGCAATCGCCGAAAGGGCAGGTGCACGCCTCCTGCACAACGGGGACAAGGGCAACGTCCCGGGGATGCGCAACCAGGGTCTCGCCGAGGCGCGCGGAACGGCAGTGCTGTTCGCGGATGCGGACGTCGCCTTCAGCCCCGACTACTTGGCGCATATGGTGACCCCGATCGTTAGGGGTGATGTAGACGTCACGCTCTGTCTGTGGGAGAGGCCGTTGGAGGCGCGCTTTCCTGTTCTGCCGGACCGTTATTCGCCAAGCTACGCGTGGGTTCTGCGGCACCTGCCCGCGTGGTGCCTCACGAAGATCCCTCTGCGACTCTTCCCCTGGCTGGGCTCTTGGCTCGTTGCCATGGCTCGGCGGCGGAGGCTCGTGTCTCCGCTCACCGTCCCCGATCGCGTGAACACCCCAGCGATCGTCGCTCGGACTGCGATCGCTCGTGCGGCCGGCGGGTGGCACAACCGGTTCGGTACGCACGAGGACACCGTCTATTGCCGCGACGTGTTTGCCCAGACCCACCGTGTTCGCTGGTGCGCACGGCCAGTCCTCTACATCTCGAGGCGGCGCCACTTTCCAAGCGACGGGTGGTGGCCGCTTCGCCTCCTGGAGGAGTCATTCGCGAAGTTGCTCGGGGTGGGTGCGTGGTTGGAGCGACGAGTGCAGGATGAACACGGCTACAAGGACCCCGGGGGCCGGCGGTGAGCGCTGCAACTGCCTTGACTCTGCCTCAGGCGGTGCTAGGTTCGTGGCGAGTGACCGAAGCAGCGCCCCGATTCGCCGGGCGATCTCCACGCCGCCGCTCAGTGCACGCGGCCCATCCCCGCTTCCGTTTCAGAGTGTGAGACATGGCACAAGCTCCCGCCATCACGGTTCTCGGAGGAGGGATCGCCGGCCTCGCGGTGGGCCACTTTGCGCGCCGCCGCGGTCTCTCCTTCACGATCCTTGAGGCTGACCGGGAACCCGGCGGCAACTGCCGGACGCTTCGCAGCGGAAATTTCTTGTTCGACACCGGCGCCCACCGTCTGCACGACCAGGATCCGAGCGTCACGGCAGAGGTGCGTTCGCTGCTGAACGGCAACCTGGCGAAGGTCGAAGCGCCGAGCCAGATCTACCTCGACGGCAGGTATGTCCGATTCCCTCTTTCCCTGATCAACCTGGCTGCGTCGCTAGGACCGCGAGGACTGGCGTGCGTGTGCGCCGAGGTCGTCGGTGAGTGGCTGCGTCTCCCAGTGAAGCTCGACAACTTCGAGGCCCTGTCCTACCACCGCTATGGCAAGACACTGGCAGGGAAGTTTCTACTCAGCTACACCGAGAAGCTGTGGGGCGCACCTTGCCGGGACCTCGCGCCCGAGGTTGCGGGGAGACGGCTCAAGGGGCTGTCGATGAGCATCTTCCTGCGTGAGGCGGTGCTCGGGATAAGCGCCGGAAACCGGCACCTGGAGGGCGCATTCTTCTATCCGAATCGTGGCGTCGGCGAAATCACCTCCGCACTGGCAACGAGCTGCGGGAATGGCACGGTTCGGCTGGGGTGTCCCGTCACCAGGGTGGTCCGACAGGACCGTCGCATTGCCGCCGTCGAGGTCAATGGCAGCGAGACGTTACCTGTCGATCGCGTTGTGAGCACGATTCCGCTGCGAAGATTGGTCGAGAGCCTGCACCCGACTCCACCCAGGGAAATCCTCCATTTGGCTGCCACTCTGCGGCATCGGGCGTTAGTTCTGGTTTGCCTGTTTCTTGCCAGAGAACGCATATCCTCAAACGCCACAGTCTATTTTCCGGGACGGGAGTTCCCCTTCACTCGCGTGAGTGAGCCGAAGAACCGCAGCCTCCTCATGGCTCCCCCCGGTTCTACCTCGCTTGTGGCCGAGCTTCCTGCCGACCAAGGTGACCCGATCTGGAACCGGACCGACGATCAGCTCGTGGCCGACGTCGCCGAATCGTTCCGGTGCCTCGGTTGGATTCGTGAAGGCGACATCGTGGGCAGCGCGGTCATGAGGCTGCCGGATGCCTATGCCGTGCTCACCAAGGAAGCAAGTCGGGCCGTCACTTTGATTGCCGCCTACCTGCGCGAGATCGGAAACCTGACGATCGTGGGACGCAACGGGTCCCACGTCTATTCCTCCATTCACGACGCGATCAACGACGGACGGGTGACGGTCCAGTCCCTTCTCGACACGGAAGCTGCCCCGCCGCAAGAAGGGGACCTGCATCGGTGAAGATGCCGACCACGACCCGGGCGGTGCGGGTCTGGCAATTGGCCGAATCCATGGAGGGCGTCCTGTGGGTGGGTGGCGGTCTTGCCGTTGTGTGGGCCGCATGGGCCGTGCTCTCGGCCGTGCCGATGTCGCACGATGTGGCCTTCTTCTTCTACACCTCCGGCAGGATGCTCGACGGGGCAAAGCTCTACCGAGACATCCTGGAGATCAACCCGCCGTTGGTCTACTACTTTGGTGTTCCGCCCGCATGGCTGGCCAGGACGCTCGGCCTTGAGCCGATCCCCGTCTTCTACGGCTACTGCATGGTGTTTGTAGGCGCTGCCCTCTTCCTGATGTCTAGAGTCGCTCTGCGCGCCGCGGTGTTTTCCGGCGCGCACCTGCCCCGGATCCTGCAAAGACTGCAGGTCGCCGAGCTGGCTGGGCTCATCCGCGAGTACGCACGTGGCGGGAGCGTTTACCAACTGGCGTCAACGATGGATCCACTGTTTCCCGCCATCAACCAGGCCAGTGGGCGCTGGCTTGGTCATTTCCCGCTCCTGTGTACCTGGCTGTCCTTCTACCCCTCCCGGGATCCATCCCTTCCGCGGTACAACAAACCGGAGGAGATGGGCAAGATCGAACTCATGGTCTTCCGGACCGTGATCGCCGACCACCTGAAGGATCCCCCCAAGCTCCTGGTCGTCGAGACCCCGGACTGTGAGCTCTGTCTGCCATGCAAGCGGTTCGACTTCATCGAATACTTCGGGCAGGCAAAGCACTTCCGGGACCTGATGAGCCGGTACGATTTCCTTCGTCAACTGACACCCAACGCAGGTTTCCGGTATGCCGTGTACCTCCGCGTCCGTTAGCAGCGGCGTGTCGTCATGAGCGCGCTCCCCGGGCCCCAACTCAGCCGATGGCGACGCCATGCCGCTCGCCTCGAACTCGGGCTCTGGTGGGTGGCCGGGGCGGCGATCGTGGCGGCCGGCTGGCGGGCGCTGCTGGCGGTGCCGATGTCGCTGGACGTCGCCTTTGTCTACCACACCGCTGGACGGATGCTGGACGGCACTCGGCTCTACCAGGATGTGGTGGAAATCAACCCGCCGCTGGTCTACTGGCTCAGTATTCCGCCGGCGTGGTTGGCCCGGGCGGGCTCGCTTGACCGGGTCGCGGTGTGCAACGCGTATCTCTCGGTTTGGATCCTGACCAGCCTGGCGCTGAGCTGGAAAGTGATGCGGCGGCTCGCGCCGTTCCGGGCCGACGTGATTCGACGTTTTTCCCTACTGGCGCTCCTGGCAATCAACTTCATCTTGGTGGCGTGCGGCGGGTTCAACCAGTTCGGCCAGCGTGAGCACCTGGCCTGGGTCCTGACCCTGCCGTACCTCCTCTGCGCTGCGGCGCGTGTGACCGCAACCCCGATCTGCCGGGGCACTCGAGTGGGCGCTGGTTTGCTCGCGGGCGTCGGGCTTGCGTTGAAGCCGCCCTTCGTCCTGCTATGGCTGCTGATCGAGGTGTACCTCGCGGTACGGACGCGCCAACTGCGACCAGCGGCAAGGCTGGAGAGCGGCGTCGTGGTTGCGATGCAGGGTCTTTACGGCCTCGTGGTGATCGTGCTGGCGCCCGCCTACCTCGGCCTGGTGCGCAACGTGTTGTCGGCCCGGGTGGAGCTGATGGGAAGCGCCTGGCAGCTCCTCGGACACTGGGCAGCCGTGGCGTGGATCGTGGCTGCGCTCACGGTGGCGCTCGTGCGTCTGCCGGATGCCGATCGGGTGCTCGCGCAGATTCTCTTTGTCGCTGCCACAGCCTTTCTCCTCATCGCGCTGGTGCAAGGTCGCGGCTTCGACTACCACTACTACCCGGTGAGCGGCACCGCGCTCCTGCTCTTGCTCATGGTCTCGTGGCGCCTCGGGGAGTTGAGTCTGGCCGGGTCGCGGGAGCCGATCTTGCGCGCGGTTGCGCTGGCGTGCATGGCCGTGGTCACCGTGGCCAGCGTGGTGTCAGCTCGAAGCCTGCCCAAGGCCAGCCGATGGCAGTACATCCATCAGGCCTCACGGCTCATCGAGCAGCACGCTGCCGGAGGATTCGTCTATCAACTTTCATCAACCGTGGATCCGCTCTTTCCCGCCATTCTCGCTACCGACGCGCGCTGGGCCGGCCACTTCAACGAACTCGGTCTCTGGCTTGCCTTCTACGCCAGTCGCGATGCCGCATTGAACCCCTACAACAGCCCCGCGGAAATGGCGATGCGGGAGCGTCAAGTCTTCCATACCGTCATTGCAGACCTTGTCGAACACCCTCCCCGTGTGCTCATCGTGGAGACCTCTCCCTGCAAGCTCCACATGGGATGCCGTCAATTTGATTTTCTCGAGTACTTCGGTCAGGACGGAGGCTTCCGTGCGCTGATTGGCCAGTTCAGGTTACTCCAGGCGCTCGCGTCGGCCCCGGGAGGAAGCTATGCCGTGTACGTCAAGAACTAGTCCGCGAGGTCGCGCGCAAAGCGGCGTTGCTACACTGCTAGGTGTCGATCGGTGGATGTTGTGTCGTCGAACGCTCCTGCTCGGAGGGCTGCGAGTTGGCAGAGGATGATTGGTCCGGAGCGCGGGCGGCGAACCAGGCGACAAGCGCGGCGCGAGTGCGGAGGAATCCCGGCCACACCGACCCGTTCTTCCCCAACTTGCGGATCCGGCGGCTGGTCTTCGGCGGCGCCCTTCTCGCGCTGGTCGCCTTCGGCCTCACCAGCGTGCGGGCGCGTGCGCAGGTCGAAAACGTGGCCAAGCACGACAGCGACTTCACCTGCTACACGGTCGCTGGCGCGGCGATCCTGGCAGGACAGGACCCATACGTCGTCACCAACCCGCGCGGCTGGCACTACCTCTACCCGCCGCTCTTCGCGATCATGGTGGCGCCCCTCGACCGGCTCCACCCTCAGCTTCAGGCGCTGGTGTGGTTTTTTGCCAGCGTCGTTTTCGCGTTCGGCTGCTACTTCGAATCTGCTCGACTTGCGAGTTTCATTCTGCACTCGGATCCAATCAAGACAGCTCTCCGCGAGCCACCCTCTTGGCTTTTGTTCACGCCGTTCCTGTCGATCTTCCTTTTCGGAATCACCTGTTTCGAACTCGGACAGGTCTCGATCGCGCTGCTTTACCTGTTGCTGCTCGGTCTCCGCCTCGTGCTGTGCGGACGCTCGGCGCTCGCCTGGGCGGGGGGAGGGCTCGTCCTCGCCGGCGCGGTGGCGCTGAAGGTTGTACCTGCGCTGCCAGCCGGGCTCCTGCTTGCCGCGCTCGTGGTGCGACCGCGGGGCGCGACATCGCCTCGCCAGAGAGGGTGGCGCACCTTCGCCATGACCGGCGGGCTTGCTGCCGGCCTACTCACCTTCTTCTTTCTTCTGCCGGCGTCGCTCGTCGGATGGCGCGCCAACCTCCGTCACCTGGATAGCCTCACGACCCGCGTCCTTTTCAATCCCAACCTCGGCGTTGTAGCGCACATCAACATCACGGGCCCCGGCAACCAGAGCTTCCGGTACGCGGCCCGGAACCTCGGCAATTGGGTAGTCAGCGGCGGCACGCTCGTGCCCAAAGTGACCGAGATCCCACTTCCTGAGGAAGGCACGCCCTCGGACGCACCGCCCGCCCGGGCTGCCATCCGAGGCGTGCTCGTGCTCGCGCTGCTTGCGCTGCTGGCGGCGGGCTGGCGCCTGGCGCGCAGCGGCGGGACTCTGGCACTGGCCGTTTTCTTTTCGCTCGCGTGCGCCGAGATTCTCGTGCTTTCTCCGATTAGTTGGTCGCACGGGTTCGTCATGCTCCTGCCTGCCGTGTTGTTCGTGCCGTGGTGGTTCTACCGGCAGGGAAGGCAGCGGCTCGCACTCGCCATCGCCGCCATTCCGATCGCTCTCGAGCTGCAACACTACCTTCTGCGCAGCACGTTGCGACTCGTCGGGGTGCTCGGAGTCGGCACCGCTCTCTGGACCGTCGCGGTCTGCGCGCTTATCGTGATCCTCCCTACAGCGCTTTCCGCGCGCCAGACCAGCGACGCCGTCGTCGCCGGGACTTGACCCGTGAGAGCGGGACCGATGACTTCTTGGTGGTGCCGTGCGCCTTGGGCATGTGCCGGCATTATCACGGGTATCTACTTCTGGGCCGGGTGGCGTGCTCTAGGCGTGGCGAGCCAAGCGCCAGCAGGGTTTGCGGTCGGACAGACGGAGTACGGAACCGCCACGCCCGTTTTCAAGGAGGAGTTCATTGCCCGCGATAGCGGGCGAATGGAGCACGTTGCCTCGCTGTGTGAGCTGTCCGACAGGCGGCTCGTAGCGGTTTGGTACTCCGGCTCCCATGAAGGCAGCAGCGACGTAGCGCTGCTTCTCGCTGTCAAACCGGCCGACGAGGACGCTGCGTGGAGCAACCCGTACGCGGTGGTTACGCCTAATACTGTCGCGAGGGAACTGCGCCGGCCGGTAGCAAAGGTCGGCAACGCCGTGGTTTTCACAGACGCTGGCGACCGTCTCGTTCTCGTCTTTGTGAGCTTGCCGTTTGGTGGCTGGGCGTTGAGTTCCCTCAACGCCAAAGTATCGTCTGACGGTGGAACGTCCTGGTCGCCGGCCCAGCGCCTGACCGCAACTCCGTTGTTCAACCTCGGGACCCTGGTAAAGAACAAACCTCTGCCGCTGGTGCGTGGCGGGTTACTCCTGCCGGTCAGCCACGAGTTCTTGGGTCGCTTCCCGGGGATGCTGCTCCTTGCCACCGGTGACGAGACGGTCGAGATCGCCGGGATGCGGCGCCTGTGCGGTGGGCGGCGCTTTTTTCAGCCTGCGCTGGTGGCGCTCGACCGGAGCACCGGCGTCGCGCTGCTGCGGGCGGCGCGCACCGGCGAGAAGATCGGGCTCGCGAGTTCCCGTGACGGCGGCGCGAGCTGGAGCGAACCGAAGTCCACACGCTTGGACAATCCCGACGCCGGGATCGACGCGGTTGCCCTCTCGGGCCGCCGGGTGCTGCTTGCGTTCAACAACCAGCGCTTTGGCCGGTCGAACCTCGCCATCGCGGTTTCCGCCGACGCCGGCGTCAGTTGGGCCACGGTGGCGACGCTCGAGGATGAAAGCGGCGCGGAGTTTTCGTACCCGTTCATGCTGCGTGGGCGCGACGGCGCGATCCACCTCGTCTACACGTGGAAACGGCGCAATATCAAGCACCTGACCTTCAACGAAGCATGGATTGAGGCCAAGCTCCGGAGGGCGCTCTGACGCCGCAGCTCGTCTCGTCTGCGGCGTGGCTGGTTGCCATCACGTCGGCTGCGGTCGCTGTGAGTCCACGTTCCACGACCCACCGCAGACGTGTCACGTTCGCAGCAATTGCCGTTGCACTGGCGTGCATCCCGGTGGCGGGCTGGTCCCTTGTACGCTGGCTCGTCGGTCTCGGCGCCGTGCCGAGCGCATCATCGGTGATCCTCCTCACCGTAGCTGCATGGGAGCGGTTGACGGGGGGCGTCGTGTTCGACGCACGGGTCTGGCGCGCGGCTTTTCGGTTCTACGGCGCTGCAGCGCTGCTCCTGTACCCGATGGCACTTGGACTCGTGCGCTTCGATCCCTACGCCCTCGGCTGGGGCACAATCTGGATGCCGATCACGCTCTGGGCGATTTCTCTGGGACTCATGTGGAGCCGGAACCGCTTTGCGCTCGTGTTGGCGGCGGCCGTGCTCGCCTTCGACTTGCGCCTGCTCGAATCGACCAACCTCTGGGATTACCTCATCGATCCGCCCCTCGCGACGATGTCTCTGCTGATGTTGGCGACGACGCTGCTGCGTCGCCTGCGGGGATTGTGGGCACGGCCGGTGCCTAGTCCGGGCGTCGCGGGCCAAGCCTGAGGACCAGCTCGCTCCCGGCGGGCGTGACCAACGCCGCTGCAAGCCCAGTCAATGCCGCGAAGAGGATCCCCATCCTGCCGTTGTTCGTCGGTTCGGCGAGACCGTGGAAGACGTATTCGGCCACGAACGCTCCGAGAAGCGCGATAAGGCTGGCGCGGGCGGGTTCTGCTATCGGGCTACGTCTCCTCAGCCTAGAACCGACACGCGCTACGCACACGACCAGCAGCGCAGCGTATGCGGCGGCAGCGAATACACCGCTTTGAACGGCCACCGAAAGGAGGGCATCGTGCTCGTGCGGGAGTCGCGGCTGATCGCTTGGGGTCAGGCGTTCGAACGTCGAGGGTCCGTAGCCGCCGCCCAGCCAGGGGTGCTCGCGGACAATGGCAAGGGCCGGCTTCCAGGCGTATTGGAGGCGGTCGTTGAACGTGCCGAGGTCCTTCCAGCGTAGCTGCTTCATGACCGAGGCGCTGGGCTCGAGATCGCCGGTGACGACGAAACGCGTGTTGTCGGTGACAGCGGCGATCTGGCGCAAATCGGGAACGAGCAGAACGAACAGGGCGAGACCCCCGAGCGAGGCGAGCGCCACACGCGGCCGGCCGGGACGGTCGAATAGGAAGAGAACGACGACCAGCACGGCGAAGGCGGCCCAGCCGATCCGGGAGAAGCTCAAGAAGATCACGGTCGTGATTACAGTGGCGGCAAGCGTCCAGAACACTCGCCCGACTCTTCCGGCTGCCTGCGAGGCGGCCTGGAAGGCAAACGGGAGCGTCGGGATGAGGAACATGCAGAGCGAGTTGTAGTCGAACAGAGGCCCCACCAGGCCGCCCCAGGGGTTGCGCACGTCGGCCGCCGCCAACCCCAGGCTGACCACGCTTAGAGCCAGTGCGGAGGTTGCCAGAGCCAGACCGAGCCGTCGCCAGCGCGCGGGCTCGCGCGGAGCGCATGCCACAAGGAGAAACACGACCAGGGAGCGGAGCAACACCTTAGACACCGCCGCTCCGCTCAGTGTGACGTCGGTTGAGAAGAGTGCCGAGAGCGCTGAGATGGCCGCGTACAGCATGAACAGGCCGACGATCCAGCTTCGAGGAAAGGAGATCTTGCCGCGCTCGAACACTGCGACCAGGCCGCCACTCGCCGCAGCGATGAGCAGAATGCGAGTCGGAATCTGCCACGGCGAGACGTGGCCTAAGGGGAGGAGGACTATGTAGGCGATTAAACCCCACTCTGCCAGCCACTCGCCATACCGCGCAGCGTTCAATCCGGGCCTGATGGCACTCATCGCGGGCGAGGCCCCACTTCCAAACAAGATTCGCTCGAATCCAGCATGCGTGTACAGTCTACCGTGACCCAGCCTGGGGCCTCGGCGTAGCATATGGCTGCGGCTTGCGCGACACCCGAGACGCCGCACCACATGCGCCGCAACGTATTGGATTCCCGTCGAGCCGCGCGGCGGTGGGAGCCTCACCAGCCGTCTGGGCCGGGGAGGGACGAATTGACGACGATGGACAGACTCGGGCTGGCGTTGAGGCTTTTCCGGATGCGCACTTGCTGGTGGCGAAACCCGAGCATCATGATTCCGGCTGCTTTCGTGCTGCCGATCGTGCCTGGCGAGTCGAGCTCTGCGGCAGCTTTCGGCTCTGCGCTGTTCTGAGGCAGGCGATGGTACGGCACGGTGGGGCGAACTCGGCGGGGGTGGGCGGTGGCCGACAACCTCGACCCAACCGACCGGCGGGGACAGTGAAGAGAGCCTCCCTCACGAAGACACTGCTGCCCAGCGCGCTGCTGCTCATCGCCAGCCTCGTAGCCGGCGTGCTGCTGATTGAAGGGATGCTGCGCATCGTGATCCCGTACGACCCAATGCATGCAGCAAGGGAGTTGGGCTGGATCCGAAAGAGCAGCTTCGACTGGGCCAGGTTCTACACGGTGGATCCCGGCTTCGGTTTTCGGCCGATCCTGGGCACGGCTCTGTACGACCGCTTCGGAACGCGAGTGAACTCCTATGGGCTCGCCAAGAGGCCGGGCGTGGCGCGCCTGCTGTTCATCGGAGACTCGGTGACGCAGCGAGGCCGGATCATCGAGGCGCTCGAACGGGTCTACGGTGATGAACACTTTGAGTACTGGAATGCTGGCGTTGAATCATTCAACACCGTCCAGGAAGTGGCGTACTACAGACGTTTCAACGCTGCGATTCGACCCGACCACGTGATTCTCACGTTCCACCCCAACGACTTTGAGACCACGCCTGTCGCGTTCCTGAACTCCGCGGGAAGGCTCGTCGTGTACGCGCCGAAACGCCCGTTGAGGGAGATCAACCCCTGGTGGTTCGAGCAAAGCCGTGTCTATCGCATCCTCATCGCGCTGACGTTGCGTGAGGAAAGGGATCATCGGGCGATCGTCGCTGAAGTGCGAGCCAGCCTGAGAGATTTGCGCGACATCCTCTCCAGGGATGGTATACGGCTGACGGTTCTGGTCTTCCCGACCCTCGCGCCGCTGAGCGAATGGAAGCCGGAAGAGGCGCGGGCCCGAGAGGAGGTGCTCACGATGCTGCATGAATTTGGGATACGGCACTTCGACCTGCTGAGCCCGGCACTCGAGGCGATCGAGCGAGGGGTGCAGGTTGAGGAGGTCCGAGGCGATTCGTATCACCCAAGTGACGAGGTGGCCAAGCGTTTTGCCAACTACCTTGAAGCCCACGATCTCCTCGTTCCAGCCGGCCCGGCCGACGCCGCGGCGCGGGGCTCGGCATCTGGCTCATCGCGTTGATGCGGCTCCGTTTCAGCCTAGCCGCGGGGCCGGCAGTGCGCTGACGATCCCACGAACGAGGATCCCACTCTGCATCGAGACGCCAACGCGGTGGCGGATGCCGGACGAGCCCAACGCTGACGCGGGAGAACTTCGCCGGCCAGATGTTTTCTGTCGCAGGGCCAGGCCTAGGCCGATGAAGAGAATGAGGGCGGAGAAGAAGACGTTGCCGCCGGCCTCTGCGCGATGGTGCATCGGCAGTGCCAGCGCCAGCACCAGCAACGACGCGGAGAACCACCAGAACAGGCCTTGAGGTGGTCTGAACCCCGATTCCACCTGCAGAATCAGCCCGGTGGCGACGCCGAGGGGGTAGAGCATCCAGACGTACGAGTAGTCGAACGAGAGGGGCGGCACCATGACAATCAGAAGTAGCAGGAGCGCCCACTCGACCGTGTCGCTGCGGCTGGTTCGGCAGTTTGCTGGGGGCATGCACCAGAGGTAGAAAAGACAAAGGGCGAGCAGGCTGGCCAGGATGACGGCGTTGACCGTGCCGAAATCGAGGTTTGCGACGTTCACCGTCCACCATGGGTTGGTTTTGGCGTCTGCCGGCACGGACCGCAGCAGACGGTTGGCCACAGCGACGATCGATTGGTTGGAGTAATCATAGCCGTGCATGCCGCGCTGTGAAATCCGCCTTGCGTCGTAGGTCAGCACAACCCCCCTCGTCCAGGTGACAAGGTCGGAGACAACTATCTTGGGCGTTCGAAACGCGAGCGGAACCAGGAGCAACCAGATCGCCAGGGTAGCCAGCGTCACGGCCGTGGCCTTCCAGCGCCGACGGTAGACAAGATAGGCGACGGCGAGCACTGGGTAGGCCTTGATCGCCGCGGCCGTCCCGATCAAGGCCCCGGCGAGGGCGGGCCACCTCCGCCTCAGGCACGCCGCAGCGCCCAACATCAGGGCGAGCAGAACGAGGGCGGGCTGGCCGAACTTGTAGGTGTCGCGGATCCAGTAAGCCATTGTCAGCGTTGGCAGGAGAGCGAGGGCAGGACGTTGCCGCACGAAGTGGCCGCTCACCAACCAAACCGTGAGTCCTGCCGAGACGAGCCACGCCACTGAGTTGAAGATGGTCAGTACGAGCACGAAAAGTGCCTTGCCAAGGAGCGTCGGGAGCGCGAACATGGCAGCCGCGCTTGGTGGGTAGATGAAGGGGAATTCCACGTTGTGAGGATAGAGGGGACGTTGGTTCAGGTAGTTCTGCCCGGTGACGTACCAGAGATTGTAGTCGTAGCGACAGTCCCCTTGGAGTGCGTTGGCCACCGGAGCCAGGGTGAGGACGAGCGTCACCGGCGCCAGAACTGCCAGAATGAATCGATCTGCCTTGGATAGGCGAGCGGTGAACCTGTCGATCATTGCGTGACAACTGAGGTGGGGGCGGAGCGGCGACGGGTCGCCAAGCCCCTCGTCCGTTCGTGTAGGTGCTCGATCACAGCATGCCTGCGCCCGATCCCGGGCCGATGGATCACCGGCTCGATCGAGCATTGCGTACGGCCCTCCCTCCTCGTGCAGCAGGATACTACTCGCCCTAGGAGTCTTTTCCGCAAAGGCCCCCGGATCGCTCACAAGGGTTCGTTGCAACAATGGAGATGAGCGGCCTGGTATGCGGCTTTATGAACTCTTGAACCTTCTATGCCACTGTTGCGCTGCAGCGATCGGTGCTCATTCGTCGCAAGGCGATGCCAAGACCGACGAGCAAGATCACGGCAGAAAAAAACGTGCTCCCGTACGCCTGTGCAACGTGGCGCATCGGCAGGGCCAAGGCCTGGACGAGTAAGGCAGCCGCCGTCCACACAACCAGTTGCCGGCGTGCACGAGACCGGGGGGCGGAATCCAACGTCAAGTGTGTAGCGACACCGAGGGGGTAGAGCATCCAGACGAAGGAGTAGTTCCAGGACAACGGCGGGACAAGCATGATCAGGAGTAGCACCATGGCCCACTCGATGGACTCCTCCCGGGGTGTGCGGGCCGACCCTCGAGGCAGGCACCAAAGGAAGAAGGCTCCCAGACTGAGCATGGTGGCGACGACGATCGCGTTGACGGTGCCGAAGCCGAAGCTCGCCACGTTGACTTTCCAACTCGGATCGGCCTCCCCGTCAGCCGGCACAGGCCGCAGCAAGCGGTTGGCCACACCCACGATCGATTGGTTGCGATAGCTGAAGCTCCGGACGGCACGTTGCGAGATCCCGTTCTCGCTGTAGGTCAACACCACGCGTCGCGTCCATGTCGTCAGATCGTCGACCGCTGCCGCGGGCGAGCGAAAGACGAGCGGTACGGCGAGCAGCCAGCCTGCAAGGGTTAACAGCACGGCGGCCGTGGCTTTCCAGTGGCGGCGGTAGACCAGGTAGCCAACCGCAATCACGGGATAAGCCTTTATCGCCGCAGCCGTCCCGATCAGGACACCCGCAAGTGCGGGTCGCTTCCCCCTCAGGCACACCGCTGCGCCCAGCATCAGGGCCAGCAGCACGAGCGCGGGCTGGCCGAGCAGATAGGTGTCCCAGATCCAAAAGACCATGGCCAGAGTCGGTAGCAGCGTGAGGAGCGGATGCTGTCTTGCAACCCGGCCTGTCACCAGCCACACCGTGAGCACGACCGACGCGAGCCATGCAAGTGAGTTGAGGAGGAGCAACAGCAGGGCAAGGGCCGACTTGCCGAACGCCGCAGGGACCGCAAGCATGGCAGCCGCGCTTGGCGGGTAGATGAAGGAGAGTTCGGTATTGCCCGGATAGATAAGCCGGCGGTGCAGGTAGTTCTGAGCGGTGAAGTACCAGAGGTCGTAGTCCATCGCGAAACGACCGAGGAGCACGTTGGCGAGTGGGAATACGGAGAACGCCGCCATCGCGATCGCAAGTGCCAACAGCATGTGGCGATCGGCCGCCGGTTGGCGGGCATTGAGCGCATCGAGCCATGTCTGAAGACGCGACAGGGGCTGAACTGGCCGCGCCGTCCCGTGCTTCTGTGTGGAGGGTCCGGCTGTTGGAACGGCGTCTGGTTGGGTCGTCAGGGCCTTCTTCGTTTCTTCGCCCGATCTTCGCACCCTGCTCGGACCTCCCTCCGAGGAGTGGTAAGCACAACTCGCTCTTGCCCACCCCAACAATTACAGCTAGTGCCGAGTTTTCCGTGACCGACGCGCTGCAGCCGGACCAAACGTACCCGAGCGGACCGGAGGAAGCAAGATGCGCCGAGCACCTTCTCCCCGTTCACATCACTCATCGGGTGCAGTATCTTCAGGCGTGTCAGTTGTTGCCGGCGGACGAGACTCGCTGGGTCCCGCGATATGCGCCCAAGAAAGAAGGTGGGCGAGCCCGCGCGACCCTGGGTCAGACGTCTCGCTCGGATGCAGAGGCAGACCGGCATGCTAGCGTGGTGCGCCATGGGCTCCCGGTCCTGTCCGGCGCGGATTCTGGTTGTCCGGCTGAGCGCCATGGGGGATGTGATCCACACCCTGCCGGCAGCCGCGACGCTCAGGACCAGCTTTCCTGCCGCGGCGGTGGAGTGGGTCGTGGACCGCCGGTGGGCTTACCTGCTCGAGGAAAACCCGTTCCTGAGCCGCGTGATCCCGGTTAATGGGAGGAGCCTCGGCGGTGTCATAGCGGCTCGGCGACTGGTCCGGAGCCGCCGCTATGACCTCGTCGTGGACTTCCAGGGCCTGATGCGCTCCGCGTGGATCGCCGGGGGCGGAATCGGAGAGGTCGTCGGTCTGCCCATCGGGCAGGTCAGGGAGTGGCCAGCCGCGTTCCTTTACTCGCGCACCATTGCGGCCCGCGAGCACCACATGGTGGATCGGAACCTCGAACTGGCGGCGGGTGTCGGTGCCACGAGGGTCGTGGTTGGGTTCCCGCTGCCTCGTGGGCGATGCGAGGGCGAACTGCCCGATCGGTCCTTCGTGCTCGCGTCGCCGGTTGCCGGTTGGGGTGCCAAAGAGTGGCCGCTGCAGTACTACGGCGATCTGGCTGTATCTCTGGAACGCAAACACGGGGTGAGCCTCGTGCTGAACGGTCCGAGTGAGGTCGAGCCCATCCTGCGATCGGTGCCACAGGGCTGGCTTCACCTCTCCGGCCTGCCGGGCCTCGTTGACGCAACACGGCGGGCCGTGGCCGTGGTCGGCGTCGACAGCGGACCGCTGCACATCGCTGCGGCCCTCGGCAAGCCGGGCGTGGCAGTCTTCGGACCAACCGACCCCAGCCGCAACGGGCCGTACGGCGGAACGATCCGCGTCCTGCGGAGTGCCCACGCCGTCAGCTCGTACCGGCGGCGCCAGGGTATCGGACAGGCGATGTGGACCGTGACACCGGCTGAGGTCCTCGAGACGATCGAGGGCCTTGGGGTTTTGCCCGGTTCGCCCAAGATGCCAGTGGGTCCCTGAGGGTCAGTCGTCGCCGAATCGGTTCCGCCGCCGCAAGGGACACAGTCCCCGATCATAGGGATGCGAGGCCGAGACCACCCTGCGGATGAACTCGCGGAAAGCATGCGCCGCCACTCCCCACTCAGTGCGTTCATCCATGCGGGTCAGCGCCTCGCGCAGCGGCAAGCCGCGACGGTAAGTGAGCGCGAACACCTCCTTGACCTCCCGGCGATCGTTCTCGGCGAGACCCGGCCACCGCCGCAACCCGACGGAGTTCAACCCCACCACTCGATTGACGTTGGCGAATAGGGAATAGGGCGGCACGTGCATCGTCACCGCTGCGTTGCCCTGGCCCATCGCACCCTCTCCGATCCAGCAGAATTGATGGACGCCAATGTGGGCGGAGAGAATCACGCGTCGACCCAGCATGGTGTAGCCGGCCAAAACTGCGCCGTTGACCAAGATGCACTCGTCCCCCACCACTGTGTTGTGTCCCGCGTGGGCTCCTGTCATCCAGTAGGTCCGGCTGCCGACGGTTGTCGCGAGCCCTTCGCCGGTTGCGCGCGAGATGGTCACGCCCTCGCGAAAAGTGTTGTCGTCGCCGATTCTCAGAAAGCTCACGGTGGCGGGGTCGAACTTCAGGTCCTGCGGTTCTCCACCGAGAACGGCGAAGCTCTCGACGAGGTTTCGCTGGCCGAGGGAGGTGTGACTCCGTACCACGGCATGCGCGCGCAGCACGGAGCCGCCGCCGATGGTGACATCGTTCTCGACAACGCAGTACGGGCCGACCTCGATGTCGTCGTCGAGGCGAGCGTCTCGATGGACTATCGCGGTCGGATGGATCCTAGGCATCCGCGGACTCCCTGGCGGCGAGACTCGCGTCGCGCCGCTCGCATTATCCACTGTGCGGCAGCGAACCACTAGCGAGACGGCGCCTGGGCGGCGAGCCTAGTGAGCAGTGTCCGCGCATATCGCTGTGCGACGCCCCGTCCCGCAGTGAAGAACGCGAACGCACGTTGGCCCGCGATTTCCCTCGCAGCGGGATCGGCCAACAGATGTGCGAGGGCATCGGTCAGCAACTGGGGGGTTTTCCCACATCCGTCCACGATGGTGAGCGCTCCCGCATCGGCCAGTCCCTGCACGATGCCCCGGAAGTGATGGGTGGAAGGGCCAATCACGATCGGACGCCGCTGAGCGGCCGCCTCGAGAGGGTTGTGGCCACCGCGGGGCACGAGGCTTCCCCCCAAGAAGACGACATCCGCGTACTTGAAGATCGCTGCCAGTGGCCCGACCTCGTCGACGAGGAGAACATCCCACGCAGACGCGGCACGCTCCTGCTGCGACCAGAGCACCGTCGCGAGCCGGCGCGACGCCGTGAGCCGCAGCAGTCGCGAACAGCGGACCGGGTGCCGTGGGGCGAGGACGAGGCGAACACCCGGGAATCGTGCTTGGAGCGAGACCAGGGCATCGAGCAACAGACTTTCCTCGGGACGGTGAGTACTCCCAGCCACGATCAACGGCGGGTGTGTCGGCTTCGCGAGCGCGTCGCGCCAGAGCTGCGGCAGTTCAGGGGTAGCCGATCCGGCGTCGAACTTGAGGTTGCCAACCGCCTCGGTCCGATCGGCTGGCGCTCCGATGCGCTGGAAGGCGGTCTTCTCGGCAACGTCCTGCGTCCCAATCCAGTCGACAGCCTCCAGCACCTCGGTGAAGAAGCGACGCGCGACGCGGTATCGCGCAATGTCGGCGGGGTAGAGACGTCCGTTGACGACAAACAGAGGGATGAGAAGCTCGCGGCACACCCGGAACAGGTTGGGCCAGATCTCCGTTTCGACCACCGCCACCGCATCCGGGGCGAGCTCCGTCAACCACTGTCGCAGCGCACCGTGGCGGTCCCATGGAAGGAAGTGCACGCACTCGATCGTCGGAATGCGCTGCCGGAGCCTGTCGCCCGCTTCCCTGCCCAGGCGGGTACCGGTGGTCAGGACAAACCTCGCTTCCGGGTCCTGATCGCCAATGGCCGAGACAAGAGCGGCTCCGGCGGCCATCTCCCCTATGGAGACCGCGTGAACGAGAACGCGGCACCTCGCTTGGCTCGTCGCCGGTGTCCCGATGCCCAGTCTCTCCATCAGGTCACTCCAGTGCGACCGGCCGACGGCAATTTTCACTAACTCCCTGGGAACAAGGACACAGATGACGGCGAGAGTGACGCTGGCGTCGTACAGGACCCAAAGCACCCGTGTCATCAGGGGTTGTCCTGCTCAGGTGGGGCTTGGCGCAGCGCTACAAGCTTGAGCCAACGCCCGTTGGCGAGGTTGATGCCGAATGCTTAGGGCGGCGCCCCTGCCCGTCGTCTGCTTCGCCGCGGTGGAAAATGCAGTGCGTTCCAGGCCATAAAGTTTAGCGCAATCCGGTACCATGCCTCTGAGATGAGAACGGGCCGCCTGCTCATGGGGCTCGCGCGGGAGGCCATGCGCTATCCGGGCCGCCTGTCGCTGGCAGTGCTGAGTCTCATCGGGCTCGGGGCGGCGGAGCTCGCACTGCCTTGGATCGTCAAGCAGTGGGTCGAGGGCCCGCTCATGCACGGCGGCGCGGGACAGGTGCGAGACGCCCTCGTGATGGCCAGCGCGGCCGCTGCGGCGGTGGCCGTCCTGCTCTTCGCTTCCCGTGCGCTCCTGGCGAGCATCAACCAGCGCATGCTCGAGCATCTGCGAAATGCGGCCGTCGCCAGGATCCTGCAGGCAGAACCGATAACCGTCCGCAGCTATCCGACGGGCGACGTAATGTCCCGGGTCTTCCAGGACGCGGGAATGTTGTCCGGCTTCGTCGAGAACGTGCTCAAGCGTCTTCTGGGCGACGGGATTCTGGCCACCGGCGCCCTCGTCATGATGTTCCTTTTGCACGCCCGGCTTGCTCTCGCCACATGTCTGCTCGCCCCACTGATCGGGTTGTTGCTTGCTCTGCTTGGCGGGGTCATCCGTCGTTGGGGAGCCGTCGCCCAGCAGAGCATGGGAGCTCTCAGCGGTGTCCTGCAGGAACAGCTGCAAGGGTTCACGACGATCAAGGGCTACCAGCGCGAGGTGGATGAGGCGGCTCGATTCTCATTGGAGGATCGCCGTTACCGACATCGCGCTGTGATGGGAGAGGTCTGGACAGCGTTGCTTGTGGCACTCGTGTTCCTTGCCGCTGCTGGGGGTTTCATCCTGGCCATCTGGTACGGGAGCCTGGAGGTGGCTGCTGGGCGCGTCACCGCCGGCGGCCTGCTCGCGTTTTGCCTCTACGCCGGCCAGACGGTCGAGCCATTGCGGCGGCTGGCCGAGCTGCACGGGTTGCTGCAGCGGTCCCTGGCTGCGGCCGAGCGGCTGTTCCAGCTGCTGGAGCTGCCAGCCTCGGAAGTGGAAGGCTCCCCGGCTCGGTTCACGTCTGAGGGAGCGAATGGCGCCGATGGCCGGTGCGCCCGTCGGCGGGCGGCGGCCGCTCTCACGCTGGAAGGACTGCGCTTTCGCCACCGCGGATCGCAACCGCTCCTGGAGGGTCTCGACCTTCACCTCGACGCAGGGGAGATGGTCGCGGTGGTGGCAGCGAGCGGTGCGGGCAAGAGCACCCTCGCGCGCCTGTTGGTGCGCTTCCACGAACCTCAGGAGGGTCGGGTCCTCCTTGACGCGGTGGACATCCGGAGCATTGGGCTGAACGAACTCCGGCGCAGGATCTGCGTCGTGGAACAGGAGCCGTTCCTCTTCAGTGGTCCGCTCATCGACAACATCCGATACGGCTTGCCGGGTGCGTCGTCCGCCGTCGTCGATGAGGCCGTGCGGCTGACAGGTCTCGCTGCGCTGAAGGCGATCCGTCCCGAGGGTCTTGCAGCAACCTTCGCCGAGGCCGGCCGGGATGTCTCCGGGGGCCAGAGGCAACGAGTGGCGCTGGCTCGTGCAATCGTTCGCGCTCCCGACCTCCTGGTGCTCGACGAGGCGACAAGCGCCCTGGATGGCGAGTCGGAGGCCGACATTCTTGCAAACTTGGAATCGTGGTTTGCCTCCCGGACCGTGATCATCATGGCGCACCGGCTCTCGAGCGTGCGGTGGGTCCGCCGCATCATCGTCCTTCAGGACGGGCGGGTCGCCGGCGACGCCAGCTTCGAGGAGTTGGCACGAGACTGCACGGCGTTCCGGGCGCTGTTCTCCGAGCAGCTTGAGGCGGGCGGGTCTTGGGAGGGCAGCGCTCCAGGCCGGTCCTCCGGGGGGACTGCTCCGACTTGACAACTCTTTGACCTGGGTGGCAGACTGAAACAAGGTTAGTGTGGACTCAAGATAGTGCGACCGAACTTCAATTGCTCGATCCGAAGGAGGATGCCATGAGGGGGAACGTTGCAAGAACAGTCGTGTGGGTTGTGGCGGTGAGTGTGGGGCTGCTCGCGCAATCAGCGTCGGCGCAGGCGCCGTGCCCCGGGACTGGGGCGTACTGCCCGAACGGGGGCAGCCTGGGCCCTTGCGCGGGGTGGGTCGACACCAACGGAAACGGCAAGTACGACACTGGCGAGCCGCTCATCACCTTTACCTACATCCCCGGCACCCCTCCCGCCAATTCGCTGCTTTACATCTGCAACCCGTGGTCGGCGAGCTGCGACCCGGGGAATGTAAAGAACCTCATCACCTTCAACAGTACCAACGCGAATGGTTGCTTTGACCATGCCTATAGGTCGAATGGTCTCGTGACTCAAGGCATCGGCGTGACCAGCTTCGTCGGTACAGCGCCGGTGTTATTCAGCTACACCGATAGTGGCGGCGGTTCCGGGATTGGCACCCTGGTGCCGCCGGGCGGGCCCTACTCCGGAATGTTGTTGGGCCCCCCCCTCAGCCTTCTGGTTGGGTTCCAGGGGGTCGACGCGACGGGCAAAGGCGGTGCATTCAATCACATCACGATTCCCTGGGCGTTGTCCAGCGCCCTCGGCATGGGCGGAGCCTGCAAGTTGGGCAACCCGGATCCGCAGATCTTCCTCCCGATCAACGGCAATCAGATCACGTTCGGCGCCCCATTCGACGCGCACTTCTGCAATTCCGCGACGTTTTCGCTGGCGCAATGGACCCCCCCCACCGTCATCCGGACACTCGGTGAGTGGGGCATGGCCCTGCTCATGATCAGCCTCGCCACGCTCGGCTGGATGGCTCTCCGCCAGCGGCAGGTGTTTGCCTGACGTCAGACCGCGGCCGCGAGTAGGCTGCCCTCGATGGCAGAGGGACCTCGGACTCAACGGGTGGTGAGGTGGGTGGGACTCTGGTACCTGCTTGCGAGCACCTACCTCGTCGCTCGGCTGCTCTCCAACCGCATCCTTGCCGGCCTGTGGGGCCTCGACGTCGAGCTCGCCGTGGAGGCCATCGCAATCCCGCTGGCGCAAGTGGGCGTGGTCGAGCTGTTCCGGCTGGGCAAGGGCGCCGGGTCTACAGGACGTGCGGGAAGCAACGGGGGCCTCGGGGCGAGCAAGGCTTGAAGGTCTTCATCAGTGCGGGCGAGGTTTCCGGGGACATCGTGGGTGCCCTACTGGCCCGGAAGCTTCGAGAAGTCGAGCCTCGAGCAGAGATCTTTGGCGTCGGCGGTGCCCGCATGGCCGCTGCCGGCGTCGAAATCGACGCCCACACCAATCATCTCGGGACCGTGGGAGTCACGGAAGCGGTCAGGGCCATTCCGGCGTTCGCACGAGTTCTGCTCGCAATCCGGAAAAGGGTCCGCACCGCAGCGCCGGACGTCGCCATTCACATCGGCAACGATGTATTCAATGTGCTGCTTGCTCGCTGGCTGCGCACGCGGAAGGTCACGACAATCTCGTATTTCCCGCCGCAGGTCTGGATCTGGCGCGCCGTGGCCCCGCTGATCGCGAAAAGCTACGACACGATCCTGACGAGCTTTCCCCTCGAGCATGAAGTGTATGGACGAGCCGGCGCGCACACGGGGACCACGGTGTCGTTCGTCGGCCATTACCTGTGCGAGACACTTGCGCCCCGGACGAGCGAGGAGATGGCCCTGAGCAGGCAGAGGCTCGGTTTGGCAGGCGCCTCGCGTGTCGTTGGTCTGCTACCCGGCAGCCGCCCTCACGAGGTGCGGCGGCTCACGGGCGTCTTGTTGGATGCAGCGCGCGAACTGTGTCAGTCGGACAGCCGGCTCCGATTCGTGGTGCCGGTAGCCGATCCCTCGTGCCGCACCAAGATTCAGGACGACCCTCGACGGAGGGACCTCGGCGAGCGCGTGATTATCGTCAGCGACAGCCACGAGGCCATGAGGTCCGCGGACGTCGTCCTGCTCGCCTCGGGGACCGCGTCGCTTGAGGCGGCGCTCTTGGGCGTGCCGATGGTAATTGTCTACAGGGTTTCCGCGATAACGGCCGGGGTCATGCGGGGGATCATTCGCCTCGGTCTGATAAAGTCGGAAACGGTGGGCCTGCCCAACCTCATTCTAGGGCACGAGGTGGTGCCGGAGCTGCGGCAGTCGCGCGCCACGGCGGCTGCCGTTGTTCGCGAGGCGCGAGCTCTCCTGGACGACGAGCTCAAACGACATGCCATGCGAGCGGCACTTCTCGAAGTGGCGGGAAAGGTCGCGGCCGGCCCTACTCTGGAGCGGGTCGTGGAAACCGTTGTCGCGCTCGCCGCCCCGCGGGGCAGCACCGATGCCGGCAGTCTGAACACGGTGCGTGCTCACAGGGGGGCGAGAATGCCGGGGATCACCGAGGGACGGAGCTGACATGTCGGGCCACACGCTGGCAGCCATCGCGAGAGAGGTTGGAGGCGTTCTCCAGGGGAACCCGGACCAGGTCATCGAGCGGGTCCGTGGCGTCGAAGAGGCCGTCCAAGGAGACATGTGCGTCATCATGGACCGCCGCCACCCGAGTGATCTCACCACGCTGGGCGCCTCGGCTTTCATCGTGCCCCCAGGCGTCGAGGGGTCGGGGCTCAACGTCATCAAGGTCGACAACCCGCGTGCGGCGCTGATTCGTGTACTCGAGCTGTTCTATCCCGAAGCGAAGAAGGCTGGCGGGATCGAGGCGGGGGCGTTCGTATCACAGCATGCCCGGATGGGGGCGGACGTGTTCGTGGCCACTGGCGCGACGGTCGAGACGGGTGCGACGGTGGGCGACCGATGCCAGATCCTCGGCCACGCCTACGTGGGTGAGGAGGTGGTAATCGGCCACGACAGCGTCATCTTTCCGAACGTGACCCTGTACGCCGGCGTTCGGTTGGGATGTCGGGTTCGCATCCACAGTGGCGCGGTCATCGGGAGCGACGGCTTCGGCTACGACCGGGATTCCGCGGGTGTGCAGCACAAGATTCCGCAGGTAGGCACTGTGGAAATCGGGGATGACGTGGAGGTCGGCGCCAACACCACTGTGGATCGTGCCACGCTGGGCGTGACCCGTATCGGCGACGGCACCAAGATCGACAACCTGGTGCAGATCGGGCACAACTCCACCATCGGCAAACACTGCTGTCTTGTCGGTCAGGTTGGTCTGTCCGGCAGCGTCACACTTGGGGACTACTGCGTTCTCGCTGGTCAAGCGGGCGTCGCCGACCACGTCACGCTTGCGGACCATGTGATCGTTGGCGCCCAGGCAGGCGTCCATCGCGACCTTGGGCCCGGACCCTGGCTGGGCAGTCCGGCCCTCCCTGCAGGCGAGGCGTACAGGGTGTATACGACGCTGAGCCGGTTGCCGGAGATGCGTCGGTCGCTGCGCGTGCTGGAGGAGAGGCTCAAGAAATTGGAGAGCGCTGTAGAGCGCCAGGGAACGAACGGGAAGGAAGGCGTTTGAGGGTCCTCTGTACACCCACCCGGCAGCTGACACGGTCGTCATGTCCCATGGTCGGCTGCGTACCGCCCTGGCAGTCCCTCACTGGTCCCGAGGCAAGGTCAAGTCGCCTAGGGCTGCCCAGGCTGCATTAGGGTCCGAAACGATGACGGGCGCGGTGGTCACAGCGTGTGCGGGATTCCTCGCCGTCCTCTACCGCGCCTACTTTGCGACGCTTCGCGTGAGTGGCCTGCTGACCGACGGTACTACGGTGCACCCGAAAGAGTACCACTTCGGTCCGGAGCTGTTCGCTCTCTGTGAAAGGGATGCGCTGCTGCTCGCTGGCATGAGCACCTACACGCCTTTCACGACGCTGGTCGCCCACGGTAGGGACGGAGACTGGGCAACCGCCCTCCTGAACAGGCTCGGCTTCGACGCGGTTCGGGGCTCGAACCTGCGAGGAGGATCACAAGCGGTGTCTGAGCTGGTGCGCGCCTTGTGCAGCACGGAAAAACCGGCCGCCATTGTCGTCGACGGCCCGCTGGGGCCAGCGGGAACGGCAAAGGTAGGGACTGTGGTCGTTGGCATGCGCACGCATCGGCCGATCCGAGCGCTGGGTGTCGCGGCGCGCCGCGAAATCGTGTTTCGCCGGACGTGGTCGAGGATCTTCCTACCGTTGCCTTTCACCCGGGTCGTCATCGCCTGCGACGATCCGCTCCCCGTGCCGACGTCCGCGGAACCGGGTGAGGTTGCGGCTCTGACGGAGGAATTGACTCGCCGGCTCGCCCTTATGCGGCGGTGTGCCCTGGCTGCGGTTGGCCGGAGCCCGGTGGAAACCCCCGCAACCAGCCCCGTCACCGGCTCAGGCACGACCAACCATGCCGCGACTGCAACCGTGCCCGAAGCAGCGGCACACGGTGCTTTGCCGGCTAACATCGCGAGGACGCCATGAAGAGATTTTTGCTCGTCTGGGTGAGTCTTGCCTTTGTGCTCGCAGCGGGAACGATTCTCGTGTCGTATTTTGTGTCCCATCGCATCGACCTCCGCTTTGCGGCCCTCTTTCAGCTCGTGGTGATACCGATCTTCCAGGCTGGGATACTCATGTGGGTCAGCGGAGACTGGACCCTCGCGGGGCTGCGACGCAGCCTTCGCGAAGCGCGCACGCGGGTCGTGGTCCTCGGTGTTCTCGGGGTTGATATCGTCGTCCTCGCCCTCGGGTGGGCGCTTCGCACGCGCCCTGCGGTGGGTCTTGCAGGACCGGAAAGCCTCCAGCCAGCGTGGATCGGTGTCAAGGCACTCGCACTCGCGGTCGCGCTCGGAATCCTGGCGGCGCAGCGTGCACGACCCCTGGCCGAGCGAATCTGGCTGGGCCTGGTCGCCCTCGGTGTGCTGGCCCTCGGCGGTGAATTCTTCCGACCCTGGCTCGCCGCTCTTCCGAGCCATCTTCTCCCGTCCACTCTGCCGACGGTCCTCCAGTGGCTGGTCGTCTACGGCGGGATCTACCTTCTCGTGATCGTGGGATTCGTCCACACGGGAACCGTGCTGCGCCGACGTTCCTCACTGGCCGGCTTCTTCGTCGACGGCACGTGTGCCGTGGGTTTCCTGGCGGGGGTGATCACCGTGCTTAGCATCTTCTTCTGGCCGTACCTGGTCGAGCCCTGGGCGAGCGTGGTCAGAACCTGTCTCTCCCTCGCGGCGACATTCATGCTTGCGGGTTGTTTGTCAGCATTGTCCGAGCGAGAGCACGCCCGGGCCTGACACTAACCTTCTTGGTTGTATGCGCCCTGAGCCCTGTGCCCTGTCTTTTCAGTCCCAGATCCCAGTTCGGCCTTGACCTCGTCGGAGGCGTCCGTGCGGGGGTCCCAGGGTGGGTTCCACTGCAGAGCGACCTCTGACTCCTGACCGCCGGGCATGGCGGCGATGATCTGTTTGACCTGCTCGACGTTACACGGCAGCCGGAAAGCTGCTGAGAAGAAGTTGCGGGAAATGCTCCGGGAGAAGGACGCCGGGCGCATCGTTCAACCGTCCCGGGAGCCCTTGGGCGAGTTCGTCGCTCGTTGGCTGCGTGATGCCGTCAAGCCGTAGACCCGCGCGAGCACGTACGAGTCGTATGAGCGGGTTCTGAACACCTACGTTCTCCTGGAACTCAAGCACGTACGACTCGACAAGCTCACCGAGCAGGGGCTCTCGGCCCGCACCGTGCGCTACGCCTTCGCGCTCGTGAACTCGGTGCTCAACACCGCGAAGCGCTGGCGCATCTTCATGTGGAACCCGATGGAAGAAGTTGACCTGCCCCGCCAGCAACGCCGTGAGCTGGTGGTGCCGGTCCGGGACATCCGCACCTGGCTGCTCGCCGGGCTGGAGCGTGATACGTGGTGGCCGCTGTGGTGCGTGATGGTGGCGACAGGCCTACGCCCCGGCGCAGCGCTCGGCCTGCAGTGGCCCGATGTCGACCTCGAGACGGGCAGGTCGGCAGTTCACCGCTCTCTGTCGCGTCGAGAGGGCGGAACGTGGGAGTTAACCGAGCCGAAGACGGCGAAGGGCTGGCGAACCCTGCCGATGCCCGCCGAGACGGTGGCGGCCCTCCGGGCTCAAGGAGCCCGCCAGGCCGAAGAGAAAATGAAGCACCGGCTCTACTACGACGACAACGGCCTCGTCTTCGTCGATGCGCTCGGCGGCTCGCTCGAGTGGCACAACATCCGCTCCTGTCACTTTCGCTCAGCCCGCAAGCGCGCCGCCTTGACGTGGGATGCGTGCGGTAGAACGCTCGAGTTGACGAAGGGTACAAAGGCGATGCACAAAGAGGACACCCTGGCAGGCCACGCCGCGGACCCGGCCTTCGAGCTTCTGACCTTCCGGCCTTACAAGCTCCGTCACCTGCACGCGAGCCTTCTAGCGCAGCGGGTCGACCTGAAGACGATCTCCGAACGCCCGGGATACGCCAATGCCGGCTTCGCGCTCGAGACGTACATGCACGCCGTACCCGGCACTGGGGAGGTGGCGGAGGAAGCGATCGGATAGGAGCTTTTCAGGGGCTCGGCGAGCAGTGACACACTGAACGACAACTGAGAAGCCGCCGCAAGGTGGCTTGTAGCGATCTCTGAGGCGGATTGCGCGCCGTGCTTTTAGCGCCCGCAAACAGGTCGGGACGCGGCACAAACCCTCGATCGGTGTCAGCGCTGGATGCGGGCGGAGCCACCCTCGGCGAACGCCCGCACTTGCTGGAGCGTGGCCATCGTGGTGTCGCCGGGGAATGTCGTGAGCAGCGCTCCATGAGCCCAGCCGAGCCTGAGCGCGTCCTCCGGCGTCTCGCCCGTGAGGATGCCGTAGAAAAACCCGGAGGCAAACCCGTCGCCGCCGCCCACCCGGTCCAGAACGTCGAGCTCCGCGGTCGGGGCGACAAGCTTGTCGCCGTTCACCCAGGCTACGGCTCCCCACGAGTGGCGGCTCGTCGAGTGGACCTCGCGCAGGGTCGTGGCAACGATCCTTACCTGTGGGTGCTTGTCGAGCACGCGGTCGATCATGCCAAAGAACGCACTCGGATCGAGCTTGGACTTCGCCGCGACTTCGGGCCCCGGAATTCCGAGCCCCTTCTGCAGGTCCTCCTCGTTGCCGACGAGCACATCCACATGCTTGACGATTCGGTTTATCACCTCGACGGCTCGTTGCGCTCCGCCTGATCTATTCCAGAGCTTCGCGCGGAAGTTCAGGTCGAACGACGCCACCGCGCCGGCAGCCTTCGCAGCCGTCATCCCCTCTACGATCAGCTCTACGGTGGTGGGTGAGAGCGCAGCGAAGATCCCGCCACTATGAAACCAACGAACGCCACCAGCGAAGATCTTCGACCAGTCAAAGTCGCCGGGCGCAAGCAGGGCTGCTGCCTCGTTGCACCGGTTGTAGAAGACGGCTGGCGCGCGGACACCAAAACCGCGGTCGCTATAGACAGTAGCCATGTTCGGGCCGGTAACGCCGTCGTGAGCGAAGCGCTTATAGAAAGGCGTGACGCCCATGGCCCTTACCCGCTCGGCAATCAAGTCGCCGATGGGGTAGTCCACCATCGCGGTGACGATGCCCGTCGTGAGGCCGAAGCAGTTGGCGAGGTTCGCGGCGCAGTTGAACTCGCCTCCGCTCACGTGAATCTGGCAGCTCGTCGCTTTTCGGAACGGCACAACGCCCGGGTCGAGACGGTGGACCAGCGCTCCGAGCGATACAAAGTCAAGCGCACCGGTCTTGGAGATCGTCAATCCGTGGCTCATCGCTCCTCCCTCTGCCGGGTTTCCGGGGCCGGCGTGAAGGCGGTCTGTGCCGCCCGCAACCGGTACAGCATCTCCCCGGCGCGCTGCACCACGAGCACACCCTCATCCTCACGTCCTTTCCACTCCTCGATGTCCATCTGCGCCGGGTCGAGGTAGCCGAGGTTCAGGCGGCGACACCGCTCTTCGGAGATGCCTGTGGCCAGCGTCACCCGGATGCGGGGGGTCTCCACGCCCGTGCTGGCGTCGTAGCTGCCAAGGCCCTTGAGATGAGTGGAGTGTGCGAGCACACCGCCTGGGACGTGCTTGACGCGATCCCATTGTTGCAGGAAGTAGTCCCGGCAGTGATAGCCGATCGCCTCGATGGCCGGACCGTGCGTGTAGCTGACCTCAGTGAGGTTCGGTGCGTAGATGACCACCTCGCCCCCATCGGCGACGGCGGGCTCCACCTTGTACATGCCTTTGGCGGCCGTCCAGAGATCCTCGTACATCGGGGGCATGACCGAGAGAACGCGGCGAAGAGGTTTCTCGACCCAGACGATGTGCACCCGAGCAGAAAGTGCCGCAGCCGCCTGCCACGCCTCGTGCGGCTCGCCGAAGTAGAGACCCGCAAGGCCGGAGCGGGTTACCACCGCGGCGAAGCAGATCTTCGGACGCTCAATCAGAGAAGCCGCCCGGTCAATCACGGCGCGCACGGGCGTGTACCCGGCGCCGATCACCTCGTAGCTGCTGAGGAGCGCACCGAGCCAGTGTGTGAGGTTGATGACCTCCGGTCCCGCGATGCCCGGGAAGAAGTACTTGTTCCCGCCCGAGAACCCGACCACCTCGTGCGGAAAGACCGGACCACAGACGAGAAGCGCGTCGTACTCGAGGACCAAACGGTTGAGGCTGACGGGCAGGTCTTCAGCGAGAAACCTGCCCGTGATCGACGCGATCTCGGCCGCAGGGATCGTTCCGAGCCGGACCAACTCGCGCGCATCCGAACCGCAATGGTTGAAGACTCGGCTCGAGCCCGCGCGCCCGTGAACGACCGGCCGGCCGATCAAGCGCCCCAACTGCTCATCGCTCAGCGCCCGGTGCGTGCCGAGCGCCACAAGGTAGTCGAGCGCATCAATCCGACGGCCGAGCGTGTCGTCCAGCAGGTCGACTAGGAGGGGGAGCGGCATGGTCCGCGTCCCGTCGGGGATCAGCACCAGGATTCGGCGCCAGCGAGGCTCCAGCGTCGCGACGGACCGCTCCACGATCCCGCGGACCTCACTCGCCGACAGCGGCCGATCAGTCTGTCCGCTTCCGATCACCGTCATCTTGGCTCCACATCGAGCGTGCGGACGTGCCCCTCGCTACTGCCCCTCTGAGCAAAGAGTAGCAGGTGGCTAGACCAGATGTCGAGAAACGTGAAAAGTGGTGTGGGGAAAACGGGGCCATCGCTTGACAGGTCCACATGCAGGTGCGATAAGTGAGCGGAGACGGGAGCGGCACCTATGAACGACCTTTTCCAGCTCGCAGGCAAGGTAGCCGTCGTAGTGGGTGGCGCTGGGGAGCTTTGCGGCGCCATGGCCGAGGGGCTCGCTGCGGCAGGCGCCAACGTCGTTTTGGCCGATTGTGACGCGGACAAGGCGCGGGGCCGCGTTGAGCGGATCGTAGTGACGGGTGGAACGGCCTCCTTCGTGGCCTGCGACGCGACCAGCAAGGAGAGCCTGCAGGTTCTGCTCGCCGAGGTCGTGCGGCGTTGCGGGCGCGTGGACATCCTCGTGAACGGAGCGGGGATCAACTCGGCCCTGCCGTTCCTTGACATTCCCGAGGAAGAGTTCGACCAGATCATGGCAGTCAACGTCAAAACGGTCTTCCTCGCGTGCCAGGTCTTCGGGCGGTACTTCGTCGAACGGGCCCAACGGGAGGGTACGGGCGCGAGCATCATCAACATGGGCTCCATGGCCGGGCTGACGCCGCTCTCGAGGGTGTTCACCTACTCGGTCTCGAAGGCTGCAGTCCACAACCTCTCGAGAAACCTGGCGCGGGAGTGGGCAGCACTCGGAATCCGGGTAAACGTGATTGTGCCGGGCTTCTTTCCGGCTGAGCAGAACCGGAAAGTGCTCACCGAGGAACGAGTCGCCTCGATCATGGACCACACACCGATGGGACGCTTCGGCGAGGCCCGCGAGCTGATCGGTGCAGCGCTCCTGCTGGCCTCCGACCGGGCCGGGTCTTTCATCACGGGCAGCGAGCTTGTCGTCGACGGCGGCTTCAACTCGATGAGCATCTGATCGGGCCGGGCGGGCGCTCCGAACGGCCGCAGGCCGGGCGTGCGACAATGAAATTGGTAAGGACTGTTTGTTTGGCCACGGAGAAGTGGACCGACCAACTGATCCCCGGGAGAAGCGCTCCCGCCGCGCCGGTGCTCTGCGACGGCACCTCGCGGTGACGAGGGAAAGATGAAGAACACAAGGGCGATCAACGACTTCCTGCTGGCCCAGAGGATCCGGATTCGGAGCAACCCGGCGGTTTCTCCGGATCTTTGCCTCGACCAACGGGCGCTGGAACAAGCGGTGTGCGCCGCGCGACCGGTGCTGAGGGGCTTTGTGAGCGCGCAAAAGAGCGCAGCCGGGGGGCCGAGTTCCCGGATGGCCGCGGGTGGCCTCGATCTCTTCCCGGCCTCCGAGCTCGCCGTCGACCGCTGGCGCTTCTTCTTGGTTGAGGACCGCGCCAGCGGCGACGCCGGACTCCTCGTGGACGGCGCTGATTCGCTGCCGGTCGCTGGTGCGATCCCGCTGGGAGAGGAGCTCCAGCTCCTGCCCTTGCGATGGGACGGCTTGGCCGCGCTCAAGAACATCGTCCAGAAGCACGACCCAGGTAGCACTGTGTTCCCCGTGGCTCGGGGCACCCTCGGCCGATCGAGCCTGGGGATCGGCGCCCGCTTCACGACGCTCCACTGGCCGGCGGTGGCCTGGGTCATGAAGAAACTCGGCCTCTCGCTCACGGCGAACCAGAACTCGATCCCGCGAGAGCTCGTCTACGACGTTGACGCGATGCTCGAGGACCGCCTGGCGCAGGTGCCGTTCCCCTTCATCGGCGGATCGGTGCCCGAGGGGCACCAGGGGCAGTCGGTGGAGGGGATGACCCATGCGAGCGTCGTCGCGTTCCTGAAGGTGGGCTTCCACCGGCACCGGATCCCGTGGGGCTTCAACGCTGACCACCAGCCCATCGGCGGCCGTTTCGACGCTATTGAGGAGGAGCTTGCGCGCGGCTGTGCTTTCGCGAGCTACATTACCTTCGATCTTTCGCCGGAGCTGGCGCTGCGCGCGCCGATCGACGACCCGGTGGAGCTCAAGCAGGCCTTTGCAGCACTGGACGAACCGGAGCTGTTCCGACGTGTCGTGACACGGCTGGCTCCACACGATCTCGCACCTGGCGAAACGCAGTCCCGGCGCCTCTTCACGTACCTCTTACCGGCGATGCGCAAGCTCGTGAGGCGCGACGAGATCTACGCCCGGGTGCGGCGCGAACTCTTCACCGAGGAAGTGGGCCGCCGGTACTTCCGGGAGCTGTCGATCGACGAGCTGCCGGGCCGCACCACGCCCGAGACGCTGGCGTTCTGTCTTGCGCTGGCCGAAGCACTGGGCGTCGAAATCCACTACGTGGCGCCGGCCATCGGTTTTCAGAAGAACTTTCCCTATCCCGACAACGGCGAGCTGCGCCGCACGGTCGACGCTCTCTACCGGGTGGCGCAGAGCTTCGGGGTCTCCCTCGGATTCCATTCGGGCAGCGGCAAGTCGGCAGAGAACTACCGCGTTGTCGGTGACGTGACGAAGCAGAACCTTGAGATCAAGACATCGGGTCGCTATACCTACGAGATGGGCATCGCCCTCGCTCGCTCGCAGGACTCGCGTGATCAGGCACTCTGGCGCGACTGGTACGAATTCACGCGCGAGCTCGCCATTGAAGGGGCGTTCGCCGAGGACGTCACTCGGCAGCGGATGGCGCGCGAGTTCATCCGGCATGCGCTGGCTCAGGAGAAACGCGACGACGCGGGAACCTTCGAAAGTCCTGGCACGCTCCGGTCGGTTCTGACCGCGCTGCCGCCTTCGCCGGATCACATGTTCTGGTTCGAGTACAACTTCCTGTACGTCCTGGCAGCAAACGGCTCCCCGCGGCGACTCGGCGACCACGGCCCCCAAGGCTACGCTCAGAGGGCCCGCTTCTACTCCGTCAGCGATGAGGCGCGGCTTGGCTACGCGCGCGGCGTCGCGAGCTACATCTTGTTCCTTGCGGAGGCGACGGGGCTGGCGGACGCGGATCGGGTGGCCATGGCGCGGAGGCAGCTCGCGGCCATCGTCGATTACACCGCCTTCGAGAGGGACCTCGTTTCCTGAACCGGCCGATTGAACGGAGGGAGACCCCTGATGTCCACTGGCGCCATCGAAACGCATACCGGCTCCGTGGTAAGCCGCTATCGCTGGGTCATCTGCGCACTGCTCTTCCTGGCCACGACGATCAACTACATCGACCGGCAGATCCTTGCACTTATCAAGGAGCTGCTCGACCAGGAGCTGGGCTGGACGAACGAGCAGTTCGGAATGGTGAACGCGGCGTTCCAGGGCGCCTACGCCGTGGGGCTTCTGGCGTTTGGCTGGTTCGTCGACCGCTTCGGGACCAAGATCGGCTATGCCGTCTCGCTCACGCTCTGGAGCCTCGCGGCGATGAGCCACGCGGCGGTCGGATCGGTGCGCGGCTTCTTTGTTGCCCGGATGGGCCTCGGATTCAGCGAAGGAGGGAACTTCCCGTCGGCGATCAAGGCGGTCGCGCTCTGGTTCCCCAAGAGGGAGCGTGCCTTCGCCACCGCGCTCTTCAACTCGGGAACCAACGTGGGCGCGATCGTGGCGCCGGCCGTCATCCCTGCGATCGCGCTGGCCTTCGGTTGGCGGGCGGCGTTCATCTTCGCGGGCGCCGCCGGTTTCCTCTGGCTCTTCCTCTGGATCCCGTTCTACGACGTCCCCGAGAAGCAGAAACGAGTTTCCAAGGCCGAGCTGGCGCACATCCTGAGCGACCGGGATGAGACGGGACCCGGGGGCGAGCCGATGGGGTGGGGGAAGGCTCTGCGCCTCCGCCAGACGTGGTCGTTCATTGTCGCGAAGTTCATGACCGACCCGGTCTGGTGGTTCTTCCTGATCTGGCTTCCCGACTACTTCAAGAAGACCCGCGGCCTCGACATCAAGCACAGCTGGGTCCACCTCGTGACGATCTACGCGATCGTGACGGTCCTGAGCATCGCCGGCGGGTGGCTCACCGGCTTTCTCAGCAAGCGGGGCTGGAGCGTGACACGCGCCCGCAAGGCCGGGATGCTCCTCTACGCCCTGTGCGTCCTGCCCATCCTCGGGGCGACGAGCGTCGGCGACTGGCCGGCGGTCCTCCTCATCGGCCTCGCCGGCTCTGCGCACCAGGCGTGGTCGGCGAACCTCTTCACAACCGTGTCCGACATGTTCGCGAAGAAGGATGTCGGGACGATCGTTGGCATCGGCGGCATGGCGGGCTCGATCGGGGGCATCCTGTTCCCGTGGTTCTCCGGCTGGCTCCTCGACCGCCTCCCGGCCAACCAGGGGTACGGAATCCTGTTCGCCATCTGCGCTTCGGCCTACATCATCGCGTTCGTGATCCACCACCTGCTCGCCCCGAGCTTGACGCCGTTGGAAGGGAATCAGCGGGCAAGGACCTGAGGGGGATGTCATGGAAGCCACGATGGGAGAGGCGGGCGGCACGGACCTGAGACGGTGGGGATGTGTTGGACGGTTCGTGAGTTCGTGCGGGTTTGTTGTCCTCCTGCTCGGGTCCTTGGCTTCGACCGCCCTCGCTGAAGAGGGGAGAGTCATCCCCATTTGGCCCGAGGGCGTGCCGGATGCTCGGCCCCACGGCGGCGTGGAACGCATGGAGGACGGTCGCGTCTACAACGTCCAGATTCCCACCCTCACCGTCTTTCCTGCACCCGCCGAGACGGCGGTGGGGACTGCCGTCATCATCTGTCCCGGTGGGAGCTACGGACGCCTCGCGGTCTCACGAGAAGGCAGCGAGCTCGTCAAGCGGCTCAACGCGTTCGGCGTCTCCGCCTTCGTACTCAAGTACCGTCTCGTTGAGTATGGGCACCCGGCGCCGCTTCGCGACGTGCTGCGGGCCATCCGGATCGTGCGCTCCCGAGCGAAGGAGCTTGGCGTGCGACCCGACAGGATCGGGGTCCTGGGATCCTCCGCCGGCGGCCACCTGGCGGCCAGCGCCGGAACGCTCTTCGACGCGCCCGAGGGACGGACCGGAGCCGAGCTGGACGCCGTTAGCGCCCGGCCGGACTTTCTCGCGCTCCTCTACCCCGTGATCACGATGACCACGCCGTTCACCCACGCGTTGTCGCGAAAGAACCTTATCGGTGATGCCCCCTCGCCGGCCCTCGTCGAGCGCTTGTCGGTCGAGAAACGGGTGAGCCGGGACACTCCGCCCACGTTCCTCGTCCACACCGCCGAGGACACGTCCGTGCCGCTCGAAAACAGCCTGTTCTTCTTCCAGGCACTTAGGCGCGCAGGTGTCCCCACCGAGATGCACCTCTTCGAGAAGGGGCCGCACGGCTTCGGCACATCGCCCGGGCTTGGTCCGACATCGGACTGGCCCAAGCGATTGGAGGAGTGGATGCGCTCCCACGGCTGGCTCGACCCGGCCCGCTGACCCCGTTGCTGCGCCACTCGACGTTGTCCTGCGTCTTTGTGCCGGTCCCACGGCTGGCCTCATGCCACCTCGCGGCTCCCGAGCGGCTTGCGAACAGTGATGCCGTTGGGGCCTCCCGCCGTAGATCGACACCAACATCGTGGAGAGAACACTAGACCTGGTACGGGTTTGAGGTCACATCACCGCCATGCCCGGTCCAATTCGTGTGGAAGAACTGGCCGCGCAGCTTGTCCACGCGCTCATAGGTGTGAGCACCAAAGTAGTCGCGCTGAGCCTGAAGCAGATTGGCAGGCAGCCATGCCCGGCGGTACCCGTCGTAGAAAGCCAGCGCGCTGCACATGGCCGGGACTGGAATTCCTCTCTGTATGGCTTTGGCTACCACGCGCCGCCATGCGGGCTGCGCCGCTTCGACCTGTTGCTTGAAGTACCGGTCGAGCAGCAAGTTGCTGAGCTTGGGGTTTCTATCGAACGCTTCCTTGATCCTGCCCAGGAAGGCCGAGCGGATGATGCACCCGCCGCGCCACATGAGAGCGACGCCGCCATAGTTGAGGTTCCACTTGTACTCCTGCGCCGCCGCGCGCATCAGCATGTAGCCCTGAGTGTAGGAAATGATCTTGGAGGCATAGACGGCTTCTCGCAGATCATCGACAAACGCCTTCTTGTCGCCGGTGAACTTGGACTTGGGCCCAGACAGCACTCCAGACGCGGCCACGCGCTCGTCTTTCAATGCCGACAGTGAGCGTTCCAGCACCGCCTCGACGACCATGGTCAGTGGGATCCCCAGCTCGAGCGCCGAGATGCCGGTCCACTTGCCGGTGCCCTTCTGCCCGGCGGTATCGAGAATCTTGTCTACCATCGGCTCGCCATCCTTGTCTTTGAAGCCCAGGATGTCGCGCGTGATCTGGATCAGGTACGAGTCGAGCTTGCCCTTGTTCCACTTGGCAAAGACCCTGTGCATCTCGTCGGCGCTCAGGCCCAGCCCCTCTTTCATCAGGTGGTAAGCTTCACAGATCAACTGCATATCGCCGTACTCGATGCCGTTGTGCACCATCTTGACGTAGTGGCCCGCGCCGTTTTCGCCTACCCACTCGCAGCAAGGCGAGCCATCGGCCACCTTGGCTGAGATGGCCTGGAAGATCGGCTTGACGTGCGGCCAGGCCGCCGGCGACCCGCCGGGCATGATGGAAGGGCCACGGCGCGCGCCCTCTTCACCGCCGGACACGCCCGTGCCGATGTACAGCAGACCCTTGGACTCCACGTAGGCAGTGCGGCGGATGGTGTCGGCGTAGTTCGAGTTGCCGCCGTCAATGATGATGTCGCCTGGCTCCAGGTGCGGGATGAACAGGTCGATGAACTCGTCCACCGGCTTGCCCGCCTTGACCATCAGCATGATCCGCCGGGGCCTTGCGAGTAGGCTGGCCAGTTCCTCGATGGAACGTGCGCCGATGACCTTGGTGCCTTTGGCGCCACCACTGAGGAACTCACCCACCTTGGACACTGTGCGGTTATAGACAGCCACCGTGAAGGAGTGGTCGTCCATGTTTAAGACCAGGTTCTGGCCCATCACCGCCAGGCCGACAAGGCCGATATCTGCTTTCTTCACGTTCTGCTCCCTTCGGTTGCTCCTTGGTATGCCTGTTCGACTCGGTACAACACTTCTCCAGCGCGAGGAACGTCCGCACCTCGTCGACAATCTGGTTGACCGTCTTGCCGGCGGGAACGGGCAGGAAGACCCGACCGGGTGGGCGCGAGCGCTGCACCGGGCTCGTGAGGCAAGCCCACCACAGCGGCGCCTGCAGCGGCCAGCGCTAGGTGCGCGCTCCGACGTTTCTCGGCATCCACATTAACCCGGACCATTGGCAATCCTTAACGGGCGATGTTGAGCGCTGTATCGCGCCCCATGACGCTCGGGCCGACGAAACCGAACTGCTTGACGCTCACGCTGTCCCTCCCGTCGCTACAAGCGCCAGTTGCACAACCGCCCTCAATTGTTCCCCGTTGTCTTCGTGGGAGCCCTCTTCTGCTGCTGAGCGGTCCCCTGCTTGCTGTCCTCCTTCTCCTGCCTCTCCAGGGCAGCCTGGAGGTGGGCGTCCATCTCCCGCTCCGCAGCGTCGCGATCCCGGTCGCGAACGGCCTGGTAGATGCGCCGATGCTGCTCAGCCGAGACGCGCAGGTCGCGATCACGGCCGGCCGTCTCCTTGCGCTGCTCGTAGAAGATGGCGGAGACCATCTCCACCAGAGCCGACAGGACGAGGTTGCCGGATGCCCGCGCCACTGCACGGTGGAATCGGATGTCGTGGAGGAGGAACGCTTGCGCGTCATCGGTGGAGGCGAACATCCCCATCACCTCCTCCGAGATCTCGGCCAGCGCTTCTCCCGCGGCGCGCTCGGCGGCAAGCCGCGCCGTCCTGTCCTCGAGGATGCGACGGGCCTCATAGATCTCGGCCCGTGGGATACCGTGGAGGATCGCGAGGAGCTGAAGGGGACCGCTAGAAAGGACCAGGGGTCCGGTGCTGATGTAGGTCCCGGAGCCGCGGCGCGACTCCACGACTCCCATCGCCGCCAGCGCCTGGAGTCCGGCGCGGACGCTCGGCCGGCTGACGCCGATCTGCAGCGCCAGCTCCCTCTCGGCCGGCAACCGGTCTCCGGGCTTGAAATCTCCGCTGCTGATCAGGTCACGGACGTAGGCGACCACGTTCTCGGCCGCGTCCGGCTTCACAGGGTGCTCAACCACAGCGTCGTCTTGCATGATCGCGCCCCTTATCGCTCCGCCATTGAGGCGTTGCTTCCGGTCCCGCCCTCCTGCCCGCCGGTCACAAATCGCCACACGAACCCCTCGACGGTTCCCGCCGGAGTCACCGCATCAACACGCCAGAAATATACCGCGCCCGGCACCAGGGGGCCGGGTCGGTACGCGGTTCCCTCGACGCGAGCGACGACCGGCGGCGGGTTCGTACGACCGAGGCGGACATCGTAGGTGACCGCGTTGCGCGCACCGATCCAGCGGAGCGAGCCTACCTGCACTGGGACGGTGCGAGCACCTTCCCGAGGCACCGGGATGCTCGCGAACGGCAGGACCGCCGGGAGCGTCGCCTCGGGATCCCACCGTCCCCCGAACGTCCAGCGCGCGTCGATCTCCTCGGCCCGTGGGGCGCCTTTGGCCTGGTGCAAGTTGTCGGCAAACCATGGGAGGTCGCCGCCATCGCGTCGGCAGTTCCAGAAGTAGGCACGAAGGCCCCAGCGGAACGTCTCCGGCTCGCGCGCGAGGTAGATCGGGCGATCGGCCATCGCGTTCGAGAAGGTGCAGTCGAGAAGGTAGAACTGCCCGTCGCGGGTGTTGCGCCCCAGGGCGAATCCGGGGACGCCATCGAAACGGGAACTCCGGATCACGAGCTTCTGGTCCTCGTCGGTGCTCCCGTCATGCCAGATGCTGGCGCTGGTGCTGTGGCTGAAGAAACGGCTATCCGTGGCGTAGCTCCACCCGCGCGGGCAGAAAAAGTCCACGTAGCCCTCGAACGTGGAGCTGGCGTGGTAGTACATCCCGGATGCGCTGTTCCAGAGCGAGATTGTGTCCCCGCCGTCCGCGATGACATTGGCATGGAGAACCGAGATGCGGGTCGTCCCCTTTCCACTGCGCACGGCGAACTGGTGATCGTGGCTTCCGCCCCGACTCCCGTAGTCGTTGTGGATCGTGAGGTTCGCGAGAACGAGATCTTCCACGCCGTCACCCACATTGACGACCGCCGCGCCCCAGTCGTCTGGATGGGTCTTGCGCCACTCGGACCGCAGCTCGGAGTAGACGAGGCGCGTCCGCTCGCGGTCTTCCCCAACGAGGGCCACCCTGCTCTTGGTGATGAAGATCTTCTCCCTGTACGTGCCGGTGCGCAGGAGGATGATCCGGGTGCGTGGCGCGTCGGGCGGAAGGGCATCGAGAGCTCCCTGGATCGTGCGGAAGTCGCCGCTCCCGTCAAACGCGACGACGAGATTCGCTCTTTCGCCTTGGCCGCGTGCAGGAACGCCGCGACTGCCCGGGGCGCCCCTTCCTCCGACGCATGCCGGCGCAAGGCCAACGAAGAGGAGAAGACCGGCGAAACGGCGGCGAATTCGCTGGCGCACCATCTACCGTGCCTCGAGCTCCGCGCGCGCGGCGCGCACGATCTCGACCAGCTCGCGGGCACGGGCCGACAGCGCCCCGTCACCCTGCTGTTGCAGGACCTTCAGGTCGATGAGCCCGGTGCCGAGCCCGAGCGCGGCGGCACCCGCGCGAATGTAGTCCGCCGCGGTGTGCCGATCGACGCCGCCGGTCGGCAGCAGCTTCACCTGGGGCAGGGGCGCCTTGAGGGCGCGCAGGTAGTCGGCTCCTCCGACGGCCGAGCAGGGGAAGATCTTGACCATGTCGGCACCAGCCTTCCACGCCGTGATGACCTCGGTTGGCGTGAGCGCCCCCGGCATCACCGGCCTGTCGAGCTCATGTGCCGCCCGGATCGTCTCGAGGTCGAGCCCGGGGGCCACGATGAACTCGGCACCGGCCGCGATGCAGGCCCGGACGGTGTCGGCATCGAGAACGGTGCCCGCCCCAAAAACGACGCGGTCGCCCAGCTCGGCGGCGAGCTGTCGCAGGACGCCAAGGGCATCGGGGACCGTCATGGTGATCTCGAGGACGTCAATGCCTCCGGCGAAGACGGCCCGCGCCGCACGCAACGCGACAGCCGCAGACGGCGCCCTTACGACCGGTACGAGTCCGAGCCTCTCGATTCTCTCGACGGTCTTCTGCCGGCTCATCGCTCGATCCTCGCGCTTGAACCCTTCATGCGTCGCTCGACCTCCGAGCGTGTCGCCATGGAGGTGTCGCCGGGGGTCGACATGGCCAGGGCGCTGTGAGCCACACCGCATCGCAGCGCCCACTCCGGACCTCGGTCTTCCAATAGACCGCAGATGAAGCCCGAGGCGAATGAATCGCCGCCACCCACACGGTCGCAGATTTCGATCTCGTCCTGCTGGACCTCGAATAACTCGCCCGCGAAAGAGCAGATGGCTCCCCAGCCGTTCCTGCTGGCGCTTCGGGCGGTACGCAGCGTGGTGGCAACGGCCGTGATGTTCGGGAACGCATCGGTGACCTTCATGATCATCCGGCGGAAGCCCGCCGTCGGCAGGTCTTGAAGACCGGAATTGGTCCCCTCGACCGCAAACCCAAGCGCGGCGGAAAAGTCCTCCTCGTTCCCGAACAGGACGTCGACCGATCCCATCAACGCCCTGTTGACCTCCTGCGCTCTGGTCTGGCCGCCGATCGAGCGCCAGAGCGAATCGCGGTAGTTGAGGTCGTACGACACGATCGTCCCCTGCCTCCTGGCGGCATCAAAGGCGGCCTGGGCCACGGCGGGGGTCGTTTCGCCAAGCGCGCAGAAGATCCCGCCGGAGTGCAGCCAGCGGGCGCCATGGTGTCCGAAGATGGCCTCCCAGTCGAAGTCACCGGGCTGCAACTGCGAGACGGCGGTGTGCCCGCGGTCCGAGCAGCCGACGGCAGCTCGGGGCCCAAACCCGCGCTCCGTGAAGTTCAGCCCGTTGCGGGCTGTTCGCCCAACGCCGTCGTAGGGAACCCAGCGCATGAAGGACAGGTCCACCCCGCCCTGGAGCATCAGATCCTCGACCAGCCTCCCGACGGGGTTGTCGGCGAGCGCCGTGAGGACGGCCGTGCGCTTTCCGAAACAGCGCCGCAGCCCGCGCGCAACGTTGTACTCGCCGCCTCCCTCCCACACGGAGAAGTTCCGGGTCGTGTGGATGCGGCCTTCGCCAGGGTCCAGCCTCAGCATCACCTCGCCGAGGCTGATGAGGTCCCAGCGGCAGTGCGACTCATTTTTGAGCTTGAGTGTCATCTCAGTTCCGCGGTTTCGAGGAAGCGAAAAGTGGTTGACCACTCGTGCATTGCATGGCCACTATACCACGCACCTCGCAAGATGGGGTTCTACTCCGTATCGCCGAGGAAGTGAATAGCAGTAGTGATTTAGACTGGGCTCAGCCTTGACACGGATCGGAACGAGGTGGTATCAATTCACAGACCACTTCGAGGGTACAACAATGACAGGTAAGACCTCTCACCACGAAACAACCAGCGCCACGGTTGGTGGCAAGGTGGTCGAGTACGTCCTCAAGCTGATCGAGGGCGGCAACCTGAAGGCCGGGGACCGGCTTCCTCCCGAGCGCGACCTCGCCGATCAGGTCGGGGTGAGCAGGGCCTCCCTGCGCTCCGGTCTCCGTTCGCTCCAGGCGATGGGCGTCATGCAGGCGCGCCAGGGTTCGGGCACCTACATCGTTGCGGGTCCTCCACGGCTAGGGGAAGGGCCACTCCGCTTTCTCGCGGCTCTCCACGGCTTCACCCACGACGAGATGTTCGAGGCGCGCACCGTGCTCGAGGTCGGGGCGTGTCGCCTGGCGGTGGCGAACGCCCAGCCTGAGCAGATGGCCGCCATGGCGGGCGAGGTCGCGGGCATGTTCGCGTCAATCGACGATCCGCCGGAGTACCTTCTCCACGATGTCCAGTTTCACCGCGCGGTGGCGGCCGCCTCAGGCAACCCGGTTCTGGCCACGCTCATCGACACGCTCTCGCAGCTCGTCTGGGAAACCCGGCGGGAGACCGTGGTCCTCTCCACGGACCGAAAGGAATCGGCGGAGAGGCACCGTTGCATCTACGGGGCGATCCGAGCGCGGGACGTCGATCGGGCTGAGCGCGAGATGGCTGAGCATCTCGAGAAGGCCCGCCAAGCGGTGGCCAGTGAGCTAGGGTCGGGGCCAACCCGTCGCGGGTGGCAGGAGCGTGGCGCCAAATGAAACCCTTCATTCACGACGACTTCATGCTGGAAACGGATGTGGCCGCCGAGCTCTATCACGATCACGCCGAGAAACTGCCAATCATCGACTACCACTGCCACCTTCCCGTCGAGCAGATCGCCGAGGACCACAGGTTCCGCTCAATTACCGAGATCTGGCTGTCCGGCGATCACTACAAGTGGAGGGCCATGCGCGCAAACGGGGTCCCGGAGCGGCTCTGCACGGGGGACGCCTCGGACTGGGAGAAGTTTGAAGCCTGGGCGCGGACTGTCCCATTGACGCTTCGCAACCCGCTCTACCACTGGACGCACATGGAGCTCAAGCGCCCGTTCGGCATCGCGGAGCTTCTCGACGCGCGGACGGCGCGGGACATTTTTGAACGGTGCAATGCGCGGCTCACCGAACCCGGTTTCTCGGCCCAGGGGCTCCTCCGGCAGTTCAGGGTTGCCGTTGTTTGCACGACCGACGACCCGACCGACTCGCTCTCGCAGCATGCCGCGCTGGCCGCGCGGGTGGATCCGGAGACACGCGTGTATCCCACGTTCCGGCCCGACCGCGTCCTGGCAACGGGCGATCCGCGCGCCTGGAACGCCTGGGTCGACCGGCTTGGGGAGGCCGCGGCGCTCTCCATCGGGAGCTTCAAGTCCCTGCTCGCTGCGCTGGAGTCGCGGCATGCGTTCTTCCACGCGGCCGGTTGTCGCGCTTCAGACCACGGCCTCGATCAGATCGACGCGGAGCCGTGGTCGGATGAGGACGCCTCCAAGGTCTTCAGTCGTCTCCGGAGAAAGGAGATGATCGCAGCCGCGGATGCGCGCGGCATCCGATCGGCTCTCCTCCATCGGCTCGCGCTCCTCGACCATGCTCGCGGTTGGGTGCAACAGTTCCACCTGGGCGCGCTCCGGAACAACAACACGCGTCTGCGCCGCCAGCTCGGCGCCGATAGCGGGTTGGACTCCATAGGCGACTTTTCGCAGGCGCGGTCGCTGGCGCGGTTCCTTGATCGTCTCGACAGCACGGGTGAGCTGGCCAAGACGATTCTGTACAACCTCAACCCGGCCGACAACGAGGTATTTGCGACAATGGCCGGCAACTTCCAGGACGGCTCCGTGCCGGGCAAGATCCAGTACGGCCCGGCGTGGTGGTTCCTCGATCAACTGGACGGGATGGAAGCCCAGATGCGCGCGCTCTCAAGCATGGGTCTCTTCTCGCGGTTCATCGGCATGGTGACCGACTCCCGCAGCTTTCTTTCATACCCACGGCACGACTACTTCCGCCGTCTCGTCTGCAACCTCCTGGGTCACGACGTGAGGAGAGGGCTTGTGCCAGATGATGGGGCGATGCTCGGCCGCCTTGTCGAGGCGATTTCCTTCTTCAATGCACGAGACTATCTTGGACTCGAGCTCGGCACGCTCGGTCGCGGGCTCGAACCCGCGCTGTGAGGGCATCATGGAGACGAACAGACTTGACCTCTTCTCATTGGCCGGACAGAAGGCGCTTGTCACGGGCGCTTCGGGCGGCCTCGGCGCTGCCATCGCCATCGGTCTCTCCAGGGCGGGCGCGGACGTCGTCATCCACGGCGAGGTGCGGCCGGAGGATTGCGACGCGACTTGTGCAGCGATTCGCGCAGTCGGTGTCCGGACCGCTGCAATCGCAGGAGACCTCTCCGATCCGGCAACGCCCCGCAGGCTCGTGACGGAAGCCGTCGCGGCGCTTGGCGGCCTCGACATCCTCGTCAACAATGCCGGAACGATCCGGCGCGCGGCCGCCGAGGAGACGTCCGACGAGGACTGGGACTACGTGCTCGACGTGAATTTGGGAAGCGTCTTCCGGCTCTGCCGCGAGGCGGGCCGGCAGATGCTCGCGGCCGGTCACGGCAAGATCATCAGCATCGCCTCGCTGCTCTCCTTCCAGGGTGGGATCCGCGTTCCCGCCTACGCCGCGGCGAAGTCTGGGGTGGCGGCGATCACGAGGGCCCTCGCAAACGAATGGGCCGAGCGAGGGGTGAACGTCAACGCGATTGCGCCCGGCTACATGCGCACGAACAACACGGCCGCTTTGCGTGCCGACCCCGCACGCAGCCGTCAGATCCTCGAACGGATCCCGGCAGGGCGCTGGGGCGAGCCCGAGGATCTGGTCGGCACTGCCGTCTTCCTTGCCTCCCGCGCCTCCGACTACGTGCACGGGCATGTTCTCGTCGTTGATGGCGGCTGGATGGGCCGTTGATCGTCGCCGGAGGAGACACGATGCCGCAGCGCCGCGAAGGAGTCCGTCGTGGCATCCGCGCCGGTTTGCTTGTGCTCGGCCTCTTAAGCGGCCCTACGGGAGCGGTCGCAAAGACTGCGCCGCCGCCAGTGAAGCCGCTCGCGGTCCGTCTCGCGGACGGTGTGCTCTCCCGATGGCCGATTCCGGCCGCGATCTCAAGCAAAGGCTTCGAGTACACGACTGGCATCGTCCTGTACGGGATCGCGGAGGTCTACCGCCACACCCGGGATCCTCGGTACCTCGCCTACATCCGGACCTGGGTCGACGCGTACCTGCGCGACGATGGCAGCGTCGATCTCGGAGACGATGCGGGCGGGCACAACCTGGATCGGATCCAGCCGGGTAACTTGGTGCTCTTCCTCTACGAGGAGACAGGGGACGCAAAATACGCGCGGGCCGCGCGCTGGCTTCGTGCACGGTTCGACACCTTTCCCCGGAACTCTGCGGGCGGCTTCTGGCACAAGCAGAAGTACCCGGACGAAATGTGGCTTGACGGGATCTACATGGCGGAGCCGTTCTTGGTCCGCTATGGCCGGATGTTCGCCGAGCCTGGGTTCTGCTTCGACACGGCCGTGGCGCAGACGCTGCTCGTCGGCGAGAAGACCCGTGCCGGGGGTGGCCTCTTCCGGCACGCGTGGGACGCGGACCGGAACGCGGCGTGGGCCGACCCGGCGACGGGCATCTCGCCCGAGGCGTGGGGCCGCGCGATGGGCTGGTACGTGATGGCGCTCGTTGACATCCTCGCGGAGCTCCCGCAGGAACACCCGGGGCACGCCCCGCTGTGTGCGCTATTGCGCGAGGCGGCGGGAGGGATCCGTCGGACCCAGGACCCGAAGACCGGCCTCTGGTACCAAGTCATGGACAAGGGCGATCAACCCGAGAACTGGCTGGAGACGTCTGCGAGCGCAATGTTCGTGTGCGCGCTCAAACGCGGCGTCGATGCGGGTCTCCTAAGCTCGGCCGACTCCGAGGTGGCCCGCAAGGGCTGGAGAGGGCTCCTGAGCCGCATTTCCGAGGACGCCCAGGGACGGCCGGTCGTCGAAGGCACCAGTGAGGGGACGAGCGTTCAGAGAAACCTGGCGGGCTACCTCGCCAGGAAGAGGCTGACCAACGCCCCCCATGGACTGTGCGGGATGCTGCTGGCCGCGAGCGCGATGGAGTGGCCCCGCGCGAGACAGGGTGCCGACCGGGCACGGCTTGCCGCGCCCGAGCCGCCGCTCGGCGATTCGGATGGAGACGGGATGCCGGACGCCTGGGAGATCGCACACGGCCTGAACCCTCAGAATCCGGCCGATGGTGCCACCCTCGGAGCAGGCGGGATCACGAACCTCGAGACGTATCTCAATGGGAAGGCACGAGTTTCCACGACTCCCACCAAGAGCAAGATCTGATGTGCATTGGTCCGACCAGTCGTCAAGATCGCGGTCTTCCCGTTGGTTCGTCATGGCTTCTCTGCATTCGTCAGGATGCGTCATGCCGGGCCTCGTTACGCCTGGAGGGCCAGTTCTACATGGGTGCGCTCTTGAATGTGACGGAGTCTGATTTTCCCCTGACGATAAAGTGGTACGACAACCCTTGACAGTGGCTTGGCAAAGGTATTATCTTTTTGGAGGCTTGCACTATGCTCGGACAATACCAAGGAGAAAGGGAGGAGTCATGAAGACCTGTAACGCTTTGCGTGTCTTGATCGCACTGGTGCTGGTCGTGGGCCTTGCTCCGCTCGTGGCCGCGCAGAACTTTCGCGGCACGATCGGGGGCACGGCGAAGGACGAGTCGGGTGGTGTCCTTCCGGGGGCCACCGTGAAGGTGACCAACACCGGCACGAACGTCGCAGTGACAGTCACCACCGACCAGCGAGGCCACTACCACGTCCCCTACCTGATCTCCGGGGTCTACTCCGTGACGGGCAGTCTTTCAGGCTTCCAGACAGTTGAAAGGACCGGAATCCAGGTCCGCGTCGGTGACTCGTTGACCGTGGATCTGGTCCTCAAGGTCGGGGGCGCGACCGCAGTCCTGGAGATCACGGCCAGCATGTCGTACCTCGACACGACCTCGACCGCGGTAGGTCAGGTGATCGACCGCCAGCAGATCCAACAACTGCCGCTCGGCGACGGCACAGCGTACATGCTGACCCGTCTGAGTCCGGGTGTTGTGGATAACTCCGACTTGCACTTCGATCGGCCGATGGACAACGCGGGCCTCGGTGGCTTCATCACGAACGGCGCCAAGGGCGGCAACGACTTCACCATCGACGGCGCCCCCAACGTCGTGTCCTGGCAGCAGGTGAACTATGGAGGGGCGCGCGTTGGCTTCTCTCCTCCCGCCGACTCGATCGCAGAGTTCAGGGTGACCACCAACGACTTCGACGCGCAGCAGGGACACACCGCCGGCTCCAACGTGAACCTGGCCCTGAAGAGCGGTGGCAACGATTTCCACGGCGCGGCCACATACTTCAACCGCTCGAGCGACCGCGCAGGGACGTCGATCCTGCAAGAGGTCTCGGGACAACCCGCCAGCCCCCGCACCTACGGCCGAGAAAGCGCGATGGTGTCGGGGCCGATCTTCCAGGACAAGACCTTCTTCATGGTGTCGGCCGAGCACCTGAAAGACGTGCAAACCGAGCCGGCTACCTATACGGTGCCGACCGACAAGGAGCGCAAAGGTGACTTCTCCGACCTGCTAGCGTCCAATATCAAGATCTACGACCCGCTCACGGGCACCACCAGCCGCACCGCTTTCGCGGGCAACATCATCCCGACCAACCGCCTCAATGCGATCGCGTTGAAGCTCCTCTCCTACTACCCGGAACCGAATCAAACGGGAAACGCGGACGGGTCGAACAACTATTTCTCGACCCAGAGCCGCCCGTACACATATAACGCGGCCCTGTTCCGCCTCGACCACAGCTTCACGCCTGACCAGAAACTGGCCTTCTCGGGCTACTGGAACAAGAGACAAGAGGATCGCTACAACTGGGCGGGGGTACAGAACGGCTTTGCGGTCTCTCAGGGCTACGACTACCGCAGCAACTTCGGGCTTACGGCGACCTATACCGACATCTTCACGCCGAGCCTCATCGGTGACTTCCGCGCCAGTTGGGCGAAGTGGGGTTCGTGGCAGACCCCCGCGCAACAGTTCGATCCCGCGATCCTCGGCTTCAACGCCGCCACCGTGGCGCTCTTCAAGGGCTACACCTACCTGCCCCGGTTCGACATCAGCAGCGGCGGAGTGACTTTTGCCACGCTCGGTTCACAACGTTCCAACTACGAAGAGGGGAGCAATCAGCCCCTCTACAACTTCTCCATCGCTCCCACGATCACCTGGGCGCTGAGCAGCAGCCACACGGCCCGCGCCGGCTACGAGATGCGCTTCCAGAAGTGGTTGCTGGCAGACAACGGCTATGTGGCGGGGCGCTACAACTTCACGGGCACCTACACGAGCGCAAGCAGCAGCGCCTCGATCCAGACCGGGCAGTCACTGGCCCAGTTCCTCCTCGGCATTCCGACATCGGGCGGGAACAGCTACATCGACGTGAACTCGACGGGAGAATTCACGGATACCGTCCACTCCCTGTTCGCTCAGGACGCGTGGACGCCGACCGCCAACCTGACGGTGAACTTCGGCCTGCGCGCCGAGATCGATACCGGTCTTCGCGAGGCACACGACATGAACAGCACCGGTTTTGACCGCACATCCGCGAATCCGCTGCAGACTGCTGCGTTGGCCGCCTACGCGAAGAACCCGATGGCTGAGATTCCGGTCGGCCAGTTCCACGTCCTCGGTGGGCTCCTTTTCGGGGGCAGTCCACTCTACAACAAGCTCGTCAACTTCCTGCCACGCGCGTCCGCCTCGTACATGTTGGATCAGCACACCGTCGTGCGGGCCGGGATCGGCCTCTTCTCCTACCCCTACCTCTTCGATGCCATCAACCAGGCCGGTTTCTCGCAATCGACGCTCCTCGTCTCCACCACTGACAGCGGCAAGACGTTCATCGCCGACCTCAACAACCCCTTCCCGAACGGTCTCGGCGTTCCGCCGGGCTCGTCGCTGGGCCTTGCCACGTTTGCCGGGCGCGACCTGGCGGCCGCCACCACGGGCATGCTGGTGGACTCGAACGACCGGAAGTTGCCCCTCTACACCCGCTGGCAACTGGGGGCGCAGCGCGACCTCGGGGCCGGGTGGATGGTCCAGCTCGACTACATCGCGTCGCGGGGGCGCAACCTGCCCGTGCGGCGAGATCTCAACGCCTTGCCTCAGCAATACGTCTCGTTCCTGCGCTACCGTGACGCGGCGCAAGAGACGTACCTCGCGGCCAGCGTGCCGAACCCCTTCGCCGGACTTATCCCCAACACCACCATCAACGGCGCCACCACGACGAGGTATCAGCTCCTCAGGCCGTACCCCGAGTTCCTGAACGTGGCGGTCATGGAGTACAACGGCACGGATGCCTACGATTCCGGCCAGCTCACCGTTTCCAAGCGGTTCGAGCAGGGATTGTCCCTCATCGCTACGTACACCCATTCAAAGGCAACGGAGAAGGTGAGCTATCTCAACGCGTTCGACACGCAACTGGAGGCCCGCACGTCGCCGGACGACCGGCCCAACCGCGCCACGGTGGGGGCAACCATCCCGATCCCCGTCGGCAAGGGTCGCCATTGGGGCAACGGGTGGGGCAAGGTCATGCAGGCGATCTTCGGCGGCTGGAACGTGTCCTTGTCATACCAGTACCAGCAAGGTTTTCCCATGAACGCGACCACGAACGGCACGCCGATTGGCTGGGGGAACATCTACTTCGATCCCACTTGCGACTGGAGCCAACTCAGGGTGGGGGCCGTGGGCTCGAAAGACGCCAACGGCAAGATCATCGGCTACCAAGTACCCGCCTGGGACACCAAGTGCTTCTACTTCCACGACGCCGCGGTGCAGACCAACGGCGTGGACGATCCCGCCAAGCAACGGGCCGATTCGCGAATCAACATGGGAAACGGGGCACGCTACTTCCCGTCGATTCTCGCTAACATGCGGATGCCAAACCTCCACCTCTTGGATTTCGGTATCTCGAAGAACTTCGACCTCGCCAGAGGAGTTGTCCTGCAGATCCGGGCCGACGCGATCAACGCGCTCAACTACACCGTGTGGTGGTCGCCAGACCTAAACCCTCGCAACGCGACCTTTGGCGAGTTCACGACCACGCGCAACACGCCTCGGGACATTCAGCTCGGCGGTCGTCTGACCTTCTAAAGTCTTCAGCCAGGGCTCACGCGGCGCGCTGTCTGCGCCGCGTGAGCCCGGAGGCTCACAATGCGTACGAGAACCCACTGCCTCTGGCTCGCGGTGGTGCTCATGCCCGCCGCGAGCATTCTTCTCGCCCAGGAGCCGTCGCTCCGGGTCGCTGTCACGAGCGAGCTCGGCCGGGCGCGGGCCAACGAGACGGTCGAGCTTCCTTTCGCAATACTCAAGGTTGCCTTCCGCGCGGAAGACCTTGTCCGCGTTCGTGTGACCGAAGCGGGGGCGGCGCGTGAACTTCTCGCGCAGGCTGTCGACGACGACGGAGATGGTGTACCCGACCGAATCGTCTTCCAGACCTCCTTCGACCCTCGCGCGACGAGAACTTTCGTCCTCGCTCTGGGAACCAAGCGCGTGCTGCAGAAGGAAGACTTCCGCGTCTACGGCCGCTTCGTGAGAGAGCGGTTCGACGACTTTGCCTGGGAGAACGACCGAGTGGCACATCGGGTCTATGGCCCGGCACTCGAGACCTGGGAGAAGGAGCCGCTGACGAGCAGCGGCGTGGACGTCTGGGCGAAGCGGACGCGGGCGCTTGTCGTCAACGACTGGTACATGCTCGACGACTACCACCACGACCACGGCGAGGGCGGCGACTTCTATTCGGTCGGCAAGAGCCGCGGATGCGGCGGCAGCGGAATCTGGAAAGACGGCCGCCTTTTTGTGTCGAGAAACTTCCGGGAATCCAGGGTCCTGGCGAATGGGCCGGCCCGCCTGGTGTTCGAGCTGCAGTACGCGCCATGGGAAGCCGGGGGAGTCCGGGTCTCCGAGAGGAAGCGTGTCACCCTGGACGCCGGCTCGCACTTCAACCGCTTCGAAAGCGTCTACTCGGTGGACGGCGCGGCAGAGGTGACGTGGGCCGTCGGGATCAAGAAAGCAAAAGGGGCCGAAGTCCGGGCCCAACGTGAGCAGGGGATCCTGCGGACGTGGGAAGCGCTCCAGGAGCCAAACGGAAATCTCGGGTGTGCTGTCATCGTGGACCCGGCCCGCGTCGATGCCTTCGCCGAGGCTGAGGGCAACATCATTGTCGTTGGGAACACGAAAGCGGGACAACCCGTCGTGTACTATGCCGGCTCCGGGTGGGACAAGGGCGGCGATGTCGCTGGGTCTGTCGCCTGGGATGCTCTCGTCGAGGACATGGCGCAGCGTGTTCGTTCGCCGCTCAAGATTGAGGTCCTCTCGCGCTGAAGGAGCCGAGCATGCAGACGCGCTGTCTCGTTGATCCCGTTCGCTACGAGAGCATGACCGGCGAGGAGCTCCGTGCCGCCTTCCTCGTCGAGGACCTCTTTGCGCCGGACGAGGTGCGTCTTGTCCACTGGGAAGCGGAGCGCACAATTCTCGGCTCCGTCGTGCCGCGGCGCCGGCCGCTCGTTCTCGAGGCGCCGGCGGAGCTCGCGGCACCGTTTTTCGCGGCGCGCCGCGAGCTCGGCGTGGTGAATGTTGGAGGGCCCGGGACCGTCACGGTGGATGGGAAGATGCACGAGCTCGCCCCGCGCGATGGTCTCTACGTCGGCCGGGGCTCGCGCGACATCGTCTTCGCCAGCAGCCATGACAAAGAGCCCGCCCTCTTTTACCTCGTCAGCTATCCCGCTCACGCCAGCCTTTCGTCCGTGCGGGTGTCACCGGGCGAGGCCGAGACGGTGAGGATCGGCGCCCAAACCAACGCGAGCATGCGCGTGCTGCGCCGCTACATCCACCCTCGCGGCGTCGCGAGTTGCCAGCTCGTCATGGGTGTGACCGACATCGAGGAGGGAAACGTCTGGAACTCGGTGCCGCCACATACTCATCACCGGCGCACCGAGATCTACCTCTACTTCGATCTGGCTCCGAGCGCGTTCGCGCTGCACGTGATGGGACCGCCCGAGAAAACCCGGCACCTCGTTGTGCGCAACCTGCAAGCCGTCCTGGCGCCCTCCTGGTCCATGCACTTCGGCGTGGCGACCTGTCGCTACGCCTTCGTCTGGAGCATGGGAGGCGAGAACCAGGAGTTCGAGGACATGCAGGCTGTGGATGTCGGCCGGCTGAGGTGAAGCGATGACACGAAAGAGCCGCCGTGCTGCCACTCTGGCCGTCCTCCTGCTGCTGTCGGTCGTGCCCGCTCGGGGCGTTGCGGCCCCGGTTGGTGGCGCAACCGCCGATGACCCCTGGGCAAGGCTGCCCGGGATTCTCGCGCGCATCCACCCGCCCGAGTTCCCGGCCCGGGATTTCTCAATCACCGATTTCGGCGCCGTCAGGGACGGTTCAACCGATGCCACCGGCGCGTTGAAGGTGGCGATCGAGGCGTGTCACAAGGCGGGTGGGGGACGCGTGATCGTGCCGCCCGGCGAGTATTTGACCGGGCCCATCCACCTCCTCTCGAACGTGGACCTCCACATCTCCGCCGGGGCGACGCTGCGCTTCAGCACGGACCCCTCGCGCTATCTCCCCGTCGTCTTCACCCGCTGGGAAGGCGTGGAGCTGATGAACTACTCGCCGCTTATCTACGCCTTCGAGCAGCAGAACGTGGCCGTCACCGGCAGCGGGACGCTCGACGGCCAGGGAGATGCCACGCACTGGTGGCCATGGAAGGCGCAGACGGGAGCCGAGAGCCAAAAGCCGGACCGTGAGCGCTTGTTTCGGCAGGCTGAGGAGGGTGTCCCTCCCTCGCAGCGGATCTACGGCGCTGGCCACTTTTTTAGGCCGCCGTTCGTGCAGATGTACCGCTGCGCCAACGTGCTGATCGAGGGCGTAACGATCCGGAACTCTCCCTTCTGGGTGATCCACCCGGTCCTGTCCTCGAACGTCATCGTGCGCGGCGTCTCGGTCATCTCCCTTGGCCCGAACAACGATGGTTGCGACCCCGAGTCGTCAAAGGACGTTCTCATCGAGGACACGCTCTTCGACACGGGCGACGACTGCATCGCGATCAAGGCCGGGCGGAACGCCGACGGCCGCCGGCTTGCGGCGCCGTCCGAGCGGATCGTCATCCGCTCGTGCCGCATGCGGGCCGGCCACGGGGGCGTGACGGTCGGCAGCGAGGTTACCGGTGGAGTGCGCGACGTCTTCGCCGAGCGCAACACGATGTCGAGCCCGGAGCTCAACCGGGGGCTCCGCATCAAGACAAACGCGGCGCGGGGAGGCGTCGTCGAGAACGTCTTCATGCGGGATACGGAAATCGGCGAGGTGGGCTCCGCGATCGACATCGACATGCTCTACTCGCCCGCGGACGAGGATCCGTCGCATCAGTTCAACCCCGTGATCCGCAACGTCCGCGTCGAGCGCCTCACGGTAAACAAGGCCGCACTTGCACTCTCGGTCGTCGGGCTCGAGAGCTCGCCGGTCGGCGGGCTCGTCATCCGCGATAGCGTGTTCAAGAACGTATCCCGCGGGAGTCGTCTCATCAACGCGGGCTCCGTCCTCCTGGAGAACGTCACGCTCGATCTGGCTCCAGCGCCGCGCCCGTAGACCTCAAGGTAGTCACCCACGCGCCGTTTGCGCCTCGCGCGCGCCCCTCACGGCTCAGTGTCCTTCGGTCTCTCGCGACCGCCGTCGAGAGAATGTCGTGTGTGCCCCCACGCCTCGCGCTGCCCGTGATCAACCCCTGGACCATCCACCCGAGGTTTGGAAGGTCCTTGATGCAATCCTCGCTCAGCGGATGTTGTTGATCGAGTTCTTCGCCGTGTCGTGCTTGTTCTTCATGATGTTCGACACCATGCTGAACTGGCGGTTCTCCTGCGAGATCTTGTTCTGCAGCGTGAGGTACTGCAGGTTGAAGGACTGGTTCATCTCCTGCATCTGCGTGGTCCCGGGGGTCTCGTGGATCGCACCCAGCGCGTGCTGCCACCTGTCAGCAAGTGCTTTCAAGCGCGCGCCTGCGCTCGCGAGCCAGCGGTTGTACTCCTCCAGCGCCTTTACCTGCTCCGCCGTGAGGCCGGGCGGCGTCGGCTCGGCAGCCAGTGCCGTGAGGTCGCGGTTTGCCCTGCCAAGCGCGGCGATGCGCTTCACCGCGGACGCGGCGTTCGCCGGGTCATCCGCCTGCATCCCGGTCGCTCGCGCAGCCTTGGTCGCCGCGGGGGTAGGAGTCGTCACGGCCGTGGGGAAGCACAGCGCCCCTCCGGCAGTGACGACGGTGATGAGGGCAGGCAGCACCTGCAGGCGGCGTCGCATCGGGAGTTCCTCCGCCAGAGATTCTAGCCCCCGGATGGTGCCGCTGCGCGTCCCTCGCACGATGAGCCGGCTCGTATCGCGCTCATGTTGAAGGTCTCACCACAAGCGAGCGATGGCTGAAACCACCTAAGCAGGGCGAGGCCGGCACTCGATGCAGATGTGCGATGCGTGAGGCGCTTCCGCTCGTCACCCCGTGTTGCCCGTCCTGTCACGCTGTGGCTCACTTCATCTTCCGGACCCGCACCTCGATCCCTTTCTCGTCCTTGAGCAGCGCAACAAGGAGCGCCGTGTCCGTCTCCCCGAAGTGGTAGGGGTAGAGGATCCGGGGCCGGAAAGCGCGGGCCGCGTCCGCGACCATCTCCGGGGTCATCGTGTAGGGGAGGTTCATTGGAAGGAAGGCGACGGTGATGTTCTTGAGCGCCTTCATCTCGGGAGTGTTCTCGGTGTCGCCGGCGATGTACACGCGGGTGTCGCCGAAGGCGAGCACGTAGCCGTTGCCCTCGCCCTTCGGATGGTACGAGCCGCCCCCCGACCGCGTGTGGACGATGTTGTACGCTGGCACCGCTTCGATCTTCACGCCGGCAGCCTGCGTCGTCTCGCCGTTGCGCAGGACGGACGCGCCCTCGACCTTGCCCTCGCAGACCGGTGCGACGATCACTTGGGTGGCGGGTGTCCGGATCGCGGCGAGGGCCGCGGGATCGAGGTGGTCACCGTGCGCGTGGGTGATCAGAACGAGGTCGGCCTTCGGCAGCGTCGCGTAGTCGGCCAGCCTGCTGAAGGGGTCCACGTGGATGACCTTCCCGTCAAAGCCAAGCATCAGCGTGCCGTGACCGATGAACGTGATCTGCAGATCACCGGCCGAGGTCTTGATCACGTCCCTCTCGAAGTCCGGCCCGGAGGCCACAGCCGCCATGGCGACGAGAGCAACACCTGCCAGAACTATTCGCGCGCGCATCCTCACCTCCATTGGGCGCCGCCGGTCCCAAGCCTGCCGGCACGCCCGGTTTGTTGACACACATGGTAGGCCCTGCGGTCCGCGCAGGAGAATGCGTGACGATCAAGACTCGTTCAAGCTAGACTCGAAGATGCAGGGAGGCGCGTATGGCGACGCGACGGGGACTTGGCAGGACGGGACTTGAGGTGACGCCCGTCGGGCTGGGCTGCTGGCAGTTCTCCGCCGGCCGGGGCCTGGCCGGCAGGTACTGGGAGGCGCTGGCCCAGACGGCCGTGAACGAGATCGTGCGTGTCTCCCTCGAGGGCGGCATCAACTGGTTCGACACCGCCGAGATGTACGGTAACGGCGCCTCGGAGCGCGCGCTGGCCGCGGCACTCGCGGTGGCCGGCAGGGCGAACGGCGACGTGCTCGTGGCCACGAAGTGGTTCCCGCTGTTCCGGAGGGCCGGCTCGATCAAGGCCACGATCGACACTCGACTGAGCTGCCTCGCACCGTTCGGGATCGACCTGCACCAGGTCCACCAGCCGGCCGGCTTCTCCTCCATCGAGGCTGAGATGGCTGCGATGGCGGACCTGGTAGCGGAGAAGAAAATCCGAGCGGTGGGCGTGAGCAACTTCAACGCCGCCCGGATGCGCCGGGCGCACGCGGCGCTTGCGGCGCGCGGGCTCGCGCTCGCCTCGAACCAGGTGAGGTACAACCTGCTTGACCGGCGGATCGAGTCGAACGGCACGATGGCGGCGGCGAAGGAGCTGAGTGTGACGATCATTGCGTACTCGCCGCTCGCGCAGGGGGTGCTCACCGGCGCCTACCACAAGGACCCCGGCTACGTGCGGACGCGCCCCGGTCCGCGCAAGATGCTGCGCTCCTTCAGGGCGAAGGGCCTGGAACGCAGCCGGCCGCTCATCGAGGAGCTCACGAAGATCGCCGCGGCGCACGGCGCGACCGCGAGCCAGGTAGCACTGGCGTGGCTCTGCCGGTTCCACGGCGACACAGTGGTCGTGATCCCCGGCGCCAGCCGGCCGAGTCAGGCCGTTGAGAACCTCGGCGCGATGGACCTCGCGCTCTCGCAGCGGGAGTTCGAGAGGATCGATGAGCTGTCCCGGTCATCCCTGTGAGGGCTGACTTTCCTGTAGACGTCCTGCCGCGTCAGATGAATCTGGGCGTAGCGGCTTGGGGTGAACCGTCGACACGCGCCGTCGGTGTCTTGCAGGTTGCGCGGCACCGTGCCGAGGGGGTTTTGGCCGGACCCGAGCGGGGGAGGACTCGTGACACGGATGGATAGGTATTTCTTTCACCTTCGCTGATGAGAGTTTCGCTGGAGCCGAGGTCAGCGCACTCGGAGGGCGCAGGATGGTGTCTGAGGGCGCCGGGAGGGTGTCTCTACCTCTAGATGACGGGAGATGAGGAAGCGCCCGGCTCGAGAAGCCCCCGTCCCTATTACGCGCTCTTGCGCGGCTCCTCCTCGATCACCATCTTCGCGCATGCCGGACAAATCCCGTGCGTGAACTTCGCATCCGAGTGCTCCTGCACGTAGTGCTCGATCAGTTGCCAGTACCCCTCGTCGTTGCGAATCCTTTTGCACCACGCGCAGATCGGTAGCAGCCCACGTAGTTGGTTGACCTGATCGAGTGCGTCGCGCAGCTCGTGCATCTCCTGCTTCAGGTGCGCCAGCAGCCACACCATTACGTACGTCACCAGGAACCGCACCGCGACGTTCCACGCCCACATCCCAAGGTGCATCAGCGGGTGGTTCACAGCTCGCATGACCAGGAACCAGACGACGGCGCACACCGCCGCGGCGATTCCCCCCGCGAACTGGCCGCGGTGCCACGTCACGAACAGGATCGGCACGAGGTAGAACAGATCGAAGACGAGAAACGGCCCCGTTGCGTAGTCGCCCGCCGCCACCACCACGAGCATCGTGCCCGCGATCAACAGCATGCTCAGGAGGGAGAGTCTGGTGCCGTTACTCTGGGGCGGTATCCGCATCGTCGCAATCGTCCTGCCTCGTTGCAGACTTGCCAAGTGCGACAAGGTTGACACGCGAGGCGCAGCCCTACGACCTGAGCCGCGCCCTTCGCCAGCGGCGCCCTGCTTGAGCCGGCGCCTGCTCTCGCCGCAACGCTGTTTGACTGCCACCCGTTGCTCCACGCGTCTAAGGCCGTTCCGGGGAGCCTTGACACCCTCTCTGACCTGCTCCATCCTCGAACCCAGTGAAAAGCAATTTCCTATCCCTTATTTTGAGCCCAGGTGGGAAATCGCCTAGATGTTGCAACGGAGGAATCACTAGACCGGGCACTTCCCGATGCCCGAAATCAAAGCGGGCCATCTTAGATCGCTCGCCGAATGCGGACGCGATGAAGGTGCTTCGGGCGAGCGAACGCGAAGACTTACTACTTGAAGGAGGGGACATCATGAAGAGGCGTTTTGCGTCGGGCATCATACTTGGGCCGATTCTCCTCGTGACCGCACTGCTGTTTTGTTCACCGCTACCGATTGCGGCTCAGGTTGGTGGCGTAGCCGCTCACGCCGGGGATGCGATAGCTGGCCCGCCGAAGATGGCGACCAACGGAGCAACTACGGTGCCTGTCTTTAGATTTTATTTCGCCAACTGGCAGGTCCACATGTACCAAACCGTAACCAATCTACCTGGTGAGGGGTGGCAATTCGAGGGCCCCGCCTTCTACGTTTCCCCACTCCAGCTTCCGTATACGGTGCCCCTCTACCAGCTCTACAAGAGGTTGTTGGGTGATCATTTCTACACGATCGATCTTGATGGAAAGAAATACTGTGTTGGTAGTTTGGGATATCAAGATCAGGGAGTGCTGGGCTACGTCTTGCCGCTGGATAAGGACTTTCCCGGAACCGCGCCCCTCTATCGGTGGGTACGGGTGGGCAAGGCCAACGGGGCCAACCAGGACCACTTCTATCAGACCAGCGCTTCTCAGCCGGCCGAGTACAAATCCGAGGGCGTCGCGTGCCTTGTCTGGACGCAACGGCTAAAACTTCCGCAACACCTGCTCGAGCTATCTGCTCCGGCGGCAGGAACTACGTTGCACGTGAACGACACCCCGATGATTGGCTGGAAGGTTTGGTCTGGAGGAGGCTTCGTCAGAATCTCGTATTCTGCCGACAATGGATCGACCTGGCAGCCCATTGCTACCGTTGTGAACACAGGCAACTTTGGGGACATCAACAAGCAAAGCTACAACAAATGGAAGGTGTTGGCCGAGGCCGCGGGCAAGATAAGGATAAAAGTGGACTGGATAGCTGCCACGAATGTCGGATCTAAGCTTCCATGGGCAACGGATACCAGTGAGCTTTTTGCCGTTGTGAACCCTGGGATTCGTGTTCAGCATCCTGGGTCTCGTAACCCGTAGGTGTTGGGGGCCACGACATCGTCTGCCACGACGCGGCGTTACTCCCGCCACGAGAGGGCGAAGTGGAGGTGCGCGACCCGGCATCGCTTGCCAAAGCGATATGGAAGCAGGTGAACGCGGCGGCAATGCGGCTATGAGTTCGGCAGGGCCTTGATCCTGGGGTCGTCGCGGACCTTTTCGAACTCCTTTTCCTCGGCGATCCTGTGCCAATCACGGAAACCGGCCTGCTTCGCCTTGGTCAGGTACTCAACCGTTTTTTCAACGTCGCCTGTCGCGGCGAAGAGCTTGGCATAGATGAAGTAGATCCCCCGTTGACCGAAGCTCGCCAATGGCACGTTGGTCACGAGGGCACTGTGGGTGTCGAAGTAGTTCGGGTCGAGCGCGATGCCCCGGGAGAGGTACGACGTACCCCCCTCGACGTCTCCCATCGCGATGAGAACGCTGCCCATGCTGTAGTTCGCCGCGACGAGACCCGGATTGAGAGCGAGGGCCTTGGCGAGCGCATCCTTGGCTTTCGCGTAGTCCTGCCTGACGAAGTAGACGCCGCCGAGGTTTGTGTATGCGGACGCAAACGAGGGGTCAAGCGCCAGGGCGTGCTCGAAGTTGTGCTCGGCGAGCGTGTAGTCCTTCTTCTGGAAGTAGGCCATCCCGAGGAGGTTGTAGGCTTTCTGGGCCCTGTCATTCAGGGCCGTGGCCTTGCTGAACTGCTCGATGGCGCCCTCGGACTCTCCTCGGCTCAAGAGACTGACGCCCTGCCGCATGCAGTCATCGAAGCTGATTGCCTGCTTCGTGGTGGGGACAGGCGCCCTCTCGGTGGCGCAGGCAAGGAGAAACAGGTACGCGACCGAAGCGATGACCCCTGCAGTGAGGAGGACGGTGCGACCGTGCCTTCGCATGTCTTCAGGCCTTTCCCGAGCTGACGTGACCGGGCGTGAAAGAGCCCGGGTAATCACAGGTCCAAGGGAGGGCTCGGCGGGCAAAGCTTCGTGCCGTGCCACCGCTTGCCAGCTCGCAGCAGCGGATCTTGCGGAGCCTCATCAACCTGAATCTAGGGTTGGCGCCGGGGTGCGTCAAGAGCGCGCCTCCGGTTGCCGGCCCCGCCTCGCGCAAGGAGCACCAAAAAGGCGTCAGATACGCATCCAGCTGAAGCATGGCAAGGCCGCGTAGTCCGTGCCAGTGTCAACAAGTCTTCAGTTCGTAGTCTTGGCCGATAGTCCCCCAAACCACGACGGACCGCCCCGCGTCATTTCTTGATCACCGGCACCGTGGTGGCCGGCTGCAGCGCAAACGTGATGCCCAGCACCTTCGTGGCCTCGCCCGCGGAATTAACCAGCTTGATGGTGATGTGCTGCTTCGGGTGAAGCGCTGCCAAGTCAAGCTCGAAGGTGACCTGGTGGCCAAAGATGATCATCGGCTCCGCCTTCGTCCACTGCGTGTTGGCGTCCGCTGTGTAGTAGACCGTCTTCGGCGACGACACGCCGAAGGTTGCCGTCACGCTCACCGGCTTGGCGCCGGGCGCCACCTGCGCGGCCGTGAGGTGAGCCGGCGCGAGCGATGTGATCGTCGGCGGCGCCACCAGTTCCCAATAGACGACGGGCGAGTCGCCCTTGTTGTTCGTCACATGGATCGGGTAGCGGCCGGGCGCGGAGCGCAGCTCCTTCGGAACGATGAACTGGAAGTAGAAGTCGGTGGCGCTTGGCTGGCTCGCCACGTACTGCGTGAACTGCGCACCGTTGAAGTAGAGCGTGCCGCCCTGACCGTTGGTGTGGACCTGCAGGATGAAGTAGTAATCGCTCGACCCGAGGATCGTTTCCCACGGTTTCACCGCGGTGATCTTCGGCGGCGCGGGCGGCGGTATGTTGAACACCGGGATGGTGTAGACGTTCGACTCGGCGCCCTTCACGCTGAGCTTGATCCTCATACGGGGCGCCGTCGGCACGACGGCCGGCGTGCGGATGGAGAGGTGGCCCACGCCCCATCCGTGGTTACCCGGGATGACGATCTCCCCCTGCCGCCATCCCGACCCATCGTCCACCCACGCGCCGACGTTAACGGGGATCGACTGGTAGGTGGACCCCGGCGGGATGAGGCTGCTGCCGTCGATTTCCAACTCCACGGTGTGCGGCGAACCGCCCGCCGCAATCTGAGAGGGCGTCGTCGAGGCGATGTGGGGCCCTTCGGCGGAGACAGGCGCCGCGGCCAGGACGATGACGCAAACCAGAGCAGAGGATCTCATGACGGCTCCTCTCATGCGGGTGCGCGGGAGACCGCCGGTACACAGTCTCGAAGTCCGGCGAGTGAAGAGGTGCGGGGCCCGCCCTCCGGTTTCACCAATGTGTCACTTCGTTCTACTCTTGGGAACGACAAGGACTCTGGCCACCATGACGTCGCCGCTCTGAGCGCTCGCCCAAGGGACTGGTGTGGCGCCGGGGGATGGGACCCAATCGAGTCTGATGCGGATCATCCCAGCCAGAGTCGCCGGCAGGTGCCAGACATAGCTTCCGTTGGCCACCACCCCGTCATTGCGCGGCACCGGAACATCGGCGATCACGGACCACGACTGGCCGTTGTTGGTGGAATAGGAAAGCCGCATGAACCCGCCGCCGGTCCAAATCTGCCAGGCAAGCGTCTGGGCGCTCCCTTCGCTCCATTTCTGGTTGGGGCCGGGGTTCGTCATCCTCAGCAGGGCGTCCGGCAACTGCACGGGGTCCTTCCAGACCCGGCAACAGATTCCTTCGGCGATGTAGTTCGCAGGCAGGCTTGAGCTCAATGAATAGAAGTGATCCTGGTAAAGTCGGCTGCTACCATGGTGCGAGCGGGTGAAGCGATACAGGGGGACGGTCCCCGGAAGATCCCGATCCGCCGGGACGACATAACCAGCGGTGAGCTCGAACTTGTAAAGGGCGTGGTGACTCAGAATCCCCGCTTCCACGTCACTCGCCGTATACACGTGATCGACCCAGTTGTCGTTATAGAACCGCTGGAGCTTAGTCGTGTAGTTCCGAGGAGTGGGCGACACATAACCCTCGACACCTTCGAACAGCCACTCGTTCGGGACGGTCTTGTCCGTGGAGTAGTAGTGGACCTGTGCTTCAGGCGGGTAATTGAGATAAAAGCGGTTGAAGGCGACAGCCGTCACCGTTTCAGCCGAGGCCGCCGCGACGGACCAGAACCCCAGGACCACTGCCAGCGCGAAAAACCACACGACGCCACTCTTGCTTGGGAACCACTTCATAGGAGTCCCTCCCCTTTCCTTCACAAAGCGTTTCACTTCTAGGTGTGCCTTCTAGACCCGGGACCACGACCATGGCGGGGTACTGGACGTTCCCCGCCCACTTGAAAAGCAATTTGGGAATGAACGTGGTGGCCGATTGAAACACATCCGCGTTGAACGGTGAGGCGCCTCCACGGGTCCGGCAGGGTGGGACGGGGCCAAGCAGCACTTGCTGAGAGTGAGGTGGCGCCAGACAGTGAGAATCGAAGATGGCAACAGAGGATGGGAATTTCCGTTGTGGATAGGAATTTCGTTTCTCACCTGGACCGATAGTACCCGGGTGCGAGGAGGTGTCAAGGCTAGGATGGCACGCGGCGAGCCGGCTGGCGAGCGGGCGCGACCGAGTCGAGTGGTGAACCAGACACAAAAGGCGGCGTAGAGTCATCTGGGCAACGGCAACCGCTTGCGCCAGGCCTATGATTGCGCCATGCGGGTCCTGCTCGTGTCCGCCAATACCGAGCGCGCCAACATGGTGCCGCTGCCGCTCGGGATGGGCCTGGTGGCTGCGGCGACCCGTCGCGCGGGCCACGACGTCGCGTGCATCGATCTGCTTGCTTCCCCTGATCCGCTGGCGGCGGTGCGGGCAGCCATCCAGCGCGTGCAACCTGAGGTGATCGGCGTCTCGGTGCGGAACATTGACGACCAGAATCGGGAGAACCCGCGTTTCCTCCTCGCGCAGGTCAAGACAGTCGTAGACGAATGCCGGGCGTGCTCGGAGGCGCCTCTCGTGCTCGGCGGCGCGGGCTACAGCATTTTCCCGGATGAGGTGCTGGCCTACCTCGGCGCCGACTTCGGCGTGGCGAGCGACGGCGAAGTCGTCTTCCCGGCCTTGCTGCAACGGCTGCAGCGCGGCGAGGATCCTCGCGAGCTGCCGGGTGTCCACACTGCTGGCAGTGAGGCTGCGCCGCCTAGGCCGCCGGCTGAGCTTGATCCGTTGCCGCTGTGGGACGAGAGCCTCGCCCAAGCTGCCGACCCCAGCGACCCTGAGCTGTGGGTGCCGATGCAAAGCCGGCGCGGCTGTCCCAACGACTGCTCGTACTGCTCAACCTGGCGTATCCAGGGCCGGACGATTCGCTGCCACTCCCCACGACTCGTCGCGGAGACTGTCGAGCGCCTTGCAGCCGTGGGATTCACGCGTTTCTACTTCGTTGACAACTCGTTCAACATTCCCGAGGCACACGCGCTCGAGCTGTGTCACCACCTCGCCGCGCTGCCGGCGCCGATCACGTGGCGGTGCATCGTCTATCCCCACCTGGTGCGCGAGGAGTTGGTCACCGCCATGGCCGGCGCGGGCTGCGTCGAGGTCAGCCTCGGGTTCGAGAGCGGGTCTCCGCGCGTCTTGCGCGAGATGAACAAGCGCTTCCAGCCCGAGGACGTGCGCGCCGCCGCCGACCTCTTCAAGGCCCACGGCATCCGGCGCATGGGTTTCCTGCTCCTTGGCGGTCCGGGCGAAACGCGGGCATCGGTCGAGGAGAGCCTCGCCTTCGCCGCCTCGCTCGGGCTCGACTCGCTCAGGATCACCGTCGGCATCCGCATCTACCCGGGCACGCCGCTTGCCCGCTGCGCGCTCGCCGAGGGCGTCATCGCCAGCGAAAACGAGCTGCTCTTCCCGCGCTTCTATCTCGCGTCTGGCCTTGAACCGTGGCTGCACGAGCGCGTCACCGCGGGCGTGAGCGCATTCCCTTCCTGCATCTAAGCCGCGGTCGCTCTTTCGATCGTTGGTCTCGAGAGTTCGCCGGTCGGCGGGCTCGTGATCCGCGATGGCGTCTTCAGAAACATGTCGCGCGGGAGCCGTCTCGTCAACGCGCGCCCTGCTGTCATTGCGAGCGAAGCGAAGCAATCCCTTCGTGGGTGAGGGAGGTGAGGCACCGGGCGCGGGACCGGATTGCTTTGTCGCTTCGCTCCTCGCGATGACACAAAGGGCGCGGACACCTTGCGGCCGCCCTCGTTCGTTTGTCATTGGAAGGAGGCCCGAGCGCAGCCTAGGACGACGGAGCAATCGCGCCGAGATCGACGTTCCAGGCACCGATCAGAAGGTTTCTGAGGCCTGGCACGCAGCCACTGTTGCTAGGCCCCAACAGGCTGCTACGACCTGTAGTAGCCCCTGCGCTTGGCAGCCGCCTCGTAGGCGCTCTTGACGACGTCGAGGCCATACTTCCGCTCCAGCCGTCGGACGACGAAATGACCGGAGGCAGTTTTCTGGAAGCTGTTCACGAAGAGTAGATTGATCGCTACCCCAGAGGCGGCGCCGACGACGGGCACAGCCTGGGCCGCCAACTTCTCACTCACGACCACGTCGAAGCGCGCCGCGATCCTGGCAATGAGCCGGACGACGACTGGCGCCCCTTCCTCGGTCATTCCCTTCGCAGCAATGTATTCGGCCGCCTCCGTGAGTGCCTTGGCGAGGCCAATCCGAACGGCGTAGTACGCAGTTTCCGAGGCATCATCCGCTGGGCTCGGCCCACCGAGGGCAAAGACCTGGACGCACGCCAACTGGCCTTCGACGCTACCGACATCCTCGCCCTCGCTCCGGGCGATGTCCGCGATCGCACGGAGCATGATCACGGTGGAGATCGGCAGCTCGACCGCAAGGCCCGGCAGGCCGAAGAACCCTCCCACCCCGCCGCTACCGGCTGCGGCCGCACGATGGAGCCACTTGGAGGGGGTGCCACGATGCTTCTTGCCCATGGTCGAGACCGCGGCGACAAGGGCCTTGCGGACGGCCATGGTGGTCGCCCTGGACACGACCGCGCTGGCCTTGGCCGGGAGCAGCTTCGTCGCGGCCTCGATGGGGATGCCGATGAGGTTGACGATTCGCATCGCCCAAGTGGGCCTCTCGAGCGCCTCGACCGCGCCTTCCAGACTCTTGAGATCAACCGGATCCATAGGCACCTATGTGAGCCAACATTTCCAGCATGGGCTTCGCCGCGCCACCATCAGAGACGATCCCACCCGAGCCGCTGGCAAGCTACCACCTTCGGGAGCACTTTCAAGCCCTCTTTGGGCACCCAGCCTGGTCATCCGCGTCGCACCGAGAGGAGACTCGCACGCGCCTGAGCGAAGGCATGCCGGGGGTTCTCGACCGGTTCACGACGAGGTTCGGCAAGCGCGATTGCTGAGGCTGACGGGACGACAGCGGTACAGGGACGAGCCCGTGCGAGTGCGACGGGATTGCGTCGTCGCTCCGCTCCTCGCAATGACAAGGGGGCTCCTCGCAAAGGGGGCCGGACTCCTCGCGGCGACACCAAGGGCGGGTGGCATGTTGCAACCTTGACACCGCTCTGAGCACCCCTACACTCCCGCCCGGTGGACAGGAACGCCTCTAGAACAGTCCGGACTCGACTCCAACGCAGACGGCCATGAAGAACGCAACCGAGAAGAGAAGCCACCTGCCGCCGGCCTTGCAGCATCGGGACTTCGCCCGGCTCTGGGTGGCGTCGCTGGCGATGGGACTGGGCAGCCAGATGGCCGCCGTGATCGTCGGCTGGCAGGTGTACGACATCCGCCAGAGCGCTTTCGATCTCGGCCTGATCGGCCTGGCGGGTTTCGTTCCGCTGCCGCTGCTCGCGCTTCCGGCCGGGCACCTCGCGGATCGCTTCCCGCGCCGGCTCGTGTTCGCTGGCGCGCTCCTGCTCAACATGGCTGTGATGGCGGCGCTGGTGGCCGTAACCCTCGCGGGCTCCAAGAGGCTGTGGCCTTTCGTCGCGCTCGCCGCGGCGACCGGAGTCGCGAACGCGATCGGAGGCCCGGCTGCCCGCGCGCTGCCGCCGACGCTAGTTCCGGTCGAACTGCTTCCCGGCGCGATGGCGCTGCGAACGATGGGGATGCAGATGGCAACCGTTGCGGGCCCGGCCCTGGGCGGGTTCATCTTCTACGTTCGGCCCGAGCTCCCCTACGCCGTGGCCGCGGGATTGATGGTGCTTGCACTCGCCTGCGTGCTCGGGCTGCGCTCGCAATCTGCCCGCGCCCGCGCCGAAAGCGGCGGATCGCCAGACTGGAAGAGCCTGCTCGCCGGCGTCGGCTTCGTCCGCCACACGCCGGTACTGCTCGGCGCGATCTCGCTCGACCTCTTCGCAGTGCTCTTCGGTGGCCAGGTGGCGCTCGCGCCCCTCTTCGCCCGCTCGATCCTGCACGTTGGGACAGGAGGTCTGGGCCTTCTCCGGGCCGCGCCCGCCCTCGGGGCGGTCGTGGCGGGAGTGATGCTCGCGCGCCGGCCGTCGCTGCGGCGCGCCGGACGAATGCTCTTCCTGGTCGTTGCCGCTTTCGGCGCGAGCATGATCGTGTTCGGCCTGTCGCGCTCCTTCCCGCTCTCGCTGGCGGCGCTGGCGGTCAGCGGCTTCGTCGACATGATCAGCATGAACATCCGTGCCACAACCGGCGCCCTGGCCACGCCGAACGAGCTGCGCGGGCGCGTGAACGCGGTCGAGATGGTGTTTATCAGCGCCTCTAACCAGCTCGGCGCGTTCGAGTCGGGCGCGGCGGCCGCCCTGCTCGGAGCGGTACCCGCGGTCGTTGCCGGCGGCGCGCTGACGATCGCCTTAGCGGCAGTCTGGCCGCGCCTCTTCCCCGCGCTCGCCCGCATCGACCGGCTCGAAGACCTGCGCCCGAAACCGGTCCGGGAGCGACCCGCTCCGCCACCCACCGTGGTCGTGGAGCCGCCCGCCGAGGTCTGGTGACTGCGGCGCGACGACACAATCTCGTCCGCGTCGGGATTTCGCTCCGCTCGCAATGACCTAACGACACACTGTCGCGAGGCCCCCGAGTGCTGCGAGGGGCCGTGGCGATCTCGTCGACGTCGATGGGATTGCGTCGTCGCTTCGCTCCTCGCAGTGACAGGATTTCCTCCGTCAATGCGAGCGAAGCGAAGCAATCCCGTAGCGTTCCATTGTCATCGCGAGGCTCCGAGCATTGCGAAGGGCCGTGGCGATCTCGTCGCGTTCGAGGGCGGTGCAAATGGTCTTGGGGCGCGGGCGCTGTTTTCATGTGGCGCGGGCGCCCTCGCCCGCGTCCGTCCTCATCAGGGCGACTGAGGGCAGCCGCCCTACAAGACTTGGCCTTGCTCTGGTGCGGCCGCCCTCGTTCGTTTGTCATCGCGAGGCCCCCGAGTGCTGCGAGGGGCCGTGGCGATCTCGTCGACGTCGACGGGATTGCGTCGTCGCTGCGCTCCTCGCAATGACAGGATTTCCTCCGTCATTGCGAGCGAAGCGAAGCAATCCCGTCGCGGGCGTGGGAGGTGCGGAGCTCCGTGAGGCGCGTGGTGCTGCATGTGGCGCGGGCGCCCTCGCCCGCGTTCCTCTGCACCAATCCGCCCGCGCTGTTTTCCAGAGCGGCTGGTTTTCCGCCTACCGTCTGTCGACCAGCGCTGGCGCTACCAGATCCGGCAGGCCTCGGCGCGGACCATCGGGTCATCCGGCTTGCACCCGAACGCCGCGGCGAACTCGGGGATGTTCGAGGGCGCGCCGATCGCCCGGAACTTCGGCGCCGGGTGCGGATCGGTCTTCACCGCCAGTTGCTCGTACTGCGGGCGCGCGGCACCGGCCCACACACGAGCGAAGGCGAGGAAGAAGCGCTGGTCCGCGGTGCGCCCCTCGATGACGGGTGGCGTCGCGCCGGCGAGGCTCATCTCGTACGCCTTGTGGGCGATGGTGAGGCCGCCGAGGTCGGCGATGCTCTCCCCGAGGACGAGCTTGCCGTTCTCGTGCAAGCCGGGCTGCACCTCGTACCCTTCGAACTGACGCTGGACGCACGCTGCGCGCGCCTCGTAGGCCTTCGCGTCCGCGGGCGTCCACCAGTCCTTGAGGTTCCCCTGGGCGTCGTACTTGCGTCCCTGGTCGTCGAAGCCATGGGTCATCTCGTGCCCGATCACGGCGCCGATCGCGCCGTAGTTGACCGCGTCGTCCGCTTTGGCGTCGAAGAACGGCGGCTGCAGGATCCCCGCCGGGAACACGATCTCGTTGCGCGAGGGGTTGTAGTAGGCGTTCACGGTGGGCGGCGTCATCCCCCACTCGGTTCGGTCCACCGGCTGGCCGATCTTGTCGAGTACGCGGTGGAACTCGAAGGCCTCGCCGCGCTCGACGTTGGCGGCGTGAGAATCGGCCTTCACCTCATACTTCGAGTAGTCGCGCCACTTGTCGGGATAGCCGATCTTCGGCGTGAAGGCGTCCAGCTTGGCGATCGCGGCCTTCTTCGTCTCCGGGCTCATCCAGTCGAGCGTGGCGATGTCGGCGCGCAGGGCCGCCATCAGGTTGTGCACGAGGCGGTCAGCTTGCGCCTTGGCCTCGGGTGGGAAGTGCTTCTCCACGTAGAGCCGGCCGAGGGCGAAGCCGAGCTGCCGATCCGCGCCGGAGACGCAGCGCTTCCAGCGCTCCTCGATCTTCTCAGTGCCCTGCAGCACCTTTCCGCGGAACTGGAAACTCTCAATGACGAACGCCGAGGAGAGGTGCGGCGCCGCCGAGCTCACGAGATGCCAGCGCAGGTAGACCTTCCACTGATCGAGGGGCGTGCGGGCGAGCAGGGCGCTCATCCCGCGGATGAACTCGGGCTGTTGCACGTTGAGCGACGCGATCGGCGGCGTCTGCTGCCGCTGGAAGTAACCGGGCCAGTCGAAATCCGGCGCCAGCTTGGCCAGCTCCGCTTGGGGCAACCGGTGGTACGTCTTCTCGGGGTCCCGCATCTCGACTCGCGGCATCGAGACCTTCGCGAGCTCGGTCTCGAGCGCAAGCACCGTCTTGGCCTCGGTCTTCGCCAGCGGGGCGCCGTCGCCGAGCAGGGCAAACATCGCCGCCACGTGGGCGGCGTACTTCTCGCGGATCTCCTTCGAGCGGGCATCGTCATTCAGGTAGTAGTCGCGGTCGGGCAGGCCCAGCCCGCCCTGTCGCAGGCCGGCGATGACCTCCTCGCTGTTCTTGCGGTCCTGCTCCGAACCGAGGCCGAACAGCACCCGCACCCCCTGCTTCTGCAGCCGCGCCACCTCGACTTGGAGGTCGGCCGCCGACTTGATCGCGGCGATGCGCTTGAGCTCCTTCTTGATCGGCTTGACGCCGGCCTTCTCGACCGCCTTCTCGTCCATGCACGCGCACCAGTAGTCGGCGAGCTTCTTCTCCTCCGAACCGGCGACCAAGTCCGTGCGCTTGGCGAGCGCCTCGAGGATCCCGTGCTGCCGCTCGCGGTTCTCCTCGGCGAGCACGTTGAACGTGCCCCAGCGCGGGTACTCCGCCGGGATCGGGTGCGCTTTCGTCCAGCCGCCGTCGGCGTACTGGAAGAAGCTCTGACACGGCTTGGCGGTCGTGTCCATGTCGGCCGCGTTGATGCCGTGCGTTTCCTGCCCCGTGAGGGGGAGTGCAATCGCCGCCATCAAGGCGACGAGAACGAGGGTGAGCGTGCGCGTCATGTCGTCCTCCTGACCGCCCGGGATTGTAGCCTTTCGAGCTCAGCAACTCACCCGTGTAGCTTGACGTGAGAGAAGCACGTCAAATGGCGCGTGAGGTCGACGCGGCGCTTGACAGGGTCCATGACGGGAACCAAGCTATTGGAAGACCAGATACAAACTCTTGTGCCCCTGGGATCGCCACACCACGGTGACCGAACACCGCCTGTGGAGAAGGAGGTCAGCATGACATACGCGCATGGCAACGTTCGCTGGGGCCTCACTTTTCTTGTGTTCCTCTTAAGCGCGGTCTTCACCTCACTGGTAGCTGGCGAGGACACTGCCAAGTCCGACGCCGCCGGTGGATTGCCGCTCTATTCCGAGGCCGTCACATGGAAAGACACTGTCTCTAACAAAGACGTCGTTTTTAGCTATGAATTCATAGACGAGGATGACTACAAGGCGTTTGTCTCTCACTACTACGCGCTGCACGACGGCGACCTGGGCACCTTCCAAAGCAAAGCGGTAGACATAATCACCAGCTTGAAACCTACCTGCAATTCTCAGCTACCAGATGCCTCCCAGGCATGGTATTTCTTTCTTTTCCCTGAATATAAGGACGGGCAAATCGTCTACCATCGGGCGCTCGTTCACACTGCCCCGATGCCATCAAGTCAGAGCACCCGAATCATCTGGAAAGACGGCATCAGACTCTACGACGTTCACCTCGATTTCGATCCGATCGTGAGCATTTGGACCGAAGCCCCTCCCGTCGTAAGAACGGAGTACAGCTTCACGCCTGTCGTAAATCCCGTGATTGGCAGCATTGGGAAAGCTCTCAGCTTGGTGGTCGCTGGCTGGAAAAGTGGTGTTTCAGAGGTCAAAGTGCCCTCTGCCAAGGAGCCGCAGGGGGTCGAAGCGGCAAAGCTGAAGTTGAGGGTCAAAGCCACAATCACGGAACTTACGCTGCCGTACGACATTACCCGCGCCTCGATCGCGATCAAGGACTCCACCACGCCCGCAAAGAAAGATGCCGAAAATGCGGGCACGCCGAGCATTGCGGTGCCTGGAGCGAGCACGTACTACCTCGCGCCGTTGACGTACGTCGAGATCGGACTTGGAGCAGCCTTTATCGCGCGCACCAGCCTGAATCAAGCTGCGACAGTCGACAGCTCCAAGAACCTCGTCGACGACACCCCAACCGGCCTCCTGACGTACGTTGCAGCAAACTGGCGACCGTGGGGATATGACGAGTCGGACAGACGGCCGTCTTTCCGGCAGGATTTTCGCTTCGTCATTGGGCCCGCCCTCACACCTGACCCCGGAATCGTCCTTGGCATTGGCTACGCTCCTTTCAGTTCCCTGCGACCCATCTCTATTCAGGTTGGCTACGGCTTTCTGCTCGCCAACGTGCTCCGCAGTGGCGACACTCTCGGCAAACCGCCACTGGACCCGGCCCATGCGACAAAACGCGGCGGGCTCGGCGTCTTGTTCATCGGAATAGGGTATGGCCTGCAATAGGAGGCGCGGTGGGCCACATCGTCCGGCCTTGTGACGATGTTCTGGGGCGATTCCTCGCGTAGCAGTGCGCGTGGCATGCTGCCCGGCAGGGCCGTGCACTGAGCGCCACAGCAAGCAATCCCGTTGCACTCGTACAGTCTTACCGCCATGTCGGCCTCAGGCCGCCGCGCCAGCGGTCGCGGTGCCGCGCTGAGCCCTCTATTCCTCTTCTTTTTTCTTGCGGAGCTTGGCTCGGACGCGCTCGAACGGTGCGAGGAACCCCTTGAGCCGCTGCCAAGCCGGCAGCGGGAGCGCTTCCGGCTCACGCAGCAGCGATTCCAGTTTCTGGTGGATGGGTGCGGCAACGCGATCCCACAGTCCGGTTTCCTTCAGCGCCTCTTCGAAAGCTGGGCGCAATTCAGAATCAGTCCTCGGGAACTCATAGCGGGAGACCTTCTGGATATCCGCACGGTACGCCGATCCGACCACAGCCTCCAGCCCTTCCTTCATCGCGAATTTCTCGACCCGGCCCTGCAGCTCATCCTCCAGCTCCTTCAATTGCCCGAGCTCGGTCTCGAGGGCCTTTCGTTTTTCGATCGTCTGCGCCCATCTGTCCACGAGCGCCACGCCGTCGTCCTCCTTGAATTGCTTGAGCGTGAGCGCAGCGGTCGCGTACTCATGGCGCGTTGCCGGGCAGATGGCCCGGTAGGCGCACCAGGCGCAGAGCAGCGAAGGATCGGTCGGGAACCTCTCCTCCTCGCGGCTGCGTGACTCGATGTCATCAATGAGCGCGATGCAGGCCTCTCGCACACTGTGTAGTTGCTCGGGCGTCCTGTGCGACACGAGGTCGGTGTCGAACCGCACGTAGTGCCAGATCAGGTCAACCGCCCGCACGTCCTCCCACATCCCGCCGAGGCCGATCTGGTAGAGCGCCAACTGCCTGTCCTTGTCAACCTGCGCCTGCGTCGGCAGGTGGGAGGACGTCTTGTAGTCATGGATCTCGTATGTCCCGTCGCGCCGGCGCGCGATCCGATCCACATAGCCTTGCATCTGGTACCGGCCGCCGCTGTCGAGATCCAGCATCACCTTTGCCTCGAGGCGCAACGTCGTGGCCTGGTCGAACGGTGCGTGCCGCCGATGGTAGGCGAGCAGCGCGTCGCGGCCGGCGCGCTTGTAGTCCTCGGCCGTCAGCTCTTTGTTCACGATTCTGATCGTGTCCGACCACCCTTTCTCCCATTCGGACGCAAACCTCTCGAGTGCCTCCTCCTCCGACACCACGCGGCCACGGAGCCGGAGGTGGTAGAGCTTCTCCAGCGTCTCGTGCACGCAGGTCCCGAGGAACGCCTCGATCGTGTCCACCTTTTCGATGTCGGGTTTGCCGATGTACTGGTACCAGTACTTCCTCGGACAACTCTCGAAGGCTTGAAGCCTGGTATGTGAATAGAGCGGCATATTGACCCCATTTCCCAAATGCACTGAACCAGTCTGCAGAGAGGATACAGATTTTGGCCATATACGTAGTGGCTATTCGCAAGTCGGAGCCAAGGAAGGGTGAAGAATCCGATGGGTGAATGCAGAGAGCGGGCTGTGAGGGGGGACTTTCATGATGGTGGCACGGCGAAATTCATTTGGAAACTTCGGCTAACATGATTTCGATGGTCCCACGAGTTTGGCGCTGCTATGCCGTGCTCCTGGCCCTGACGGTGGTGTGGGCGCCAGCGACGGTCCCGGCGCAGACCTTCACCACGACCGTTTCCGCCCCGGACGGCACCCCTCTTGCGACCGACGTCTACTTCCCGATCGGCGCCGGCTTCGGCCCCTGGCCCGTGATCCTCCAGCGCACGCCGTACGGCAGGGGCGCCGGCACTGTGTATGACTCCTGCCTCCTCTTCAACCTCTGGGGGTACGCCTGCGTCGGCCAGGACGAGCGGGGCAAAGGTGACTCCGGCGGGCACTACACCGGCTATGCCGACGAGGGACCGGACGGGCGCGCCACCCTCGAGTGGATGGCCCGGCAGTGGTGGTGCAACGGCAAGGTCGGCACCATCGGGGCCTCGGCGCTGGGAATGGCGCAGTACGCGCTGTCGCCGGGCGCCTCCTCGGTCCTCAAGTGCATGGTGCCGATCGTGGCGACCCCCGACTTCTACCACCATGCCGTCTACCAGGGGGGCGCGCTGCGCTACGCCCTGACCCACGACTGGCTCCAAGGCCACGATGCCATGGACGTTTTCGCGCAGCTCAAGGCCCACCGCTTTTGGGACGCGTGGTGGGAGGCGTTTTCGGTCCTGCCGAAGGTAGCGACCGTCAACGTGCCGGCGCTACACATCGGGGGGTGGTTCGACATCTTCCAGCAGGGCAACTTGGACGCCTTCACGAGCTTCCAGCACCAGGGAGGGCCGGCAGCATTGGGGACGCAGAAGCTGGTCATCGGCCCCTGGACGCACTACGGCACCTTCCAGAACGCGGCAGGCGACCTCACGTATCCCCTGAACGCCATTTTTGTCGACGACATCTTTCCCACCGTCCACGACTGGTTCGACTTCTGGCTCAAGGGAAGCAAGCCCGGGGTGGCGGCCTGGCCTGCGGTTCAGGTCTACCTGATGGGGGCGGTTGGAGAGAAGGGGGCGCCGGGCAACGTCTGGCTAGAGATGCCGGACTGGCCACCTCCGGCCTCGACGGTGGCGTACTACCTGGACGGCGGCCACGGTCTGGCGACGGCCCCTCCGCCGGCGGGCGAGCTTGATCTCCTGGCCGACCCGGCCAACCCCGTGCCGACGCTCGGTGGCCAGGAGCTCAGCGGTCAGGCCGGCCCCTACGATCAACGACCGCTCGAGCTGCGCAGTGATGTCGTGACCTTCACAACCCCGGTCTTGCCGTCGCCGGTGACCGTCGTGGGGCGGGTGCGGTGCCGGCTCTGGGTTCGCCCGGACACCCTCGACCTCGACCTCACGGTGCGCCTCACCGACGTCTATCCGGACGGGCGTTCCATGCTGGTCACGGACGGGATCCAGCGTGCCCGCATGCGCTGCGGCGACGATCGGGAGTGTTTCCTCACCCCGGGTGTCCCCACCGAGATCCTTGTGGACCTCTGGTCCACCGCCATCGTCTTCAACGTCGGGCACCGCATCCGCATCGATGTGGCGGGCTCAAACTCACCGCGCTTCGAAGTTAACCCAAACGACGGCGGAGATTTGAACAACCCAACGACCGGCAAGATCGCGCGCCCCGTACTGCTCCTCGGTGATGACCACCCGTCGAGGCTCGAGCTTCCGATCTTCGTTACCTCGCATCTCCCACGCCGGCGGCTCGGCCGTACCTTCATGTGACGAGCTCCGCAGCCAACGTTGGGGTGGGGCGAGAATGCCGCGGTCGCCACCATCGCGCAACCTGTCATTGCGAGCGAAGCGAAGCAATCCCATCGTGGACGAGGGCGGCGAGCCACCGGGCCCGTCGGGATTGCTTCGTCGTCCCGCCGCCGGCGGGCTTCCTCGCAATGACAGTGTTGCGGTTGTCATTGCGAGCGAAGCGAAGCAATCCCGTCGCATTCCGCTGTCATTGCGAGCGAAGCGAAGCAATCCCGAAGTCTAGCTAGGGCCCGCGAAGAAGTTTCCGGGAGCGATACACTTCGACCGTGGCACCACCCATGACCTGCGCGGTGTACATCATGACGAACGCTCGCAACACGGTTGTCTACACGGGGGTGACCTCCGACCTGCGCGTCAGGGTCGCGGAGCATCGGCTGAAAGATCATCCATCCGCGTTCACCCGGCAGTACAACCTCTGCAAGCTCGTGTACTACGAGATGACGCCAAGCATCGCCGCAGCAATCGCGCGAGAAAAGCAGATCAAGGCCGGATCGCGGGCGAAGAAGGTCGCGCTGATCGAAAAAATGAATCCCGAGTGGAGAGACCTCGCCGAGGGGTGGTAGCGGCAGCAGGTACGGCGGGATTGCTTCGTCGTCCCGCCGCCGGCGGGCCTCCTCGCAATGACAGTGTTGCGGTTGTCATTGCGAGCGAAGCGAAGCAATCTCGTGGTAACCCGGTTGCCGCCTGTCATTGCGAGCGCAGCGAAGCAATCTCGTCGTGGGCGAGGGCGGCGAGCCACCGGGTCCGTCGGGATTGCTTTGTCGCCTGGCTTCGCCAGGCTCCT
>Ga0209048_10000010_pt1 | contig 154653 bp, 150 predicted proteins | sample FrelakmetCRP12CR_FD_187146 | JGI IMG/M metagenome (GOLD analysis project Ga0209048, IMG submission 187146) | Freshwater lake sediment microbial communities from the University of Notre Dame, USA, for methane emissions studies - CRP12 CR (SPAdes)... | ecosystem: Environmental > Aquatic >...
CCGACGACTGAACAGTCTTCGGCCCCATCGGGGCGTCCTGAACGCTCTCTCGCTGGCGCCATTTCGCTACCGTCTTTGGATTGATCCCGTACTGGGATGCCAGCGCATTCAGGCTCGCTTGACTATGTTGTATCGCTCGACGCACTGCCTCTGTTGTGCGGGCGCATCCGTGTAGTAACTGTCCCATAGGTTATCCCTCCGTAGCTGGCTATAAGTTACACCAGCACACCGTGGGACTAAACATCTAGGATTAAGTGTAATTGGGTGTTTTAATGGGCATTACTTTATAATGGGTGTAATTGGGTGTACTATTGGTTCATGCTGCGAACCGACACCATCCAGATCACCCCGGAGATCCTGAGTCTCATTGCCCGAATCGACGAATTCAAAGGCGCCTGGCGCGCCTTGGGCGCGCTAGCGCCTGATCGCTTGTTGGCACTGCGGCGGGTCGCCACCATTGAGAGCATCGGCTCATCCACTCGCATTGAGGGTAGCAAACTTTCCGACCGTGAAGTGGAGCAACTGCTGTCGAACCTGGAGATCAAGTCCTTCGCCAGCCGCGACGAGCAGGAAGTGGCCGGTTATGCCGAGCTGATGGATCTGGTGTTTTCGTCCTGGCAGGACATTCCGATCACCGAGAACCACATCAAGCAGTTGCACCAGATCCTGTTGCGCTACAGCGAGAAGGACGCTTGGTATCGCGGCAATTACAAAACCAACTCGAACAGCGTCGCAGCATTCGACGAGACCGGCAAGCAGATCGGAATCGTGTTCCAGACGGCATCGCCTTTCGACACACCACGCCTCATGACAGAGCTGGGGGCATGGGTGAATCAGGAGCGTGAAACGGCCCGCCTGCATCCGCTGCTAATCATCGCGCTATGTGTCGTGGTGTTTTTGGAGATCCATCCTTTCCAGGACGGTAACGGCCGACTGAGTCGGGTACTGACAACGCTACTGCTCCTGCAGGCTGGCTATGCCTACGTACCGTACAGTTCTCTGGAAAGCGTGGTCGAACAGAGCAAGGAGACCTACTATCTGGCGCTGCGGCAGACACAAGGGACGATTCGCACCGAAGCACCCAACTGGCAACCTTGGCTCGTGTTCTTCCTCAGTTCACTGTCCGAGCAGGTTTGCCGACTGGAAAAGAAGGTCGAGCGCGAGAAAATCGTGCTGGCGTCCATGCCCGAGCTGTCGTTGCAAATCGTCGAGTTCGCCCGGGAGCATGGCCGCGTCACCATCGGCGAAGCGATCAAGCTAACTGGGGCCAGCCGGAACACGCTCAAACAGCACTTCCGGGCACTTGTCGAACGCGGCACGTTGAGCAAGCATGGCAGCGGTCGAGGTGTCTGGTACGACCTGCGCTGACAACCGTTCTCGGTTGGGGATTTTTTCTTGCCTGCTCGCGCCAGTTCCCGCGTGTTCGCGGGATTTCTCTTTTTTGCAGGGCGGTGAACTCGTCCATCACGCTCGTATTGCGGCATGCAAGGCCATGCCCTGGACGAGGCAGTCTTCCCAATGCTGATTGGCTTCATCGTGGGAACGGAAACGGTAAACCCCCTTGGGAATGAAGATGGCCTGCGCGAGATGGGAAACGGCCTCGCTGAAACGGGCGCCCTCGATCAGTAGTTGGCCGCTGGCTTGGCAGGCGAGAGGGCGTTCGCGCTGGATCCGACTTGTCTCATGACATGGCCTTTGTACGAAAGCGCTGTTACTTCCTGGCGTCGATCGGGCAGACGCCGTCGATGATCTGCAGGTCGTTGTCCTGGGCGAAGTTGAGCATGAAGCGGTAGGCCATCGGTTCGATTTCGCCGAGGCGGCCATCGACGAACACGGCTTTTTCGCCGTTGTAGTCGCCGGGGCCGACGTAGGGGGAGTATTTCATCCGGCGTTCGGCGCCAAAGGCGGACATGACGCCGCACAGACGTTCCGCCCAGTCGCTCGGGCGAAACTTGCGCCCTTGGGTCGTCAGGCCGACGATGATGAAGGTGGTCGATTCTGATGTCGTCATTATTTTCACTCTGCTTGGGCGCTCTGCGGCCTTGTTTTCGCGGCATTTTAGCAGAAGCACCGGCGCTACGGCGCGATTGCCGTCAGCATCGATACTCCGGTTGTTCACGGGATGCTCTGGTTGCGTCTGTCGAATGGCTTCGGAGCGCAGGTTCCCGGAGGGTGCGGAGGGATGATTGCGCGTTCTATACAAGGCCTTGTTTTTAACTTAACATTCACCTTTCTGCAGCCCTTTCTGATCGTATACAGACGTCGGGGTTGTGGTCGTTTCGGCGGCATTAGCCGCCGTTTTCGTTTTTTGGGGTTGGCTCATGTCGCATGTGATGAATACCTATGCCCGGTTGCCCGTGACCTTCAGTCATGGCCAGGGGTGCCGGATTACCGATACCGAAGGCAAGGAATATCTGGACGCGTTGTCCGGGATCGCCGTTTCGACACTCGGCCATGCCCATCCAAGGCTGGTCTCGGCGATTGCCGGGCAAGCCGGGCGCTTGTTGCATACCTCCAACCTCTATCACATCCGCGAGCAGGAGCAGCTTTCCGACAAGCTGGCCGAACTCTCCGGGATGCAGGAAATCTTTTTCTGCAATTCCGGCTGCGAGGCCAACGAGGCCGCGATCAAGCTGGCGCGCTTTTACGGCCACAAGAAGGGTATCGATTCGCCGACCATCATCGTCATGGAAAAGGCCTTTCATGGCCGGACGATGGCGACACTGTCGGCAACCGGCAACCGCAAGGCGCAGGCCGGCTTCGAGCCGCTCGTTTCCGGTTTTGTCCGCGTTCCCTACGACGATCTGGCGGCCATCAAGGCGGTCGCCGAACACAACAAGAATATCGTTGCCGTGATGATCGAAATCATCCAGGGCGAGGGCGGCATCCATCTCGCCTCCATCGAATTCCAGAAGGGTTTGCGCCAGTTGTGCGACGAGCACGGCTGGCTGCTAATCTGCGACGAGGTGCAATGCGGCATGGCGCGTACCGGCAAGTGGTTCGGCTACCAGCATGCCGGCATCCAGCCTGATGTCGCGACGCTGGCCAAGGGGCTCGGTTCCGGTGTGCCGATCGGCGCCTGCATGGCGGGCGGCAAGGCGGCCGGCCTGTTCGGGCCGGGCAATCACGGCTCGACCTTCGGCGGTAATCCGCTGGCCTGCATGGCGGCGCTGACGACGATCGCGACCATCGAACAGGATGGTCTGATGACCAACGCCGAGCGTGTCGGGGCCTTGATTCGCAAGCTGATGGGTGAGGCGCTGGCGGGCGTCAAGGGCGTTGTCGAGATTCGCGGCCATGGGCTGATGATCGGCATCGAACTCGATCGCCCGTGCGGCGAACTGGTCGGCAAGGCGCTGGCTGCCGGGTTGCTGATCAACGTGACGTCCGACACCGTCGTCCGCCTGCTGCCGCCGCTGATCTTCTCCGAAAATGAGGCAAAAGAGCTGGTCGACCGCAGCAGTCCCCTCATCAAGGAATTTCTGGCAGCCTGACGACTTATGGCGATCAAACACTTTCTGCAAATCAAGGATTTCACGCGCGAAGAGTTCGACTACGTGTTCGAACGCACGCGCCAGATCAAGAATCAGTTCAAGTCCTACCAGCAATACTGGCCGCTCAGCGACCGCACGCTGGTGATGATTTTCGAGAAGGCCAGCACGCGTACGCGCCTCTCGTTCGAGGCCGGCATGCACCAGCTTGGCGGCTCGGCGATCTACCTGAATACCCGTGATTCGCAGCTCGGGCGCGGCGAGCCGGTGGAGGATGCGGCGCAGGTGATTTCGCGGATGAGCGACATCGTGATGATTCGCACCTTCGAGCAGGACATCATCGAACGCTTTGCGGCGAACTCGCGCGTGCCGGTGATCAATGGCCTGACCAACGAATACCATCCATGCCAGATCCTCGCCGACATCTACACCTACATCGAGCATCGCGGCGGCATTCAGGGCAAGACAGTGGCCTGGGTCGGCGACGCCAACAACATGTGCCACACTTGGCTGCAGGCCGCGCAGGTGCTTGATTTCAAGGTTCATGTGTCGACCCCGCCGGGCTATGAGTTGCAACCAGAACTGATTTTTGGCGTTGATGCCGCGCATTTCCAGGTCTTCGCCGACCCGATGGATGCCTGTCGGGGAGCCGACCTGGTGAACACCGACGTGTGGACCTCGATGGGTTTCGAGGCGGAAAACGAGGTGCGGATCAAGGCCTTTGCCGAGTGGTGCGTTGACGGCGACATGATGCGCGTGGCAAAGCCGGATGCGCTGTTCATGCACTGCCTGCCGGCGCACCGCGGCGAGGAGGTGACCGCCGAGGTGATCGACGGGCCGCAATCGGTGGTCTGGGACGAAGCGGAGAATCGGCTTCACGTACAAAAGGCCCTGATGGAGTATCTCCTGCTCGGCAAGATTGAAACGAAATAGGGAAACAGAAATGAGTGATATCAAAAAAGTTGTGCTGGCCTATTCGGGCGGTCTGGATACCTCGGTCATCCTCAAGTGGCTGCAGGATGTTTACAAGTGCGAAGTGGTGACCTTCACGGCTGACCTCGGCCAGGGCGAGGAACTCGAACCGGCGCGCACCAAGGCGCTGAAGGCGGGCATCAAGCCGAAGAACATCTATATCGACGATGTGCGCGAAGAGTTCGTCCGCGATTTCGTCTTCCCGATGTTCCGCGCCAACACCGTTTACGAAGGCGAGTACCTGCTCGGTACCTCGATTGCCCGGCCGCTGATCGCCAAGCGCCTGATCGAGATCGTCAATGAAACCGGCGCCGATGCCATCTGTCACGGCGCGACCGGCAAGGGCAACGACCAGGTGCGTTTCGAGCTCGGCGCCTACGCGCTGAAGCCGGGCATCAAGGTCATTGCGCCGTGGCGCGAGTGGGATCTGATGTCGCGCGAGAAGCTGATGGCCTATGCCGAAAAGCATGGCATCGAGATCGACATGAAGCACAAGAAGGGTGGCTCGCCGTATTCGATGGACGCCAACCTGCTGCACATTTCCTACGAAGGCCGTCATCTCGAAGACCCGGCCGCCGAAGCCGAAGAGTCGATGTGGCGGTGGACCGTGTCGCCGGAAAAGGCGCCGAACAAGGCCGAGTACCTCGACCTCGATTTCGCCAGGGGTGACGTCGTCGCCATCAACGGCAAGAAGATGAAGGCGCACGAACTGCTGGCCACGCTGAATGAACTCGGTGGCAAGCATGGCATCGGCCGTCTTGATCTGGTCGAGAACCGCTACGTCGGCATGAAGTCGCGTGGCTGTTACGAAACTCCGGGTGGAACGATTCTGCTGCGCGCTCACCGCGCCATCGAGTCGGTGACGCTGGACCGCGAAGTCGCCCACCTCAAGGACGACCTGATGCCGCGCTACGCCAGCCTGGTGTACAACGGCTACTGGTGGAGCCCGGAGCGCAAGGCGCTGCAGGTGCTGATCGACCACACGCAGGGAAGCGTCAACGGCACCGTGCGGCTGAAGCTGTACAAGGGCAACGTCATCGTTGTCGGTCGCGACTCGGAGACCGATTCGCTGTTTGACTCGACCATCGCCACCTTCGAAGATGACGCCGGTGCCTACGACCAACGCGATGCCGGCGGCTTTATCAAGTTGAACGCGTTGCGCATGCGCATCGCCGCCAACCTAGCCGCACGCAAGTCCGGCAAGGCAGGGGTCCGGAAAGCTGCCGCCAAGCCGGCCGTCAAGAAGGTTCCAGCCAGAAAGCCGGCGGCAGGTAAAAAGGGCTAGGCAATGGAACCCGGCACCCTCTTCGGTTTTACCGAGGAACAGCTTGCGAATTTTGGCGCAACCTGGGGGGTGGGTGCGTTCATCCTGTTCATGCTGTTCATCATCGGCGAGATCGCCTGGAGATCGAAGGCCGGCAAGATGGGTACCTTCGTTCTCTTCTTCGTGCTCTCTTTCGGCATGGTTGGCTTCATCGCCAAGGCCATCATTCAAAAACTCTGGGGTATCTGATGTCTCAATACGACAACATTTCAGTAGTCAAAAAAGCCAATGTTTATTTCGACGGCAAGTGCGTCAGTCACACGGTTGTGCTTCCTGACGGCACGAAGAAAACGGTCGGCGTGATCATGCCGTCCAGCCTGACCTTCAACACCGGTGCGCCGGAAATCATGGAGGGCGTCGGCGGTTCTTGCCGTGTCAGGCTCAAGGGCGAAAGTGACTGGAAGGTATACGGCGATGGCCAGTCGTTCAACGTGCCGGGCAATTCAAGTTTTGAAATCGCCTGCGACGAGCCGTATCACTACGTTTGCCACTTTGGATAAGCAAAATGCCGAGCTTTGACTTCACTTCCGAAGCCGACATGGTGGCGTTGAAGAACGCCATCGATGTCACTTCCCGCCAGATCGACAATCGCTACGACTTCAAGGGCACCGGCGCCAAGGTCGAACTCAACGAGAAGGACAAGGTCATCACCCTGTGGGGCGATTCCGACTTTCAGCTCGACCAGATCAAGGATCTTCTTTTTCCGGCCATGGAAAAGAAGGAGAAGGAGAGCGTCAAGCGTCTGGATCACCAGAAGGTGATCAGCGTTTCCGGCAACAAGGTCAAGCAGGATCTGAAGATCAAGGATGGCATCGACAGCGATCTGGCCAAGAAGATCGTCAAGCTGGTCAAGGATGGCAAGCTGAAGGTGCAGGCCTCGATCCAGGGTGATACCGTGCGCATTCAGGGTGCCAAGCGCGATGATCTGCAGGGCTGTATTGCGCTGATCACCAAATCGATCGAGGATTTTCCGATCAAGTACGGCAATTTCCGCGACTGAACCCACCACTTCGCTTGGGCATTTGTCGCGCTTTCAGCGCTGTAGCCCCTTGATCCACACCGAGTAAATCTGCTCCGAAAGCTGGCGCATGACCGGGAGGCGTTCGCCGATTTCGGCCTGCATGGTCTCGGGCCTCTGTACGCTGGGTTGGTCGGCCACCGTGGCCGCTTCTTCCGCCCATTGTTCGCACCAGGTGGAAATCATTTCCGGGGTCATCTCGACATGGCACTGCATGCCAAGGTGCGGGCCAAGGGCGAACATCTGGTTGGTACAGTGCTGGTTGGTGAACAGGCGGGTTGCGCCCGGCGGAATACTGAAAGTTTCGCCGTGCCACTGGAAAACCGTGCCCGGTTTTCCCGCATAAGGCCCAAGCCACGCTCGCGCAATCGCGCTGTCCTCGCCGCCGGCTTCGCCCCAGCCGATTTCCTTGACCGGATTCCGCGTCACTGCACCGCCCAGTGCCTTGCTCATCAACTGGCCGCCGAGGCAGTGGCCAATCACCGGGATGTTCAGCGCCACGGCAGCGCGGATCAGTTTGCACGCTGGTTCGATCCATGGCAGCGGATTGTTGACGCTCATCGGGCCGCCCATGAAACAGAGGCCGGAAAAGCCGTCGACCGTGGCAGGTACGGATTCGCCTTGGTCGATGGCGATCAGCCGCCATGGAATCCCTTGCCGCTCAAGGAATATGGCAAAATAGCCCGGACCTTCAGTAGGGGAGTGGCGAAAGATGGCAACGGGTTGCATGGCTGCAGAAATTCCCATGAAATTGACGCGTCATTGTACGCTGCTGGCGCTCTGCCTGATTTTCGGGAGCGTTGGTGCGCAGGATGTCGGCCTCGCTGGCGTCATGGGCAGCAAGGCGATGTTGATGGTCAACGGCGGCGAGCCGCAGTCGGTCGCTGTCGGACAGTCGCTCGATGGCGTGAAAGTGGTCTCGGTCCAGGGCGACCAGGTCGTCATCGAAATCGGCGGCAAGAAGCGCCCGTTGCGCGTCGGCCAGCACGCCATCGGTGCTACGACGGCCGATGGCTCGGGCAAGGTCGTCATGACGGCGGATAATCAGGGGCACTTCTACACCACCGGGACGATCAACGGCGTTTCGGTGCGCTTCCTGGTCGATACCGGGGCGACGATGATTTCCCTGGGCGCGAGCGATGCCCGCCGGATCGGGCTCGATTTCAATCGTGGCCAGAAGGGCATGACCCAGACCGCCAATGGCCAGACTGCGGTGAGCAAGATCCAACTGGATACTGTGCGGATTGGCGATGTGACGCTGCACAATGTGGATGCGCTGATACACCAGACGGAGATGCCCATGGCCCTTCTCGGCATGAGTTTTCTGAACCGGATGGAAATGCAGCGCGACGGCAGTTCCATGACCCTCAAGAAACGATTTTAGGAGAGAAAGATGCCGCACCGCGATCAGGAAATTGCCATGCTTCGGCACGAAGTCGAAATGCTGATGGCGGAGCGGCAGGCCATTCTGCGCGTGGTGGGCGCGTCGGCCGCGCTGATTGCCAGCCTCGACAGCAAGCAACTGCCGGTCGGTGCCGTCGAGGCCGCCGACATGGTGGCCACGTCGCTCAACGAGCTTTCCGAGGAAACCTTGCAGGATGCCCTTTCAGCAATCCATGTGGAGATCGAGGACGACGCCGAAACCGCATGAGTTTTGATCTTGAGCGCCTGCGGGCGAGTTTGCTGAGCGAACCTGCGGACGGCATTTTCGTGCAGGAAGATGGCGGCGAGGGTTTGCCGCTGACGCGCGCCGCCGTCCTCTTTCCCATCGTGTTGCGCGATGACGGCCATACGGTGTTGTTGACCCAGCGCACCGCGCATCTGCGGGATCATGCGGGGCAGATCAGCTTTCCCGGCGGGCGTGTCGAGGCGGAGGATCAGTCGCCGGTTCATACAGCATTGCGCGAGACGGAAGAGGAAATCGGTCTTTCGCGGGAGCAAGTCGAGATTCTTGGCTACCTTCCGGAATACAGAACTGGCACGGGATTTCGGGTGACGCCCGTGGTCGCGCTGGTGACTCCGCCGTTCGAGCTTGTGCTCGATCCATTCGAGGTAGCGGAGGCGTTCGAGGTGCCACTTTCCTTCCTGCTCGACCCGGCCAACCACCAGCGCCATTCGCTGCATTATCGCGGCGCCCTGCGCCATTTCTTCGCCATGCCCTACTGCGACTATTTCATCTGGGGCGCGACGGCCGGCATGATTCGCTCGCTGACCGAGCGTTTGGGTCTCCACGCGGCTTGAGCTTGTGGTATCGTGGCGCTTTAGTACAAGAAAATAAGCCGAACACGGCAATTTTTGGCCCCAAATGAGCTTTCTCTCGCTGATCGCGGTTTTTCTCATCGAGCAGTTGCAGCCCCTGCATTACCGTCGCGTGGTGGAAGAGCCCCTTGCGGCCTGGGCCGATTTCATCGAATCGCGCTTCGATGCCGGTGAATATCGTCATGGCGTCATCGCCTGGTGCCTTGCGGTGCTGGCGCCGGTGGTTCTGGTTGCGTTCATTTACGGATTTCTCTACTCGCTCAGTCCGCTTTTCGGCTGGTTGCTCAATGTAGGTATCCTCTACCTGACGCTGGGGTTTCGCCAGTTCAGCCACCACTACAACGAAATCGAACTCGCATTGCGGATGGACGATTTGCCGCGCGCCAGGCACCTGCTGGGCGAATGGCAGGGGCGCTCGGCGGATGGGCTGGGTTCGCAGGAAATTGCGCGCCTGTCGATCGAAGCCGGGCTGGTCGCCGCGCATCGCCATGTCTTTGCGGTGATCCTCTGTTTCGTGTTGTTGCCGGGGCCGTGTGGCGCGCTGCTTTACCGGATGGCGGCGGTGGTCAGGGATCGCTGGCAAGCCAGAAATTCCACGGAACGTAATGATTTCTCCGCATTCTCAGCACGGGTTTTCAGTATTATCGAATGGTTGCCGTCGCGCGCGACGGCATCTGCCTTCGCCATCGTTGGCGATTTCGAGGATGCGCTGTATTGCTGGCGCACCCAGGCTGCTCAATGGCCGGACCGTAATGTCGGGATCGTGCTGGCCAGCGGCGCCGGCGCGCTGGGTGTCCGGCTCGGCCTGCCGCTGGTCGAAGGCGCCGAGGTGATCGAGGGGGCGGAGTTGGGTGTCGGTGACCCGGCCGATGTCGATTTCATGCAGAGTGCGGTCGGACTCGTCTGGCGGGCCACGGTGCTTTGGATGTTGTTGTTGCTGTTGTTGGGGCTCGCCAGTCTGGTGGGCTGAATCAATTTAATAAGGAGAAATATATGAGCAGAGATGTTGTCGTTCTAAGCGCAGTTCGTTCCCCGATTGGTACTTTTGGTGGTGCCCTGGCCGATTTCGAATCGACCGAGCTGGCTGGCATCGTCATGAAGGAAGCTGTTGTCCGCTCCGGTGTCGATCCACAACAGATCAACTACGTCACCGTCGGCACCACGATGCCGACCGATTCCCGCTACGCCTACGTGTCGCGCGTCGCCTCGATCCAGGCCGGCCTGTCGATGGAATCAGTCGCTATGCAGGTCAGCCGCCTGTGCGCCTCCGGTCTGCAGGGTATCGTCAGCACCGCCCAGAACATTATGCTGAACGATGCCGACTACGGTATCGGCGGTGGTGTCGAGGTCATGTCCAAGGCCGCCTACCTGTTGCCGGCGCTGCGTTCCGGCGCCCGCATGGGTGACACCAAGGCAGTCGACTCGATGGTTGCCGTCCTGACCGACCCGTTCGGCGTCGGCCACATGGGCATCACCGCTGAGAACCTGGCCGTCAAGCATGGCTTCACGCGCGAGCAGCAGGATGCCCTCGCCGTCGAATCGCAGCGCCGCGCGGCTGCCGCCATCGACGCCGGTCATTTCAAGTCGCAGATCATCCCGATCGTCAAGCAGACCCGCAAGGGCGAAGTCGTTTTCGATACCGACGAGCACGTCAAGCGCGGCACGACCATGGAAACCCTCGCCAAGATGAAGCCGGCCTTCAAGAAAGACGGCACCGTCACCGCCGGTAACGCCTCGGGCATCAACGACGGCGCCGCCTTCTTCGTGCTGGCTGCCGCCGATGTGGCCGCCAAGGCCGGCCACAAGGCGATGGCTCGTCTGGTTTCCTACGCCGTTGCCGGCGTGCCGAACGACATCATGGGCGAAGGCCCGATCCCGGCCACCAAGCTGGCCCTGAAGAAGGCTGGCCTGACCCTGGACCAGATGGACGTCATCGAGTCCAACGAAGCCTTTGCGGCTCAGGCGTTGACGGTTTCCAAGGTGCTCGGCCTCGATCCGGCCAAGACCAACCCGAACGGCGGCGCCATCGCCCTCGGTCACCCGGTCGGCTGCTCCGGCGCCTTCATCGCCACCAAGGCCTTGTACGAGCTGGAGCGTGTCGGCGGCAAGTACTGCCTGGTGACGATGTGTATTGGTGGTGGTCAGGGCATCGCCTGTATCTTCGAACGCGCCTGATCGTTTCGGCGTTTTAACCGGACAGAAACCCACCGGAGCGATCCGGTGGGTTTTTTTTATATCACCGGCGGTGCCGGTGAAGGCGGCATGGCCTCTGCGTGGCCTCGGGCCATGGTCCACCGGGCGGCCTTGGGCAGTATCACCTGTGGATGTTGCACCACTTTGGAGTTGCACGCCCCACCGCGGTGCGTGGCTTGTGAGAACGATATTTCAATTCCCTGATTTTATGTGGGTTTATTCCGTGGCACGGAAACTGCTGAATCAGTTGCGAGAGCATCCTCAGCGACGAGTCGAATATGAACTTCTATAACGAAATGATCGACGCCAACGGCGGCGTCCGTGCTCATTACCAGGCCTATGATGAATGGCTCAAGGCGACCCCGCCCGAACGCATCGCCCGCAAGCGGGCCGAGGCCGATCTGGCCTTCCATCGCGTCGGGATCACCTTTGCCGTCTACGGCGAGGAGGCGGGCAAGGAACGCCTGATTCCCTTCGACATTATTCCGCGCATCATTCCTTCGGCCGAATGGAAATCCATGCAGGCGGGCCTGCGCCAGCGGGTCAAGGCGCTCAACATGTTCCTTGCCGACATCTACCATGGTCAGGAAATTCTCAAGGCGGGCAAGATACCGGCCGAGCAGGTGCTCAACAACGCGCAGTACCGGTCGGTCATGAAGGGCGTCGACCTGCCCGGCGGTATCTATGCCCATATAGCCGGGATTGACATCGTGCGCGCCGGCGCCGGCGAATTCTACGTGCTGGAGGACAACCTGCGCGTGCCGTCGGGTGTTTCCTACATGCTGCAAGATCGCAAGATGATGATGCGGCTGTTCCCGGAGCTCTTTGCCAAACACAAGGTGGCGCCGGTTCAGCACTATCCCGACCTGCTGCTGGAAAAGCTGCGCGCCGTCTCGCCCAAGGGGGTCAGTGATCCGACCGTGGTCGTGCTGACGCCGGGCGCCTACAACAGCGCCTATTTCGAGCACACCTTCCTCGCCCAGCAGATGGGTGTCGAACTGGTCGAAGGCCGCGATCTCTTCGTCAAGGACGAGGTGGTTTATATGCGCACGACGCAGGGGCCGCAGCGCGTCGATGTGATCTACCGGCGCATCGACGACGACTTCATGGACCCGCTGGTCTTCCGTGAGGATTCCTCGCTGGGTGTACCAGGCATCCTCAGGGCCTACCAGGCCGGCAACGTGACGCTGGCCAACGCGATCGGCACCGGCGTCGCCGACGACAAGTCGATCTACCCCTACGTGCCGGACATGATCCGCTTCTACCTTGGCGAGGAGCCGAAGCTGAACAACGTGCCGACCCACGTGTGTCGCAAGCCGGATGATCTCAAGTACGTACTCGATCACCTGCCCGAACTGGTGGTCAAGGAAGTCCATGGCGCCGGCGGCTACGGCATGCTGGTCGGCCCGGCCGCCGGCAAGGAGGAGATCGAACGCTTCCGCCAGTTGCTGATCGCCAAGCCGGACGGCTACATTGCCCAGCCGACGCTGGCGCTGTCCAACTGCCCGACTTTCGTAGATGAAGGCATCGCACCACGCCACCTCGATCTGCGACCCTTCGTGCTGTCGTCCGGCGAGTGCGTAAGCATGGTGCCGGGCGGCCTGACCCGGGTCGCGCTGACCAAGGGTTCGCTGGTCGTCAATTCGTCGCAGGGCGGCGGCACCAAAGATACCTGGATTCTGGAGGACTGATCATGCTATCCCGTACCGCCGACCACCTTTTCTGGATGTCCCGCTACATCGAGCGGGCCGAGAACCTTGCACGCCTGCTCGACGTCACCTGGCAGATGTCGCTGGTGCCGCAGTCGCTGGAAGCGGCGAATCAGAACTGGAACGCCATCATCGCCCTGAACAGCCTCGAGGAAGAGTTCGCGACCCGGTATTCCGCGGTCAACGCCGAAAATGTGCTGCGTTTCATGGTCAGCGATACCGGCAACCATATGTCGATCCACAGTTGCCTGCGCCTGGCACGCGAGAATGCCCATGCCGTGCGCGGCACGGTGACCTCCGAAATGTGGGAGACGATGAACGCGACCTGGCTGGAAGCACGCGAAAAGAGCTTCGAACAGATATTCAACGCGGGAGTCGGCGAGTTCTTCGAGTGGGTCAAGATGCGCTCCTCGCTGTCGCGCGGCACGACGCTGGGCACGCTGTTGCAGGACGAGGCCTTCCACTTCATCCGTCTCGGCACGCTGCTGGAACGCGCCGACAATACGGCGCGCATCCTCGATGTCAAATACCACGTCCTGCGTCCGCACGGCGACGAGGGGGCCACGGATTTCTACCAGTGGAGCGCGCTGCTGCGCTCGGTGTCGGCGTTCGAAGTCTATCGCAAGGCGTACCGTGACGTGATCACGCCCGAGCGGGTTGCCGAATTGCTGATCCTGAGGATGGACATGCCGCGCTCGCTGCATTTCTGCATGAACGGCGTGGTCAAGAATCTCGATCTGATCGCCAATCGGCAATCCGGTGAAACCCAGCGTCACGCGGGCCTGCTGCATGCGCAACTGCACTATGCGCGGGTCGAGGATATCCTGGAGCAGGGCCTGCATGAATGGCTCACCGACTTCATGGATCGCATTTATATGCTTGGCGACGGCATCAGCAAGGATTTTCTATTGCCCGTGGCCGAAGCTGCCTGATCGTTACGGAGAGAATCTGTGTCCATCCACGTTGCACTGAATCACGTTACCCATTATTCCTACGACCGCCTGGTCAATCTCGCGCCGCAGGTCGTCCGCCTGCGTCCATGCCCCCATTCCCGGACGCGCATTCTTTCGTATTCGCTGAAGGTCGGGCCGGAGCAGCATTTCATCAACTGGCAGCAGGACCCGCAGGGCAATTATCTGGCCCGTCTGGTCTTTCCCGAGAAGACGCGCGAATTCCGCATTGAGGTCGATCTGGTCGCCGAAATGTCGGTCATCAACCCCTTCGATTTCTTTCTCGAACCGCATGCCGAGAAAATCCCCTTCACCTACGAGGCGTGGGAACGTCACGAACTGGCGCCCTATCTGTTCAAGCTCCCGGCGACGCCGCTGTTCCAGAAGTACCTCGATGGCATTTCACTGGAGAAGACGCGCAGCGTAGACTTCCTGGTCGCGCTCAACGCCCGGCTCCAGAAGGACATCAACTACACGATCCGCATGGAACCCGGGGTGCAGACGCCGGAAGAGACCTTACGGAAGCGTTCCGGCTCGTGTCGCGACTCGGCCTGGCTGCTGGTTCAGATACTGCGCCACCTCGGTCTGGCGTCGCGCTTCGTTTCCGGCTATCTGATCCAGTTGACCGCAGATGTCAAATCGCTCGACGGACCCTCCGGCACGGAAGTCGACTTCACCGATCTCCACGCCTGGTGCGAAGTCTATCTGCCGGGGGCCGGCTGGATCGGCCTCGATCCGACGTCCGGCCTGTTCGCCGGTGAAGGGCACATTCCGCTCGCCTGCACGCCGCAACCGGCGTCCGCCGCGCCGGTCAGCGGTGGCATCGACAAGTGCGAAACCACCTTCGAACATCACATGCAGGTGACCCGCATCTGGGAAGCGCCGCGCGTCACCAAGCCCTATTCGGACGCACAGTGGGTCGAGATCGAGGGTCTTGGCCACCAGATCGACGCCACCCTGCAGAAACTGGATGTTCGTCTGACCCAGGGCGGCGAGCCGACCTTCGTCGCGGTCAACGACCCGGATGGCGCCGAATGGAACACCGCCGCGCTCGGCCCCACCAAGCGGATTTTCGCCGCCGAACTGTTTCATCGTCTGCGCGAGCGGTATGCGCCGAACGGCCTGATGCACTTCGGTCAGGGCAAGTGGTACCCCGGCGAGCAACTGCCGCGCTGGAGCCTCAACTGTTTCTGGCGCAAGGATGGCGAGCCGATCTGGAATTCGCCGGATCTCTACGCCGACGAAAAGAAGGATTACGGCGCGACCAGCGAGCACGCCGAGCGCTTCATGAAGCGCATCGCCGAAAAGCTGGCGCTCGATCCCCGGTACGTCTTCCCGGCCTTCGAGGATGCCTACTACTACATGTGGCGCGAGCGCCGCCTGCCGGACAACGTCGACCCCTTCGATTCGCGCCTCGACGACCCGCTCGAGCGCGAACGCCTGATGAAAATCTTCACACAGGGCCTGACCTACACGGTCGGTCACGTGCTGCCGGTCATGAAGAACGAACGCAAACAGTGGGAGACCGGTCCGTGGTTCCTGCGCGCGCAACGCTGCTACCTGTTCCCGGGCGACTCGGCGATGGGCTACCGTTTGCCGCTCGATTCGCAGCCGTGGGCGGCCAAGAGCGATTATCCTTACGTCAACCCGCCTGACCCGTTCCAGGCAACGGTGCCGCTGCGCAGCCATGCCGAAATCGTGTGCCAGACTGAAGCGTGGGCAACGCTGGCGCCTGATGTTGTGGCTGAGGCGGTCGCCGGCCGTGGCAAGGCGCCCGACACGGTCCCCGGATTCAAGGAATCTGCCGCCTGGGTAAGCCGGCGGGCGATGTCTGCCGAGGCGCGCGAAGGCAGGCTCTACATCTTCATGCCGCCGACCGAGACGCTGGACGATTACCTGGAATTGGTCGCTGCCGTAGAGTCGACCGCGGCAGAACTGACCATGCCGATCATCATGGAGGGCTATGAACCGCCAGGCGACCCGCGCCTGACCAACTTTCGCGTCACCCCCGATCCCGGTGTCATCGAGGTGAACGTCCACCCCGCGAAGAGCTGGGATCAACTGGTCGACCAGACCACCCACCTCTACGATGCGGCCCATGTCTCGCGCCTGACCAGCGAAAAATTCATGGTCGACGGGCGCCACACCGGAACCGGCGGCGGCAACCACTTCGTTCTCGGCGGCGCGACACCCAGCGATTCGCCCTTCCTGCGCCGCCCCGATCTGCTGCGCAGCCTGATCGCCTACTGGCACAACCATCCGAGTCTTTCCTACCTGTTCTCCGGCCTGTTCATCGGGCCGACCAGCCAGGCGCCGCGCGTCGACGAGGCGCGCAATGACAGCCTCTACGAACTGGAAATTGCCTTCAGCCAGATCCCGCCGGTCGGGGATTACATCGCGCCGTGGCTGGTCGACCGCGTCCTCCGCCACCTACTGACCGACGTTACCGGCAACACGCACCGTTCCGAGTTCTGCATCGACAAGCTCTACTCCCCGGATGGTCCGACCGGCCGCCTTGGCCTGCTCGAGTTGCGGGCCTTCGAAATGCCTCCGCATGCCCGCATGTCGCTGACCCAGCAATTGTTGCTGCGCGCGATGATCGCGCGCTTCTGGGAGGAGCCCTACGTTCCGGCGCGCCTGGCGCGCTGGGGGACCGACCTGCACGACCGTTTCATGCTGCCTTTCTATGTCGAGCAGGATTTCCGCGATGTCATGGACGAAATGCAGGCCGCCGGTTTCCCGTTCAAGGCGGGATGGTTCGCGCCACACTTCGAATTCCGTTTCCCGAAATACGGCGACTTCGCGGTCAAGGGCATCGAATTCGAACTGCGCCACGCCCTCGAGCCATGGCATGTCATGGGCGAGGAGGGGGCGGCCGGTGGTGCCGTGCGCTATGTCGATTCGTCGGTCGAACGGGTACAGGTCAAGATCAGGGGGATGGCGCCAGACCGCTATGTACTGACCTGCAATGGCGTGCCGGTGCCGCTGCAGAACAGCGGAACCAACGGCGAATTCGTCGCCGGCGTGCGTTACCGTGCCTGGCAGCCGGAATCGTGCCTGCATCCGACCATCGGCATCCATGCGCCGCTGGTCTTCGACCTGGTCGATACCTGGATGCAGCGTTCGTTGGGCGGCTGTCAATACCATGTGACCCACCCTGGCGGCCGCAGCTTCGATACCTTCCCGGTCAATGCCTTCGAGGCCGAAAGCCGGCGTCTGGCCCGCTTCTTCCGCTTCGGGCATACACCCGGCAAGATTCAGGTCGCGGCGCCGGAAGTCAGCGCCGAGCACCCGTTTACGCTAGACTTGCGGCGTTTTTAACCGCTAAAGATGCAGGCGCGGTCAACGGGCCGCGCTGTTCTGGCTGGCAACGGCCCGTCCGCGTTTCCTTTCAGGCTCGATGGCCCGTACCCTACTCGCGATCTATCCGCATAGCCCCCACCGTTACGACGAAATGTTGGCGGAAGAAGGGGCGGTGCGTCCGCACTGGCGGAAATTTCTCGGCCATCTCGATTCGGTGGCGCCGGAAGACATGCAGGAGCGGCTCGAATTCGTCGACCGGCGGATTCAGGAAAACGGGGTCACTTACAACGTCTATGCCGATCCCAAGGGTTCGGACCGCCCGTGGGCGCTCGATCCGCTGCCGCTGATCATCCCGTCTGACGAGTGGGCCGAGGTCTCGGCCGCCGTGGCGCAGCGCGCGACGCTGCTCAACGCCATGCTGGCCGACCTCTACGGCGAACAGAAACTGCTGTCGGAAGGCCTGCTGCCACCGGCCCTGGTCTATGGCCAGCACGGTTACCTGTGGCCGTGTCAGGGGATCAAGCCGCCCGGCGGCGTCTGGCTGCATCATTATGCGGTCGACCTGGCGCGTTCGCCGGACGGCCGCTGGTGGGTCATCGCCGACCGCACGCAGGCGCCCTCGGGGGCAGGTTATGCTCTGGAAAACCGGCTGATCGTCTCGCGCGTCTTCCCCGAGATGTTCCGCGACCTGCACGTCCAGCATGTCGCCGACTTTTTCCGTGACCAGCAGGATGGTCTCGCCGCGCTCGCGCCGCTTGACGGCGACGAGCAGCCGCATGTCGTGCTGCTGACGCCGGGGCCGTACAACGAAACCTATTTCGAGCATGCTTACCTGGCACGCTATCTGGGCTACCCGCTGGTCGAGGGCCAGGACCTGACGGTACGCGGCGATACGGTCTATCTCAAGACCCTGCGCGGCCTCAAGCGCGTCCATGTCATCCTGCGCCGTCAGGACGATGCCTTCTGCGATCCGCTCGAACTTCGCGGCGAATCAGCGCTTGGCATTCCCGGCCTGATCAACGTTGCGCGGGCCGGTCGGGTGGCAATCGCCAATGCCCTCGGCAGTGGCATGCTCGCTTCGGGGGCGCTGATGGGCTTCCTGCCCGCCATCTGCCGCAAACTGCTCGGCGAGGAACTGGCGATGCCTTCGGTGGCGACCTGGTGGTGCGGCGAGAAACCGGCGCTCGAGTATGTCCGCGAGAATTTCGATGACCTGGTGATCAAGCCGGCCTATCCGTCGCAGCGCATGGATCCGGTCTTCGGCTACGAGCTGAAGGGCGCGGCGCGAGTCGAGATGCTGCAGCGCATCGAGGCGCGGCCGCATGCCTATGTCGCGCAGGAGATGGTCGAGCTGTCGCAGGCGCCGGGCTGGAGCCGCTCGCACGAGCGGCGCCTGCTGGCGCGTCCGGTCGGCCTGCGCGCCTATGCGGTGACGACGCCCGACGGCTATTCGGTAATGCCGGGAGGGTTGGCCCGCGTCGCCACTGGCGCCAACGCCCGCATCATTTCGATGCAGCGCGGAGGCTCGTCCAAGGATGCCTGGGTGCTGGCGCAAGGCCCGGTCAGCGAATTCACGATGCTCACGCCCTCGCTCGGCGTGCGCGAAATCGTGCGTGCCGGCGCCAATCTGACTTCGCGCGTGGTCGAAAACCTGTTCTGGCTCGGTCGCTACTCGGAGCGCTTCGACGACAGCGCGCGCATGTTGCGCGTCGCCCTCAGCCGCCTCGTCGAGGCCGGCGGCGAGAAAACGCCGGCGGTCGAGTCGGCGCTGGAGCTTGCCTTGCGCCTGCATATCCTGCCCGCTCCCGAAGAAGATGACGAAATCAGCGCGGGCAGCGAACACGCGCTGCTCGAGGCGATCTACGATCCGGAGCAGCCGGGCAGTCTGGCCGGCACGATCCGCAACGTCATGTGGTCGGCGACCCACGTTCGCGAGCGCCTGTCGCTCGATCACTGGCACTCGCTGAACCGCCTGCAGCGCGAGCAGCAGGCTGCGCTCAAGCGCCACCCGACGCTGACCGAGGCGATCGCCTTCCTCGACCGCGTACTCGGCGTCTCGTCGTCGCTGACCGGCTTTGCGATGGACAACATGACGCGCGACGACGGCTGGCGTTTCCTGATCATCGGTCGCCGCCTGGAACGACTGTCCTTCCTCGCCCAGGCGCTGGCCAATTTCCTGCGCATGCCGTCGACGCGTGGCCCCGGCGCGCTGGAGTGGCTGCTCGAACTGGCCGATTCGATCATTACCTACCGTTCGCGCTATTCGCGCCTTCCGGAATTGCTGCCGGTCCTCGACCTGCTGGTTTTCGACGACAGCAACCCGCACGGCGTGGTTTTCCAGGCCAGCGTGCTGGCCCGCTACCTCGAGCGGATGATGCGCGAACTCGGTGCGTCCAGCGACGCCCGGATGAGCGATGCGCTCAAGCGCCTGCGCGCTTTCGATCTCGGTCGCTTCGAACACCTGCAGTTCAACCAGTGCCGCAACTGCTCGTCTTGTGAGGATCTGGCGGCCCTGCTGGACGAACTCGACGCCGCCTCGGTCGAGCTTTCCGACTGGCTGGCCATGCGCTACTTCACGCATGTGTCGGATGTCAGCCGGCAGACGATGGCCCTCTAGTCATGGATCGCCAAGCCATCCGCTACCATGTGCTGCACGAGACGCGCTACGAATACGGCAGCGCGGTGTCGCTGTCGCAGCAGCAACTGCATCTCTCGCCGCGCGTCCTGGCCTGGCAGCAGGTCGAGGAGCAGCGCATCGACATCGCCCCGCAGCCGACCTGGCGGCGCGACGGGCAGGACGCCTTCGGCAATCCGGTGACCTGGATCGCCTTTCACGCGCCGCATGAGGGGCTGATCATCCGCTCGGCGATGACCATCGCCGTGCAGCCGCATCTGCCGGTGCATCTCGAGAAGTCGCTGCCCTGGGAGCAGGTGCATGACCGGCTGGCCTACAACGCAATGGCGCCAAGGCCGGAAGATCTTGATGCGATGCGCTTCCTGTTCGAGAGCGCCCATGTCCGCATCAAGCATGAGCTCGCGCAATACGCCGCTGACTGCTTTCCGCCCGATACGCCGGTGCTGGTCGGCGCCCGGACGCTGATGGCCAAGATATTCAAGGAATTCAAGTTCGACCCGGAGGCGACCACGGTGTCGACGCCGGTCATGGAAGTGCTGGAGAAGAAGCGCGGCGTCTGCCAGGACTTTGCCCACCTGATGATTGCCTGCCTGCGGGCGCTAGGTCTCTCCGCGCGCTACGTCAGCGGCTACCTGCTGACCCGGCCGCCGCCGGGCAAGCCGCGCCTGATCGGCGCCGATGCATCGCACGCCTGGGTCTCGGTCTATGCGCCGGGTTTCGCGAACGACTGGGTGGATTTCGATCCGACCAACAACCTGCTGCCCGACACCGAACACATCACGGTCGCCATCGGCCGTGATTTCGGCGACATCTCCCCGCTGCGCGGCATCATCCTTGGCGGTGGCGGAGCGGAGCCGGAGGTCGAGGTGACAGTCACGCCACTCGACGAGGAAGAGCCACCCGCAATCGCGGCGTCGTCCGGGAGAGTCGCTGAATCCGGGGCGCTCCAGCCCTGATGACGCGCGTCGCCATTGTCGGTGGCGGGCCGGCCGGCTTGATGGCGGCCGAACAGCTTGCTATGGTCGACGGTCTGGAAGTGGCTGTTTTCGATGCCATGCCTTCTTTTGGCCGCAAGTTCCTGATGGCTGGCAAGGGTGGCATGAACATCACCCATTCCGAACCCATGCCCATTTTCGTCGGCCGTTACGGCGCGCGGCAGACGGTGATCGCGCCGCTGCTGGAAGCCTTCGGGCCGCAACAATTGCGCGAATGGATCGGCGGCCTCGGCATCGAGACCTTCGTCGGCTCTTCGGGCCGCGTCTTTCCGATGGAGATGAAGGCGGCACCGCTGTTGCGCGCCTGGCTGCATCGCCTGCGCGGCCAAGGCGTTCGATTCTATGTGCGCCACCGCTGGCTGGGCTGGGCGCCGGATGGCGCCTTGCGCTTCGCGACGCCGGAAGGCGAGAAACTGCTGGCTTTCGACGCGGTGATTCTGGCGCTCGGTGGCGGCAGTTGGGCAAAGCTCGGTTCGGACGGCGCCTGGGTGGCCTTGCTGGCCGAGCGCGGCATTCAGGTCGCCCCTTTGCAGCCAGCCAATTGCGGCTTCGACGTGGCGTGGAGTGCGCATTTCAGCGAGCGCTTTGCCGGCCAGCCGGTCAAGCCGGTGATCGGCTCGGTGGCCGGGCGACGCCAGCAGGGCGAGTTAAACATCACGGCTGGCGGCATCGAAGGCGGGCTGGTCTATGCCCTCTCGGCGCCGCTGCGCGATGCGCTGGCCACCGAAGGTCACGCCGTGCTGTATCTCGATCTGGCGCCGGGCCGGACGCTGGCGCGCCTGACCGCCGATCTGGCAAGGCCGCGTGGCCGCGATTCGCTGGCCAACCACCTGCGCCGGCGGGCCGGGATCGAAGGCGTCAATGCCGGCCTTTTGCGCGAATTGCTGCCTCCCGAGACGTTGACCGCGACAGACCGCCTGGCCGCGGCAATCAAGCATCTGCCGCTGCCGGTGACGGCGGCGCGACCGATCGACGAGGCGATCAGCACGGCCGGCGGCGTTGTCTTCGAGGCGCTCGACGCGAACCTGATGTTGCGCGACCTGCCGGGCGTCTTCTGCGTCGGTGAAATGCTCGATTGGGAGGCGCCGACCGGCGGCTACCTGCTTACCGCTTGCTTTGCCACGGGACGCGCCGCCGGGCAGGGCGCGCGTGCCTGGTTGAGCGGACTATCCTGAGACTCTTGGCGCGGCGCTCAGTCCGTGCGCTGCGTGCCCATGATGCGGTGATAGACGGCGAAGCGCCGCTGGTCGATCTTGCCGGTGGCGACGGCGGCAGTCAGCGCGCAATCGGGCTCGCGGTCGTGGCGACAGTCGCGGAAGCGGCATTGCCCGACGTAGGGGCGGAATTCGCGAAAGGCGTATTCGATTTCCTGACGGTCGAGATGGCCGAGGCCGAATTCCTGCAGTCCCGGCGAATCGATCAGCGCGCTGTCGGCATCGAGATGGTAGAGCGTGGCATGCGTCGTCGTGTGCTTGCCGGAATCGAGCGCCGATGAAATCTCGCGCGTCGCGGCGCGGGCTTCCGGGACCAGCGCATTGACCAGCGTCGACTTGCCCATGCCGGATTGGCCGACCAGCACGCTGGTGTAGCCCTGCAGTTCGGGGCGCAGATCCTCGGCATGGTCAAGGGCGGACAGTTCGAGAACGCGGTAGCCAAGGTTGGCGAAGACGGCGAGTTGCGCGCGGGCAGCCGCAACGCGTTCGGTCAGGTCGCATTTGTTGAGGACGATCAGCGGCTCGATCTCCTCGCTCTCGGCGGCGAGCAGGGCGCGCGTCACCAGTTCGTCGGAGAACCCCGGCTCGGTGGCGACGACGATGACGACCTGATCCACGTTGGCGGCAATCAGCTTCTGTCTGATCTCGTTCGAACGGTAGAGCAGGCTGGTGCGCGGCTGGATCGCCTCGATAACGCCCTGGTCATCGGAAGTGCGCTGGATGTCGACGCGGTCGCCGCAGGCGACATCGCTTTTCTTGCCACGCGTGAAGCAGGGCAGCAAGCTGCCGTCGGGCAGTTCGACGACGTATTGACGCCCGTGGGCAGCGACGACGCGGCCTTCCATCAGTGCGCTGCCGCCTGCAGCCGGGCGATGCGCAGCGCGGCCGGCGGGTGGGAGTCATAGAACAGCGAATGCAGCGGGTCGGGGGTCAGGGTCGCCGCGTTGTCCTCATAGAGCTTGACCAGCGCGCGGCTGAGGTCGGCGGCCGCTGTGTGTTCGGCGGCGTAGGCATCGGCCTCGAACTCGTGGCGGCGCGAGAGCTGGCTCGTCAGCGGGCTGAGCGGGAAGGTGAACACCGGAATGACGAGGAAGAAAAGTATGAGCGCCAGCGCCGTGCTTTTTGCCGGCACGCCGAGCCCGTTGTAGAACCATGGCGCATCGATCAACTGGCCGAGCAGCCAGAGCAGACCGAGGGCGGCGGCGAACATGAAAACGATGCGCTTGACGACATGGCGGCGGCGGAAATGGCCGAGTTCGTGCGCCAGCACTGCTTCGATTTCCGGCGCTGCGAGGCGGGAGAGCAGGGTGTCGAAGAAGACGATGCGCTTGTTGTTGCCGAAGCCGGTGAAATAGGCGTTGCCGTGGCTGGAGCGCTTCGAGCCGTCCATCACGAACAGGCCGGACGATGTAAAGCCGCAGCGCACGAGCAGTGCTTCGATGCGCGACTTCATCTCGCCGTCTTCGAGCGGCGCGAACTTGTTGAACAGCGGCGCGATCCAGGTCGGGTAGATGAACAGGATCAGCAGGTTGAAGGCGCACCAGAACAGCCAGACCCAGAACCACCAGGCGCTGCCCATGGCGCCCATCAGCCAGAGCACGGCGAGGATGACCGGGGCGCCGATCACGATACCGATCAGCGTATGTTTGAGCAGGTCGCCGAAGAAGAGTCCGAGCGTCATGCGGTTGAAGCCGTAGCGGGCTTCGATGACGAACTGGCGGTAGAGCGCAAACGGCAGGTCGATCAGCGCTGAAATCGCCAGCACGCTGAAAATCAGCGCCAGGCCGTAGGGCAGGCCGGCGAGGCGGGCGCTCCAGAAATCGTGCAGCCAGGCGAGTCCGCCGCCGAGCGTCAGGGCGAGCAGCAGCACGGCGTCGATCAGCGTCGTCAAAATGGCCAGCTTGTTGCGGTCGACCGTATAATCGGCGGCTTTTTGGTGGGCGGCGAGCGGAATGCGCTCGGCGAAATCGGCCGGGACGGCGGCGCGGTGCGCGGCGACATGGCGAATCTGGCGCAGTGTCAGCCACACGCGGCCGGCGAGCGTCAGGCCGAAAGCTGCAAGAAACAGGAAGGAAAAGTCGGCGGTCAAGAAACTGGGTGCGAAGCTATGAGAAAATGCTGGTTTTCAAGGTGTTGGGCAATTATATGACAGGCAACGCAAACAACCTCGTCTGGCTGGATATGGAAATGACCGGTCTTAATCCGGATGGCGACCGGATTATCGAAATGGCGATGGTGGTGACCAATTCGGAACTGGAAATGGTCGCTGAGTCGCCGGCCTGGGTCGTGTACCAGTCGGACGCAGCGCTGGCCGCCATGGACGAGTGGAATCAGAAGACGCATGGCCGTTCCGGCCTGATCGACAAGGTCAAGGCATCGACGCTGGACGAGGCTGCGGTTGAACTGCTGGCCCTGGAATTCCTGAAGAAATATTCCTCGAAGGGACATTCGCCGATGTGCGGCAACTCGATCGGCCAGGACCGCCGTTTCATGGCCCGCTATATGCCGACGCTGGAAGCCTTTTTTCACTACCGCAATCTCGATGTCAGCACCCTGAAGGAATTGTGCAAGCGCTGGCAGCCGGAAATCTACAAGGGCTTCAAGAAGAAGGGCCGGCATACGGCGCTGGCCGATATCCACGAGTCGATCGACGAACTCAAGTATTACCGGGAACACTTCCTGAAAGCCTGATTTCAGGGTGCTCAGCGCCGGTAGAGGCGGAATTTTTCCCTGCGATCGGCGGGGCGATTGCCCTCCCAGGCGCGGGTCCATGTGCCTTCCGGGGCAGCCAGTTCCTGTTTGTTGTTGCCAGTGACCAATAGCCAGTCGCATTGTTTGCCGGCGGCGGTATCCGCCGCATCGGGTTCGATCCCGATGAAATAGGCGAGCGAGGCACGCTGGGTGTCGTTGAGGCCGCGTTCGGCCAGGCAGCCGTAGTCGTCAGGTAAAGCCCGGGCAATGGCCTCGGCGACCGGACGATAGGTTTTGCCATAGTCGAACCAGGGCAGGACCAGCGAGGTCGCCATCAGCCAGATGGTCGTGAAACCGAGCGTCCAGTGGGTGAGGCTGCGATAAGGCGAGCGCGGGGCGGTGACGATCAGCCAGAGCCACCAGATCGATGCCAGAATACCGATGACAAACGCGACGATCTCGAAGTGCCCGACAAAACCCGGACGCAGAACAACGACCCGTTTGGCCAGTCGTTCCGGCCAGCCGAGTACCATGGCCGACCAACCAACCCAGACCAGCACCGCGAAGACGCTGAAGGTCATCATGGCAAACCAGTCGAAGGCGTTGGCGGCGCCGCGACGCAATGTCAGGGCGCCCGGCGTCGCCAGCAAGGCGAGCGGCGGTAGCATCAGCAGGGCGGGGATCTCGCGTGGCCGGAAAGCGAGTGCAAGCATCAGGAAGGTCAGCAGCAGGAAAGCCAGGGGCAGCAACTGCGGCATCGCCTGTAGCGCCTTGCGCCGCGTCCACAGTGCCCAGGCCGCCAGCGGCAGGGCCGGGAAGGCGAACCATGGCAGCAGCAACAGAAAGCGCCCGGCGCCTCTGAATGAGAAGGGTGTCTTGAGCGGGACCAGTTCGGTGTTCAGCCAGCCGTGGAAGCGCGAGGGTTCGAAGGCGAGCAGCAAGAGCGGCCAGGGAAGAATGAGGATCAGTGCGAGACCAAGGCCGAGGGCAAGGGCCTGCAGCGCCTTCCGCCGATCAACGGACAGCCACCAGGCAAGCGGCGCGATGGCCAGCAGTGGCAGGGTCGGGGCAATCCCGGTGCCGAGCAGACAGGCGGCGATGGCGAGACCGTAGAACGTACCCGCCAGCCGTGGCCGGCGGCCCAGTGCGGCAAGCGCACCGATGGCGCCGCTGTAGGCAGCAACGGCGACCAGCATCGGCTGGGCATCGTGGGCATGGATGAGAAGGCCGACGCAACCGGCGAGCAGGAGCGGGCTGGCGGCGGCGCTTTCCTGCCCGTGGAGTTCGCGGCCGGCATAGTAGATTCCGACCAGTGCCAGTGCGACCCAGACGCCACTGGCCAGGCGAATTGCTTCATGCAGCGGCAACAGCCAGCCGAGCGCCTTGCCGGTCAGGGTGGCGGTCCAGTAGTAGAGCGGTGGTTCGTGGAAGGGGCGCCCGGCGAGGTCGGGTGACAGCCAGTCGCCGTAGTGCAGCATGTGCCAGGCGGTGCCGATGTGGATGGCGTCTTCGCCCTTCCATGGGTCGCGACCGAAAAGGCCGGCCAGCACGTAGAACGCCAGCATGGCGGCCAGTACCCAGCCGACCGGGGGCAGGCGGATACCGGAACGGAGGCGGGTGGCGAAATCAGGCATGCAAAGCGGAAAGTCTGTAAATGAGCCTGCAAATGAAAAAGGCAGCCCTGCGGCTGCCCTTTCCTGAGTGGCTCAAACCGATCAGGCGGCAGCCTTGCCGCGCATGGCGCCGAATTTCTGGTTGAACTTTTCGACGCGGCCGGCGGTGTCGACGATCTTCTGCTTGCCGGTATAGAACGGGTGGCAGGCGGAGCAGACTTCGACGTGGAAGGATTCCTTGTTCATCGTCGAACGCGTCGTGAAGGCATTGCCGCACGAGCAGTTGACCTGAATTTCTTTGTAGTTCGGGTGGATATTGGCTTTCATCTTTTGTCCTTTAAGCAAGCGACCGGCGGATGTGGCCGATCTGGGAAACGCATTATTATCCTCGAATAATCACGCGCTTGCAATACGTTTTAGCGGCTTAGCCGCGCCGCATGGCGTCAAAAAACTCGGCATTGCCCTTGGTCGATTTGACCTTGTCGAGCAGAAATTCCATCGCCGCGAGGTCGTCCATCGGGTAGCAGAGCTTGCGCAGGACCCACATCTTCTGCAGCACGTCGGGCTTGAGCAGCAGTTCTTCGCGGCGTGTGCCGGAGCGGTTGACATTGATCGCCGGGTACATCCGCTTCTCGGCCATGCGACGGTCGAGGTGGATTTCCGAGTTGCCGGTGCCCTTGAATTCTTCGTAGATCACTTCGTCCATGCGCGAGCCGGTGTCGATCAGCGCCGTGGCGAGGATGGTCAGCGAGCCGCCTTCCTCGATGTTGCGCGCGGCGCCGAAGAAGCGCTTCGGCTTCTGCAGGGCGTTGGCATCGACGCCTCCGGTAAGTACCTTGCCGGAGGCCGGTTGCACGGTGTTGTAGGCGCGGGCCAGGCGGGTGATCGAGTCGAGCAGGATGACGACATCCTTCTTGTGCTCAACCAGGCGCTTGGCCTTCTCGATGACCATCTCGGCCACGGCGACATGGCGGGTGGCCGGTTCGTCGAAGGTCGAGGCGACGACCTCGCCCTTGACGGTGCGGGTCATTTCGGTGACTTCTTCCGGACGCTCGTCGATCAGCAGAACGATCAGCACGACTTCCGGATGGTTGGCGGCGATGGCGTGCGCGATGTTCTGCAGCATCACCGTCTTGCCGGATTTCGGCGGCGAGACGATCAGGCCGCGCTGGCCGGCGCCGACCGGGGCGATCATGTCGATGACGCGGCTGGTGATGTTCTCGTCGGACTTGATGTCGCGCTCCAGACACAGCATGCGTGTCGGGTGCAGCGGCGTCAGGTTTTCGAACATGATCTTGTTCTTGTTCGCTTCCGGCGGGAAACCGTTGATCGATTCCAGCTTGGTCAGCGCGACGTAGCGTTCGCCGTCCTTCGGGGTGCGAATTTCGCCTTCGATGGTGTCGCCGGTGCGCAGGTTGAAGCGGCGGACCTGTGAGGGCGAGACATAGATGTCATCGGTGTTGGCGAGGTAGGAGGTGTCCGACGAGCGGAGGAAGCCGAAGCCGTCCTGCAGCACTTCGAGCGTGCCATCGCCGTAGATGGTGTCACCGTTTTTCGCCTTGGCCTTCAGGATGGCGTAGATAAGCTCCTGCTTGCGCATGCGGTTGGCGTTTTCGATAACCAGTTCAGAGGCCATCTCCAGCAATTTGCTGACGTGTAATATCTTGAGTTCGGAAAGTTGCATTTATTGAGTGTGTGTGGCGCCGAAAAGAAGGGCCGGGCGAATGCCCGAAAACCGGGGCGCTGAAGCTTGAGAGCTTTTGGTGTGGGGAAAGACGCCGGGGCGCGAAGCTTGGTGCGTCTGCCTGAAGGCGCAGAACGCACCTTCAGGCCGGGAGGGTACGGAGATTACAGGTTGCTGTCAATAAAGGCAGCGAGTTGCGATTTCGACAGCGCGCCAACCTTGGTCGCCTCGACGTTGCCATTCTTGAAGATCATCAGGGTCGGGATGCCGCGGATGCCGAACTTGGCCGGCGTCGCCTGGTTGTCGTCGATATTGACCTTGGCTACCTTGAGCTTGCCGGCGTATTCCTTAGCGATATCGTCGAGGATCGGAGCGATCATCTTGCATGGGCCGCACCATTCGGCCCAGTAGTCCACCAGAACCGGCTGCTGCGATTGCAGCACTTCGGCTTCGAAGGTGTCATCGGTGATGTAATGGATGTGCTCGCTCATGTAATGCCTCGTGGAATGGGGTAAAACCCGGAATAAAAAAGGGGGCGCCGGGACTGGCGCAGGTATGCCTCGGGAAATGCTAGCGAAAAAGAGGGCACAAGGGAAGGGTCAGCGGTTGGGTTTGAGCAAATTGGCGAGTTCGACCGCGGTTTTAACCTTCATTTTGTCGAACAGATTGGCGCGATGAACCTCGACGGTGCGCATGCTGATGTTCAGTTCGTCGGCAATGACCTTGTTGAACTTGCCGAGCAGGACCAGTTCCATGACCTGCCGCTCGCGGGTGGTCAAGGTGGAAATCCGGGAATTTACCGAGTCGACCGTGGCATTGGCGGCGCGCTGCGCGGCATCGAACTCCATCGCTTCCTGGGCGCGGCTGGCAAGTTCGTTGTCGTTGAAGGGCTTCTCGAAGAAATCGAAGGCACCTTTTTTCAGGGTGGCAACGGCCAGCGGTACATCGCCATGCCCGGTCAGGAATATCACCGGCAGTGTCGAATTGCGCTCCTTCAGCGCATCAAAGCAGTCGAGTCCGCTCATGCCCGGCATGCGCATGTCGAGAATCACGCAGCCGCTCAGCTTCGGCGTCCAGGCGGCGAGGAAAGTTTCGGCGCGGTCATAGGTCGTGCAGGATACGCCGCGCGACTTGAACAGCCAGGCCAGCGCATCGCGGATGGCTTCGTCGTCGTCGACCAGATGGGCTTTGGGCAGGGTCACGCTGACTCCAGCGGCAGGGTGAAGCTGAATATCGTACCGCTTCCGGACGGCGACAGTGAATTCTCTTCCACCCACAGGCGGCCGCGGTGAAATTCGATGATCGAGCGACAGATCGAGAGGCCGACGCCCATGCCTTCGGGTTTGGTCGTAAAGAAGGCGGTGAACAGCTTCTCGCGCACATCGGGCGCGATGCCGCAGCCGTTGTCGACAATGCTGACGACCGCTTCGCTGTCGTTACGCTCGGCGGAAACGCGCAACAAGCGCTGTGCTTCCGGCGTTCCGGCCATCGCCTCCATGCCGTTGCGGATCAGGTTGAGCAGCACCTGTTCGAGCATCAGGCGGTCGGCCAGTACCGGGGGCAGTTCCGGCATCCGGATTTCGAGGGTCACATGACGCTTGCGCGCTTCCGCTTCGACGAAGCCGACACAGTCCTCGATGATCTCGCCGAGCGCACAGGGCGCGCGCTTCGGCTCGCTCTTCCTGACGAAATCATGCACGCGGCGAATGATGCGTCCGGCGCGCTGGGCCTGGATGCCAAGTTTTTCCAGCGCCTGGCGGATGTCCTGGGTATCGATGTCGCCTTTCGCGAGAAGGTTCAGGCAACCCGTGTTGTAGCTGGCAATCGCTGCCAGCGGCTGGTTCAGTTCGTGCGCCAGTGTCGACGCCATCTCGCCCATGGTTACCAGGCGTGAAGTGAATTGCAGTTGTTCCTGCTGCTGGCGGGCCAGTTCCTCGGCGCGCCGCCGTTCCGTGACATCGAGTACCGAGGCCATCCAGCCGGTGTGCCGGCCATTGCCGTCGATCAGCGGCGCCTCGTAGATCAGTGCCTGGAAATGTCCGCCCTCCTTGCGCCGGAAAGTGATCTCGAAGCCATCGGGTGGCGCGTCGCCGGCCAGCACAGCTTGGTGCACCGCCATCGTTTCGTTCAATTGTTCCGGAACCCAGTAGGGCATCTGCGGACTGCAGCCGACCAGTTCCTCGCTGGTGAACCCGGTCATCCGGCAGAACGCCGGATTGACGTAGATGATCTTGCCGACGAGGTCGCGCGCCCGCATGCCGACGGTCAGCGAATCCTCCATCGCCGCGCGCAATGCATGTTCCGCGCGCAGCGCCTCTTCGGCCAGCGCGCGCTTCTTCATCAGGTCGCGGACGATCCACAGACTCCAGAAGACCCCGGCGGCGAGCATCAGAATGGCGCCGGCCAGCAGGCGCTGCAAGGGATTGCCGGGGTTCTGGTAGCTGGTGACACGGAATTTCAAGCCATAACCTGGCGGCTCGAAGGGCAGCTCGTAGGAGACGCTGGGGATGCCTTCGATGTTCGATTTGGCGGCGAATTGCACCTCGTCGTCGTCAACCACGACCACCCGGTATTTCTCGGCGAACCACCAGGGCACAAGACTCCCGAGCAGCCCGTCGATCGAATAGGTGACGACCAGCATGCCGGCCAGCTCGCGTTCGGCGAAAACCGGCACGGCGAGCGCGAAGTGGGCGACGTTGCCGCTCAGGAAAAAAGGTTCGCTGTAAACCCGCTTGCTCAAACGGCTGGCCAGCTCGAAAGCCTTCTGCGTCACCGGCGGCCCGAAGGCCTCCAGTTCGCTGTCGGCCGGCAGCGCCGCCGGCAGGGCATCGATCACCTTGCGCCGCGGGTCGAACCAGATGATCTGCGAGATATCCGGATTGTTCTTCAGCATGTGGTTGGCGCGCACCCGGAACAGGCGCTGCCGGTCCGGCTGGTTGCCAAGGTCTGAGGCCAGTTGCTGGAGCTGTTCTTCATTGTTGCCGAGATGGAAACGCAGGTTCTGTTCCAGCCAAAGCACATCCTTGATCAGGCTGAGACGTTCCTCTTCCACCTCGTTCTGGTGCAGCAGCCAGAGCAGCGCGAGGACTGCAGCCAGCAGCAGCACCACGCCCAGCTTGGGCAGGGCGAGAAACCAGCGCAGGCGGCGCGAGCTGACAGGCGGCGGAAGGGGATGCATGGGCAGATGTTAACCCAGCCGCCGTCCGCTCATCCGCCGATTGTGGAAATCCACAATGCGGATGTCCACAATGGTGCAGATGGCCGCGGATACCGATACTGGATTCCGGAATTTCCCAGGGTAGCCATTCAAGGAGCTCGTTTCCATGGCCAAGAGAGCGTTATTCAAGAGTCTGTACTTCCAGGTGATCGTCGCTATTGTCATCGGCGTGGCGCTCGGCCATTTCTACCCGGACACCGGCGCGGCGATGAAGCCGCTGGGCGATGGCTTCATCAAGCTGATCAAGATGATCATCGCGCCGATCATCTTCTGCACCATCGTCGTCGGTATTGCAGGCATGGAGGACATGAAGAAAGTCGGCAAGACCGGCGGTCTGGCGGTGCTCTATTTTGAAGTGGTCAGTTCCGTCGCGCTGGTCATCGGCCTCATTGTCGTGAATCTCTGGCAACCCGGCGTCGGCATGAACGTCGATCCGAGCACGCTGGACACCAAGGGCATCGACAAATACGCCGGTCCGGGCAAGATGCTGACGACCACCGAGTTCCTGCTGAACATCATCCCGACCAGCGTGGTCGATGCCTTCGCCAAGGGCGACATGCTGCAGGTGCTGTTCTTCTCCATCCTGTTCGGTTACTCGATGCACGCCTTTGGCGAACGCGGCAAGCCGGTGTTCGATCTGATCGAAAAACTCTCGCATGTGCTGTTCGGCATCGTCGGCGTCATCATGAAGGTTGCCCCGATCGGCGCCTTCGGTGCAATGGCCTACACCATCGGCAAGCATGGCCTCGGCAGCCTGACGCAACTGGCCAGCCTGATGGGCGCCTTCTACCTGACCTGCGTGGTTTTCATTTTCGGCGTGCTGGGCAGCATTGCAGCGGCCCACGGCTTCAACATCTGGAAATTGATCAAGTACATCAAGGAAGAACTCTTCCTTGTCCTCGGCACTTCTTCGTCCGAATCGGCGCTGCCGCGCCTGATGGCCAAGATGGAAAACGCCGGCGCCGAGAAATCGGTGGTCGGCCTGGTCGTGCCGACGGGTTACTCCTTCAACCTCGACGGTACTTCGATCTACCTCACCATGGCGGCCGTCTTCATTGCCCAGGCGACCAACACGCCGATGACCCTGACGCAGCAGGTCACGCTGCTGGTCATTCTGTTGCTGACCTCCAAGGGCGCCGCCGGCGTCACCGGCAGCGGCTTCATCGTGCTGGCGGCCACGCTGTCCGCCGTTGGCACCGTGCCGGTGGCCGGCCTGGCGCTGATTCTCGGCATCGACCGCTTCATGTCCGAAGCGCGGGCGCTGACCAACATCATCGGTAACAGCGTCGCCACGCTGGTCGTCGCCAAGTGGTGCAAGGCACTGGATACAGCGAAACTGAAGGCGGTTCTCGACGGTGAAACGACGGACGAGGCCGATTTCCCGGAACTCGTTCTCGACGATTCTCCGGAGCCGACGATTTCACAAAGCCCGCGTCCGATTCTCGAGCATCACTGAGCAAGGATGCGCCGAAATAGCCGCCGGACCAGCCGGCGGCTTCCATTTCGGTCGATGAAGATTTGTGGATAACCACAATACGCAGCGCTTGTCTCTTTCGTAATACTTCATACAGCCTCAATCAAAAAAACCCGTGGCACCCATCTTCCGGAGGAGAAAACAATGAAAGTTTCCAAGCTTCTAATCGGCCTGTTTGCCAGCGTAATTTCGCTGGCGGTTTACGCCGAGGAACCCATCGTCATCAAGTTCAGCCATGTGGTTGCCCTTGATACCCCGAAAGGCAAGGCGGCGGAAATGTTCGCCAAGAAGGCGGCCGAGCTGACCAAGGGCCGGGTCAAGGTCGAGGTTTATGCCAACTCGACGCTGTACAAGGACAAGGAAGAAATGGAAGCGCTGCAGCTCGGCGCCGTGCAGATGCTCGCGCCGTCGCTGGCCAAGTTCGGCCCGCTCGGCGTCAAGGAATTCGAGGTCTTCGACCTGCCCTTCATCTTCAGCAATTACGACGATTTGCACAAGATCACGACCGGCCCGGTCGGCAAGCAATTGCTGGCCAAGCTGGAACCCAAGGGTATCCGTGGCCTGGCTTACTGGGACAACGGCTTCAAGTCCTTCTCGCTGAACTCGCCGATCAAGGCTCCGGCCGATCTGAAGGGCAAGAAGATGCGCATCCAGTCGTCCAAGGTGCTCGAGGAACAGATGCGCGCACTGGGCTCCCTGCCGCAGGTGATGGCCTTCTCCGAGGTTTATCAGGCGCTGCAGACGGGCGTGGTCGACGGCACCGAGAACCCGATTTCCAACCTCTATACCCAGAAGATGTTCGAAGTACAGAAGCACCTGACCATTACCGACCACGGTTATCTGGGCTACGCGGTGATCGTCAACAAGAAGTTCTGGGATGGCCTGCCGGCTGATATTCGCAAGCAGCTTGAAGACGCGATGGAGCAGGCGACCCGTTACGCCAACCAGATCGCCAAGGTGGAAAACGACGAATCGCTGGAAAAAGTGAAGAAGAGTGGCAAGACCGCCGTCTATGTGCCGACCAAGGAAGAACGCCTGGCGTTCAAGAAGGTGCTGGTGCCTGTGCATCAGAAGATGGAAAGCCGGATCGGCAAGGAAGTCATCCAGAGTGTGTACAAGGACATCGGCTTCAAGCCGGATTCCCTGTAACGCTACTTAGCCACAAGGACATCGGGGGCCGTACTCCAAGGATACATCCCGTCGTGGCCCAAGGCCATACGGGGCGCGGCCCCCGATTCGCAAGGGGGAATTCCTCATGATCAACAAGGCGCTCAATCACCTCGAAGAGCTGCTGGTCACCTTCCTGATGGGGGCGGCCACGCTGATTATCTTTGTCTCTGTCGTCCACCGCTACATGGCCGGGGTTGATATTCCGGTCCTGCAGGACTGGCTGCTGACCCTCGATTTCGGGTGGGCCCAGGAGCTGTGCATCATCATGTTCGTCTGGATGGCCAAGTTCGGCGCCGCCTATGGTGTGCGTACCGGCATCCACGTCGGCGTCGATGTACTGATCAACCGTCTCGACGACCGTATGCGCGGCAAGTTCATCGTCTTCGGCCTGCTCGCCGGGGCCACGTTTACCGGCATCGTCGCTACCCTGGGCGCGCACTTCGTCTGGGAAAACGGCGCCCATTACGCCATCTTCCAGTTCCTCGGGATCGACACCGGCGACAACTACCAGGGGCCGACCACGCCTGACCTCGAATGGCCGACCTGGATCGTATACAGCGCTATTCCGCTCGGCTCCTCATTGATGTGCTTCCGCTTCCTGCAGGTCATGTGGGGGTTCGTGAAAACGGGCGAGCTGCCGCACCACGACCACGGCCATGTCGATGGCCTGGAAGAAGTCGTGCCACCGGTCGATGTCGATTTTTACGGCATGGAAGACAACCTGCACATGCACGACCTCAAGCACACGATGGTCGGCGACCGCCGCAGCGGTGAGGAGCGCCGCCATGAAGCCGGCAAAGAGCCCGATCCCGAACGTCGCCATGACGAGCGTCGCAACAAGAACGACGAGGGAGACCAGCCATGAACGCAATGGTGATTTTCTGCCTGCTGGCTGTCCTCATGCTGACCGGCATGCCGATCTCTATTTCGCTCGGCCTGACCGTGCTGACCTTCCTGTTCACGATGACCCAGGTACCGCTCGAATCGGTGGCGCTCAAGCTGTTCACCGGCATCGAGAAATTCGAGATCATGGCCATCCCGTTCTTCATCCTCGCCGGCAATTTCCTGACTCACGGCGGGGTGGCGAAACGCATGATCAACTTCGCGACTTCGATGGTCGGCCACTGGTACGGCGGCCTCGGTCTGGCCGGCGTCATGGCATGCGCGCTGTTCGCCGCGGTGTCGGGTTCCAGCCCGGCGACCGTCGTGGCGATCGGCTCGATCCTGCTGCCGGCGATGGTCAAGGCGGGCTTTCCGAACAAGTTCGGGGCCGGCGTCATCGCCACCTCGGGCGCGCTCGGCATCCTGATCCCGCCGTCCATCGTCATGGTCATGTACTCGGTGGCGACCAACACCTCGGTCGGCGCGCTGTTCATGGCCGGCGTTTTGCCCGGCATTGCGCTGGCGCTGACGCTCGGCGGCGTCACCTGGTACCGCGCCAAGAAGTTCGACTACCCGCGTCAGGCCAAGGCGACCTGGGGCGAGCGCTGGATAGCCTTCCGCAAGTCGGTCTGGGGCCTGCTGCTGATCGTCGTCGTCATGGGCGGCATTTACACCGGCATCTTCACGCCGACCGAAGCGGCGGCGATGTCCGCGGTCTACGCCTTCATCTGCGCCGTTTTCATCTACAAAGACCTGGGCATGAAGGACGTGCCGAAAGTGCTGCTCAACTCGGCCAACATGTCGGCGATGCTGCTCTACATCATCACCAACGCCATGCTGTTCTCCTTCATCATGACCAACGAGAACATCCCGCAGGCGCTCGCCGACTGGATGATGGGCAACGGCCTCGGGATGATCGCCTTCCTGCTGATGTGCAATGTGCTGTTGCTGCTCGCTGGCAACTTCATGGAGCCGTCCTCCATCGTGCTGATCTTCGCGCCGATCCTGTTCCCGGTGGCTATCAAGCTGGGCATCGACCCGGTGCATTTCGGCATCATCATGGTGGTGAACATGGAGGTCGGCATGTGTCACCCGCCGGTCGGTCTCAACCTCTACGTGGCGTCGGGCATCACCAAGATGGGGATTACCGAGCTGACCGTGGCGGTCTGGCCGTGGTTGCTGTCGATGCTTGGCTTCCTGGTGGTCGTGACTTACTGGCCCAGCCTGTCACTCTGGCTGCCGCAGCGACTAGGCATGCTCTAGCCGGCCGGCGATCTGCCAAGCCGCATTCCGATACCGTCGGGATGCGGCTTTTTCCTTAATACGGTGCTGGGGTTTACCTTTTTTTCCCCCACAGCGCAGCCCACAGGGCGCGCAGTTTTCCGCCGGTACTCAGCCGTTCGTCGGCGAGATGTTCGAGGAAGTCCGACAGGCGCTTCGAGCGGGCGACGGCGAACAGCACCAGGCCGACGAAGACCACGGTTGCGGCCAGCATGTGCAGCAGGCGTTCCTGCGCCGTTCCCTCGCCGAAGGCGATGATGTTCATGCCGAAATAGCCGGTCGTCACCGTCGCGATCAGGCCGAGGATGGTGATCACGGTCAGGCGGACCACGGTGTTCGACTGGCGGCGCTGCGAATCGCTGTCGAGGTACTGGCTCATCTCGCGGATTTCGTCGCGCACCTCATCGTACAGGGCATCGTTGCACAAATGCTTCGCGCACAGTGCGAAGACGGCCTGCACGTGCTGGCGTTCCGAGAGTTCATGGAACCAGTAGCGATGCGTGAAACGCAGGAATGTCTCGAAGTTGGCCCGGATACGGCGCTTGAAGCGGCGCACCGAGGCATCGTCGAGAATGTTGAGATCGTTGACCGCATCGACGAGAATTTCGGAGAAGGTCAGCAGTGCCGCCCGATGCAGATGGGCGATCAGGAAGATCAGGAAATACTGGTGGCGAAACTGGGCCAGCACGCCACGCTCGCCGTCGGTGCAGGACGGTACGCTGGCGTCGCCGACCACGGTCAGCGAGTTGCCGGTACAGATGAAACGCGTGTTCGGTCCGGCCGCATTGTCGTTCCAGAAACGGTCCTGGCAGTAGCGCGTCTCGAATTCGGTGATGCCGGGGTCGTTGACCGGGAGAGGTTCGTCGGGATGGAGTACCGTCGCCAGGCCGATGCGCACCCAGTCCTCGCGCTGCAGCAGGCGAGGTGATTCGACGGCCAGATAGGCCATGACCGGCATCCGGTGATACTCGATCAGCCGGTAGCGCAGGTCGCCCGGCTCGTCCGAGTGGGCGAGCACGAGCGGGCGCAGCAGGCAGGCCCAGTGCTCGGAAATGCACGGGCTGCGGTGCTCGCAGACGAAGGCCAGGTATTTCCGGCGATGTTCGGCGTCGGAGCGGGCGACGACCTGGCCGGCCTCGTCCAGCCATTCGGCCAGGTGGGCGTTGTGCAGTCCCTCGTCGTATTCGTTCCAGCCCGATGGATAGGCGCGGCCGAAGCGGAACAGGATGTCGCGCACCGTATCCAGTGGCAGGTCGTCGCCGCGTACCTCCACATTGAGCTGGACGACGTCCAGGTCGTGGAAGAAGTAGAGGTCGAGATGGACGACATGCAGTTCGATCGGCGCCTGCCCCTTGCGCAGCGTCAGGCGCAGGCGGGCGATGTCCTTGCGCCGGAAAACATGCACCGGTGACGCGCCGGGCTGATTGTCAGGATCGGTTTTCCGGGGGCGGCCTTCGCCATACAGGAAGCGCTGGACATAAGGCAGGAAGGACACGAACTCGCGGTAATGCCGTTCCCGGAACTGCTCCGGATCGGCTGTGAATTCGTCGTCGATCAGGCGCCAGGCGTGGCTGTCCCGGCGCGCCTCGAACACCTCCCAGTGCCGCCCCTCGGTGCCCTTGGCCGGGAATGGCTCGAGTTGCAGCGGCCAGAGCAGGTTGGCGTGGAACAGATCGACCTTTCCGGCATTCCGGCTATCTTCTCCTGCTGGCACCGAATGTTCTCCCGTTCGCTGGCTCACTTGGCAGGCGTAATTCTTGCCCATTTAACTTGCGCTGTCATTCCCGATTGCGTGAATGGTATTCTGGAAATCGTTGAGCAATGTCAACTTGTCTTGAAGCCGGAAGCGGAGAATGATGCGTCAGCCATTGGTTGCACGTGGGAAGGGGGCTTCTTCGCGCAGCCGATGCGCCGGCCAACACAAAAACTCAGGGGAATTCTCATGCACTCGCGTAAAGCCATGCCGGCGCTCACCGTCGCCGCCATCGGTGTCGTCTTCGGCGACATCGGCACCAGTCCGCTCTACGCGCTGAAGGAAATCTTCAACGGCCACCATCCGATTCCCGTCACCCCTGAGAACATCCTCGGCATCCTGTCGCTGGTCTTTTGGGCGATCATGATCCTGGTCACCGTCAAGTACGTGCTCATCATCATGCGTGCCGACAACCGGGGCGAGGGCGGCTCGCTGGCGCTGCTGTCGCTGGTCACCGAGAGGGCCAAGAGTCCGCGCCTGACCTGGGTCATCTCGCTGCTCGGCATCTTCGCCGCCGCGCTGTTCTACGGCGACAGCATGATCACCCCGGCAATCTCCGTGCTCTCCGCCGTCGAAGGCCTGGAGATCGTCACCCCGACGCTGACGCCCTACGTCATCCCGATCACCCTCGTCGTGCTTACCGGCCTGTTCTTCATCCAGCGCCACGGCACCGGCGCCGTCGGCATATTGTTCGGCCCGGTCATGGTCGGCTGGTTCGCCATCCTCGGCCTCCTCGGCGCGCTCGAAATCGCCCAATACCCCGGCGTGCTGGTGGCTTTGAGCCCGCTCTACGCCGTCGGCTTCGTCACTGCCCATCCGGGGCTGGCCTTCCTCGCCCTCGGCTCCGTCGTCCTCGCGGTGACCGGCGGCGAAGCGCTGTATACCGACATGGGCCACTTCGGCCGCCCGCCGATTCGCCTCGCCTGGTTCGGCTTCGTCATGCCGGCGCTGGTCCTCAACTACTTCGGGCAGGGCGCGCTGCTGCTCAATGAACCGGCCGCCATCGAAAGCCCCTTCTTTCACCTTGGCCCCGATTGGGCGCTGATCCCGATGGTCATCCTGGCCACCCTGGCGACCGTCATCGCCTCGCAGGCGGTGATCTCCGGCGCCTTCTCGGTGGCGCGCCAGGCCGTGCAGATGGGCCTGCTGCCGCGCATGCAGATCGTCCATACCTCGGGCCACGAGGAAGGGCAGATCTACGTCCCATTCACCAACTGGACGCTCTATCTGGCCGTCGTCGCCCTCGTTATCGGCTTCAAGAACTCTTCCAACCTGGCGGCCGCCTACGGCATCGCGGTCACCGGTACCATGCTGATCGACACCGTTCTCGTCGCCTTCGTCATGGTCCTGCTGTGGCGCTGGCACTGGACGCTCGTCGCCCTCGTCGCCGGCTCGCTGCTGGCCGTCGATATCGCCTTCTTCGCCGCCAATGCGATCAAGATTCCCGAAGGCGGCTGGTTCCCCATCGCCATGGCCCTGGTGTCCTTCACCACGCTGACCACCTGGCGCCGCGGGCGCGCACTGGTGATGGAAGAAATGGCCAAGCAGAGCATCCCGATCGGCGATTTCATCGGTTCCCTCGGTGGCGTTCATCGCATTCCCGGCACCGCCGTCTTCATGACTGGTTCCAAGGAAGGTGTGCCGCCGGCTCTGCTGCACAACCTCAAGCATAACCAGGTGCTGCACGACCGGGTCGTCCTCTTGACCTTGCAAACAGCCAGCTCGCCCTACGTCAACGACATGGACCGCATCTACCTGCACCGGCTCGACGAAGGCTTCATGCGCATCGTCGTCCGCTACGGCTTCATGGAAGACCCCGACGTGCCCGGCGCGCTCGCCATGTGCTGCGGCTTCGGCGAGCGCTTCGACATGATGGAAACCACCTTCTACGTTTCGCGCGAAACCGTTGTCCCGACCCTGTCGCACAAGCGCATCGCCTACTGGCGGGCACGCTTCTTCGCGATCATGTCCAAGAACGCCACCAGCGCCACCGACTTCTTCAAGATTCCAATCAATCGTGTCGTCGAGCTGGGGACGCAGCTGGTGATATGACGGCTGGCCGCGCCCTGTCGTCCCCCAAGGGGACTTTCTGCGGGGCGCGGTCGACCCCCAAAAACCGCCCAAAACCGGTTTATCATCGCCCATCCTCCATGACGGGCGAATTCGCATGACCGCCGAGCAATTCATCACCCGCTGGCAGCACGCCAGCGGTTCCGAACTCGCCAACGCGCAAAGCTTCGTTCGCGAACTGGCCGAACTGCTTGAGCAGCCGCCGCCCAACCCGGCGCGTGAGGATACGCGAGACAACGACTACGTCTTCGAGCGCCGCGTCATCTTCCGCCACGGCGACGGCAACAGTTCCGAAGGGCGCATCGACTGCTACAAGCGCGGCCATTTCGTCCTCGAAGCCAAGAAACTCAAGCTCGGCCCGCAGACCAAGGGTTTCGACGACGCCATGCTGCGCGCCCGCGGCCAGGCCGAAAACTACGCCCGTGCCTTGCCGGCCGAGGAGGGCAGGCCACCCTTCCTGATTACCATCGACGTCGGCAACCGCATCGAGCTGTTCGCCGAATTCACCCGCAGCGGCGCCACCTACACCCCGTTCCCCGACCCGCGCTCGCACCGCATCCAGCTCGCAGACCTGCGCGACGAAGCCATCCGCGCCCGCTTGCGCGCCGTCTGGCTCGACCCGCTTTCGCTCGACCCCGCCCGAGTTAGCGCCCGCGCCACGCGTGAAATCGCCGGCAAGCTCGCCGGCATCGCCAAGGCCCTCGAAAGCGCCGGCCACGATGCCGAACGCGTCGCCGGCTTCCTCACCCGCTGCCTGTTCTCGATGTTCGCCGAAGACGTCGGCCTGCTGCCCAAGAACGCCTTCAGCGAGCTGCTCGCCTCGCTGCAGAACAGCCCCGGCCAGTTTGTCCCGCTCGTCGGCGCCCTGTGGAAAGAGATGGACGAAGGCGGCTTCTCCGTCGTCCTGCGCCACACCCTGCCGCGCTTCAACGGAAAATTATTCAAGCAACCCGACGTCCTGCCGCTCGACCGCGACCAGATCGGTCTCCTGCGCGAAGCCGCCGGCGCCGACTGGACGCTCGTCGAACCCGCCATCTTCGGCACCCTGCTCGAACGCGCCCTCGACCCCGCCGAGCGCCACAGCCTCGGCGCCCACTACACCCCGCGCCCCTACGTCGAACGCCTCGTCCTGCCCACCGTCATCGAGCCGCTGCGCGAACGCTGGGCCAACGTCCAGGCCGCCGCGCTGCTCCTTGCCAACGAAGGCAAGGCCGCCGCCGCGCTCGCCGAAATCGACGCCTTTCACCACCAGCTCTGCTCCGTGCGCGTCCTCGACCCGGCCTGCGGCTCGGCCAATTTTCTCTACGTCACGCTCGAACACATGAAGCGCCTCGAAGGCGAAGTGCTCGATTTCGCGCACAGTATCGGCCAGACTTTGGGTGGCTCCCAGCAGCGCCTCGAAGCCGAAGGCCTCACCGTCGACCCGCACCAGTTCCTCGGCCTCGAACTCAACCCGCGCGCCGCTGCCATCGCCGAACTCGTCCTCTGGATCGGCTACCTGCAATGGCACTTCCGCACGCGCAGCGCCGGCCTGCCGCCCAGCCCCATCCTGCGCGATTTCAAAAACATCGAATGCCGCGACGCCGTGCTCGCCCACGACGGCAGCGAATTCGTCTGCGACGCCAACGGCATCCCGCAAAGCCGCTGGGACGGCAAGACCACCAAGGCCCATGCCATCACCGGCGAACAAGTCCCCGACGAAAGCGCCCGCCAGCCGCTGCTGCGCTACAAAAACCCGCGTCGCGCCCAATGGCCGGCTGCCGACTACATCGTCGGCAACCCGCCCTTCATCGGCGCCGCCACCCTGCGCGCCGCGCTCGGCGACGGCTACGTCGAAGCACTGCGGTCGACCTGGCCGGAAGTGCCGGAATCCGCCGACTACGTCATGTACTGGTGGCAGCACGCCGCCGCGCTGGTCAATGCCGGCGCGGTGCAACGCTTTGGCTTCATCACCACCAACAGCCTGAAACAAACCTTCAACCGCCGCATCGTCCAGCAGGCGCTCGACAGCGGCCTGCACCTCGCCTTCGCCATTCCCGACCACCCGTGGGTGGACAGCGCCTATGGCGCCGCCGTGCGCATCGCCATGACCGTCGGCAGCGCCACGAAAAACGGCGATGGCCGTCTGTTGACCGTAACCGGCGAGCGCGAAGCCGGCGGTGAAGGGCTGGAGGTGACGCTGGACAGCCGCAGCGGCAAGCTGCACGCCGATTTGCGGATGGGGGCGGAGGTGAGCGATGCCAAGCCGTTGCGGGCGAACGAGGACATCAGCAATCGTGGTTTTTGTTTGTTCGGTGCGGGTTTCATCGTCGCGTCCGAAGAAGCCGCCCGGCTCGAAGCCGACGCGCCGATCAAGGACTATCGCAACGGCCGCGATCTGACCGACCGGCCACGTGGTGTGAAAGTCATCGATTTATTCGGGTTGACCGCAGCAGACGTGCGCAGCCGTTACCCGGCGACTTACCAGTGGGTTTATGAACGGGTGAAGCCGGAGCGCGACACCAACAAGCGTGAGAGCCGGCGCAAAAACTGGTGGCTTTTTGGCGAACCCAACCCGAAGTTGCGCGTTCAGTTTGCCGGCCTGCCGCGCTATATAGCCACCGTCGAAACCGCCAAGCACCGCACTTTCCAGTTCCTCGACACCGCCATCGCGCCGGACAACAAACTCATTTGCATCGCCCTCGACGACGCTTATCCGCTGGGCGTGCTGTCCAGCGCCGTGCATGTCGTCTGGGCGCTGGCGGCGGGTAGCAATCTCGGCGTCGGCAACGATCCGGTCTACGTCAAAACCCGCTGCTTCGAAACCTTCCCCTTCCCGGACGCCACGCCCGACCAGCAAGCCCGCATCCGCGCTCTCGCCGAACAACTCGACGCCCACCGCAAGCGCCAGCAGGCGCAACACCCGACGCTGACCCTGACCGGCATCTACAACGTCCTCGCCAAAATCCGCACCGGCGAAGCGTTGACCGCGAAAGACAAAACCATCCACGAACAGGGCCTGGTCAGCGTCCTGCAAACCCTGCACGACGAACTCGACGCCGCCGTGCTCGCCGCCTACGGCTGGTCCGACCTGCCCGCCACCGCCAGCGAAGCCCTGCTCGAACGCCTGGTCGCCCTCAACGCCGAGCGCGCCCGCGAAGAAGCTGCCGGCCACATCCGCTGGCTACGCCCGGACTTCCAGAACCCGCAGGCCACGCTTGTTGCGGTCGACGCCGAAAAAACACCAAAATCCATCGGCGCTGCCACCCCCGAACCCGCCGCCGCCCCGGCCGCCCGTCACCCGTGGCCGGCCACGCTCCCCGAACAAATGGCGCTCCTCGCCCGCCTGCTCGCCACCGCCCCGGCCCCGCTCACCGAAACCGCCATCGCCGCGCAGATCGCTGGCAAAGGACCGTGGAAAAAACGCCTCCCCGACCTCCTGCAAACCCTCGTCGCCCTCGGCCGCGCAAGGCAGGATGGCGAAAACTGGATGGCAGTTTAGGAGCCATCAAAAAATAGCAACTTGCTATAAATAGCATTCTGCGATAAATTGAATATGAAGCTGATTTCAAACAAAGCACTGCGCGATTTTTCGGCGATTCATCCAGACGCCGAGGGGCCGTTGCAAAACTTTCGCCAATTGATCGAGCGCGGCAGTTACAGCCGCTTTGCCGATCTCAAGGCGACGTTTCGCACGGTCGACAAGGTGGGCGAGCGGTTTGTGTTCAATATTGGCGGCAACAAATATCGGCTGATCGCGGCCATCGCCTTCGTGCCGCAATTGTTCTGGGTAAAGGCAGTCCTGACTCATGCCGAGTACGACAAAGGAGACTGGAAATGAGTGTGAGCGAACTTTTGGCGCCGTGGGAAACGATCAATTCTGCGCTCGGCTTGTCTGGTCCGGTGCGCGATGAAGCGCATTACGCCGAACTGCTCGCCTTCGTCGAAGAGGCTTTCGAGCGTTTTGGCGGCGACGATCGACACCCGATTTTCGCGCTGGTTTCCCTGGTGGCCGAACGTATCCAGGCTTACGAAGCCCAGGCGCACCCGTGGCCGGACGATTCCACCCCCGCCAGTCGCCTGAACTTCCTGATGGAGGCGCACGCGCTGAGCCAGAAGGATTTGCCGGAAGTTGGTCCACAGTCCGTCATATCGGAGATTGTTGCCGGCAAACGCAAGGTCAACCTCCGCCAGGCGCAGGCGCTTGCCAGGCGTTTTTCGCTGCCGATGGAGGTTTTTGCGGGGTAATGGTGGAGAGCCTTCCGTCACGACCCGGCTTGCAGCAATAGTCGACCGCTTGCGACGACAATCAAGATGTAGCGTTGCCTACGGCTTGAGGTGATCCAGCGCTTCATCAAGGGAACACGTCTGAAACTTGCCTTGGTCGTAAGCAGCTAGCCGGCGTTCCGCCTCATCGCTCCAGGTGGCATCCTTCGCCGGGTCAGGGTGGTCCAGGCTTTCGAGTAATTGGTTGGCGAGGGCGAAGCGTTCGCTGGCTTTGAGTGTCATCGCCATCTCGAGAATTTCCTGTGCACCCATGATCGTCCTCCTGTATTTCTTGGCTCAAATATTATGCGCCGTCTGGCCTGCAGAATCACGACGTGGAGAAATTCTTCGCGCAGTCGACCGCGCCGCGTGCGGCAGGATGGGGAAACGTGGCACGGGGTATAAGTTGTTGTGCGGTGTATCGTGTAAAGATACAATTGCCGAAAGGTAAAAATTGTGATCAAGAGCTTTCGCCATAAAGGCTTGGAACGTTTTTTCAACGAAGGCAGCAAGGCCGGTATTCAACCTGCGCATGCCGCGAAACTGGCGCGTCAGCTGTCGATGCTCAATGCGGCGACCGGACCGGAAGATATGGATAAGCCGGGCTGGCGTCTACATTCGCTGAGCGGCAACCTGGCTGGGCATTGGTCGGTCTGGGTCAATGGCAACTGGCGGATGACGTTTTATTTCGAGGGCGAAGATGCTGTTCTGGTGGACTATCAGGACTATCACTAGGAGAACAATGCGATGAGCAGAATGTTCAACCCCCCGCATCCCGGCGAAATCATTCGCGAGGATGTCTTGCCGGAACTGACGATTTCCGTGACCGAAGCGGCGCGCCAACTCGGTGTGTCGCGCGTCCAGTTTTCCCGCTTCATCAATGGTCGTTCGGCGGTGTCCGCCGACCTGGCCATCCGGCTGGCATTGTGGCTGGGCGGCAGTGCGCAAAGCTGGATGCGCATGCAGGCCGATTATGACCTCTGGCAGGCTGAGCATTCGGGGAAGCCGGCGCCGCTTGTGCACCGGGTGGCGGCGTGAGTATCACGAAGGACGGTTTGGGCAAGGCCAGGTAGCGGCGGCGCCGGAGGAAACCCGAGCGCCGCATGGATGGTCTAAAATCCACTGAAAGCCAATACTGGAGCCCGCCATGAATGCCGAGCAGATCATCATCGAAGCCAGCAGCCTGCCACTGGAGCAGCGCGCCCGGGTGGTCGCAGCATTTTGCAGACATTGACGCCAACGTCTGCCGAGAATGACGAAGCGTGGCTGATCGTAGCCTGCCGCCGGCTGGCTGAACTGCGTAGCGGCGAGGTGGCGGCAGTGCCCGGCGAAGCGGTTTTCGAGCGCATCCTGAGTCGTTACGGCGCATGAGTTTTGCGTTTCACCCGGCGGCAGAGGAGGAGTTGTCTGCCGCTATGGATTGGTACGAGGTGCGCCAGCCCGGCCTGGGTGTGGATTTTGCGGTTGAGGTCCGGGCCGCGTCGGTCGGGCGATCGTTTTGCCCAAGGCGTGGGCAGAGCTTGAGCCGGGCATCCGGCGCGTGCTGCCCCAGCGCTTTCCCTACGGTGTGCTCTACTCGCCTGTGGATTCGGGCGTGTTCATCCTGGCGGTCATGCACCTGAGCCGCGAGCCGGGCTATTGGAAAGATAGGCTGTAGCCGGGTTGTCGGCTTTCCCTGTGGCACAATCCGCCCTCCTCGTTTGCCGCAGAAACCCATGAAATTCGCCCTCTCGCTGATTGCCCTCGTCCTGCTCGCGCTGATCGTGCCCTTTTTCATCCCCGGTGCCGGCAAGCAGGAGGGCGCCGATCCGAACAGCAACCTGCCGTGGCAGATCACCGTGGACGGGCAGGGCGGCAGCAGCGTCTTCGGTCTGAAGCCCGGCGTCAGCACGCTGGGCGACGTCCGCCGGCGCCTCGGCGATGAGATCGAGGTGGCGATCATCGCCGAGCCGAACGAGATCGGTTCCCTGGAAGGCTACTACGCGCAGTTGCCGCTCGGTTTCGTGCTGGCCAAGATGATTGTCACGGTCGACGTGCCGGATGAGGCGATTTCCGCGATGCGCGAGCGCGCCGTGAAGGCGAAGCACATGGAGAGCACGACGCGCCGCATCACGCTGCATCCGGATGATCTGGCGGCCGCCGACCGGCTGCCGATTCGCGCCATCAGCGTGATTCCGACGGTGAATCTGGACGAGGCGACGGTTGTGCAGCGCTTTGGCGAGCCGGGCGAGCGCATCGTCGTTTCCGACAAACGGACCCATCTGCTCTACCCGAAGCTGGGGCTGGATGTCGTGGTCGACAAGGATGGCAAGGAATTGCTGCAATACGTTGCGCCGCAACAATTTGCCCGCCTGCGCGACCCGCTGCTCGCGGCGCCGGTCGAAAACTCGCCACGTTGAGCGGGGCGCGTTCGGCCCATATCTGCTAAAATTGCCCGTTTTTCAACTGACTAGCACTGCGGAGCAATCAAATGGCTATCGAACGCACTCTCTCCATCATCAAACCCGACGCCGTCGCCAAGAACGTCATCGGCAAGATCTATTCCCGTTTCGAATCGAATGGCCTCAAGGTCATCGCTTCCAAGATGGCCTGGCTGTCGCCGCAGGAAGCCGGCCAGTTCTACGGTGTCCATAAAGAGCGTCCTTTCTTCAAGGATCTGGTCTCCTTCATGATCTCCGGCCCGGTGATGATCCAGGTGCTGGAAGGCGAAAGCGCGATCGCCAAGAACCGCGAACTGATGGGCGCCACCGATCCGAAAAAGGCTGACGCCGGCACCATCCGCGCCGATTTCGCCGAATCGATCGACGCCAACGCCGTGCACGGCTCCGATGCCCCGGAAACCGCTGCCGTGGAGATTTCGTTCTTTTTCCCCGGCATGAACGTTTATTCCGGCCGCTGATCCACGCCGCATGACCGTCAATCTGCTGGATTTCGATGCTGAAGGGCTGACCGCCTGGTTCGCGGAACAGGGCGAAAAGCCCTTCCGCGCCAAGCAGGTGCTGCGCTGGATCCATCGTTCCGGCGTGGCGGATTTCGATGCCATGACCGATATCGCCAAGAGCCTGCGCGAGAAGCTCAAGGCGAAGGCAGTCGTCGCGCCGCCGACGGTCGTTTCCGACAAGCTGTCGGACGACGGCACGCGCAAGTTCCTGATCGACGTCGGCAACGGCAATGCGGTCGAAACGGTGTTCATTCCCGAAGACGATAGAGGCACGCTATGCGTGTCCACGCAGGCAGGCTGCGCGCTCGATTGCGCCTTCTGTTCGACCGGCAAGCAGGGTTTCAACCGCAACCTGACGGTGGCGGAAATCATCGGCCAAGTGTGGCTGGCCAACAAGGCGCTGGGTGCGGTCCACGGCGCCGAACGGGTCATTTCCAACGTCGTGCTGATGGGCATGGGCGAACCGCTTGCCAATTTCGAGAACACGATCACCGCCTTGCGCCTGATGCTCGACGACAACGCCTACGGCCTGTCGCGCCGCCGCGTCACGGTTTCGACTTCCGGCCTGGTGCCGGTCATGGATCGCCTGCGCGACGAATGCCCGGTGGCCCTGGCGGTGTCGCTGCATGCGCCGAACGACAAGTTGCGCGACCAACTGGTGCCGATCAACCAGAAATATCCGCTCAAGGAACTGATGGCTGCCTGCCGGCGTTATCTGGAAAAGGCGCCGCGCGATTTCATTACCTTCGAGTACATCATGCTCGACGGCATCAACGATTCAGATGCACACGCCCGCGAATTGCTGGCGCTGGTCAAAACGGTGTACTGTAAATTCAACCTGATCCCCTTCAATCCCTTCCCTGGGTCGCCGTTCAAGCGTTCGCCGGCCGAGCGGGTGCGGCGTTTCGCCGATATTCTGATGGGGGCTGGCGTCATCACCACGACGCGCAAGACGCGCGGCGACGACATCGATGCTGCCTGCGGCCAACTGGCCGGGCAGGTGCAGGACAAGACCCGGCGTACAGCCGGGCGTGTTATTCCCCTTCAGGAGGCTAGGCCATGATTGGCTTGATGATAAAGAACCGGATCGTGGTGGCATGCCTGGGCGCGTGCTTCGCCCTGTCCGCGTACGCACAGCAGAATTTGGAGTGGGTTAAGGAAATGCCGAGCCAGGGCCAGGGCCAGGGTCCGACCACGACCCTTGTCCCGGAGTCCAATGCGCCCCAGGCCAAGCCGGCTGATCCGAAGTACCGCGCGAAAATTCATACCGAACTGGCCGCCGCCTATTACCAGGCCGGCAGCATGGCGGTGGCGCTCGAAGAGGTGCGCATTGCGCTCGAAGCGGACCCCGACTACGTTCAGGCGTATAGCGTTCGCGGCCTGATCCGCACTCAGCTCAAGGAAAACGTCAAGGCCGACGAAGATTTCCAGCGGGCGCTCAAGATTGCCCCGAAGAATCCGGACGTCAATAACAACTATGGCTGGTTCCTCTGTGAGACCGGTCAACCTCGGCAGGCGATCCAGTATTTCCTGAATGCGGTGAAGGATCCGCTCTACGAAACGCCCGAAGTGGCCTATGCCAACGCCGGCAAGTGTGCGCTGAAGGCCGGCGACATGGATGGCGCGCAGGAATATTTGCTGCAGGCGCTGCGCCTGTCGAAGAATTCGGCCCCGGAAACGCGCTACCAGTTGGCCAATGTCTTCTACCTGCGCGGGAATCTCGACGAGTCCAAGATCTACCTGAATGAGGCGGTCAAGGCGCTGGACACCCCCACGCCCGAGGCGCTCTGGCTTGGCGTTCGGCTCGAGCGCAAGCTGGGCAACAAGGCGGGCGAAGGCAGCTACGCATCGCAGTTGCGCAGCCGCTATCCGACGTCGAAGGAATACCAGTCGTTCCTCAGGGGGAATTTTGAATGACCGAGTCAGAGCGTCCGGATCAGCAGCTCGCACCGACAGCGGAGGTCGGTAGCGGACCGGTTCCGGGAGTCGGCGCCCGTCTGCGTCTGGCTCGCGAGATGCGCTCGCTGAGCGTGAGCGATGTCGCGCAAATCCTCAAGCTTGGCCCGCGCCAGGTCGAAGCGCTCGAGAATGGCGATTGGCAAGGCTTGCCCGGGCAGACTTTCATTCGCGGTTTCGTGCGCAACTATGCCCGTATGTTGCAGATTGACCCGGCGCCGCTGATGGACCATCTCGATGCGACGCTCGACAAGCCTGCCGACAGCCTGAACGTGTCGGCTACCAGGATGGCTGCGATGCCGAGAACCCAGCCGCGCCGCGACCGGACGATGGTTTTCGCCGGCCTCGTTCTTCTGGTGCTCGCCGGGTTGGCCTACGTGCTGTTGCCCAACGACCTTTCGGCGCTGCGCGAGCGCGCCCAAGGGCTGATCGATTCGCTTTCGCGCAAGGAATCGGCGCCGGTGCCGGCCGCGAGTACGCCTGTATCGGCGCCGGCGGCGGCCAGCGAGCCGGTATTCCCGCCCGGTGCGACGCAGCAGCAGGTGATGAATCCGCAGGCCCAGGCTTCGGCCGAGATGGCGCCTGCCCAGCTTTCCGCGCCCGCCCCTGGCGCCGCGGCTGCGGTGGCGGGCAATGAGCAGTTGCGCTTTGTCTTCAGCGGAGAATCCTGGGTCGAAGTGCGCGACCGCGACAACAAGGTGATTTTCTCGCAGCGCGGCGCGGCCGGTTCCGAGCAGGGCGTCAGCGGGCAGGGTCCGCTGTCGCTGGTCATCGGCTATGCGCCGGGCGTCAAGTTGTTCTGGCGCGGCCAGGCGATCGATCTGGCGCCGCATACCAAGGGCGAAGTCGCCCGCCTCGTCCTGGAGTAAGTCGTTGAGTGCAGTCGCCAAGCGCCTGACGCGCAGTTGCCTGATCGGCCATGTGAGGATTGGCGGCAGCGCCCCGGTCGTCGTCCAGTCGATGACCAATACCGATACCGCCGATTACCTGGCCACGGCCTTGCAAACCGCCGAGTTGGCGCGCGCCGGCTCCGAACTGGTGCGCATCACGGTGAATACGCCGGAAGCTGCCGCCGCCGTTCCAAAAATTCGCGAGCATCTCGACCGCATGAACTGCAACGTGCCGCTGATCGGCGATTTCCACTACAACGGCCATCGCCTGCTGACCGATAACCCGGCTTGCGCCGAGGCGCTCGCCAAGTACCGGATCAATCCGGGCAACGTCGGCTTCGGCAAGAAAAAGGATGAACAGTTCGCGCAGATGGTCGAGTTGGCCTGCAAATACGACAAGCCGGTGCGCATCGGCGTCAACTGGGGCAGCCTCGACCAGAACCTGCTGGCTCGCGTCATGGACGAGAACAGCAAGTGTGCCGAGCCGCTCGATGCGACCGCGATCATGCGCCACGCGATGGTGACTTCGGCGCTGGAGTCCGCCGCCAAGGCAGAGGAAGTCGGCCTGGCTGGCGAGAAGATCATTCTTTCCTGCAAGGTGTCGAGCGTGCAGGACCTGATCGCCATCTACCGCGAGTTGTCGAAGCGCGCCGATTACGCGCTGCACCTCGGGCTGACTGAGGCCGGCATGGGATCCAAGGGAATTGTCGCGTCGACCGCGGCACTCTCCGTTCTGCTGCAGGAAGGCATCGGCGACACCATCCGCATTTCGCTGACGCCGGAACCGGGCGGTTCGCGCAGCCAGGAAGTCATCGTCGCCCAGGAAATCCTGCAGACCATGGGCTTGCGCGCCTTCACGCCGATGGTCGCGGCCTGCCCGGGTTGCGGCCGGACGACCAGCACCCTGTTCCAGGAACTGGCCGGCGAGGTGCAGGATTTCGTGCGCGCCAGGATGCCGGAATGGAAGCTCCACCATGACGGCGCCGAGAACATGACGCTGGCCGTCATGGGCTGCATCGTCAATGGTCCCGGCGAATCGAAGCATGCCAACATCGGCATTTCCCTGCCCGGCACCGGTGAAGTGCCTTCCGCGCCGGTTTTCGAGGATGGCCAGAAGACCGTCACGCTGAAGGGTGACCACATCGCCGCCGAATTCAAGCAGATCATCGAGCGCTATGTTCAGCGCACCTATGTCAAGAAACTGAAGTCATGAGTCAAACGCTGCAGGCCGTGCGCGGGATGAACGACATCCTGCCCGACGAAGCCGAATTCTGGGAACTGTTCGAGGAGACCATCCGCTCGTGGCTGAAGAGTTACGGCTATCGGCCGATTCGCCTGCCCATCGTCGAACCGACGCCGCTCTTCAAGCGCGCCATTGGCGAGGTCACCGACATCGTCGAGAAGGAAATGTATTCCTTCATCGACAGCCTCAACAGTGAAGCGCTGACCCTGCGCCCGGAAGGCACTGCCGGTTGCGTGCGCGCCGTCATCGAGCACAACCTGATTGCCCGCCAGCCGGCACGGCTCTACTACATCGGCCAGATGTTCCGTCACGAACGGCCGCAGAAGGGCCGTTATCGCCAGTTTCATCAGGTTGGCGTCGAGGCGCTCGGCTATGTCGGGCCGGACATCGATGCCGAAATGATCCTGATGGGCGCGCGTCTGTGGGCCGACCTTGGGCTGGACGGCATCGAGCTGCAGATCAACAGCCTCGGCCAGCCGGAAGAGCGCGCCCTGCACCGTGCCGCGCTGGTCGCCTATTTCGAGGAAAACGCCGAATTGCTCGACGAAGACGCCAAGCGCCGTCTTTACACCAACCCGCTGCGCATTCTCGATACCAAGAATCCGGCGCTGCAGGACCTGTGCGGCGCCGCGCCCAAGCTGATCGATTTCCTCGGCGCCGAGTCGCTGCTTCATTTCGAAGGCGTGCAGCGCGTCCTGCGCGATGCCGGCCTGCCTTACAAGATCAATCCGCGCCTGGTGCGCGGCCTCGATTATTACAACCTGACGGTGTTCGAGTGGGTTACCGACCGCCTCGGCGCGCAGGGCACGGTCTGCGCCGGCGGGCGTTTCGACGGGCTGGTCGGCCAGCTCGGCGGCAAGCCGGCGCCGGCCTGTGGCTTCGCCATGGGTATCGAGCGCCTGATCGCGCTGATCAAGGACGCCGGCGGCGAACCGGCCGGCCCGGCGCCGGATGTCTATCTGGTGCATCAGGGCGACGACGCCTCGCGCCTGGCTTTCCGCGTCGCCGAAGGCCTGCGCGACCAGGGCATAGATGTGCTGCTGCATTGCGGCGGCGGCAGTTTCAAGTCGCAGATGAAGAAGGCCGACGGCAGCGGCGCGACCTTTGCCGTCATTATCGGCGATGACGAAGCGGCGACTGGGGAAGTGCAGCTCAAGCCGTTGCGCGAAGAAGGCGCGGCGCAGTTGAAACTGAAAGTGGATGATCTGGCGGAAGCCATCATCGGACAATTGATCGATTCGGACGAAGAGGAATAAGCGCATGGCTCACTACGACCTCGAGGAACAGGAACAGATAGCCTCCATCAAGACCTGGTGGAAAATGTACGGCAACCTGGTGAGCGGCGTGATGCTCGCCGGTTCGCTGGCGGTGATCGGCTGGCAGGGCTGGAACTGGCATCAGCGCAGCCAGTCGGCCCAGGCGTCGGCCATCTACGGCGTGCTGGAACAGGCGGTTGCGATGCGTGATGCGCAGAAGATCAAGGCGGCGGCCGGCGAGCTGGCCGAAAAATTCAGCGGTACCAGCTACGCGTCGCTGGGCGCTCTCGTTGCCGCCCGCCAGTCCTTCGAGGCGGGCGACCTGAAGACGGCCAAGGCCCAGCTCACCTGGGTTGCCGACAATGGCAAGGACGAGATCAAGGACCTGGCCCGCCTGCGACTGGCCTCGGTGCTGCTCGACGAAAAGGCCTACGACGAAGCCCTGAAACAACTGGATGCCGCGCCTGCCGCGGCCTTCGCCGGGCGCTTCCTCGAACTCAAGGGCGACGTGCTGGCGGCCCAGGACAAGAAACCCGAGGCGCGCACTGCCTACAAGGCCGCGCTGGACAAGGGCGAGGTTCGCGAAGGCAAGGGCGGCGTCGGTCGCGAACTGCTGCAGCAGAAACTCGACAACCTCGGCGAGGCCGCATGATGGCGCGCCGCCTGCTCCCGTTGCTGGCGACGGCCAGCCTTCTCGTTGCCGGTTGCTCGACGTTCTCGGATGCCATCGACTCGGTCAACCCGTTTGCCTCGTCAGGCCCGAAGATGGCGCCGTTGACCCCATTCGAAACGACTGTCAATGTTCATGAACGGTGGTCGGCCAGCATCGGCAAGGCCGGCAATTACACGTTTACGCCAGCCGTGGTCGGCAATGCGGTCTATGTCGCCGCCCGCAACGGTACGGTCAGCAAGCTGGTCGACGGGCGCACGGAGTGGTCGATCAAGGCGGATCAGGAACTTTCGGCGGGCGTCGGCGCCGATTCGCGGCTGGTCGTCGTTGCCACCGCCAAGGGCGATGTCCTGGCGTTCTCCGCCGACGATGGCCAGCCACGCTGGACAGCCAAGGTGACGAGCGAAGTGTTGGCGGCGCCGGCGGTTGGTCCCGAAGGCGTCGCCGTCAAGAGCGGCGACAATCGCGTGGTGCTGCTCGATGCCGGCGACGGCGGTCGCAAGTGGATTTATCAGCGCTCGACGCCGCCGCTGGCGCTGCGCAGCGAGGCACCGCCGGTATTTGCCGATCGCTTCGTCTTTATCGGCTTCCCGGGCGGCAAGCTGGTTGCCCTCGCGCTGCAGAATGGCGCGCCGGTCTGGGAAGGCCCGGTGGCCTCGCCCAAGGGCGCCACCGAACTGGATCGCGTGGCCGATATCGTTACCGTGCCGGTGATCGACGGACGGATGATTTGCGCGGTGGCTTTCCAGGGACGGATCGCCTGTTTCGACATGGCGCAGGGCGGTGCGCTGCTCTGGGGCCGTGATTTCTCCTCGGCGGCGGGGCTGGCCCTCGACAACCGTTTCCTGTTCGTGACCGATGACCGCGGCGCCGTGCATGCACTGGATCGCAATTCGGGCGCCAGCCTATGGAAGCAGGACAAGCTGCTCAATCGCCGCGTTTCGGGCCCGGCTGTCCAGCGTGGCGTGGTGGCCGTGGCCGATGGCGAGGGCATCGTCCATTTCCTGTCGCGTGAGGATGGCAGTTTCGTGGCGCGCCAGAAAATCGACGGCACGCGGGTGCGCACGCCGGTTCAGGCGATGGGTTCGGGCTTCCTGGTGCAGACCACCGGCGGCAGCGTCGTCGCGATCGAGGCTCAATGAAACCCACCCTGGTTCTGGTCGGGCGGCCGAATGTCGGCAAATCGACTTTGTTCAATCGTTTGACCAAGTCGCGTGACGCCATCGTCGCCGACTTGCCCGGCCTGACCCGCGACCGCCATTACGGCCACGGCAGGCTGGGAAGCAAGCCTTATCTGGTGGTCGATACGGGTGGTTTCGAGCCGCTGATCAAGGACGGCATCCTGCACGAAATGGCGCGCCAGACCGAGCAGGCGATTGCCGAGGCCGACGCCGTCATCTTCGTCGTCGATGGACGTTCTGGCCTGACGCCGCACGACAAGGAAATCGCCAACATGCTGCGCCGCCTGGAGCGGCCGGTGTTTGTTGCGGTCAACAAGGCGGAAGGCATGAATTCCGGGATGGTCGAAGCGGATTTCCATGAACTCGGCCTTGGTGAACCCAATGCAATATCCTCCGCACATGGCGAAGGTGTGCGCGGCCTGGTCGATTTGGCGCTGGCGTCTTTCCCCGAGCCGGATGAAGAGGAGGAGAAATCCGATGCAGTCCGGGTTGCCATCGTCGGTCGCCCGAACGTCGGCAAATCGACGCTGATCAATACGCTGCTCGGCGAGGAGCGCGTCATTGCTTTCGATGCGCCGGGCACGACGCGCGATTCGATCGAAATCGATTTTGAGCGCGGCGGCAGGAAATACGTGCTCGTCGATACCGCCGGCATGCGCAAGCGCGGCAAGGTCTTCGAATCGATCGAAAAATTCTCGGTGGTCAAGACGCTGAAATCGATCGAGGATGCAAATGTCGTGATCCTGATGGTCGACGCGCAGGCCGATGTTTCCGAGCAGGATGCGCACATCGCCGATTTCATCGTGCAATCCGGCCGCGCGCTGGTGGTTGCGGTCAACAAGTGGGACGGGCTCGATGCCTATACCCGTGAGCAGACGCGCCTGACCCTGCAACGCAAGCTCAAATTCCTCGATTTCGCGAAATTTCACTTCATTTCCGCGCGCGACAATATCGGTCTCGAGGCCTTGTTCCGCTCGGTCGATGCGGCCTTCGCGGCGGCCATGACCAAGATGTCCACGCCGCGCCTGGCGCGCGTTCTGATCGATGCGGTGGCCAAGCAGGCGCCGCCCAAGCACGGGGTTTTCCGGCCCAAGCCGCGCTATGCCCACCAGGGCGGATCAAACCCGCCAATCATCGTGGTCCATGGCAACGCGGTCGATCATATTACGGACAGCTACCGCCGTTATCTCGAAAATACTTTCCGCGAGGCGTTCAAACTTCAGGGTACGCCGTTGCGCATCCAGTTCGTGACCAGCAAAAATCCCTTTGCCGGCAAGGATAAAAAGTAAAAACCTTGGCGTCCCGCGGTAATTTTCGGTACATTAGACAACTCATAACAACACACATGGAGTCCCCACCATGAGCAACAAAGGGCAATTGCTACAAGACCCCTTCCTCAACGCTCTTCGCCGTGAACACGTTCCCGTCTCGATCTACCTGGTGAACGGGATCAAATTGCAGGGCCAGGTTGAATCCTTCGATCAGTACGTCGTGCTGTTGAAGAACACCGTTACCCAGATGGTATACAAGCACGCGATTTCGACCGTCGTCCCGGCGCGCCCGGTCAACCTCCAGCAAGAACAGGCGGCGGACGAATAAGCCCCTGCTCAACAGCCCGGCCGGTTGGCGGGCCGGTGCTTCACATTCCTGGAAACGCCCATGATTGAACCTCCCGCCGCTGGTGAACGCGCGGTGATCGTTCAGCTCGATTTCGGTCAGCCAGATCTTGAGGATCAATTGGAAGAGGTGCGCCTGCTCGCCGAGTCGGCGGGCGCTGTCGTCGTTGCCGAGGTTGGCGGGCGGCGCCACAGCCCTGACCCGAAGACCTTTGCCGGCAAGGGCAAGGTGCAGGAAATCGCCGCCATGCTGGCGGCGGGCGAATCCGATCTGGTGATCTTCAATCACGAGCTCTCACCGGCCCAGGAACGCAATCTCGAACGCGAGCTCAAATGTCGCGTGATCGACCGCACCAGCCTGATTCTCGACATTTTTGCCCTGCGCGCGGCCAGCGCCGAGGGCAAGCTGCAGGTCGAACTCGCTCAACTCGAACACCTGTCGACGCGCCTGGTGCGCGGCTGGACTCACCTCGAGCGGCAGCGCGGCGGTATCGGTATGCGCGGGCCGGGGGAGAAACAGCTCGAAACCGACCGTCGTCTGCTTGGCAATCGTGTCAAGCTGCTCAAGGAGCGGCTGGATAAACTGTCTCGCCAGCGCGGCGTGCAGCGCAAGGCGCGGATGCGCGGCGACGTACTCAACGTCTCGCTGGTCGGCTACACCAATGCCGGAAAATCCACCCTGTTCAACGCACTGACGCACGCTGGCGTCTATGCCGCCAACAAGTTGTTCGCGACGCTGGATACTACCTCGCGCAAATTGTGGATTGAAGGCGCCGGCAATATCGTCATTTCCGATACCGTCGGCTTCATCCGCGCTCTGCCACATTCGCTGGTCGATGCTTTTCATGCCACGCTGGAGGCGGCCATCGATGCCGACGTGCTTCTGCATGTGGTGGATAGCGCCAGTCATGCCCGCGACGAGCAGATATTCGAAGTCAATAAGGTCCTCGAGGAAATTGGCGCCCGCGAGCTTCGTCAGGTCATCGTCTGGAACAAGATCGACCTGACCGAGGCGACCGCCGGCGTCGAGCGGGACGAATATGGTAATATCGCGCGCGTTCGTGTCAGTGCGCGGTCAGGCGAGGGGATGGAACTGTTGCGCGAATCCCTTGCCGAATACGCCCGGGCAAAGGCCGAAAGTCGCCAGGAAGCACTGGCGACGGCCGCTCGCGATGCCCAACCCGATTTCATAAACTGATACCCAATATAAATGATCCCGACATTAGGAATTTTCATGTCACTTAACGACCCGCAGTGGGGCAACCGTGGCAGCGGCGACGGCGACAAGCCCAATGGCGGTGGCCCGCGCCGGCCCAATCAGGGGCCGCCCGACCTCGAAGAATTGTGGCGTGACTTCAACCGCAAGCTGAACGAGATGTTCGGCAAGAAAGGCGGCGGTGGCAACAACGGTGGCGGCGGCGAGGGGCCGCGCCTGCCGCAGATCGATTTCAATCCGAAGTTCCTCGGCGGCGGCATCGGCTTGCTCGTCGCGCTGGCGCTTGTCATCTGGCTGGCTTCCGGTTTCTACATCGTCGATGCATCGCAGCGCGGTATCGTGCTGCAGTTCGGCAAGTACAAGGAAACGACCGAGCCCGGTCTGCGCTGGCGCTTGCCTTATCCGATCCAGTCGGTTGATCTGGTCAACCTGACCGGCGTGCGGACCGTCGAAATCGGCTATCGCGGCAGCGAGCGCAACAAGGTGTTGCGCGAAGCGCTGATGCTGACTGATGACGAGAACATCGTGAACATCCAGTTCGCCGTGCAGTACTTCCTCAGCGATCCAAGTGAATACCTGTTCAACAACCGCCATCCCGACGATGCGGTGATGGGCGCTGCTGAAACGGCCGTGCGTGAAATCGTCGGCAAGAGCCGAATGGATTTCGTGCTCTACGAGGGCCGCGAGCAGATTGCCGCCCAGGCCGCCAAGCTGATGCAGGAAATTCTTGACCGCTACAGTAGCGGCATCCTGATTTCCAAGGTGACGATGCAGAATGCCCAGCCGCCTGAGCAGGTGCAGGCGGCCTTCGACGATGCCGTCAAGGCTGGCCAGGACCGCGAGCGTCAGAAGAACGAAGGCCAGGCTTACGCCAACGACGTCATTCCCAAGGCCAAGGGCACGGCGGCGCGCCTGATGGAAGAGGCCAGCGGCCACAAGCAGCGCGTGATTTCGACCGCCGAAGGTGATGCCTCGCGCTTCAAGCAGGTGCAGGTCGAGTACGCCAAGGCACCGGAGGTGACGCGGCAGCGGATGTATCTCGAAACCATGCAACAGGTATATTCCAATACCAGCAAGGTCATGGTCGATACGAAGGGGCAGGGCAATCTGCTCTACCTGCCGCTCGACAAGCTGATGCAGGGTGCCGGCGCCATCGCCGCCTCGCCAGCCACGACGGATGCGGTCGTCGCGCCCCAAACGGCGGCCAAGCCGGCGACGCCGACCTCCAATGAATCGCCGCCGCAACTCGACAATTCTTTGAGCAACCAGAGCCGCGCGCGCGAACCCTCGCTGCGTTCTCGTGATCGGGAGGCCCGTTGATGAGCACGAAACTCAATTTGCTGGGGGCGATTGTCGTCACCGTTCTGGTCCTGCTCGCCATGTCGATGTTTACCGTCGATCAGCGTCAGTACGCGCTGGTTTTCCAGTTGGGCGAAGTCAAGCGGGTGATTACCGAGCCGGGCCTGAACTTCAAGATCCCGATGATCCAGAATGTCCGCTATTTCGACAGGCGCATCCTGACGCTGGACAACAACGAACCGGAACGTTTCATCACGTCCGAGAAGAAGAACGTGTTGGTCGACTCCTACATCAAGTGGCGGATCGTCGATCCCAAGCTCTATTACATCTCGGTTGGCGGCGATGAAGCGCGCGCCAAGACCCGCCTGAACCAGACGGTGAACGCCGGTTTGCGCGAGGAATTCGGCAAGCGCACGGTGCATGACGTGATTTCCGGCGAGCGTGACCGGATCATGGAAGACATGCGCGTCAAGGCTGATACCGACGCGCGCAAGATCGGCGTGCAGATCGTCGACGTGCGGCTGAAGCGGGTCGAGCTGCCCAGCGAGGTCAGCGAAGCGGTCTATCGCCGCATGGAGGCCGAGCGCAAGCGGGTGGCCAACGAACTGCGTTCCGAAGGCTCGGCGGAAGCGGAGAAGATTCGCGCCGATGCCGATCGCCAGCGCGAGGTCATCATCGCCAACGCCTATCGCGACGCGCAGAAAATCAAAGGTGACGGCGACGCCCAGGCGACGGCCATTTATGGTCAGGCGTTCAACCAGAATCCCGAGTTCTATTCGTTCTACCGCAGTCTGGAAGCGTATCGCTCCAGCTTCAAGAACAAGAGCGACCTGCTGGTCGTCGAACCCAATTCCGAATTCTTCAAATACATGAAGGGTAGCGGGCGCGGAAACGACAAGGGCAAATGACCTCGACGCTGTTGCTGGCCTTCGCGCTGATGCTCGTGCTCGAAGGCCTGATGCCCTTTATCGCCCCGGCGGCCTGGCGTGAAACCTTCCGCCGGCTCGTTCAACTCACGGACGGGCAGATCCGCTTCATCGGCTTGACCTCGATGATCATCGGCCTCGTCCTGATCATGGTGTTCTCATGAACTGGCTGTTACCCGAATACATTGCCGACGCCCTCCCGGCTGAGGCTGAACGCATCGAGAGCCTGCGCCGTACCGTGCTCGATCATTTTCGCGGACACGGCTTCGAATTCGTCATGCCGCCCATGCTGGAATATCTGGAATCCCTGCTGACCGGGGCCGGGCAGGATCTCAAGCTGCGCACCTTCAAGCTGGCCGACCAGCTTTCCGGTCGCACCATGGGCGTCCGCGCCGACATCACGCCACAGGCCGCGCGCATCGACGCACACCTGCTCAACCATCGCGGCGTTACCCGGCTGTGCTACTGCGACAGCGTCCTGCATACGCTGCCGGCGACCATTTCTGCCAGTCGCGAGCCGCTGCAGATCGGCGCCGAACTTTACGGCCATGCCGGCATCGCCGCCGACCTCGCCGTGATCCGTCTGATGGCGAGCGCCTTCGCGCGGATCAGGGTGCCGGTAAGCCGCATCGACCTCGGACACGTCGGCATCTTCCGCGCGCTGGCCGAAGCCGCCGGACTGCCGCAGGAATCCGAGGAAATGGTCCTCAACCTGTTGCGGGCCAAGGATGTCCCAGGCCTGATCGAGTCTTGCGCCGAGGTCCCTTCGCCTTATCGGGAGGCGCTGCAGCGTTTGCCGCAGTTGTATGGCGGCGTCGAGGTTCTCGACCGCGCGGCGGCCGAACTGCCCGTCCTGCCGGCCATCACGGCCGCGCTCGAGGGCTTGCGTCACCTGGCATCGGCGGCAGCAGACCTGCCGTTCTCGATCGATCTTTCCGATCTGCGCGGTTATCATTATCACAACGGCGTCGTGTTTGCCGCCTACTGTCCAGGTTATCCCGTCGCGATTGCGCTCGGCGGCCGTTACGATGGCGCCGGCAAGGCTTTTGGACGGGATCGTCCGGCGACCGGGTTCTCGATGGATTTGCGCGAGGTTGCGCGTCTGGCGCCGGCGAGCAAGACGCGCGGTGCCATATTGGCGCCGCATGCCGCACAAGATGGAAAACTCGCAGCGCACATTGCCGCGCTGCGCGAACAGGGAGAGGTTGTCGTCGAACTGCTGCCAGGCGAAACTGCCTGCGAAGGCCCGGTTTGCGACAGAAAGCTCGTGCCGGCGGGCGAGCACTGGATCATCGAAACAATACAAGAGGACTGATAATGGCCAAGAATGTCATCGTGGTGGGTACCCAGTGGGGCGACGAGGGGAAGGGCAAGATCGTCGACTGGCTGACTGACCATGCAAAGGGAGTCGTGCGCTTTCAGGGCGGACATAATGCCGGCCACACACTGGTTGTCGGCGAACGGGTCTACAAGCTGAACCTGGTGCCCTCGGGCATCGTCCGTGACGGCGTGAAGTGCTACATCGGCAATGGCGTGGTACTCGACATCCATCACCTGATCGCCGAAATCGCCGAACTGGAAAAGGGCGGCATCGATGTCCGCTCGCGCCTCAAGGTCAGCCCGGGCTGCTCGCTGATCCTGCCCTACCACTCCGCCCTTGATCGGGCGCGTGAAAGCGTCAAGGCCGAAGGCAAGAAAATCGGCACGACCGGCAAGGGTATTGGCCCGGCCTACGAGGACAAGGTTTCGCGGCGCGGCCTGCGTGTCTACGACCTGTTCCACCCGGAACGTTTTGCCGAAAAACTGAAGGAAGTCATCGAGTATCACAACTTTTCACTGACCCAGTATTTCAAGGCGCCCGCAGTCGATTACCAAATGGTGCTCGATCAGGCGATGGCTGATGCCGAGCATATGCGGCCGCTGGTTGCCGATGTCTCGGCAGCCCTGTACGAGGCCAACCAGGCCGGCGAGAACCTGCTGTTCGAGGGCGCGCAGGGCACGCTGCTCGATATCGACCACGGCACCTACCCGTTTGTCACTTCCTCGAACTGCGTTGCGGGGCAGGCGGCCGCTGGCTCCGGTATCGGCCCCGGCATGCTGCATTACGTGCTGGGCATTACCAAGGCCTACTGCACCCGCGTCGGTGGCGGGCCGTTCCCGAGCGAACTCGATATCGAAACGGTCGGCGTACCGGGCTACCAGATGTCGCAGGTCGGCAAGGAATTCGGCACGGTCACCGGGCGCAAGCGCCGTTGCGGCTGGTTCGATGCCGCCGCGCTGCGCCGGTCAGGCCGCATCAACGGGCTGACCGGGCTGTGCATCACCAAGCTCGACGTGCTCGATGGCATGGAAGAGCTCAAGATCTGCAACGGTTACAAACTGGATGGCAGGGTCATCGATCTGCTGCCTATCGGCGCCGACGAAGTCGCGCGCTGCGAGCCGATCTACGAAGCCATGCCCGGCTGGTCAGGAACGACCTTCGGGGCCAAGCGCTGGGAAGACCTGCCGGCCAATGCCCAGGCCTACCTGAATCGCCTGGAAACGCTCTGTCAGGTGCCGATCGCCATCGTGTCCACCGGTCCGGAACGCGACGAGACCATTCTCAAACAGCATCCCTTCAACTGATTCCCGTTCCGGTGCCAGTGTGGCACCGGGTTGTGGTCAACGGGCCTGAACGGCCCGTTTTTCGTCCCTCAAGGGAACTGATGAAGCCCCAGCGCAGCAAGACGGCCAGCAAAGCTGGGGCGTCGCTGCGGATTCCTACGGGGCGTCGACCAATGGCGGCGGCTTGCCGGGCGTCGCGTAATCGGCCGTCGCCATCTGGCGGAACTTCGGCTCGAAGACATAGGGTGGATTGCCGGCATGGAAGCGGATCGGTAGCGAGACCATCGCGAATCCCTCGTTCTTGCGCACCAGTTTCTGCACCACGAAGTGCAGGTGGGGGCCGGAGGTATAGCCGGTGGCGCCGGACAGTCCGATCACCGTCCCGGCGCTCACCTTTTCTCCGGTCTGCACGCGAACCGCACCGGCGGCCAGATGGGCGTAAGTCGCCACTGTCTCGTCGGTATGCAGGATGCGCACGTAGTTGGCCATGGCCAACAGTCCGCGATCCTTGCCGCCGAAGCGGTTCGCCGATTCAGTCTCGATTACCACGCCATCGCGGGCGGCGACGACAGGTGTGTTTTCCGGCATTGTGAAGTCGACCGCATACTCGCTGTCCTCGGCGTTGTGAGTGGTCTGCGGGCCACCGGCCGCCTGGCTGATGACGAAACTGCTTCCATCCCGGTAGGGCAGGCGGTAGCTCGCGCGCGGGTCGGGAATCGCGTAAATGCTGCCGATGCTGTAGGTCGATTGAGTCGAGAAGCGGAGGCTGCGTCCCGGGTAGGATGGGCGGATCTGCAGGAGCAAGAGCTCACTATGGGGTCGTACTACGGCATAGACGGGCAGGGGCTGGGTGGCGCTGACGTTGTCTGTGGCGTTTAGCGCGAGGCGAACCGATACCGGCGCCGGGCCGCGATTTCTGGCGATCAGGTCGTGACCCGAGTCGCGCCGTTCGGCGCTCACCGAAAACGGATAGGCCTGCTTCGCACCGGCAATGCCGGGGAGGGTGCAGGCAATCAATAGCCAGGAAAGAAACAGTCGGCGCATGGGGATCGTGGGGCAGTATCGGTGCATCAATGCCGCACTCTACGGCCTTGCCGGCGTTCAGTCCATGCGCCCCTGGTCCCCTTGTACTAACGCGCCGGAACCAATTGCCAGCCTTCGCTGCAGTCGTTGACGTAGGGGTAATACTGTCCGGCCGATCCGCAATAGTTCCAGTATCCGGCTGCCGAGGCCGAATAGACCGGTTGCGCCGGGGCGACATAGACCGGCTGCGGCGCGACGTACACCGGAGCTGGCGCGTAGTAGTTCGAAGCGGCTATGCTGGCGGCGATGCCGGTGATCGCCAGTATGGCGGCCGGGCCGGCCCACCCGTAACCGCGATGATCCCCGTGGTAATGCTGTGAGGGTGGGGCGTAGTGGCCACGATAGCCGCCGCGGTCGTGCCCGCGGTCCGCCAGAGCTGGCGTGGAAGCACCCAAGGCGAGGCAGAGCGCGAGGCTGATTGAGCTGATAGTCGTAATGGTCGTTTTCATGCCCAAATAACGCGGCGGAGCGCAGGCCGATGACGGCAAGCAGGCGCTGAATTGTGAGGAATTGTTACTGAGCAAGGATTCGGCCTGTGAGACAATCGGTTTACAGACGGTCTGATCGCCCTGCGGTCAACCGGAATCTGGCCTCGGAAATGAAAAAAGGCCTTGCATAAACAAGGCCTTCGATCAAAATCGTTGGTGCCCAGGAAGGGACTCGAACCCCCACGGAGTTACCCGCTAGTACCTGAAACTAGTGCGTCTACCAATTCCGCCACCTGGGCATCGGTGCGAAGAGCCGCGAATTATAAAGAAAGTAAATGACATGTCAAGAACAAAACTATCCAAAACCCGCCGTGCCGATCCGTTCTTCGAGCGCGAGTCGGTGCGTTATGAGTCTCCGTTGCCGTCGCGCGAATATGTATCGCAGATACTGGCCGACGAGGGACGTCCCGTCACTTTCGCCGAACTGACCGGGCTGCTGGACATCGCCGACAGCGAACGCGAAATGTTCCAGCGCCGGTTGGGGGCCATGGAGCGCGAAGGCCAGTTGATGCGCAATCGCAAGGGTGCCTACATCCTGCCCGAACGCGCCAGTCTGACGCCGGGCAAAATACAGGGCCATCCGGATGGCTATGGCTTCCTGATTCCCGATGACGGCAGCGCCGACATCTTTCTTGAGCAGCACCAGATGGGCAAGGTGCTGCACGGCGACCGCGCCCTGGTTCGGGTCACCGGCGTCGACCGCAAGGGGCGCCCGGAGGGCAGCATCGTCGAAGTCACCGAGCGTGCCAATACGCGGGTCGTCGGCCGCGTCTTCGTCGAGCACGGCGTCGTCTTCGTGGTGCCGGAGAACCGGCGCATCGCCCAGGATATCCTGGTGCCACCCGAGAAGAAGGCGAAGATCAAGCCGCAGACGGGGCAGGTGGTGATGGTCGACATCATCGAGCAGCCGAACAAGTTTTCGCAGCCGATCGGGCGCATTACCGAGGTGCTCGGCACCTATGCCGATCCAGGCATGGAAATCGAGATCGCGCTACGCAAGCACGATTTGCCTTTCGAGTTCTCCAAGGCGGCGCTGGTCGAGAACAAGGCCTTGCCCGACAAGGTCAAAAAGGCCGATCTGGAAGGGCGCGAGGATTTGCGCGGGCTGCCGCTGGTGACCATCGATGGCGAGACGGCGCGCGATTTCGACGATGCCGTGTTCTGCGAGAAGCAGGGTCGCGGCTGGCGGCTGGTGGTGGCGATCGCCGACGTTTCGCATTACGTCAAGCCAGGCATGGCGCTCGACAAGGAGGCGATGGAGCGCGGCAACTCGGTTTATTTTCCGCGCCGGGTGATCCCGATGCTGCCGGAGAAGTTGTCGAATGGCATCTGCTCGCTGAACCCGGATGTCGAACGCATGGCCATGGTCTGCGACATGGAAATCAGTGCCGCCGGCAAGATCGGCAAGTACCGTTTCTACCGCGCGGTGTTCCGCTCGCACGCGCGGCTGACCTATAACCAGGTGTGGTCCTGGTTGTCCGATGAAACCAAGCCGGAAGGCGATGCCCAGCGGGCGTTGCAGCCGCATCTGCAGAACCTCTACAAACTTTACAAGGCGCTGCACAAGGCGCGCGGTGAGCGCGGGGCGATCGACTTCGAGACGACCGAAACGCAGATGCTCTTCAACGACCAGGGCAAGATCGAGAACATCGTGCCGGTCGTGCGCAACGAGGCGCACCGGATCATCGAGGAGTGCATGCTGGCGGCCAACGTCTGTGCCTCCGATTTTCTCGCCGAGCACAAGCAGACCTGTCTCTACCGCATCCATGAAGCGCCGGGCGAGGAGAAGCTCAAGAACCTGCGCAGCTTCCTCGGTGAATTCGGCTTGCCGCTGGGCGGCGGTGACGACCCGAAGGCCAAGGACTACGCCAAGCTGCTGGAGCAGATCAGGCCGCGCCCTGATTTCCAGCTTCTGCAGACGGTGATGCTGCGCTCGCTGCGCCAGGCGATGTACAGCCCCGACAACGTCGGCCACTTCGGCCTCGCTTACGAGCATTACACGCATTTCACCTCGCCGATCCGCCGTTATCCCGACCTGCTGGTGCATCGCGCCATCAAGGCGGTGCTGGCCAGGGAAAAATACACGCCGGTCGGCGACTGGGAGCAAATCGGTCTGCATTGTTCGGCCACCGAGCGGCGCGCCGACGAGGCGACGCGCGATGTCGAGAACTGGCTCAAGTGCTTCTTCATGAAGGAGCGCATCGGCGAGGCGTTCGACGGGACGATTTCGGCGGTGACCGGCTTCGGCATCTTCGTCGCCCTCGATACGATCTACATCGAAGGGCTGGTGCACGTTTCGGAACTCGGCGCCGACTACTTCCAGTTCGACAACATCAAACACCAGATGCTCGGTGAGCGTACCGGTCAGCGCTTCCGCCTCGGCGACCGGGTGCGGGTCAAACTGGTGCGCGCCGACCTGGAGACCAACAAGATCGACTTCGTGCTGGCTGGTGACGCGCAGCCCGGGAAAAAGGCCAAAAAGCGGGGTTGACCGTAGCAGGCGTGAAGTGAGGGGGCTGGCGATGGTAGACTTGCCACCTTTCCGGAAAAGAACGTCGAAATGTCCTCCTCGCGCCTGATTTACGGCTTTCACGCCATTACCGCCAAGCTCCGTCATGACCCGGATTCCGTGAAGGAGCTCATGATCGATGCCGCGCGTCAGGATGCGCGCGCCCGCGATCTGCTCAAGCATGCCGAGTTGCAGGGCATCAAGATCGTCGCCACGGATGGCAAGCGGCTCGACGGCATGGCGCCGGGCGCCAAACATCAGGGCGTCATCGCCCGCGTCGAGGGCGGGCGCAAGCTGGCGCATCTTGATGACGTGCTCGATACGCTGGAGGAGCCGGCTTTCCTGCTCGTGCTCGACGGCATCACCGACCCGCGCAACCTCGGCGCCTGCCTGCGCGTTGCCGATGCGGCCGGCGTCCATGCGGTGATCGCGCCCAAGGATCGCGCCGTCGGTCTCACCGACGTGGCGGCGAAGACCGCCAGCGGCGCCGCCGAAACGGTGCCCTACGTGATGGTCACCAATCTCGCGCGTACCCTGCGCGAGCTGAAGGAGCGCGATATATGGGTGATCGGCGCGGCCGGCGAAGCCGAAAGCGATCTTTACGGCGCTGAATGGCCGCAGGCCACGGCTTGGGTGCTCGGCGCCGAGGGCGAAGGCATGCGCCGCCTGACGCGTGAAAATTGCGATCAACTGGTGCGCATTCCGATGCACGGTGCCGTCGAAAGCCTCAACGTTTCGGTGGCGGCCGGTGTTTGCCTGTTCGAGGCCAGACGTCGTCATTCCTGAGACACCGACGGCTTTCCGCATGACTCGCCGCCGCGCCGTGGCGCTGATGGTGCTGGTCACGCTGCTGTGGAGCATCGCCGGCGTGGTGACCCGCCACCTCGATGCCGCGCGTAGTTTCGAAGTTACTTTCTGGCGCAGTCTGTTCACTGCGCTGTCGCTGGCGCTTGCCCTGACGGCATTACGCGGGCCGGGCCTGTGGCGCGGGCTGTTGCATTCGGGCCGCCTGTTCTGGGCTTCCAGCCTCTGCTGGGCGGTGATGTTCACCGCCTTCATGGTCGCCCTGACGCTGACCACGGTCGCAAACGTGCTCGTCACAATGGCCATCGGACCGATGGTGGCGGCGCTGTTCTCGCGCATCTTTCTCGGCAAGCATATGCCATTGCGCACCTGGCTGGCCATCCTGGTCGCCGCTGCCGGCATTCTCTGGATGTTCGGCGCCGAGGCCGGCAATGGTGGATCGCTGCTCGGTTCGCTGGTCGCCTGCGCCGTACCGGTAGCTGGCGCGGCCAACTGGACCCTGCTGCAGCAGGTCGGCGAGTCGGGGGCGGGCGCGCCGGACATGCTGCCGGCGGTCCTGGTCGGCGCGCTGATCTCGGCGGCGGTTTCGCTGCCGCTGGCCTGGCCGCTGCAAGCCTCGGGACATGATCTCGGGCTGCTTGCGCTGCTTGGTACAGTCCAGTTGGCGCTGCCCTGCCTGCTGATTGTCCGCCTGAGTCGCGAACTTCCGGCGCCGGAAATCGCGCTGCTCGCCTTGCTCGAAGTGTTGTTCGGCGTTGTCTGGGCCTGGTTGTGGGCTGGCGAGCACCTTTCGGTCAGTACCATGCTGGGCGGCGCCCTGGTGCTCGGCGCACTGATCGCCAACGAGGCATGGACTTTGCGCCGACGCTGAAACGGCCCGATCCGGGGGGCGGTGAGGGGCCAAGGTTATAATGGCCATCGAAGGCGCTTCAATTGAAAGTGCGGCCGCGCTCAAGCGAAAAACAGGAGAACTGAAATGAAGGTATGTCCGATTGCCATTGTTGCCGGTTGCGAGAAATGTCCGTTCTTCAAACTATGTCCCGTGAAGGGTGTTCTCGGTGGTTACGAAAAGCCGCCCGAGGTCAAGGCGAAGCCTGCTGCCCGCAAGCCGCGGGCCAGAGCCAGGAAGAAGGCTTGATCCTTGGTGCCTCAAGGTTTTTCCGGCGTCTCGGCGCGAACGGGAGAGATCAAGGTTTGCAATGGCGTTTGCCCGCACGTCGCGCCGAAATTACTTGACTAATTAAGTCGGGTAATATTAAATTCGCTTCGAAGATTTTTAACTTGGATCAAGGAGTGAAACATGGACTTGCCCGCACGTGATGGCGATGGATATCTGGAAAGTATGGACGATTGGAGCATGGAAATCGCCCAGGCGATGGCTGAAGCGGATGGCATCGAGATGAACGATGAGAAATGGGCGCAAATCCTGAAGGCGCGCGAATACTACGACGAATTCCAGTCGGTTCCGCCGATCCGGAAATTTGCCAAATTCCTCGACGTCGATCAGAAGGATCTGTTCTCGATCTGGATGACCGGGCCGATGAAGCCGATCACCAAATACGGCGGCCTGCCCAAGCCGACCGGCTGCGTTTGATAGATCGTTAGCGCGAATGGGCGAGATCGATGTCCCACCGGGTTTTTCATCGACGTAAATCCCGGTCTCATCGGGCTTGCTGCTTGCGAAGCAGGTGACTCGACGTTGGCCAGCATTTTTCCCTTGTGCAGCACGTCGACCGCGCAACGCCCGAAAACGCTGTCGATGGTGACCTGCAGGTTGCGCGCGTAAGGGGTTTCCAGCTTGCCGTCGAGAATCAGGTTGGCGAGCAGGACACCATCGGGTTTCAGCAGGTGGCGCGCGTCTGCCCAGAACTCCCGTGTAACCAGGTGGCTGGGAATCGACGTGTGCGAGCTATAAGTGCCAAGTGCTCAGCGGTTATCAGGGCTTGGGCGTTGTCGCGGCGAGTCGGGTGACCAACAACTGATCGATGCGGTGATGGTCGACGTCGAGCACCTCGAAGCGGAAGCCGCCGTGGTCGACACTCTCGGTCGGCCGTGGCACCTTGCGCAGCACGTACATCAGGAAACCGGCGATGGTTTCGAACTGGTCGTCATCCGGGAAGGGCGGAATGTCAAGCAGGGCTTCGAGGTCGCCGACCGTCGTCAGGCCATCGACCAGCCATGAGTTTTCATCGCGGCGGATGATCTGCGCTTCATCGGCGGGCCCCTCGGTTTCGCCGACCAATGTGCTGGTGATGTCGTTGAGCGTGATCAGGCCGACGATCAGCGCGTATTCGTTGATGATCAGCGCAAAATCCTCGCGGCTCGCCTTGAACTGCTTGAGAATTTCGGCGAGGTTCAGCGTTTCGGGCAGGACCAGCACGGTGCACAGCAGGCCCTCTGCCTTGAGCGAAAGCGCTTCGCCGTTCAGGATGCGATTCAGTATGTCCTTGGAATCCACGTAGCCGACGACCTGGTCGATGCTGCCGGCACAGACGGGAAACTTGGCATGCGGGCGGGCGCTCAGTTTGGCCCGGATCTCGGCTTCGCTCTCCAGGCTGTCGAGCCAGACGATGCTGTCGCGGGCGGTCATCGCCGAGGGCGCGGTGCGGATTTCCAGTTCGAAGACGTTTTCGATCAACAACTGCTCCTGTTCGGCGACCACACCGGCATTGGCGCCGGCTTGGGTCAGGGCCATGATGTCGGCCGGCGTGACATCTTCGGGGCGGCTTTCGGGCAGGCCGAACCAGGCCATGATCCGGTTGGCGACGCCGTTGAAGGCCCAGATCAGCGGCTTCAGCAGGCGGATGCAAAGCGCCATCGGCCCGGCGATACGTAGCGCGATGGCTTCTGGCGCGACGATGGCGGCGCGTTTCGGAATCAGGTCGGCGAGCAGGATGAAGGCCGTCGTCACCAGCAGGAAGGAAAGGACGGAACCCAGCGTGGCCGCGGTTTCGGGCGCGCCGACCCAAGGCAGCAGCTCGGCGGACAGAAATGGCGCGTAGGCGCCCTCGCCGAGAATTCCGCCGAGAATGGCAACGGTATTGAGACCGATCTGGATGGTCGTGAAAAAATGGCCGGGCTGCCGCTGCAGTTCAAGTACCGTCGCGGCTCTTGCATCGCCGTCGGCGGCGAGCTGCGCCAGCTTGAGTTTGCGGGCGGCGGCCAGCGAGATCTCGGAGATCGAGCAGAAGGCGCTGAAGGCGATCAGCGCCAGAATGATCAGCGTGCTCTCAAGTAATCCCATGCTCATTTTCGTTGGTCAGCGCAGTGTGACATTATCCGCGATCCCGGTACTTTTCCCACATGCTCCAACTGAAGACGAGCAGGCCAATCCAGATCAAGCCAAAACTGATCAGCCGTTCCGGCTGCATCGGTTCGCCGAAAATCCAGACAGCAGTCACGAACTGCATGGTCGGGTTGATGTACATCAGCATGCCGACCGTTGCCAGGTCGAGGCGCTGCGTGGCGGCGGCAAAGGCCATCAGCGGCAGCGCGGTGATGATGCCGGCGCCGAGCAGCAGGCTTGCGGTCGACAGGTCGTGGCCGCCGAAAACCGTATGCCCGCTTTGCGCCTGCCACAGTGCGTAGATGCCGCAGACCGGCAGCATGGCCAGCGTTTCCAGCCACAGGCCGGACAGCACATCGACCGGCACCTGCTTGCGCACCAGGCCATAGGTGCCAAAGGTGGCGGCGAGAAACAGCGATACCCAGGGCAGCCTGCCGAGCGTGATGACTTCATTGGCGATCGCCGCGAACGCGAGGCCGACGGCGATCCATTCGAGCCGGTTCAGGCGCTCCTTGAGCACGACGAGGCCGAGCAGCACGTTGACCAGCGGCGTCAGAAAATAGCCGAGACTGGAGGCGACCACCTGCTGGTTGGCGACGGCCCACAGGAAGACCAGCCAGTTGCTGCCGACCAGTAGCGCGGCCAGTGCCAGCATGCCCAGTTGGCGCGGCGCGCGGAACACGGCGGCAACCTTGCCCCAGCCGCCGCGCAGCGTCAGCAGCAGGCCGACAAAGACGCAGGCCCATACCGCGCGATTGGAAAGCACATCCATCGGCGAGACGTGCGCGAGCTGGCGGAAGAACAGCGGGAAGAAGCCCCAGATGCCGTAGGCCAGCAGGCCGAAGCCGATGCCGGCAAGGTAGGGATTCGCGTTCATGGCCGCATCTTGCCATGCCGGGGGAGAATCCGCAGGGGCTGCCGCGAAATGCCCGCTTCACTTTCGTGGCAGCTTGGTGAATCATGCATGGACTAAGGGGAAATTCATGGGACAAGCTAAACGGCGCGGTGATATTGAACAGCGCATTGCGCAAGCGCAGGCAAGGATCGAGGCAACACGGCCGGAAAAACTGGTCTGCAACGGCTGTGGCGCCGACGTGACGACGATCCATCCGGTCAGCACGCGCGGCCTGTCGGGGATAGAGGCGATCTGGGTCGGTCAGTGCGACTGCGGGCAGACGACCTTTGCGGCGTCGGGTGACCCGAAAGCAGTACAGGCCTTCTTCGATGCGCTCGGTTCGGACGCCGAACTGACGCTGGGCAGCCAGAGCCGCGACGGCTCGCAGCACGACAAGGCCTGATTTTCCGAGTCCGCGTCTGGCCCTAGCGGTTACGCGGAGCGCTGGGTACCTTGTAGAGGTCGACGGGTTTTGCCGGCGTGACGGGCGCAGGCAGCGGTGTCGGCACGGGACGTGGCGGATGTGGTGGATACGGCCGGATATAACCCGATCCGCCGTAGTACGAAGACTCCGGTACGTAGACCGGCTGCACCGAACCCGTGGCGCGGCAACCGTCTTCAAGTTCGGCGCGGCGCGTGGAATCGAGCGCCATCCGGTCAAGGGTGTGCAGGCAAGATTCAATGCTGGCGGGTGACGGCCCCTGGCGCGCAGCCGCCTGCTGTTCCTTCAACAGCTTGCGCTCGGCGGCGTCGTTCGCCTTGCGTTCCGCTCCGAGCTTGTCCGCGTAGTCCTCCAAGCGATCGGCGTCACGCTCGGCCTGCCGGCGGCTGGCCTCGGAAACCGTATCGTCCGGTATCGCCTTGATTGTGCTGCTACCGCCGCTGCAGGGCGAATTCGAGATTTCCGTCCGGCCGTCCGGCTGGCGGCACTTGTAAACCTCGGCCTGGGCAGGTAGCGCGTAGCACAGCAGGATGAGCAGGGCGATTTGTATGGTCTTCATGGTTCTCTTTATAGCGCAGCCCGGAGAAATTGTGGAGTGGTCAACGGCTCGCGTCGAAAATTGCCTTGTTTTGGCGGTCGACCGTGACAGGAGCGAGAATTCGCTACCGTGCCGACGGGCGAGTCATCGCCGCCGGGTCGACCCAGCGTTCGTATTCATCGGCGGTCACATAGCCAATATCCAGCGCCGCCTGCTTCAGCGTCGTGCCTTCGCGGCTGGCCCGTTTGGCGATTTCGGCGGCCTTGTCGTAGCCGATGTGCGGCACCAGCGCGGTGACCAGCATCAGCGAGCGTTCCATCAACTCGGCGATACGTTCGCGGTTGGCGGTGATGCCTTGAACGCAGTGATGTTCGAAGCTATGCATGCCGTCGGCCAGCAGGCGGATGCTTTGCAGGAAGTTGTGGGCGATCAGCGGCTTGAAGACATTGAGCTCGAAATTGCCAGCAGCGCCGCCAATATTGATAGCGACATCGTTGCCCATGACCTGGGCGCAGAGCATGGTCAGCGCCTCGCACTGGGTCGGGTTGACCTTGCCGGGCATGATCGAACTGCCCGGTTCGTTTTCCGGGATGCTGATCTCGCCGAGTCCGGAACGCGGGCCGGAGGCCAGCCAGCGGACGTCGTTGGCGATCTTCATCAACGCCACCGCCAGCGTCTTCAGCGCGCCATGGGCGGCGACCAGGCCGTCGTTGGCGGCCAGCGCGGCAAACTTGTTGGCGGCGCTGGTGAACGGAATCCCGGTTTGATCGGCCAGTTTCGCGGCAACCCGGAAACCGAACTCCGGATGGGTGTTGAGTCCGGTACCGACTGCCGTGCCGCCGACGGCCAGTGGGTAAAGGGAAGGCAGGATGGCGGCGATGACCGCCTCGGCATGCTGCAACTGGGCGACGTAACCTGAAAATTCCTGGCCGAGCGACAGCGGCGTGGCATCCTGCAGATGGGTGCGGCCGATCTTGATGATGTCGGCGAAGGCGGCTGCCTTTTCCTCAAGGCCGGCGCTCAGCTCGCCCAGGGCGGGCAGCAGGTGGCGTGTGATGCCGAGGGCGGCCGCCAGATGCATGGCGGTGGGAAAGATGTCGTTCGATGACTGTCCGAGATTGACCTCGTCATTGGGATGAACCAGCCGGGCGCTGCCGCGCTGGCCGCCGAGCAGTTCCGAGGCGCGGTTGGCCAGCACCTCGTTGAGGTTCATGTTGGTCTGCGTGCCCGAACCGGTCTGCCATACCGAAAGCGGAAATTCGTCGGCGTGCTGGCCGCCTGCCACTTCATCGGCGGCGGCCATGATGGCGCCGGCCTTGGCTGCCGGCAGCAGGCCGAGTTCCAGATTGGCTTTGGCCCCGGCGGCCTTGACGACCGCGAGGGCGTGGATCAGTTCTTCCGGCATGCGCTCGGTCGAGATGGCGAAGTGCGCCAGCGAGCGCTGCGTTTGTGCTCCCCACAGGCGGTCGACCGCAACTGCGATGTTGCCGAATGAGTCTTTCTCGAGCCGGGTCATGGTGGTCGCCAATCTAATATTATAAATACCGAGGCTGGCATTAGTGCCGGGCGCGCAACTCGGCGTTCAATTCGTCGGCGACTTCGGCCCAGTCCGCGTCGTCACGGATGGCTTCGCACAGGAAGGACGCCTGCGATGGCGTCCAGAAGGCGGCTTCATGCAACACGACGTCGCCGGCCAGCGGGCGGTGGCTTTCGATGAATTGCGCGATGGACGCTTCATCGTTGGGTTGCCCGAGTTGTGCGAAAAGCGTGGTCAAGCTGTGTACGGGTTTTTCCATGATGCCTTCCTCCTCTGTCCTCATGGCAATATTGCCGATTACAGGGCAAAAGTTGGAGTCCGCGCCGGGGCAGAAGTTCGGGATCGCTTTCGTGGCACATCCGCTTATCTTGTTGCCAACTACCGTTTCGACTTCAGGGGTCCCGGCCGTTGAATTTCGCCATTTTTCAGGCGTTGACCGCAACAGCATAGGTTTTTTGGTATTCCTCGAACAGAAGCCGTTGTGGGATGCTGTCTTTGCTTATCGCGCAAAAACTGGTCAATTCTGCGGCACAATTGCGTTACCGCATCCGGTATTCGATTTCCAACCTTCGCAAAGGCAGATTCCATGAACAAACTGGTCACTACCACAACAGCGCTTTTTTTCGCCCTCACGCTCCAGGCCCATGCCGCTGAACCCAAGGTGGAAAAGACCGCCTCGGGGATAAGCGTTACCACCCTCAAGGAGGGTACGGGGGCCAATCCGAAAATGACTGACACGGTCAAGGTTCACTATCGCGGCACGCTGGAAAATGGCCAGGAGTTCGATAGTTCCTACAAGCGCGGGCAACCGGCTACCTTCCCGCTGACCCGGGTGATTCCGTGCTGGACCGAAGGGGTGCAGAAGATCAAGGTGGGCGGCAAGGCTAAACTGGTTTGCCCGCCCAATCTGGCTTACGGCGACCAGAATGTGCCGGGGATTCCGCCCAATTCAACGCTGATTTTTGAAGTTGAGTTGCTCGAAATCGCCAAGTAAGATCGGCTGGCCGGCGGTTGGCGCCGGAACCGGGATGTCTTCCGGTTCCGGCTTTTTTTGCAGGTGCGCCGTTCGTTTTTCCCCACAAATCAAAAAGACAGGAGACAACATGATTCGCAGAACCTTCTCGTTCCTTCTTCTCGGAATTGCCGCCCTGGCGTTTGTTTCATCCCCGGCGCTTGCCGAGGTGGCCAAACAGGGCGTGGTCATCCAAGTGAGCGACGATAATCCAAAGATTTGGAGCCAGGCATTGAACGTCGTCAAGAATATTCAGGATGCCTATGGCAAGGACAAGGTAGATATCGAGGTAGTCGCGTTCGGGCTGGGCGCCGGCATGCTCAAGATGGACTCGCCGCTCGCCAACCGTATCGACGACACGCTGGCCACCGGTGCGAACGTCTCCATGTGCGAGAACACGATGAAGGGGCAGAAGCTGACGAAGGACGACATGCATCCCCGGATCGGCTACGTGAAAGCCGGCGTGATCGAGATCATCGAGAAGCAGAAGCAGGGCTGGACCGTCATTCGCCCGTAGGTGCCGGCGTAGCGCTTATTCCAGGTGCTCGACCATCAATTGCGGCGTCTCGACGCCCATGTATTCGTTGATCGCCAGCCGATAGGTGGCGCGGGTGCGGTTCCCGGGCTGGGTGCTGAAATTGAACTGGATGGCTTCGAAGCGCGCGTTGCCCTTGCGCAGGCGCAGTTTGAGGTGCTTTTCCTTGAGCACGCGCTGTTGCTCGACCTCGAATTCGTCCATGAACAGAGGCGCCGGAAAGCCCTGGCCCCAAACTTCATTCTCCAGCAGGCGAGCGGTCTCCAGCGAAATGTAGCCGCCCTCTAGCGCGCCATCGGTTTCCAGCGTGCGGGTCAGATCGGCCGGGGCCAGCAGTTCGCCGGCAATCTCGGCGAACAGATCGCGGAAGCGCTCGAAGTCTTCGGCCTTGAGCGTCGCGCCGGCCGCCATGGCGTGGCCGCCGAAGCGGACGAGCAGGCCGGGCGCGCGCTTGGCGACAAGGTCGAGCGCGTCGCGCAGATGCAGGCCGGGGATCGAGCGGCCGGAGCCCTTGACGATGCCACCTTCACCGGGGGCGAAGGCGAAGACCGGGCGATGCAGCTTGTCCTTGATGCGCGAGGCGAGAATGCCGACGACTCCTTCGTGCCAGCTCGGGTCGAAGAGCGCGATGCCGGGGGTGGGGTCGTCAGCGGCTAGCGATTCGAGCAGGATCAGCGCCTGTTCCTGCATCCCGGTTTCGATTTCGCGACGCTCGCGGTTGAGGGCATCGAGTTGCTGGGCGATCTGCAGGGCGCGCGTGGGGTCTTCGGTGAGCAGGCATTCGACGCCGAGGCGCATGTCGGCGAGGCGGCCGGCAGCATTCAGCCGGGGGCCAAGGATGAAGCCGAGATCCATCGCCGTCGCCTTTTTCGGGTCGCGGCCGGCGGCCTTGAACAGTGCGGCGAGGCCGGGCTGCAACTGGCCGGCGCGCATGCGCTTGAGACCCTGGCTGACTAGGATGCGGTTGTTGCGGTCGAGCCTGACGACGTCGGCGACGGTGCCGAGGGCCACGAGGTCGAGCAGGCTGGCGAAGTTTGGTTCCGGGCGCTCGGCGAAGAAACCGCGCTCGCGCAGTTCGGCGCGCAGGGCGAGCATGACGTAGAACATGACGCCGCAACCGGCGATGCACTTTGACGGGAAATCGCAGCCGGGCTGGTTGGGATTGACGATGCAGTCGGCCGCCGGCAGCGTTTCGGCAGGCAGGTGGTGGTCGGTGATCAGGGTCGCGATGCCGTGTTCGCGGGCGCGATTGACGCCCTCGATGCTGGCGATGCCGTTGTCGACGGTGATGATCAGGTCGGGCGACTGCTGCGCGGCGACGTCGACGATTTCCGGCGACAGGCCGTAGCCGAGCTTGAAGCGGTCGGGCAGCAGGAAGTCCACATCGGCGCCGAGCATCTTCAGCGCGCGCACGCCGACGGCGGTGGCGGTGGCGCCGTCGCAGTCGTAGTCGCCGATGATCAGCAGCTTGGCCTCAGCCTCGATGGCATCGGCCAGAATGCGCGCCGCATCGCCGGCGTGGGTGAGGCTGGCGGGCGGCAGCAGCGATTTCAGTTCGTAGTCGAGTTCGGCCCGGTCGGTCACGCCGCGCGATGCATAGAGGCGGGCGAGCAGCGGGTGCAGGCCCTGCTGCTCCAGTTGCCAGACGACGCGCGGCGGAATGTTGCGGGCGACGATGCGGGTCATTGAGCGAGTTCCTTGGCCGTCTCGGCGATGGCTTTGCCGCTTTTCCAGAGCTTCCAGCGGTCGCTGCCGGTCAGCGTGTAGCGCAGTTCGCCATAGACGGTGGGGGCGATCAGGCTGATGCACCCCAAGGGTGCTTCCTTCAGGGCGCGGCTGACCTTGCCGCCGAGGGCTTTTTTGAGCGGCGCGAACCAGTCCGATTCGAGCTGCGAGAAATCGCTGCGCCAGCCTTTGCTGTTTTCGTAGAGGACGCGCGACAACAACTGGTCGAGGACGACCAGCGGCCGCTCGCCGCCTTTAGCGATGACGGTTGCCAGATTGTCAGGTCGGCCGTGCAGCGCAATGCCGGCGGCGCGCGCGAGGCCGGCAGCGAGCGGGGCGTCGCTGAAGACGGCGGAGAATTCAGGCGCCGCGGTGGCCGGCAGCGTGCCGCCACCCCACAGCCACAGGCTGTTGATCGCCGGCTGGCCTGCGGCCTCGCGCCGCTCATTGACGGGGTGGCCGTGCAGGAACATCTGCACTTCATTCAGCCAGCGGGTCAGCGGCAGCGCGCTACCGTTGAGTTCGCCATCGACGCGGCGCCCGGCGACGGCGGAAATCGGCTCCGCGGGATGGTCGACCGGAACATTGAGCCGCAGATACCAGCGTCGGGCGCTGGCCGCGTGAAACTGGCCGACATCGCCATACTCGGCATTGAGCGCCTCGACGAGGCCTTGCGCTTCGTCCTCTTCAAGATCGAAGGCGCCGGCATCGGCAAGGATGATGCGTTCCTGGTAGAAGCGCAGGTGCACCGGGTCGGCGCACAGCCAGTGGCCGCTGCGGGCTTCTTTGGCACCTTCGCCTAGCAGGCGCAGGGCGCCGAACGGGGCATTGGCCATGCCAAAGCAGTCGGCCAGCACCTTCTCGAACGGGCGGCGGGCGCTGCGCTCGCTGCGGGCACGCGCCAGCAACCATTCCAGACCCGGCGCGGCAAGTTTTCCGAGGGCATGCTCGTCGGCCGGTTCCGGCCAGATCAGTTCGGGGACAAGCAGGGTCAGATGCACGGAAAGCGGCGCCGGAAAGACTTCAGGGGATGCGCTTGAGTGTACCATAGCGGCTTTTCACGCCCGGCCCGTTCCCGCATGGCACTGCCCTACGAATTGCTGATTGGTCTGCGCTACACGCGCGCCAAACGCCGCAACCATTTCATCTCCTTTATTTCGCTGATTTCCATGCTCGGCATCGGCCTCGGCGTCGCCGCGTTGATCGTCGTGCTGTCGGTGATGAACGGCTTCCAGAAGGAACTGCGCACGCGCATCCTCGGGGTCGCCTCGCATATCCAGATCGCCGGCATCAACGGCGAGCTGACCGACTGGCAAAGCATCGCCGCGCAGGCGGCGCAGCACCCCGAGGTGCGGGCGACGGCGCCCTTCGTTCAGTCGCAGGCAATGTTCACTGTCGATAACGGGGTCAAGGGCGTGCTGGTGCGCGGCATCCTGCCCGATCAGGAAGACCGCGTCGCCGATTTCCGCCAGACGATCAAGAGCGGCAGCCTCGACGATTTGCGTCCCGGCGAGTTCGGCGTCGTGCTCGGCGCCGATCTGGCGCGTTCGCTGCGCGTCTTCGTCGGCGACAAGGTGACGGTGATCGCGCCGCAGGGCAGTGTGACGCCGGCCGGCGTGATACCGCGCCTGAAGTCGTTCAAGGTGGTCGGCATCTTCGAGGTCGGCATGTACGAATACGACAGCGGCCTCGCGCTGATCCACATGACCGACGCGCAGAAGCTCTACCAGATGGACGACCGGGTCAGCGGCGTGCGGCTCAAGGTTGACGATCTCTTCCAGGCGCCGCGCATCGCCCGCGAGCTGGTGCGCTACCTCAATGCCGACGCCTACATCAGCGACTGGACCAAGAGCCACGCCAATTTCTTCCGTGCCGTGCAGATCGAGAAGAACATGATGTTCATCATCCTCTCGCTGATCGTCGCCGTCGCCGCCTTCAACCTGGTATCGACGCTGGTCATGGCGGTCACCGATAAACAGGCCGACATCGCCATCCTGCGCACGCTCGGCGCGCGCCCGCTGTCGATCATGGCCATCTTCGTCGTGCAGGGAGCGCTGGTCGGCTTTATCGGCCTTGGCATGGGCATCGCCGGCGGCGTCGCGCTGGCGCTCAATATCGATGTGGTGGTGCCCTTCATCGAACGCGTACTCGGCGTGCATTTCCTGTCGAAAGAGGTCTATTACATCTCCGACCTGCCTTCCGACCTGCAATGGGGCGACGTCTGGGGCGTCACGCTGATCGCCTTCGTGCTCGCGCTGCTGGCGACGATCTACCCAAGCTGGCGCGCGTCGCGCGTCAATCCGGCGGAGGCGCTGCGCTATGAGTGATGTCATTCTGGCGGCCAGCGGGCTGGGCAAGGCGTTCCGCAACGGCGGGCTGGATGTCTCGGTGCTGTCGGCCGTCGACCTTGAAGTATCGGCCGGCGAAACGCTGGCCATCGTCGGCGCCTCGGGTTCCGGCAAGAGCACGCTGCTGCACCTGCTCGGCGGGCTGGATGCGCCGACCGCCGGCAAGGTGCAACTGATGGGCCGCGATTTTTCGGCCCTCGGCGAGGTCGACCGTGGCGACTGGCGCAACCGGCACCTCGGCTTCGTCTACCAGTTCCACCACCTGCTGCCCGAATTCTCGGCTCTGGAAAACGTCGCCATGCCGCTGCTGATCCGCCGTCAGGAACGCCGCTCGGCGCTCAAGGCGGCCGGCGACATGCTCACCGCCGTCGGCCTCGGCCATCGTCTGGAACATCGCCCCGGCGAACTGTCGGGCGGCGAACGCCAGCGCGCCGCCATCGCCCGGGCGCTCGTTAGCTCGCCCTCGTGCATCCTCGCCGACGAACCGACTGGCAACCTCGACCGCCAGACGGCGGGCGTCGTCTTCGACCTGCTGCTCGCCCAGGTGCGCTCGCAGCGCGCCAGCCTGGTCATGGTGACGCACGACCTGCAACTGGCGGCGCGCGCCGACCGCGTCATGCATTTGAAAGACGGCGTGCTGGTTGGCGAGTTGGCGCATACGTCAATAACACCGCCCTCATCGCATTAGGGCGAAACTCAATGACCTTCTGTGCTGAGTACTGTCTTGAGATGCCAGACGACTTTCCTATCCATGAACTCACTCAATTCATGGCGACTGCACGGCGCGTCCTTCTCAATCCAGATAAGTCGCCTGCTTGGAAAGAATTCGCGGGTGCGTCAAACCTTATCGGCTGGCGATTTCGGGCCTCCTCGGAGGATTGGCTCGCGTATAAGACTTCCCTATCTACCGTTGGTGATTCAGCCAATCACGAGCAATTGTTCGTACGCGAACGTGCCTTGTTCGGAATGTTCACAGCAGGTGTTTCATGTATAGAGAGCACCACATATTCCTTGGCAGCTCTCGCAAGCCATCCAGCAATCCTTTCCTTGCCATTTGCGGCCGCGAAGCGGCGTGAGTGCAATCCGCGCAATCTTGCAGAATGGCTAGCGCCCTATCCCACAGCCGGTGTGTTGGCAGATGCATTGACGAGCGTTGTTACTTCTCCGGAGTGGTCACTTTGGGTAGGCCTTAGAAACCGAATGACTCACCGATCCAACCTGCCGAGAATTCATGTAGCGTCTGTTGGCGCGCCGCCGCCACCGACGAAGCCTTTACACTTCGCACCAACTTCAAGTACACCGCTTGTCGAGGCCGATACTTCGGATTTCGACCAACTGCACATCTGGCTAGCGCAGGTACTTCGTGGCCTCCTGGTGCAGGGCACAAGTCTCGCCAATGTGCCTTAACCCGCGCTTCTAATGGACCGCCGGGAAGCGTCGAAACATTTGGGGGGCAGACCACAGCCTCCCTCTGCCCTGTCACGGTCGACCCGCAGAAATAAGCAAAAATGCTGGCGCAGTTTTGGCGCCGCTTTCACAATGGCGGCATTGCCGTCTTCCTCCAATTTTCGCAGCCTATCGCCTGCTTCAACACCTGCCAGGGAATGTACCGATGAAACCGAGTGAAATCGTCGCCCAACTGAACCGCTACGTGATCGGCCAGGACGAGGCGAAGAGGATTCTCGCCGTCGCCGTCTATGCACATTTCCGCAAAGTCGAGATGGTCGCGGTCGACCGCCTGGAAATGCTCAAAAGCAACATTCTGTTGATGGGCCCGACCGGCACTGGCAAGACGCTGCTCTGCGAAACGCTGGCGCGCGTGCTCGAACTGCCTTTCGTGACCGCCGATGCGACCTCGCTGGCGCAGACTGAGTACGTCAACGAGGAACTCGACGCCATCCTCCAGCGCCTGCTCGAACGGGCTGGCGGTGATGCCGAGAAGGCCGGGCGCGGCATCGTCTTCATCGACGAGGTCGACAAGCTGAAGGCGATCAGCGGCCAGGCGCGCGCCGCTTCGGGGGAAAACGTCCAGCACGCGCTGCTCAAGATCATGGAAGGCGCCTCGGTGCGCCTCAAGAGCGGGCAATACATCGACACCACGCAGATCCTGTTCATCTGCGGCGGCGCCTTCGTCGGGCTCGAAAGCATCCTCGCCGAGACGCAGGCTTTCGGTTTCATCGCCACCGCCGAGAGCGACGACCAGAAGATGCTCGACCGCCTGAACGCCCGCGTCAAGCCGACCGATCTCTTCCGCTTCGGCCTGATCCCCGAGTTCGCCGGCCGCCTGCCGATCATCGCCCGCCTGCGCGAACTGTCGAAGGACATGCTGGTGCGCATCATGATCGAGCCGCAGCATTCGATCTACCGGCAGTTCCGCGTCATCCTGCAGAACGAGGGCGTCGAACTGCTGATCGAGCCGGTGGTGTTCCACCAGATCGCCGACCTCGCGCTCGAATTCAAGGTCGGCGCGCGGAGCCTGCGCGGCATTTTCGAGGAAATGATCACGCCGGTTCTCTACGCGGTCCCGGACCAGCCGGAAATCAAAAAAGTGACGATCCGCTCGCTGTTCGAGGAAGCCGTTTTTTCCTGAGCGGATGGTTCAGCGCGCCTTGCGCTGGCGCCAGGCGCGGATCAGGTAAAACCGCCACACCGCCTTGGTCAGCACGTAGCCAGCGACTGCCAGCATGATCGCAAGCAGCACGAGGCCGATGCCGAGCGGCTTGCCGACGCCGATCATCCACGTCTGCATGGCCTGCGTCCATTCGATGAAGCGCGTCATCTCGAAGGCAGGCGGCTCGATGAAACCGTTGTTGTCGCCGGTCGCCAGGCGGCCGATCTCATAGGCTAGAACGTAGAGCGGCACAATCGTGAACGGGTTGGTGTACAGCGTCACGAACATTGCCAGCGGCAGATTGACGCGAAAGATCAGGGCGCAGATTGCCGCGCCGATCATCTGCAGCGGTCCCGGTATCAGTCCGCAGAACATGCCCGCCGCCACCGCCCCGGCCGCCGAATGGCGGTTGAGGTGCCACAGCCGTGGGTGCAGCAACGAATTGCGGAACGGCCGCAACCAGCGATTGTTGTGAATCGCCTCGTGGTTGGGCAGGTGCTTTTTCAGGTGCTTGCGCATGATCTCCCGCCTATTATTGCAGGATGCGCCTCAATATTCTCGCCTTCGCCGCCGGCGTCATCGTTCTCCAGATGCAGCCGCAACTGCCGCCGGCATCGCTCTGGACGCTCGCGGGACTGTTGCTGGCGCTGCCGGCCATGCGCTGGCAGGGTGCCTGGCCGGGCCGCCTGCTCGGGGTGCTGGCCTGTTTCGCCCTCGGCTTCGCGTGGGCCGGGTGGCGCGCCGAGATCCGGCTCGCCGATGCGCTGCCCACGGCTTGGGAAGGGCGCGATGTCGAGGTCGTCGGCGTCGTCGCAACGCTGCCGCAGGATTTCAGTCAGGGTACCCGCTTCGAATTTGCCGTTGAAAAGGTGTCGACCGCAACTGCCGTCGTACCGCAGCGGATCATGCTGTCGTGGTATCAGGGCCAGCGCGATGGCGAGGAATTCGTGCGCCAGCCGTTGCGTCCCGGCGAGCGCTGGCAGATGACGGTGCGCCTCAAACGCCCGCACGGCAATTCAAACCCCAACGGCTTCGATTACGAGGCCTGGCTGCTCGAACGCGACATCCGGGCGACCGGCTATGTGCGCCAGAACCCAGCACAGCGCCTGGCCGAAATGGTCTGGCAACCGGAGTATGTCGTCGAGCGTCTGCGCCTTGGCGTGCGTGATTCGTTTGCCGCGATGTTGCCGGCGGAGCGCTACCCCTGGGCCGGCATTCTGGTGGCGCTGGTGGTGGGCGACCAGCGGGCGATTCAGGGTGGTGAACTACACTACAGTTCTGCGCTGACTATTTCCAATTTATCAATAGCTTAGCGTGCTCGGCAGTTGTGGCGGTTACATTAAAGTTCTGCGCTGGAATTCGCCATCGACTGCGCCCAGTTACATTAAAGTTCTGCGCTGGAAGTCCGCCTTAACTCAGTAAGCAAGTCCATGGCTTTGAAGAAGGTTCCTTGCTTCCGCCAAAGGTTGTAGGCACGCGATGCGTGAACCCACGTACCCACCTGATACTCCAGCGTCTTCCAGCCGGCATTGAGGTGAATCTTTTTCAGGATGTCTTCGAAGATGAGTCGCTGGTCGAGAATTAGCCTGCGGGGGTTCATCTTCTCCAGAAGAGCGGGCGCAACGAGCTCCCACTCATAAGCCGACAAACGAGTCTGCCCATCGCGGTCCAGTGGTACATCGCAGGGGGCGTTGAACTCATGTGGCAGTGGATTTAGCGCAAACTCTCGTGATTGCTCTGGAAAGAACTCGAAGGGTTCTTCAAGCGCCTTGATGCAGTTGATGTTGAGCCTTGTGACGTAGCAGGTCTGGCCTTCCATGATTCCGTGGACAGCAGCGTATATTTCTGCAGATGGCAGGGAAGTTCCAATGATGCCGCCCAGGGCGAAGCCATGGACGCTTCCTGTCATGCGCCGAGCAGATGGAAAGCAAGACATCCACTGCAGCCTCTGCTGCACACCCTCAGAAAATCCTCGATTCGACTTGCCGGACCAATGTGTCTGCTGCCGTACCTTGGGTGGAGTTGCAGACAAGTCGATGAAGCATGCGCGCTCGATGCCTTGGCCTCCGAACATCCATGGTAGCAGGACATTTTCAGGTTGGAATAGCGCCTTCATCAACGCCAGACCAGGAACAACGTATCTGATGGACCCTGCGACGAACTCGAATACCTGATGTCTCGACTCAACGCCCGCTGGTAACGTCACGCCAACTGCTGACAAGTATTCATCGGGACTCACACGGTTCCATGTCGGAATGGAGGTGGTAACTCCTTTCCAGTGACGTGTTTTTCTCCTGCCGAACATGTCAATCGTTGCGAGTGACTCAAGGCCTCGAAGCTCAGCTTTTCCGTCGGCGGTCAGGACCTCAGCAACAAATCTCCGGTCTTGAACAGATATTCCCAGGGGCCATTCCATACGAATCTCCAGTTGTCTGGAGATGTATAGATACCGGCGTTACATTTTTTCCGCGAGCCGCCTTGTTTATTGCAGGGAGTAAGCATCGTTGTTACGTCAATCTAATCAGGCTCGGAAACTCTTCAGCCATCGCTTCGAGCCCAAGCCGTTTACGCCAGTATGGCCGCCGCCCAGCCTGACGCTCAGCCATATTGGAGGAACGAAAGGCCTTAACAAGCGCGCTGGTCAACGGAAACCTTGCCCGGTTGTGCCGAAACGCTTGCCACACACCTACGGCGCCAAGCAGCTCCGGAACAGTGTAGCGTTTACCTGAGTCGGCCTCTTTCCGTAGAAGCTCGCGGAGGGCCTTTGCGGCTCTGTCGTCCATCTTGCTGAAGTCTGGACTTGACCTCCCGGGTTCCCGATAACCAAAGTCTGCCTCGGCTTCTGGAGCCGCCTTCAAGAAGGTCTGAAGCAGTAAATGCTTCGGCGTTGGAAGCCCATGAGCCGTGCCCGGCCTGAGCAGCAGAGCAGGCCACGGCTGTGTGCCCCTTGCAACTTCGCAGCCTGCATCAACAAGAAAACGATTGCCGAAGAACCCCTGGAAATCCGCTGCCAGCCGGCCACTGGCGAGTGCATCGCGCGTAATTGCGTAGCCCTTGGAAGCAGCCGCCGCGCGGTACTCCGCCGGCCAGTTTCTGCTCTCATCTAAGTCAACCCGAAGTGCAGCCTGCGTCAGTTGCGCAACGATTTCCATGACGGGAAGTTCAATCCCCAGGTCACGCACTGAGGACGGACCATCGCACGGCAATCGAACGTCCGTGGTGTGTGCCTCGCCTCGAAGCGGTGCGAACGAGTCTCTGAGCCTTACTCGGTGTGTCAGGCAGATGAGAAGCCCCGGGAGGTGATGCGCCCGGTGGAAGTATGCCTCTCCGTATCGCGCCAGGTCATCCTGGATACACATCGGACAGATTCGCCGGAACGGGACCCCAATCGAAACGTTGTGCGTCAGAGCTGAAACCGCCTTCTCAAGAGGCGCCGGGTTCAACGCACGGGCCCAGTGTCTCTGCTTCTCTGCGCGCGACATGAAGGAAATGGCATAGGGCAGAACGGTGTGCCGTGCCAGTAGCTCTTCCGGCGCCAGCCCCGTGAGCCTCCCCAAGCGCACTGCATCTCCAGCCATCAGGAATGCGTAACTGTTTCGCCCTTTACCAAAAACACATCTCAGAAACGGCTTGAGCTGCAAACCGGACCTGAAGCGCCCGCGGGCAATCACGCTCCCTATGAGTTCGTCAGGATAGGGCTTGGGGAGCCACATCAAGCTAGCTCCAGCAGTTCCTCCAGTGGTCTGACGTGGCCGAGCGTTCTTAAGGCCTCGAGTACGGGCACTTTGGTCTGTCGAGCCAAAGTGATTGCTCGCCGGTAGTCGTTCGGCCGCTCTTCGTAGGAAGGTGGTTCCTCAGCACAAGCGTTCTTGGTCTTTGGCCTGGAAACCTTCCTTGGGGTAGCGAGAGCCTCGCCCGCCAGCTTGATGCCTGCCATGACCGTCGTAGGCTGGCCAGACTCAGCTGTTGTCTGAGCTGCAGCAAGTGCGTCCTCTTCTTCACAGCCTGCTGCAACCAGAGAAGTGGCAACTTGGGTAACCCACTGCGCTTTAGTCTCGGGGGAGTTTTTCCTGAACAGGGCAGATGACCGGTTGCGCAGTCGACGCGCAGCGTTGTCGACAATATCTTGCAATTGCAGGGGGGCGATGTCATCGAAGGCGGACAAGGCTTCGATATCATCGTTTCGCAAAGCCTCAATCATGGGATGCAGCAGCTGAAGCTCCTTATTGAACACATCAGCAATGAGTTCTGGCGTGACTGATTCTGAGCCGTCAGCAATTGCCCTCGCTTGTGTTGATGCGAACAGCTTGATGGCAATATCGATGTTCCCCTGAGAATAGTGATACATCAGTGTGCGCAGGTGTTCAGTCAGAGGTGAGGGCCGGGATACCCATTGATAGTGCCAGAGTACGTCAAGAAACTCCCGCCATTCATCAACCTCTCCAGGTTCAACGGTGGCCGCCAGTTGGGTCCAGGGCTCAGTGCCATGGCCGCACGAACGACGGGCCTGGCGGAAATCCAGCCCCAGAATCTTTTTTGCCTTGTTTGTTCCGATGAATAGGATTGGCACTTTTAGCGCATTGCAGGCAGATACCAGTTCTGTCATCAGGGTCTGGCCACCTTTATTGGCATTTGTCAGGTTCTGTACCTCATCGCAGATGAGTAAGCCGACGAAGTGCGTGTGCATCAAACGAGCGACACTTGGCATTAGCGAGTCTGCGCCGGCCCTGCCGTTGCCAGAGTACTCCTTATAGTAATTGCTGCCAGGAATCAGCTCGTCGAGCTTGTTCAGGATTGCGTGAGCCAAGGCCTTCATGCTTGAGCCGCCGCTCGGCGTCTCAATGTGCAGGTACGTCACTTGGTAAACATTCAACTCCGGGTGATAGATGACCTGCGGGAGGTGCGCAAGGTACCGGACGGCTGCTGTTGTTTTGCCCATTCCCGAAAGACCTATCGAGGCAGTTGATAGCTGAGGGGTTATCGTGTCTGCAGCCTGTCGGAATGGAATCCCTGCTTTTTGCTTCTCGTAGATTGTTTGGTAAATCTTGGCGTGCGCGGCCGTCAGCGGTGCGCGGCCGACGTAGCCTGACCGTATCAGCGAGTCGAGGGTCCGACCAAATCCCACGTGCCGCGCGAAAGGCACCATGAAGTTCTTTAACGAAAGGAGCATTTGCAGGCGCTCGTACGAGGGCCAGGTCTGTTGTTCCGGCTCAAGTTCCGGAAGAAGGGTGAGGGCGCCGATAAGCTCATCATCTGTCATCGATGGCGGTAGCGCTTCGATGAGGGGGTTGCCCTTGAAGTGCGGGATGCGTTGTGGCGAATACTGCGCACGGACGCATCCCGGGCTTAGTGCGGACAGGTTATCAATAGCCATTTAGCATCCTCCGGCGGGCTTCTTGAAGCTTCTGTTGCATGTTTGTAGTGCCTACTGTTGTGCTCCCCTCGCTAGCTGTTTTCTGACCAGCTGGGTTTCGCGACGGTAGCGAGACGATGTTGGAGCCGGCCGCGTCAATGGCCTGTTCATGAGGGGGTTGTGGTGCAAGAGAAGCTATGTCTTGCCGTTCTGCGCGGCGCTCATCCATCCTGTCTGGCTTGGTATCAGCGCGCCGGCTGCTTCGGGATACTTTGCCGGCCTTGCGCAGTTTCTCCTTTGCCGCCTCAACTACCGGGTCCACTTGGTCATGGAACTCCATTGCCACCTGTGCCCGTTGCTCCTCGATTGACGGCAGCGCACGCTTTCGCATGTCTTCGAACACTTTCACTTCGGAAAATGACAGGCCCGCGTATTTTTCCGAGCGGGTGGTTAACGATGCAAGGTACGGCTGAGTTCCTGTCAAACGGTCGTGTACATAGATGTGGTCAACAAGGCGGCTCTCGTATGACACGTTGACTTTGAACCGCTTTTTTCTGGCCTTCACGAACCAGCCCTTGAAGATGGCCTCAGGGCAGGTGTAGTAGCAGCCTCTGAAGCAAACGCCCATTTCAGTGACCGCTGCCTCGTCCTTCGGCAGCAGTGCATAGCGCACCCGTTGTTCTGGATAGCGCGTCAGCAAGCCGGCGCGCTCGACAATATTGTGGTTCCAGAGCGCGATGGGAGTCGGCTCGACGCCAGCAACCAGTTCCTCCGTCGAGAGGTCGTAGTTGGGCATGGCTCGCCGGTTATGCGCGATGATGGCTTCCAGAATAATCTTTCCCATCTCTCGCAGGTTCAGGCACGCGTCTTTGTCATAGTGCTTGCCCTGACGTCGAGTTGCGTTAGCAACGGGGTCGAAACCCGGTGCCTCGTCCTTGATGGCCTCGTGCAGCAGTTTGAAGCCGCACTCGACGAGTGGCTTCCAGTCCGGGCGGCAACCTGGCAGGTTGGTGACCGTTACCTGCAGGCCGTCACAGACCCGGTTGCTCGCGCTTGCCGCCATTTCGCCACGGTCCGCCAGGAATTCTTTGGGGAACACTTCGTGGGCCGGCCAATCTTCTGGGTAATACTCAACGCCGAACCTCTTGCAGAGGTCCCGCTTGTCAGCGGAAAGGCTGCGGATGGCTTCCATGGCGCCCGCCCAGCTGGGGTTTTCGTACCCAAGGTAGAACCCGACCATTAGCCGCGACTTTCTGTCGATGATAAGGAATAGGGTCGGCTTGCCAACGATTACCTTGACGCTATCAGTTGAGACCCCGTACAAGTCGACGATGGTGGCGTCAATTTCGTAGTAGTGGCCAACACCGAGACAATCTGCGAGGACTGTGCCCAGCTTTGCGCGATGGTCACGCTCAAAATCCTTATCACCTTCTCGAGCACGTATCTGTTGTTCGGGTGAGTAATTGGAATGAAAATAGTGCCTGAACTGGCGAATGGTAGGACGTGAGCCAGTTGGGCGTATGAACGGTTTCCCGTTACCGTCGAGCACCAAGTAGTGCGCTTCCAGCATTTTCTGGTGGGCGGCCTTCATTGAGATTCGCTTGTCTTTAAGATAGAACGTCTCGATGAAGTGCCTCATGTTGTCTGTGTCCGCCAGACTAACTTGGTAGACGGGCCGGTCAGCCACCGGCAGACGGCCGCGCCCATGCGTCCGCAATCGTAGCCGGGATGCGTGCCTCGTCTCCGGGGCAACTTACGGTGCTTGGCTTGGAAGGCAACCCGGGTATCGGCAAGACCACTGCCGTGGTGCGCTACCTCAAGGAATCAGCAGGCGGCTTCTTGTTCCTGTACGTGAGCCCTCGGGTCATCATCAACGATGACGTAACCGGGAGCCTTGCCTTGGACCGAGACACCAAGGAGCCGACAGGCATTCTGACGGTAACCACGAACTCCAAGCTCATTAGCTCAGCGAAAGCTTGGCACGATGAACAGGTAAGGAACGGGGCTGGGTCCAAGCGTAGGATTGACAGCGCTGTCGTCGCTGAGGGAGTGGCCGACCTTCGGTACCCGGAAGGCAGCACACTCATCCTTTCGCCGGCAGAGAAGGAAGAACTCGAACTGATTCACACCGGCTCCCGGTCAAGAAAGAATGCCGAAACTGAGCGCCAAGACCGCATTTCGGATATGCAACTTCCAGGCGTCCTGCAAGTGTTGGCCAAAACGACGCGCTCGCTATTGGACGAGAACGTTTCCGTAAGGCAGGTTGTGCTGACGGCGGCGATACAGGGGTACCGGGAGCGGGGCGCCGGCAAGAGTACGCTGGATGCTTTGAGTAACCTGTTCAGGAACGCGGTTGGAACAAAGGCGGGCGTTCAGGAACGGCGCGAGTTCGCCAGCCGTATTCCGACGATAGTGGTCATGGTCGACGAGCTGACAGGCGACGGTGCTGGCGCACGTTTCGTCGATTCAGTGGCGCGCTGGATGGATGACCAGTTCATACGGCCCTTCAAGAATGAACTGCTGTTTCGGGTCATTCTTGTGGCGTCAGATGCCTCGTTGGGAAATGAAATCGTTCTCGACCGATATCTCAATAGTGGTGAACGAGCACCCGACAAAGTGCTGGTCGCGCCGAGTGCGGGCAAGCGCCCGTTCAGGCTGGCCGCAACCCCAGTCAAGATAGGTGGTGTGGCGCGCCCCGTCCTGCACATCATGACCAATAGCTACCCTGCGTCCAAGCTCACCGTCGACTATCGTGTGCGGCTTGACGTGGTCAGGCCCGGGGAAACGCCGGACGGCCGAGCACAGACTATTCGCCACGCCATAGCTGAGCAACAAGGGGATGCGCTCATTGCGAACGTAGTGGGCGAAATCGAGCGCGCGCTGAAGGCCGGGGCTGACCAGGTGATTTGCTTTGCCCAGGACAAGGCATTCCTGCGCAAAGTTGAAGCCGTGCTTGTGGGGGCTGACGAGCGGCCAGCCACGTTAGAGCGCTGTCAAGTGGCCATCCTGGATTCGAGCGTCACGGCCACCAAGCGCAAAGAGCTGATTAGCGATGCCAAGCGCGACACCATCAAGGTGTTCTTGATGACGTCCAGTGGCGCCCGGGGCGTATCCTTCCCAAAGACCGACTGGATTATTGCGCTGATACCGAGGTTTGGCATCGAAGCAGCCCTGATGGAGGTGGCTCAACTCATCTACCGTGGGCGTGGCCAGAAGTACATGTCTGATGATGGAGAGGTCTGTCTCGATGGGGACTGGAAGGCCCGTCGCTTGGTCATGCTCCTTCCCGATTTTCTGCCCCAGGATTTGGAGCCCGAGCCGCGGCAATGGCTACGCCAAGTGAGCGACCTCCTGACCTTCCTTGTGATGTTGCGGGCAACCATCCATACCCGGATTACAGGGGACGCTGGTCTCGACCGACAGCAGCTGGCCATGGTTCCGGTCGGCGGCATCGGGTCAGAGGAAATGCTCTCTTTGATGAGTACGCACGTCCGGGACTTCCTGAAGGAGTGCGATATCTTTCTGCGGGATTCCGCTTCCGACAAAGACCGCAGGGGCCTGATATCCAATGCGCAAAAGTATGCCATGCATCTGTTTTCCAAGTTTTCACTGGATGCCACCGGCAAGCAGAGCGAGTTGCGTAGCGTGGCGCGTCTCGGTGATATTGAGAGCTTTGCCATCCGGGCGAGTGCGGAGAACGCCCCTTTGCTCATCGACCCCAGCCAGGACCCGGAGGGTGTTTTGCCAGAACACCTATACTGCGTCGGGCCGTTCTGGCTCGAGCACTGGAAAGACCTGGACAAGCAGGAGCGCTTCAATGTTGAGGGCTGGCTTACTGACGTCGGCAGCCAGGTCCAGAAATTGTTCGGGGAACTCGGGCGCATCCACTCGGACCGAGCATTGCCGTCGAAATTAAGGGCTCCCGCAGAAGAGCTATACCGGATGCTGGCGCGGGAAAAGGAAGAGGCTACCCGGGAGTTCTCTACAGTCAAGGCGTTGAAGTCGCCATCGACCTGGTTGGCGGTGCCGGTGGATTACGCCAGGTTTTGGAAGCCGGACTCGGATGGGCTTTGGCCATCGCTGGATGACGATGAGGCATGGAGGGACTCACTGGGGCGGTGCCTTGCTGCGACGCGTAACGTCTTGCCAGTTATCCCCCGCTATGCGGGTATCCCTTACGCGGCAATTGTTGGAGAGCAAGACCCTGCTGGGCTCGACCTGGTTTTCGACGACCGCTATTTGGCGGCTTCCAACGAGCTGAATTTGCTGAATACCATCCTGTGGGACGACCATGATTGATGCAACTGACTCGCTGGCGGTTTCTATGCACACATCCAAAAAACCTAGAATTGACTACGGTGCCGCGACAGCCCCCAGAAAGGAATTCAGGTGATTGACCTTGACCGATGCGAGTTCGAAGTTGAGTGCCCAACGTGCAACTTTGCCACCAAGATTTTCTACCGGGATGCACGGCTTCGGGATGTGCTCATCTGCCGAGGATGTAAGGCCAACATCCAGCTAGACGACCACATGAACGAGTGCCGGAAAGCTCGACGGCAATTCAACGCTGCCATGCAAGAGCTCGAAGACGCGCTTGCCAATCTGAATACCACCATCACTTTGAGGTTCTGAATGGACTCTGCCTACCTCCAGCGAATCCGCTTTCAACTGCAGAAGCGGGTCCGCCGACTCAATTCATGCTCCCATGTTCTGTTCCACAGTGCGCTGGTCCAGTTCTGGAACTACCTTCAATCACAATCTTTGACAGCCGGTATCTTGGGCAAGCTCGAGGCACAGGCAAAGTCATACAGCGACGAGATAGCCGCAATTACTACCAAGCGTGAGATAGAAGAGTTCGCTACAGAGGAAGAGCAATTCGCCTTTGTCTATCGAGTTGTCCAGCACTGTGCTCAGCAACCTCTCGGTAGTTCCTTGGGGCCGGAGACTAAGATAGGTCATGCAATATCAGGTGAGCGCAAGTATGAGGAGGCGCTGAACCAGTTTAGGGAGGTCTTCCTCGAGCCGCTGTATGAGTACCTGGATGATGCGCTTGACCAGCAAGGTGCAGTGCTCTCGTTGTTACTCAAGTACAAGCGCAAGGTGGAGTGGTTCGAGCGCGAAGCGCTGGCACAGCTTGCCAGCGGTGATGAGCGAAAGTTGGCGAAGCACCTTTACGCGTACCTGTTTGACCAGGGGCTGGATTTTCACATCGAGCCTCAGTCTGCTTCAGGTGAGGCGGACCTTGTAGCCCCCGAGCTGGTTTTGGATGCAAAGGTGTTTGATGGTTCCAGACGGGGTGTCCAGTACCTGGCAAACGGTGTTCACCAGGTACACACCTATGCCCGCGACTTCAACCAAGAGGTTGGCTATTTGGTGGTGTACAAAACCTGCCCGGAGACCATTGATTTCACATTCTCATCTGCGGGTCAGCATGCCCCGTATGTAACAGTGGGCGGCAAGACCATCTATATTTTTGTCGTCGATATCTGCGAGCACGAGACGAGCGCCTCAAAGCGTGGCGCAATGAAGGTGCACACCGTGGAACAGGAATTCTTGGTGCGCGCGGCCGAACCGAAGGCGAGCTCAGGCGAGAGCAATCCAGACAATTAGCGCCTACGCATACCGCCCTTTAGCGTCGTCCGCCAGCCCCTTCGCTACCCGTAATCAGCTTATCCAGCGAAAGTTTCGCGCAACGCTTCGCCAATGCTCGGGTACGTGTATAGCTGTTCTTCGAAGAATCCGAGTACGGTGCCCATGGCTCTGAAGTGCCGGTCGTTGACCCAGGACATCTCTAGCTCAACAAGTCCGTCGCAGAGCGCATCAAGGTCAGCCCCGCTCAACATTTCGTGGAAATTTTTCTCGTCGAGTGCGCCCGCTTCGACAGCTAGAGTTATCGTGTCCATCGCGTAGAACGGCGGGCTCAAAGCGGCTCCGCCGTTGAGCGCAGTCATCATCTTCAGGAAGTGAATTTTTGAAATCTTCTTTGTTTCGGGGTTCCATCCCCCAAATGCTGTGTGGTTGCTGTTGTAGTCTTTGTCAACTTCGATAGCTGTAATTGCGGGTGTATATCCGGCCATAGCTGGTCCTTCAAACGAACGTTAAAAAGCGAGATTAGCGTCATAGCAATAATCGCGCAACATGAGGGCAGCATGACAGTCGCTTCCCCTACGCCTCCGGCGCTGGGGCTATCTGCACTTCTGCCCAAGTCCGGCTCGCCTAATCTTCCGGCACTCCCAGGGCGCCATTGGGTCTGGTTCGGCCCATAGACCGACTCTGGCGAGGCGAGCCTTCTCTTCGGCAGAGCGGTACGCCAGTTGCTCGGCCGTGGTCAGTTCGGCTGCATATTGGAAGGCGTACCAAGCCATGCCGCGCCTGACCATATCCAAGCCCACGTCGGTCTTTTCGGTGAGCACCTTGCCGGTGAAAACCTTGCAGACGTCTCGCCCGTGCCACTCTCGCTTGTAGCAGGCGACCGTAATGGGCTGCCCTGAGACCAGCCGTGCAAGCTCGCGGCGGGCGGACTTCCAGAATGCTTGGCCGGTTTCTGGGGTGTCCATTCCCGAAAATCTGATTGTCAGGATACCGTGGTCTTGCGTTTGCAACTTGAAAGTGTCGCCATCGTGGTTCGCAATGACAGAGCCGGTTGCAGTGAATGAGGCATAGCGGCTGTCCGGGGCGGCAGACAAGGCAGGGCCGGAGAAAAGCCACGCGAGCGCAAGCAGGATGCCGATGAACGTCGGAAGTCCCATTTTTCTGGCAGGTCGTGCCATTGGTTTGCCTCTGTAAGCCTGACAATTTGAGCGCAGAACTTTAATGTAATAGCGAAATTTCAGCGCAGAACTGTTTGTAATTTTCGGGGTTTTTTGCCTGTTTTGCCTATATTTTAGGCAAGCCGGCTCTCAAGGACGGTTGGCAGGGCCGAGGAGCTCACGAAAAGGTCTGCGGCAGGAGGCGAGGGCCCTCTCGGGCCGGCAACAAACTTCACCCATAAAAACAACAAAATAGGCGTTGGCGCAGAACTTTAATGTAACTGCCGAGGTGCCGATTTCTGCTATCTAGCGCAGAACTATTTGTAACTTCTTGGTCAGCGCAGAACTATTTGTCACGGCGCAGGACTTTAGTGAAATTAACCAAGGGTGATTTGTGGACCACCTTCAATCGCAGCGGAACGACGCATCTCATGTCGATCTCCGGCCTCCACGTGACCATGGTGGCGGCGCTGTTCGGACTGATCGCCGGCTGGGTCTGGCGGCGCGTGCCGGCGCTGGCGCTGCGACTGCCGGCGCAGCGCGCGGCCTTGCTGGTTGGCTGCCTGGCCGCGCTGTTCTACGTGCTGCTCGCCGGCTTCGCGGTGCCGGCGCAACGCACGCTTTACATGCTGGTGGTCGCCGCGCTGGCGATGAGCTCGGGGCGGGTTGTCGCGCCCAGCCGTACCTTGTGCCTGGCGCTGCTGGTCGTCCTGCTGATCGACCCTTGGGCGGTGCTGGCGGCGGGCTTCTGGCTGTCGTTCGGGGCGGTTGGGGCGTTGCTCTATGTCGGCTCGGCGGTGGTCGGGGAACATGGCGCGGGCGGCGGTTGGCGCGAGCGCATCCGGGCCTGGGGCGTTGTCCAGTGGGCGGCGACCTTGGCCTCGCTGCCGGTGCTGCTGCTGGTCTTCCAGCAGTTCTCGCTGGTCTCTCCGCTGGCCAATGCAGTTGCCATCCCGGTCGTCAGCTTCATCGTCACGCCGCTGGCGCTGCTTGCTGCGGTCATTCCGTGGTGGCCGATCGCCGCGCTGGCGCATACGGTGCTCGGCTGGCTGATGGCTTTTCTTGAGTGGTGCGCGACGTGGCCGGTCTGGCAGGCGCCGGCGCCGCCGCTGTGGGCGGCGGTCGTCGCCGGCCTTGGTGTGGCCATCTGCTTGCTGCCGCGCGGCATGCCGGGGCGTCTGCTCGGTGTGGCACTGCTCCTGCCGGCGATATTTTGGCCGGCCGAGCGACCGGCCGAAGGCGAAGCCTGGGTGACGGTGCTCGATGTCGGGCAGGGGCTGGCAGCGATCGTGCGTACCCGCGAGCACACGCTGATCTACGATCCAGGCCCGCTCTACAGCGCTGAGTCCGACGCCGGGCAACGGGTGGTCGTGCCCTACCTGCGTGCTCTGGGCATCGACAAGGTGGATATCCTGATGGTGACCCATCGTGACAGCGACCATGCCGGTGGTACAGCATCGGTCAAGGCGGCGTTGGCCGTCGGCAAGGTCTTTTCCTCGCTCGGCGACGCGGATGCCGAGCCGTGCCGCAACGGCGAGAACTGGGTTTGGGAGGGCGTGCAGATGGCGGTGCTGCATCCCGAGGGGGAGGACTACGCGGAGAAGCGCAAGAGCAACAACCTGTCGTGCGTGCTGCGCATCGAGGCGAGCGGAAAGCGCATCCTGCTGACTTCCGACATCGAGGCGCGCGACGAGGTGGCAATACTCCAGCGCGAGCCCGCAGCGCTGGCCGCCGATGTACTGCTGGTGCCGCACCACGGCAGCCGGACCTCATCCACGCCGGAATTCATCGCCGCCGTCGGCGCCCGTGACGCGGTGATTCCGGTCGGCTACCGCAACCGCTTCGGACACCCCAAACCGGATGTCGTCGAGCGTCATGCGGCGAGCGGCGCCAGATTGTGGCGAACTGATCGCGATGGCGCGCTGCGCATCGAACTCGACCGGAAGGGCGTCGGTGTTTCCGCCTGGCGCGACGAGCATCGCCGCTACTGGCATGGCCAGTGATACATTTGGGGCCGAGAAGGAGGCATTATTATGCAGTTCAGACAATGTACCGTGCAATGCGTCAGCCCATCCGGTCTGCACCGGATGGCGTATACCGAATGGGGTGCCCGCGACAATCCGCGCGTTCTGGTCTGCGTCCACGGCCTGACGCGCAACGGGCGGGATTTCGACGCGCTGGCGCAGGCCATGGCCGCGCATTACCGGGTGGTTTGTCCCGATGTCGTCGGGCGCGGCCGCAGCAGCAGGCTGCGCGATCCGGCCGGCTACGGGATTCCGCAGTACGTGGCCGACATGGTGACGCTGATCGCCCGGCTCGACGTCGACAGCGTGCATTGGGTCGGCACCTCGATGGGCGGGCTGATCGGCATGGCGCTGGCCAGCCAGGATGGCTCACCGATCCGCAAACTGCTGCTCAACGATGTTGGTCCGCTGATCACCACCGTATCGCTGGAGCGCATCGCCACCTACGTCGGCACCGACCCCACTTGGGCGACGTTCGACGAGGCGATGGCGTATGTCCGGGTCGTCAGCGCGCCGTTTGGCAAGCTTGATGACGAGCAGTGGCGGCACCTGACCGAACACAGCGTCGCCCAGCGTCCTGACCGGCGCTGGGGCTTTCTCTACGATCCGCTGATTGCGGCGCCGTTCAAGGCCGCCTTCGCCGGCCAGCCGATCGACCTGTGGCCGATCTACGAACAGATCACCTGCCCGACGCTGGTCGTGCGCGGCGCTGAATCCGACCTGCTGAAGCGCGAAACCTGGCAGCAGATGGGCGAGCGCGGTCCACGTGCAAAACTGGTCGAAATTCCCGAGGTCGGCCATGCGCCGATGTTCCTCACCGATGAGCAGATCGGGATTGCCCGCGACTTCCTGCTGGCGCCGTGAGGCATCTCGTCGTCGCCGGCCTGCGCCTCGAATACGTCGACCATCCGGCGCACAAGGACGGATTGCCGGACATCCTGATGCTGCACGAAGGGCTCGGCTGCGTCGCGATGTGGCGGCATTACCCGCAACGGGTGGCGGCAACCACCGGCTGTCGGGTAATCGCTTGGTCGCGTGCCGGCTACGGGCATTCGCAAGCTTACGCCGAGCCGCGTACGTCGCGCTACATGCATCGCGAGGCGCTCGAAGCGCTGCCAGCACTGCTGGCGGAACTGCGGATCGAGCGCCCGCTGCTGTTCGGCCATAGCGACGGCGCCAGCATCGCGCTGATCTTCGCCGGCGCTTTCCCGGAAGTACCAGCGGGCGTGATCGCGATGGCGCCGCACGAATTCGTCGAGGAAAAGACGCTGGCCGGCATTTTGGCCACCAAATCGGCGTGGACCGCAACCGACCTGCCGCGCAAGCTGGCCCGTCATCACGCCGATGCGCCGCGCGTGTTCGCCGAGTGGAACGAGACCTGGCTGGCGCCGGCCTTCCGCGACTGGAACATCGAGGAATATCTGCCGGCGATCCGCTGCCCGGTGCTGGCGATTCAGGGCGAGGACGACGAGTACGCGACGATGCGCCAGATCGATGCGATCGCCGAACAGGTGCCCGACACCATGTTGCTGAAACTGTCCCACTGTGGCCATTCGCCACACCGCGACCAGCCGGCGCTGGTGCTCTGGGCGGCCGATACTTTCGTCAGGCGGATCGCGGGTCGGCCAGTTGGTCAGCCGTAGGGCAAGGCATTGCCAATAACCAACAGTGGCTTACAGTTTGAATGTTCCGCCCGTAGCTTCGCAGCACCGACCGGGATATCCAGCCTAGAGTTGTGACTTGAAGTAATTGAACGAGTGCTTGAAGGCATCGCGCACCTTCTCCATTTCGGCGACCATGGCTTCCCATCTGTCTTCGCCGGCAGCCTTTATGTCGTCAAGCTTGGCGACAGCAAGTTTGGATTGCTTGCGTAGCTTACCCATCTCTTCGTTGTACTTGTCACGTGCATCTTCCTTTGCCTCCTGCGCCTTGGCTTCCAGCGCGCTCATCTTTGCATTCAATTCGTCGAGCTGAAGTTTCATTTTGGTGATGTAAGCATCCCTTGTGGTCATGACAATACTCCCTGATGTGAAAATTCCGCGGGGTCAGAAACAACCACGCATTGAGATAAATCGAATTAGGCATGTCTTCCTGAATGGATAGATTGCGCTGGCGCAAACTTTCAGTCTGTTCGGTCGCGAACATAACGAATAATTGCCGGCTCCCGAATTCCAGATTGGTGGCGTATTCGTGTTCGGCGATTGAGTTGCTTCATGGCAGCGCTCCGCGAATCATGACTTCGACGAGATGCTCCCGACGATCATCAAGCAGCATGATTTCGGCATGCAGTTGCGCGTTGCCATCGACGGTCACGTTCATTTCCTTGCCGGGCCCGTCGGGTTGCAGCACGGTGATGAGGTAGAGCGTTTCCCGATAGCGATAGCGCAGCGTGTACTTCTTCCACGCTTGCGGTAAACACGGCGCGAAGTGCAGTTTTCCGTCTGCGACGTACAAGCCGAGCAGCGATTCGAGGGTCAGCCGATACATCCAGCCGGCCGATCCCGTGTACCAGGTCCAGCCGCCGCGGCCGGTATGCGGGGCAACCGCGTACACGTCGGCGGCGACTACGTAAGGTTCTGCCTTGTAGGTGGCGACGCCGGTCGCCGAGTTGGCATGATTGACCGGATTGATCAGGTCGAACAGTTCCCAGGCGCGGCGGTTGTCGCCCAGTTCGGCGAAGGCCATTGCCGCCCAGATGGCCGCATGCGTATATTGCCCACCGTTTTCCCGGACACCGGGCACGTAACCCTTGATGTAACCGGGGTTCAGCGCCGACTTGTCGAACGGCGGATCGAGCAGTTGGACCAGCCCCTGATCGCGGTGCACCAGGCGCTGGTCGAGCGCCTCCATCGCCATCCGGGAGCGTACGGCATCGCCGGCGCCGGAAAGCACGGACCAGCTTTGGGCGATTGAGTCGATCCGGCACTCGGGATTGACCGCCGAGCCGAGGGGTGTGCCGTCATCGAAGTAGGCGCGGCGATACCATTCGCCATCCCAGCCATGCAGTTCAAGGTTGCGGCGCAGTTGATCGGCCTCGCCATGACAGCGCTCGGCAAATGGCGCGTCGCCGTGGGTACGTGCCAGATCGCTGAAGCGCATGAGCGTGTCGTACAGGAAAAATCCCAGCCACACGCTTTCGCCCTTGCCCTGCATGCCGACCAGATTCATCCCGTCGTTCCAGTCGCCGGAACCCATCAGCGGCAGGCCGTGTTCGCCAAAGCGTAGTCCGTGGAGAATGGCGCGCACGCAATGTTCGTACAACGTGGCTGCGGCTTCGGAGCGGGCGGGCAGATCGTAATAGGAGTCGTCGTCCGGGTTGACCGGGCGACCCTCGATGAAGTGAATCGATTCGTTCAGGACGCCGGTGTCCCCGCTATGCTTCACATAGCGACAGGCGGCCTGCGGCAGCCAGAGGAAGTCATCGGAGCAATGCGTGCGCACCCCGCGGCCAGCGGGTGGATGCCACCAGTGCTGGACGTCGCCGTCGGGGAACTGGCGCGCGGCGCAATGCAGCAAATGCTCGCGCACCAGACCCGGCTCGGCGTGGAGCAGCGCCATGCTGTCCTGCAACTGATCGCGGAAGCCGAAGGCGCCGCCCGACTGGTAAAAGCCGCTGCGCGCCCACATCCGGCAGGCCAGGGTCTGATAGAGCAGCCAGCCGTTGGCGAGCACATTGAGGGCCGGATCGGGGGTCTCCACCTGAACCACGCCCAGCGTCCTGGCCCAGTAGGCGTGTACCGCTTCGAGCGAATGGCGCGCGGCTTCCGGTCCGCGCAGGCGTTGCATCGACTCGCTGACGTCGGAACCGCGCCGGCCCCTGGCGCCGAGCCTGAAGATGATTTCACGCTGATCGCCATCGGCCAGTTCGAACGGAACCTGGATCGCGCCGCAAGGATCGAGGCCGGCACCAACCTTGTTGGACAGTTGCAGGCGGGTCATCGCTGCCGGTCGGCGGAGGGTGCCATTGCGGCCCATGAACTCGCGGCGGTCGCCAGTGAATGTGACATTTGCCGCCCGGGTTGCCTCGTCCGCGTCGAAGAAGGCAATCCGATCGGCGAATTCCGGACTGTAGGGATTGTGCGCACAAAGCGATCCGCTCGCCGGGTCGATTGTGGTGACGACATGCATGGCCGTTTTCGGCCGCACGTCGCCGAGAACCCATTCCACGTAACCGGTGGCAGATAGCTGGCGCGGTCGACCGGAGTTATTGCGGATATTCAGGACCAGGAATTTGACGGCTGCGTCGAGATCGACGTGGATGGTCAGTGCCGAGCGGATGCCGCTCTCGGCATGCTCGAAAACACTGTAGCCGAAGCCATGCCGGGTGACATACGGGGAGTTTCCGCCGCAGGGCAGGGGCGTCGGGGACCAGAAATGACCGCTCTCCTCGTCGCGAATGAAGAGCGCTTCGCCGCCGGAATCGCTGACGGGATCATTGGCCCACGGCGTAAAGCGGAACTCGTGGGCGTTTTCGCTCCAGGTGTAAGCCGAACCGCTTTCCGAGACGACGGTGCCGAAATGTGAATTGGCGATGACATTTACCCACGGCGTGGGGGTTGAATGGCCCGGCGTGGTGGTGATGACGTATTCGCGACCATCCTGGGTGAAGCCACCGAAGCCATTGAAAAACAGCAGGTCGTGACGCAGCTGTGCAGTGTCCTCGCCGGTTTCGGCCTGGCGCATGCGGCTGGGAATCAGTCTTGGCAGGAGTGCTTCGCGAATGTCCCGGGGGCGGCGGCGGTTGATCTGATCGACCAGGGAAGCGCGCGTATCGCTGATGATGGCCCGCGCCACGGTCTGGAAGAGGATGCGATCCTCGCTCGATATCTGCTCGGCGACCCGGACGAAGATACCGCCCGGGCGGTCGGTCAGGTTCGCTTCGACGCCGGCGGCGATCAGCCCCAGGATCTGTTCCTGCAGAACCTGGCGATAGCCGGCGTGATCTTCGTTCCAGATCACCAGATCGACGGCCAGACCCTTGAGGCGCCAGTAGGCATGGGCTTGCACCATCTGGCGGACGAGTTCGATGTTGGCCAGGTCGCTGATCTGCAGCAGCACGATCGGCAGATCGCCCGAGATGGCGTAGCCCCAGAGGCCGGACTGGCCGCGGTGATTGCGTGCCAGGATGCTGGCTTCGGCGCGCAACGACGGATTGGCGTAGATGACCGAGCCGGCCAGGCGCCCGAAGAGCTGCGCATCCGATTCGGTGGCGTTGATCTGCTGCAGGTTGACCCAGCTATGGGTCCAGGCGAGATCGAAGACGCGGTCGGCCAGGTTCCGGTCACGGTATTTGCCGAGCAGGCCGAGGGTGGCCTCGCGGCTTTCGCCGATCCCGGAAACCACGTCTATCGTTGCCGACTGGTCGGCCGCCAGCGTAATCCGGTAACGGATTGCGACGATCGGATCGAGGACCGATCCCTGGCTGCCCGAGAGGACGCCGGCTTCGCGCATCGCCTGTGGCGCGGCCAGGGTGCGGGCGCGGCCGATGAAGCGCAGGCGATCGGTCTCATACGAAACTTCCTCGAAGTCGGCGCCGTGCACCGCGACCAGGTGGAACATCCAAGGCACCTGCTCGCCGATGGCGCGCGGGCGGCGGGTGCAGAGGATGGCCTGGCGGTCGGGTATGATTTCGGTTTGCACGAACAGATTGCTGAAGGCCGGATGCAGCGCGTCGGCGGCGGGCGGTGCGAGCGCCACCTCGGCGTAGCTGGTCACTTCGATCATGCGCCGGGTACGTGAGCGGTTGGTGATGCGGACGCGGCGCAGTTCGATGTCGTCTTCCGGCGAGACGACGATCTCGGTATGCGTTTCATAGTCGTGGTCGCGGCGCCGAAACTCGGCCCGCGCCTCGGAAAAAATTGCCTCGTAAGAATCGGCCTGCTTGAGCGTCGGCTGATGGGCGGTCGACCAGAATTCGCCGCTGGTGACGTCGCGCAGGTAGCAGAAGGTGCCCCAGTTGTCGCAGGTGGCGTCCTCGCGCCAGCGGGTGACGGCGATGTCCTTCCAGCGACTGTAGCCGCCGCCGGCATTGGTCACCATCACGTGGTAGCGGCCATTCGACAGCAACTGCACTTCGGGGGTCGGCGTGTTGGCGCTGCGCACAACGCGCATCGGCATCTCCGGGCCGGTCGCAGTGGTGCGGACCTCGGAAAGCTCGGCGGTATGGAAGTGGAAGGCCGCGATGGTCGGGACACGCTCCTGTAGCAGCAAGGTGGTGGCCTGGAACAGTGGATCGGACTCGAAACGCTTTTGCATCGGGCGCTCATGCAGCAGATAGGCGAGCGCGAGCAAACTCATTCCCTGATGGTGCGCCATGAAGGAACGCACCACGGCGCTTGATTGGCCGCGCGGCAGGCGGGCCCCTGTGTAGTCGATCGCCTCGTACATGCCGTATCTACCCAGAAAGCCGTCGGCCGCCAAGCGCTGCAGATTCTGGCAGGCCGCTTCGGGCATCACCATCAGGGCCAGTGCGGAGGCGTAGGGGGCGATGACCAGATCATCGCCGAGGCCACGCTTGAGGCCCAGGCCCGGAACGCCGAAGGCGCGGTATTGGTAGTTGAGGTGGGCGTCGACCGCGTTGTAGCCGGATTCCGACATGCCCCACGGCACATCGCGCTGCTTGCCGTAAGCGATCTGGCGCTTTACCGCGGCCAGGCAGGTCTGATGGAGCAGCGTGTTTTCATAGCTCGGCATGACCAGCATCGGCATCAGGTACTCGAACATCGAACCGCTCCACGAGAGCAGGATCGGATCGCCGCCGGCTGCGGTGAGCAGGCGCCCCAGCGCAAACCAGCTCTCCTGCGGGATGGCGCCTTGGGCAATGGCCACGAAGCTGGAGAGCCGTGCTTCCGAAGCGAGTAGATCGTAATTGCCCGTATCCATCCGGCGCTGATCGACGTTGTAGCCGACTGTCATCAGATGGCGGGTATTGTCGTAGAGGAATCCGTAGTCGACGAAAGCGAGTTCGCCGACCTGCTGGGCCAGGCTTTCGATGCTGGCGATCCGCTCGCTGGCCCGCTGGCTGGCCAGTTCGACCAGGGGGCGAAGCTCGCTCAGCCGGACGTCTTCGTCAGGATTTGAGATTTCTCCAAACTTTATTGTCCAGATGTCTACCACTGTCGATAGCTCGCGCAAGCTGGGGATTGCAGCGAATCCCGGCAGTTCGTCGAGACTTTCATGCGGGCCGGGCAGTTGCGCCCACGGCAGGAGGAAAGTCAGTTCGTCAAGCGCATCCTGGCATTGCCCGAGGAGGGCTTGGCTCCACCAGTTGAATTCGTCGCCCACAGTGGCGGATGAACCAGTGCTGACCTGGTCGGCGAGTGTTTTTGCCGAGCTGGTCAATTTTTCCAGCCAGCTCAGCAGCGCTGCAATGGTGGCAGGGCGGGCGTCGTAGGCTGACTCGATGTCGCGCCGCAGGCGGGCAAGTTCCGCTGATGGGTTGCCTTCCGTAGTTTCCATGAGGACGCGCATGGTATCGCCAAGGCCGTCGAAGGTTCGCGCGCCGAGAATTTTCTGGTCGGCCAGCGCCAGCAAGCCTGGGCGCAAGGTCAGCAGATGCCCCGAGAGATTGCCGCTATCCACCGACGAAACATAGAGCGGTGGCAAGGGTGTCAGCGAGTGGGTGTCATACCAGTTGTAGAAATGACCCCGGTAGCGGTCGAGGGTAAGCATGGTCTGCAGCGCGTTCGTTGTGCGTTCGAGCAGCTTGCCGACGGAGATATAGCCGAAGTCATGGGCGGAGAGGTTGGCCAGCAGCGCTAGCCCCATGTTGGTCGGGGAGGTGCGGTGGGCGACGACGTCAACCGGGTGTTCCTGAAAATTGTCGGGGGGCAGCCAGTGATCCTTGGCCGTGACGAAAGTCTCGAAGAATGCCCAGGTCTTGCGCGCAAGTTTTTGCAGAAACACCGTCTGCTCGGGCGCCAGTTTGGCCTGGCGGCGGGCGAGGGGACGGCTGATCCACCAGACGATGGCGGGTGCGCCGAACCAGAGGGCCAGCACCGGCGCGGCGATGGCCAGCGCGGCCGGCTGCGTTGCGGCGAGGGCAATGGTGGCGGTTGTGGCGAGGGCGGGTGCAATCCACATCGTGCTGAAGGTCTGGAGGAGGTCGACGAAACCGCCGGGATCCGGGTTGCGGGCGCGCTTGCCGGCGAATTCGCGTTCCAGCTCGGTGGACGGATTCCATTCCAGCAGCCGCTTGTGTGTGAACAGCAGGCGCGTGGCGGTGCGCAGGATCGCATCAAGACTGAAGAATGCTTCATAGGGCAGGCAGGCGAGGGTGAGCGTCGTCTGGGCGAGTTGCCGCCCGGCGGAACTCAAGACGCCGGACAGATGCTGGGCGAGTAGGACGTCCTTCGGCTTCTTCAGCAGGGCAAGACTTGAGGTCACCGCAGCCGGGACGTACATGCTGCCGATCACCGCCAGGGTCCACATCAGGAATGAGGCTGTAGCGGTCCACCCTGCAAAAAGCAGCAAAATCATGCCGGCAGGGACCAGGCTGCGCCGCAGGTTGTCGAGAAGCTTCCATTGCGACAGCTTGGAGAGTGGATTTTTCTGGCGTGGGCGGCCGACACCCGGGACGCGGGGTAGAAGCCAGTCCGCGATCTGCCAGTCGCCGCGTATCCAGCGGTGGCGGCGGCTGACATCGGCGCTGTAGCGCGATGGGTAATCTTCATAGAGCTGTACGTCGCTCAACAATCCGGCGCGGGCATAACAGCCTTCGAGCAGGTCGTGGCTGAGTATCCGGTTTTCCGGGAAACGGTCCTTGAGCGATCGTTCGAAGGCGTCGACGTCGTAGATGCCCTTGCCGATGAAGGAGCCTTCGTCGAACAGATCCTGATAGACGTCGGAAACCGCGCGCGTATAGGGGTCGACGCCGGCTTCGCTGGCGCAAAGCTGAGCGTAGCGCGAACGGTTGGTGCTGGGCAGGCTTACCGCGATGCGCGGTTGCAGGATGCCGTACCCGGCGCTGACGCGTTGCAGCGCTTCGTCATAGTGCGGGCGGTTCAGCGGATGCGCCATGGTGGCGGCAAACTCGCGTGCGGTGTCGCGCGGCAACTGGGTGTCAGTGTCCAGCGTGATGACGTATTTCACCTGCGCGAGGATGGCCGTTTCGCCAACGATCAGCGAGAAGGGCTTGGTCGATCCGAAGCGCAGCAACGAATTCAGGTCGCCGAGCTTGCCGCGCTTGCGCTCGTAACCCATCCAGATGCATTCCTCGGCATTCCAGCGGCGCGGCCGGTGAAAGAGGAAGAAGCTATTGTTGCCGGCATTGCTGTACTTGCTGTTCAGCGCCGCAATTTGCTCATGCGCCAGGCGCAACAATGGCTCATCCTCGGGCAGGGTTTCCTCCCGGGCGTCACGAAAATCGGTCAGCAGGCCGAAATGCAGATTGGCGTCCTGGTTGGCGAGAAAGCGGACCTCCAGCGCCTCGACCAGTTCCGCGACGCCCTGCAGACTGCTCAGCATGGTCGGGACGATGACCAGTGTGCGGGCTTGCGGGGCGATGCCCTTTGCAAAGTCCATGCGCGGCAGCGGATGCGGCATCACCAGCAAGGTGGCCAGCCAGTTCACCAGCGTTACCGCCAGTTGACTCGCCCCGAGCAGCGCGGGAATGCTCAGTAGTGCCAGAGGCCAGTCGGCCAAACCGCCGGCGTGGGCTATTGCGAGAGGACCGCCGGCGAGGAATCCCGTCAGCAGGGCAATGCTGCCCAGATAGATCGACAACGGGTGGCGGGAACCCTGCCGGCGCAACACCTGTCCCGCCGAGGGGCGTATTGCGGCCGCGTGCTCCAGTTCGGCGAGTCCCCTGTCGATCAGGTAGAAGCCGACGTGCCGGGCGCGTTCGCTGGCACCACTGTCTGCCTGGTGGGCAAGCTGGATCGCTTTGCGCGCTACCTCGCATTCGGAAAGCTGGCTGTGTTTGGCGAGCTTCTCGATCACGTGCCGGTAACGGTCGCGGGTGGCAAAATCCATGCGGCCATAGACACCGTCTGGATCCTCACGCAACTTTTGGTCGACGGTACTCATCGTTTCGACGAATTCGCGCCAGTCGATGGCGCCGAGCAGGCGCAGGCTGCCGATGCTGTTGCTGATCGAAACCTGATTGGCAGCCTGGCTCTGGGTTTCCGACTGGACCAGTTGCTCGATGGTGAGGTCGGATTCGGACAGGCGCTGCTCGATCCAGGTCAGCGGCAGCGCTAGGGCGGAACTGTGCCCCTGCAAGCGGCGCGCCAGTTCGGCAACGAAGGAACTGACCAGCGGTGGGTTGGTCCGGGCCATGTCCGCGATGATCAGGATCAGGCTTTTCGGATCGCTCTCCGCCACTTCGATCATCTGGTCGGCCCAGGCATCAGCAGCGTTGCGGTCGATCATGCCGGCCGCGACCCGGGCGCCGACGCGCCGCAGGTTCTCGATCAGCGCGAGGCGCAGCATGATCGGAATTGCCCACAGTTCTCCAAGCTTGAGGTCGGTGACCTTCTGGTAGGCCGTCACGAAGCGATAGAGACTTTCCGCGTCGACGCGTCCGTCGCCGTGCGCGATTTCCTCCTTGGCGATGTCATAGACTCTCGGCAACCCGGTGGAGGGGCCGCTCGCCAGGATCGGCAATTCTTGGCTATAGCCCTTGGGAAAGTGCCTTCTGGCGGTGCTGATCTGTTCTTCGATCAGATAAAAATTATCCAGAAGCCATTCGCCGGCCGGCGTGATCCGGCGTTTCGCCTTGACCGCTTCCCTGACCATGCCGTAGCTTCCGAGTAATACCTCCTCGTTTTCCGCGAGGCGCGCCAGCAAGTGGTCCGCGCCGTGTCCTGCCTGCAACCTGTGCGAGTCGGCGAGCGTCTTGCCGTGCCGTTCCATCTGGTCGGCGCTGAACAGTTCGGCGCGTAGTGGCGGTTCGGCGGAAGCGTACTTCTTTACCAAGGCGTCGCCGTGACGGCGCGCGGTCAATTTGAGCAGGGTGTCGCGAATGGTACTGATTCCTACGTTCAATTTTCAGATCTCCATGACCGCGTCCTTGTCCTGGTAATCCCCGGCAGCAGGGAAATCAGCCAGGTTGCTGCGCTGTTTTGCGTATGTGTGACGACACCCGGGCGGAGTGTCTACAGACTGGATTGGTAGTCTTCTGCTGTGTGCGACTGCCACTCGCCGTTGCCGGTGAGTTCCAGAACCTGCTTGTGAAACTTCAGGATGCTGGGGCGGTGACCGACGCTGACCAGTGTGGTCTTGATGGTCGCCAGTTCCCGGTAAAGGAGTTCCTCGTTGGGGATATCGAGTGCGCTGGTGGCTTCATCCAGGATGGTGTAGTGCGGCTTGGTCAGCAGCACGCGAGCGAAGGCAAGGCGCTGCTGCTCGCCGACAGAGAGAACCTTGTCCCAGTCCATTTCGACATCGAGGCCGCCGAAGCGTTCGGCGAGATCCGGCAGGTTCACCCTTTGCAGCAGGCGCAGAAGTTCCGCATCCGGGACCGGCCTCTCCTTGTTCGGGTAGAGAAGCTGGCTGCGCAATGACCCCAATAACATGTAGGGGTGCTGCGGCAGGAACAGCAGATCTTCGGGTCCCGGCCGGATGATTTTGCCGCTGCCCGAGCGCCACAGGCCGGCGATGGCGCGCAGCAGAGAGCTTTTGCCGCTGCCGCTGGTGCCGACGATCATCAGGCTGTCGCCCGGTTTGACGGTGAGCGAGAGGTTTTTGACCAAGATCCGCTCGTAATTCGGGGTTTGCAAAGTCACGTCGTCCAGTGCCAGGCGGGAATTCTCCACCGACTCGATAACCCCCCGGGCGCGCGCCCGGCTTCCCGGCTGGCCCGCCATGGCTTTTGAAAAGGTGCTCAGGCGATCAACCCCTGCTGCGAAGCGGCTCAGGCTTTCAAAGTTTTCGACGATCACCGAAATGGCGCTAAGCACGGCCGCGAAGGCGCCGGCAGCCTGGACGGCGCTGCCGACCTCGAGTTCCCCCGACAGCACCTTCGAGGCAATGATGGCGCTCGGCAGGACAATGGTCAGCATGCCGTAGGTATATTGAAACAGGTTGAGAAAGAGCTGCTGCCGGATGATCATGTTGAAATTGTTGAATGCCTCGGTAAAGCGCCGCTTGACGGTCAGTGATTCCTGCGCTTCCCCCCGGTAGAAAGCAATCGATTCGGCGTTCTCGCGAACCCGCACCAGGCTGAAACGAAAATCCGCCTCGCGCCTGAGCTGGTGGAAGTTGAGGCCGATCAGCGGTTTGCCGAAGATGAATACCGTGATCAGCGTCCCGGCGACGGCATAGATCGCAAGAAAATAGACCAGCCCCCTGGAGATCGACCAGAGCACGTTACTGAAAGCAACCAGTTGCAGGATCGACCCGATGATGATGAGCAGAAAAAAGAGCGAGCGCTGGGTAAAGGTATTGATGTCCTCGGCGATTCGCTGATCGGGGTTGTCGATTGTGGTGTTGGAATTCAGTTCGTAGAAATGCCGTTTGCCGAAATAGCTGTTCAAAAACCGGTTGGTCAGCCACCTTCGCCAGTGGATGCCGAGCTTGTCGCGAACGTAAAAGTAGAAGGCGTAGATCGGCACGGCCGCGACGAGCAGGGCTAAAGACAATTTGATGGCCGTCCAGAAGCGCTCATCATCGTGGGCGGCCAGGGCCGAGGTGAATTCACCGGTTTTTTCATTGAGCAGCACCGCGAACTGCGTCTGTGCCAAGAGCAGAACCACCAACAGGGCAAGCAGACCCTGCGCTTTCCATTTTTCTTCCAGACGCCAGTAGGGCGTCGCGATGCTCAGGAAACGCTGCCACAGGTGGCGGTCAAGTGTCTTCATAGACTGCACGCTACGCCAAATCCAGTTGACGTAATGTGCGTCAGCGCACAGAGCGGGCCCGGCTTTGCGGTGCCAGCCGTTGAGTGGAGCCTACTTCACTATCTACCGGTTACCGTTTGTTTGAAGGAACTTGTCGTGCATTTCAATCGTCAGCATCTCGATACGCTCGGTGAGTTGCTTGGTGAGTTCGGTCAGTTGGGTGTTCTGTTGCAGCAATGTCAGCATTTGCGCGGCATTTTCCGCGGCAATTGCCAGGCGCTGCTCGTTGGCGGCGGCCAGTGCCTCCCGGTGCAGGGCGTCAGCCTCGGCGTGGACCTTGTCCCGCTCGGCCTGTCGAGTCTGGGCGAGCAGAATGAGGGGCGCTGCATAGGCCGCCTGAAGGCTGAAGGCCAGATTCAGCAGAATGAATGGGTAGACGTCGAAACTGGTGACAGCGAGTACGTTAACCCCGATCCAGATGGCAACGATGATCGTCTGCGTCACCAGAAATACTGGTGTTCCAAAAAACCGGGCAAATGCTTCGGCTTTGAGCGCGAACCAGTCGTTGCCGAACGGCGAGGCCAGATGCGCGTGCGGCCGGTGGAAACGCAAGTGATCAATGGTTGCCGGGTTGGCCTCTGTGGAAGCAGTGTCGGATATTGGCATTTGTGAATTTCTCCCGTTATTCATCGAGCAAAGTTACGGTCGATACCATGGCTCACATCGCTATGTTGGCTACCGTACAGACCTCGCTTTGATCTTTGTACATCCTAGTTCACACAAGCTCGTAAAGACACGGTACTTCCGGAAAATGATGGTTTGCAAAGAGGTTTTTCGATGAAAACAGTTCAAAGATATTCAGTCGCCACGCTCTGCGTGTTGGCGCTCCTCGGCTTGGGTGCTTGCGACAACATGTCAACGCGCGAAAAGGATACGGCGATCGGTGCCGCTGTCGGTGGTGCTGCTGGTGCTGTGCTTACCGGCGGTGGCGCTGCCGGAACGATCGGTGGGGCCGTTGTTGGCGGCGTGATCGGCAATCAGGTTGGCAAGCCCGATAAATAACTGAGAGACTTTATGCGGGGACTCGTCCTGGTTCAGGGCGGGTAGAAAACGATGGTCGCCGAATTGATCGGCGGTCGGATTTCAAGGAGATGGAAATGACGAATTTTAGCCAAAAAGTGATCGCAGCATTGGCGATGAGTGTTCTGGTTCTCGGCTTGTCCGGTTGCGAGAAAAAGGAAGGTCCGATGGAGCGTGCCGGCAAGGAGGTCGACAAGACGGTCGAAAAAGCCGGGCAGCAGATCGAAAAGGCTGGCGACAAGATTCAGGATGCAGCACAGGACGCCAAGAAATAATCACAAGGGGACCGGCAGGCGGTGTTTGGCTTGCTTGCTGCACAGTCTGCCTTCGGAAGAGACAATCATGATTGCAATCAGTAAATCAGGGGCGGCAATCGCTGTCTCGGTTGCGTTCGCCCTCGTCGGGTGCGAAACCATGAACCAGCCAGGTTATGGTTATGATCAGGCGCCGGCTTACCGGCAGCCGAACAATTCACGCGACAATTATTCGATGTACGGCACCGTGCAGTCCATCGAACTGGTCAGGCAGGATAGGGCCGGCAGCACGATCGGTCTTGGAACCATTGCTGGCGCAGTGGTCGGGGGCATTGTCGGCAACCAGGTTGGCTCCGGAAAAGGCAATACGGCAGCGACCGTGATCGGCGCGGCTGGCGGCGCCTATGTTGGCCACGAACTGGAAAACCGGAACCAGAATCAGCAGCAGACAGATGCCTACCGGGTGACCGTCCGCATGGAGAATGGCTCCAATCAAACCTTGATGCAAAACACGAGCGACGATATTCGGGTGGGTGATCGCGTGCGGATCGAAAACGGCGTCGCCCGCCGCTACTGAGGGACGCGCCCCGGGAAAAACGGCAGCGCCGGTCGGCAACGCCGAGTCCGCAAAGTTTGCGGCCCGATCAAGCTGGCGACATCTTGATTCGATTCCCAAAACAATCCGGCGGCCGGTATCCTCGACACATGTCTCCAATTCGCTTAGGAAGTGCTGGGCGCTGGCTGCTGGTCGTGCTGCTCGCGCTGCTCCTGCTCTGGCTGGCCCTGCCGCGACTTCTCGGCATGGCGGCGGAACGCTGGTTGGCCATCCCGGGTCTCGAAGGGTTGCAGGTCGAAATCGACAAGGTTGGCGCCGGGCCGCCGCCCGGCGGATAGACCACCCGGAAAGCTTCTGCGGCGGCTGGGGGTTTGCCGTACCTTAAACGACGGCGCCGAACAGCGCACCGACACCCGCGGTGATCGCCATCGCGAGCGCGCCCCAGAAGGTAACCCGCAGCGCACCTTTTGCCATGTCGGCGCCGCCTGCTCGGCCCGCAGTCGCGCCCAATAGCGCGAGGAAGACGAGCGAGGTTGCGGAGACCCACGGAATCAGGGTTTGCTCGGGCGCCAGCACGGTTACGGCGAGCGGCAGCGCCGCCCCGACCGCAAAACTAGCGGCCGAAGCCAGCGCGGCCTGAACCGGCCGCGCACTCAGGGTTTCAGAGATGCCGAGTTCATCACGCGCATGGGCGCCCAAGGCGTCATGCGCCATCAGTTGTTCGGCGACCTCTTTTGCCAAGCTTGGCTCAAGGCCGCGGGTGACGTAAATGGCGGTCATCTCCCGATGTTCCGCGGCGGGATCGGTCGCGAGTTCGCTCCGTTCGCGCGCCAGGTCGGCATTTTCGGTATCGGCCTGCGAATGGACCGAGACGTACTCGCCCGCCGCCATTGACATCGCGCCGGCGACCAGCCCGGCAACGCCAGCCACCAGAACGCTCCCTTGGCTTGAATTGGCGGCAGCGACGCCGACCACCAGACTGGCGGTCGACACGATGCCATCATTAGCGCCGAGGACTGCAGCGCGTAACCAGCCGATACGGCCGGTACGGTGACGTTCGGTATGGCGGCGTGTGGCTTTCATTGCAGCGATTTTAGCGGGGAACCCGCTGATTCAGCACTACAAGACTTTGCGCCCGCTGATTACTCTGAGCAGGACGACCACAATGGCAATCACCAGCAGGATATGAATAAAACCGCCCATGGTGGTCGATGTAACCAGCCCGAGCAACCACAGGATCAGCAGTACTACGGCTATTGTATAAAGCATGAGATTCTCCGTTCTTCTTCAATGAACTACGTGTGTGGCCTGACGCGGTCTGAGCAGCCAGCCCAACAGAACCCCGCCGGCAACCGCGATCCCCAGCGAGGTGATCGGCCGTTCCCTGACGTGGGAATAAAAACTATCGGCGAAGCGCAACTGCGCGTCCTTCAAGCGCTGGCCTTGGGTATCGAGTGTTTTAACAGCCCGGCTTGCTGAACCGGCAAACCTGTCTACTGCGTGATGTGCACCTGCGGCCATGTGCTCGAGGGCGGGACGGGTGGCATCCGATGCCTTGTCGATCGCCTTGTTTATATTGCTGCTGGCCTGGTCGATCGTGCGTGCAGCTGCTTCGCCCAAATCGCCTGTTCCGCCAATCCTTGTTTCGAATGCCATGATCCATTCTCCTGTTCGGTGAGGGATGCGAGACCAATCAAGGCCAGCATCCCGAATTCATTGGACACGCATCTTCAGGGTAGCAAGATTTGCGTGTTCCGCGCCCTATGTTCAGGGCTGAGCGTAGCGAGCCTTGGCATCCTTGAGGCAGGAAGCCTTGGCGTCGCCGGCAAAGGTGTCGCACTTTTCCTTTGCCACGGCGTATTCGGCGTCGCGTTTCTCGGTTGCCGCATCCTTGCGGGCGTCAGTGGTCTTTTCACGTGCAGTTGCATTGGCATCGGCGGTTTTTTCAGCAACTTTCGCATCTGCCTTGGCTGTGGTGAAGGCGCTCTTTGCTTCCTCGCGGCACACATCCTTGGCGTTTCCGGCAAGGTCGTCGCACCGTTCCTTGGCGACCGCATACGTGGCATCGGCCCTGGCCATGCGTACGTCGTACTGGTGCTTTTCGGAAGGGCTGTAATTTGCCTCGAGCTCAGCCTTGGCCACCTTTTCGTGACCCTTGGCCTCTTCGACGCAGATATCGGCGGCATTACCGCTCAGCGATTTGCATGCAGCCTTGTCCGACTTGTACTTGGCGGACAGTTCCGTCTTTGCTGCCTTGTACTCTTCCTTCGACATATTGGCGCCGAAAGCGCTGGCACTCATTGCCAGACAGAGTGCTGCCGAGAAGGCGGTGAGATTGAATTTATTCATTTGTATTTCCTTGAGGTTGTTTCATGAGCCAACGGGCTGAATCTATTTCCGTTGGCTACAAGCATCTGTCTGCCAGCGCACATTGATGCTCTTCGCCGACAGACAAGGTTCATCACTTCAGGCGCATGCTGTTTGTAACCGAGGTCACGCCCTTGACGTTACGAGCGACTTCAACGGCCTTGTCGATCTGGGCTTGCGTACTGACGAAGCCACTCAACTGGACCTTGCCCTTGAAGGTTTCGACGTTGATCTCTGCTGACTTGAGTCCAGGTTCGTTGAGCACGGCAGACTTGACCTTGGTGGTGATTACGGTGTCATCGACATATTCGCCGGTTCCCTCAGTCTTCGATGTAGAGGAACAGGCAGTGAGAGCGGCAAAAAGAACGAAGGCGGTCAGGGCCGCGGCGCGGCGCAGGATTGAGGTGGTCATGTTGAACTCCTTGAAAAATCGTTGGCGGCTTCGGCGATCCGGTATGGCTTGCCTTGCAGACGCGAGTCAAGAATGGCCGGTAGGGCCATGACGGTCTGTGCGCTGGCGTACGCAGCGCTTCGGACCGGGCGGACAACGCCGGGGGCCGGGCTATGTTCGATGGCGCACAGACGAGCGACCCGGCCAACACTTAGCCTGAGTACGAAACAGGAGGAATCGTAATGACTGAATTTTATAAAGCTTCACTGCGCAACGCTTTCCTTATTGCTGCCTTGGCAGGCGGTCTGAGTTCGGCCTATGCCGAACTCAGCATTGGCATCGGTTTGCCGAGTGTCAGCATCGGTATCAACGTACCGGTCTATCCAAGGCTTGTCGCGGTACCGGGCTCTCCGGTCTACTATGACCCGCGGGCGAATTCGAATTATTTCTTTTACGATGGACTGTACTGGGTATACCGGGACGACAACTGGTATTCGAGCAGTTGGTATAACGGGCCGTGGCAGTCGATCGGGCCCGAGTATGTGCCGCTGTTCGTGCTCCGCGTGCCGGTTCGTTACTACCGCCAGCCGCCGGCGTATTTTCATGGCTGGCGTGCCGATGCGCCGCCGCGTTGGGGCGATCACTGGGGTCGTGAGTGGCAAGACCGCCGGGCTGGGTGGGACCACTGGGACCGCCATTCCATGCCACGCGCTGCACCGTTGCCGACTTACCAGAAACGCTATTCCGGGGATCGCTATCCTGGCGCAGTAGAGCAGCAACATGCGATTCGATCCGAGAACTACCGATATCAGCCGCATGAAGCTGTAACGCGGCAGCATTTTCAACAGCCGCAGGTCGACCAGAGTCGCCAGCGTTCGCTACCGGAACAGCGAGCCGAGCCCCAGGATCGGCAGCCGCCACCGAATCAGCAGCGGCAGCAGCATCAGCCTCAACAGCAGCGGCAGCAGCAGTCGCAACCCGCGCAACAGCACGAGATGCAGCGTCCGCAGAATGAACCCCGCGACAAGGGCCACGATCAGGCACCAGGCCAACAGGACAGAGGCGGAGATAACAGGAATCAAGGGCGCGGCCAGGATCACTGATCGTTGCTGATGTTCGAACGTGCGCCGCCAGGTCCAGGTATCGCTTTATGCCTCCAGGGGTGAATAGGTGAAACGATCGCTGACGCCATCCCCGGGGGATGCAATCAACGAGGCCGGTGCCCCCTTGGGTGCCGAGCGAGAACCCGAAGCCACACTGCTGCAGGTGCCGGTCGATGTACGCAGCACGTCGCTGGTCGTCATCGCCGTTTTGCTGAGCTTGTTCGCACTGCGCTGGGCGAGCGAGGTTTTCATTCCGATCATGATTGGCCTGATGTTAAGTTACGCGCTGACGCCAGTGGTCGACACCTTGCACAAATGGCATCTGCCACGACCGCTCGGCGCGGGGTTGCTGATGATCGTGCTCGTGTCGGGTACGGCGTGGAGCGTCTATTCGCTGCGCGACGATGCCGACAGCTTGCTTGAATCCTTGCCGCTGGCGGCGCGCAATCTGCGGGAATCCGTGCGCAGCCTGCACGGCGGCCCAGACGGCAATATCGAGCGGGTCCAGAAGGCGGCGGTGCAGCTTGAGCAGGCCGCAGCAGACGGCCCGTCTGGTCCGCCGTCTGCGCCGCGTGGGGTCGCTCGCGTGCAGATCGAGAAAGCCGTGATCAACATCAAGGATTATTTTGTCGTTGGCGCCCTGCGTGCGGCGCAAATGATTGGCCAGGCGACGGTCGTCTGCTTCATTACATTCTTCCTGCTCGCTTCAGGTGACGCTTTCCGGCGCAAGGTTGCCCGAATCGCCGGGCCGACCTTCGCCAAGAAGCGGGTCACGGTGCAGGCGATGAACGAAATCACAGAACAGATCCAGCGCTATCTCGCAGTTCAGCTATTGATGAGTGTCCTCGTCGGCCTCGCGACGGGTGCCGCCTTCTGGGCCATCGGCATGAAGCATATTGCCGTCTGGACCATCGTCGCGGCGGTGTTGAACCTGATTCCCTACCTTGGCTCGATTGTCCTCGGCGTCGCCTCAGCATTCGTTGCCTTCACCCAGTTCGGGAGCATCGAGAAGGCATTGCTGGTGGCCGGCGTCTGCATCGGGCTGCATATTGTGAGCGGCAACATCCTCACGCCCTACCTCACGAGCCGTGCCAGCCGACTGAGCGCGGTCGTGGTCTTCCTCGGAGTGCTGGCGTGGGGATGGCTCTGGGGAGTTTGGGGGCTGCTACTGGGCACGCCGATCCTGATGATCCTGAAGGCAGTGTGCGACCGGGTCGACGACCTCAAGGCGGTGGGTGAATTGCTCGGTGGAACCGAGCCGGTCAAGAGCGGTATGACGGACCATATTGCGTGAGGACTTTAGCTTCCTATTCGCGATTCGGGTGCGACACCGTACAGACGCCATACCTGGCAATGCGTAACTTGATCTTCGAGAGATGCCCCCAGGAGAAAACATGAAATACCTTACTATTTTGCTGATCGCCATCAGTGCGCTCTTGTCCGGTTGCGTTGTTTATGACGTTCCGTACCGGGATGACCGCGTGTATCGCTCGGATCATGACCGCAACGGTCCACCCAACCGCGGAGATCACGACAACGGGCGCGACCATGACCATGACCGCGATGGTGATGGAGTTCAAGATCGCCAGGATAGTCGTCCGAACGACCCGCGCCGCTACTGAGCATATTCACAAACTGGGTGGCAGCGTGCTGAGGTCGGGCGGACAGGTTGCCCGGACGCAGCGCTTTCTCGGTAATGATGCCGGTTAGGTCGAGTCGAGGGATGTGCTTGCGGAGTTGCATGAGGATGCTCCCTTGAGCGCCTTTGCGCGGAATGTTCGGTAGCGCACAGAGCCGGCAAGGCGTTGAGAAGATAATGATCCTGACGATCCTGCTTCCAGGCTGCAACTCACGGTGCCGGCAGTATCGGTTCTTGAGAAGGTGACGAAAATGTCAATCGGAACAATTCTTCTGATCATCCTTGTACTCGCACTGCTCGGTGTGATACCGGCGTGGCCGCATAGCAGAGGGTGGGGTTATGGGCCAAGCGGTGGCTTGGGGCTGGTCGTGGTGATTCTGCTTATCTTGTTGTTGCTGGGTCGAATATGACTCCTGCCGTGTTTCCGGCGGAGGTTCCTTTTGGAAAATCCGCTTGACTCCCGCCGCAAATCATTGGGCGACGCGCTACATTGACAGTTCCTCATCCCCCGCCTGCCCGGCTTGTGGCGCCCATAGCCTGAACCGGGTTCAGCGGCGCTTCATCGACCGTCTCCTGAGCCTGTTTGGTCGGGTACGGCGCTATCGTTGCTATGCCTTCAACTGCCAATGGGAAGGCAACCTGAACGTGGCGAACCACGAGTCTGAATAGTTCCGGTCGCGGCATCATGCTTGGTCGGGTTGTGTGGCAAATTCAATCCGGTTGGACCCCGCCGCCCGGGCGCGACAAAGCGCCTCGTCGGCCCGGTTGAGCGCCTGTTCAGCCGTGCTGTCGGCAGCGCTCATGGCGGCAATACCCATGCTCAAGGTAACGACACCCTGACGCTCGCCCATGACGATCTTGGTCACGGCTACCTTGTTCATCAGGCGTTCGGCGAAGGCCTGCGCAGCTTCAATGTCGCTGTTGGGCATGAGTACGGCAAATTTATCGCTGTCAATCACCCCGGCGCTTTCCTCCTTACGTAACTCGTTGCGCAGGACATTGGAGACCAGGCGCAGCACGGCATCGTCGGCGGCGAGCCCGAGGATGTCGTTGATGGCTTTCAAATAGTCGAGGCTGACGATCAATATAGCGACCTGCTGCCCGGCATGGCGTTTCATGACCGAATGCGCTGCTTCGAGGTGGCCAAGGAAATGCCGCCGAGTCGCCAGTTTGGTCAGCGGGTCGATGGCAGCCACCTTGCGCAATTCCTCTTCCATCTGCCGGCGCTCGGAGATGTCCCGTGCAAAGCCTACCGTCCCGATCCCTTTGCCATCGATGATGATCGGTGACTTGTAGACTTCGAACCAGTGCGTTTCGCCATTATTCTCGATCAGCTCTTCAAAGTTTTTTGTCTCGCCGCTGCTTAGCGCGGCCTGGTCGCCAGCGTGATGATGTTCCGCCAGTTCGCGGGTGGTAATGTCAAAGTCGGTTTTGCCGCGCAGCGAATCAGGCGAAGGCCAGCCGAAATTCTCGGCAAAAAGCTTGTTGACCGTGAGATACCGGCTTTGCTCGTCCTTGAGCCAGGTCATGAACGGGAAATTGTCGAGCACGGCGCGGAGATATTGCTCGCGCAGGTTCAGTGCCCTCTCGGCCAGCTTTTCAGCGGTAATGTCCATCACCACCATGCGGCATTCCTCGCCACTTTCGTCCGGAACCGCTTGGATTTTGACGAAAGACTCGGGATTATGGCTGGTTGGCAAGAGGAGCATCTCGCAGGATTTCTTTGATTTTTTGCTCAGAATGTCGTCGAAAAAGCGCTGGAAGAGGGGCAGGTATTCCGGGTTGATGGCGGCGGCAAAGCGATGGCGCATGTTTTGCGAGCGCTTGATCCCGAGCAGTATGGCGCCGGCGAGATTGAGCTGGACAATGACGCCCTGCGCATTCAGCGTGAAATAGCCCACCGGTGCGAAGTCGTAGATATCGGCATATTTTTCGCGCAGCTCATCGGCTTCGGCATAGGAGTTGCGTAGTTCCTCGTTGTGCATTTCCAGTTCGATCTGGTGCACCTGAAGTTCGTGCAGCAGGCGCGCGGCTTCCCAGTCCGTATTCGTGGCCACCGGCGCTGTCTGCTGGAAGCGCGCCTCGGCACGCTGGCGCACGGTGAGCGGGTTCGGGCGGCTGCGATTCTTCGGGAAGCTCGCTGGGGAACGTTTGAACAAACGGTCGTATTCGGACCTGACGATGCCGTAGCATTCACACGCCCGTGCCTCAAGGGCCGGGCGATCAGTGACCGTGATATGCCCGCGCTGGTATTGAATGAGGCCGGCCGCCTGCAATTTTCCGGCGGCCTGGGTAACGCCTTCGCGGCGCACTCCCAACATGCTGGCGATCAACTCCTGGGTTACGTTGAGTGAATTGCCCGGTATCTGGTCAAGGCTCTGCAGCAGCCAGCGACACAACTGCTGGTCCAGCGAATGGTGCCGGTTGCAGACCACACTTTGTGCCATCTGGGTCATCAGGGCTTGCGCGTAACACAGGCAAAGGCGTTGCAACTCGCCGCCCTGGTTGAGTTCCCAGGAAAATACCTCGGCCCGCAGGCGACCCGCCGTACCCGCAGTTTGTACCACCACCTTGTGCGTCGTCGTTGCCCCGCCGAGTACCAGCGGGATGCCGACCAAGCCGTCATATCCCGTCATCGCCAGTTCGGAGGATGAGCCGTTTTCGGTGGAAGAAATCAGCGAGACAATGCTGGTCATCGGGAAATAGACGTAGTCAACATCATCGCCGGCGCCGTAAATAATCTGCCCGGCGGTCAGCTCGACGATCGCCAGATCGCTTTCCAGTCTGGCGTACGCGGTTACAGGAAGCGCCGCCAGAATGCGGTTCAGCTTGGGGTCATGCGTCAATTCTTGCGTCATCGAACCTTCCTTATCTGGCCACCGCCCAATCGAATTGCTGATTGCGGAAAGCCATCCATTCGATCTCATCATAGTTCATGCCGGCGCGCGCTTGTTTGTGGGATCGCACAAAGCAAAAATCTTTGTGCTTCCCGGGGGCAGGATACCGGCGGGGTGTCGCCACTATGTTGCTTAGCGAACAGAACCGACGCCCGCCTCGGGCTACGCTGTTTCCGTCGACACGAGAAATGGATCGTGTGATTTGCCGGACAAGGATTATGTGGCCCGGATTTCAGAAGCACTTACCAATGAGGAAGCAATCATGAACAAAGATCAAGTCAAAGGCGCCGCAAAGGACTTGGGCGGGAAGATTCAGGAAGAAGTCGGGAAGCTGACGGGTGACAAGAAGCAACAGGCCGAGGGTCTGAAAAATCAGGTCAAAGGCAAGATCCAGGAACAGGTTGGCGACCTGAAAGAGGCAATCAAGGAAGTCCGGAAGGGCTGATTCTTGTTGAACAAGCCACAGCAATGCGGCTTTTTCTGGCGGGTTTGCGACCTCAATCCGATCTTTCCCGTCAGAAAGATAAAAAACATTAAAGGAGCACATGCCATGCGAAGCACGCTCAAGGCGATTGTCGTTTCTCTCGGGCTGGTTTGCGGCCCGCTGTCGGCGCAAGAGTTGGCCAGGTTGCCAACTCAAACCGATGCAAACGGTACCGCCTATATATCAGGCGGCATTGGCGACAAGGAGTTTCGGCAGATCAGCCAGGCCGGTCAGGACTTCAACCTCAAGCTGATCCTGTCCGAGAAGTCGGGCGCTTTTGTGGCCCAGGTCGTGGTTGCGATTTTCAATGGCCAAGGCAAGCAGGTGCTGGATGTGCCTGCGGCCGGACCAATTGTGTTGACCCGGCTGGCCCCCGGCGCTTACCGGGTACGTGCCACCTATGAGGGGCGCGAGATGCAGAAGGATGTGAATGTCCGTGCCGGCGCTCCCCAGACAATTTCTTTTGCCTGGTAATGTCCGGGCGCGGTCGACCGGAATTTTTGGCCATTTTTGCCTGCACTCCGGTGGATCGACCATTTTGGAGCCTGCGCAGCTCATCCGGCGGCCTATACTTCAAGGCTTCCTTGCAGTTACCGCCCACAATCAGTTCATAGGAGCAAGTCGGGATGCCCGCCAACCGGAACGACCGGGTTTCCGTAAGCCAGCCTGAATCCAAGGTTGCGCGGGGTGGCGGCCCGTTTTCGATTGTTGGCGTGGGTACTTCGGCCGGCGGACTGGAAGCGTTGGAGCAGTTTTTCGCCGGTGTGCCGAAGAACAGTGGGATGGCCTTCGTCGTGGTTCAGCACCTTGATCCGGATCGCCATGGGCTGCTGCCCGAACTGCTGCAACGGGCGACGCCGATGCTGGTGCAACAGGCAGGCAACCGGATGAAGACCCGGCCGGATTGCGTGTATGTGATTCCGCCCAACAAGGATCTGGTGATCCTCCACGACACGCTTTATCTGCTTGATCGGCTCGCGCCGCATGGCCTGCGCCTGCCCATCGATTCCTTTTTCCGCTCGCTGGCTGAAGACCGGCGGGAGCATGCCGTCGGCGTGATTCTCTCCGGCATGGGTTCGGATGGCACCCTGGGGCTGCGCGCCATCAAGGAGCAGGGCGGGCTGGCGCTGGTCCAGGACCCCGCTGAGGCAAAGTTCGATGGCATGCCGCGTAGTGCGATAGAAGCCGGATACGCCGATGTTGTGGCTGGCGCCGGCGAATTGACCACGCGCATCGTGAATATTCTCGGCCAGTTGCCGTCTACAGGTGAAAACCTGCCTGAGTCGGTCACGAATGAAAATTCATCGGCCTTTGAAAAGGTCTGCATCCTGCTCCGCTCGCACACCCGGCATGACTTTTCCCTATACAAGAAAAGCACGATTTATCGACGGATCGAGCGCCGCATGGGCATTCACCAGCTCCGGCAAATTTCGGATTATGTGCATTTCCTGCAGGAAAATCCCCAGGAAATCGATCTCCTGTTCAAGGAGCTTTTGATCGGGGTTACCCATTTTTTCAGGGATCCGGCTGCCTGGGCCTACCTGCAGGAATCGGTGCTGCCCGCCATGATCGCGGCCAAACAGGAGGGCGGCATGCTGCGCGCCTGGGTTGCCGGTTGCTCGACCGGTGAGGAGGCTTATTCGCTGGCAATCACCTTCAAGGAGCTGGTAGAAAGACTCAAGCCGCTCGAACGGGTTGTCGTCCAGATTTTTGCCACCGACCTTGACCCTGATGCGATCGCCAAGGCACGCAAGGGATATTTTCCGGCCAATATCGCCGCCGACCTTTCGCCTGAGCGGCTGGCCCGCTTCTTTCGCGAAGCCGGAAGCGGTTTCCGGGTTGCCGAGGAAATCCGCCAGATGGTTGTCTTCGCGACGCAGAACGTCGTGATGGATCCGCCGTTCACCAAACTGGACATCGTTACTTGCCGGAACCTGCTGATTTACCTCGGGCCGGATCTGCAGAAGAAGTTATTGCGCCTGTTTCATTACAGCCTGAATCCCGGCGGGGCGCTCTTTCTGGGCAGTGCCGAGAGCATCGGTGGTTTTCACGATCTTTTCTCGTCACTGGATAGCAAGGCACGCATCTATCGCAGCGAGCAGGTAGTATCCAGTCCGCTTGATGTGGATTTTCCAACGCCCCGTTTTAACGCCCCGGTCAACCTCAATCCGGCATTAATACACGAAATGCATGTTCCGAATCTTCAGGCTTTGGCCGATCAGTTGCTCCTGCAGAAATTTTCCCCCGCGGCCGTGCTGGTCAATGCCAACGGCGATGTGCTCTTCATCAACGGACGCACGGGAGAATACCTTGAGCCAGCCGCTGGCAAGGCAAACTGGAACATCCACGCGATGGCCCGCGAAGGCTTGCGCGAGGAACTGGCCATCGCGCTGCCCAAGGCGCTCCGGGCGATGGAGGAGGTGGCAGTCAAGGACTTGCAGGTGGGGTCAAACAGCGGGGTTCGCCGCATCAACCTGACGGTCTATCCGGTTCGCGAGCCGGCGCCGCTCAAGGGCATGGCGATGATTGTCTTCGCTGAGGTAACGGCGCCGGTTGCCAAGCCCAAGCGGCGGCCTGGCAAGCTGGCCGACAACGGGCGGATACTCGAACTGGAAGCTGCGTTGCAGCAAGCTGCAGCCGAGATTCAGACCATCCGCGAAGATATGCAGCGGTCGCACGAAGAGCTCAAGTCGGCGAATGAAGAGCTGCAATCGACCAACGAGGAACTGCAGTCGACCAACGAAGAACTCACGACTTCCAAGGAAGAAATGCAGTCGCTCAACGAAGAGTTGCAGACCGTCAATGCCGAGCTTCAATCAAAGGTCGATGAGTTGTCGTCGACCAACAACGACATGAAGAATTTGTTGAACAGCACCGACATCGCGACCATTTTCCTCGACAACGGCCTGCGCGTCCGGCGTTATACCGACCAGGCAACGCGGATCTTCAAACTGATTCCCGGCGATGTCGGCCGCCCGCTGGCAGACATCGTCACGGAGCTTGACTACCCCGATTTGCAGAAAGACATAAAGGCGGTACTCGACACGCTGATCTTCTCGGAAAAGCAGATCGCCGGTCCGGGTGGTAATTGGCACGTCGTGAAGATTCTGCCTTACCGGACCCAGGATAATGTGATCGATGGTGTGGTGATCACGTTTATCGATATCAGCGTAGCGAAGAAACTTGAAGCGGAACTGCGGGCGGCCAGGGGAACTGGTTCGTCGACCTGACGCCAGAAATCCACCTGATACGCAGAAAACCCTGCTACGGACGGATTTCAGCCGGTGCATGCAGGCCCCATGATAAACATGTGTGCCAGCGCACAGAAAATTTCCGGACCCACCAAGACAATATCTCCTGTTCCATTATTTACTGTCAGTGCGATCGATCCGTGAAACCCCGGAAGGGGGGGGCGGTCAAACATGGCGCAAGGGGGTTGGCATGAACAAGTTATGGTCCGTATCCGTGAATTTGCCGCCACTGGACAGGAGGGGCTGGCTCGTCGAGTTCGGTCGAAGTGTCGAATCATGATCCAGCTCTTCAATCACTGGTTCCACTGGCGCCATTTGGCACGAGTGCTGCTCGACGTGAACTTGCGGCTTGCTTCAGGCGAAGCATTTTTCACAAACTGGAAATTTGAAAAATCATGTTGAAGGGGATGCTGGACGAACTGACCGACAATTCGAATCGCGTCATGGCATCGCTGCAGCGCCTGGAGGCGCGCCTGCTCATGGAGGAACTGGCGCGGGCGCGCGGGCATTGAGAGCGGAGGCCGGCGGGCACGGGTGGTCCGGGCGTCTGCCACTATAGTCGGGCGGATCGCGGATAGGTCAGTCGCGCCGCCGGAAAGCATAGAAAATCGATCAGGTCCGCGAGGCGCGAAGAATGGCAAGTGTATGCCGATCGCTGGATTTTGGTCGGCCGCTACGGAAGCAGGCGCTGCCGCGTTACGCGGCCGGCCTTGAATCAGGCTGCAATTTGCAGTTGAGCGATATCCAGCAACATGAACCGGGCATAGCGGTCGTCGTCACGATTGCCGTCGTCGCTGACGATAATCAGTTGCTGCCGGCCGTCGATCACTGCTGGGCTCACTCCTTCGGCGTGTTCGAAGCCTGCCAGGCCGGGCACGGTGATCCGGCGCGCTTCCTCGCCGTGCCGACCGCTCCAGAACCAGAGCTGAAATTGCACCCGCTCGCGCGCCACCGGGCCGCTGATCAACACATATCCAGCGAGCGACGGAACGTAGGATATGCCACGCAACCCGTTACCGCCCAGATCGAAGGTGTCGAGAACCGGCGAAATGCGTGGCGACTCGCCCGTCTCGAATATGGTGACAGGATTCACGAGGCTGGTAATGATCGCGCGGCCATTGACCAGCGGACTGCGAAACCCGACCAGCAAGCGGCTGAGATCGGGAGCAATCTCCAGCGCCTCGACATTGAGCCCGCCGCCACCCTTGACATCGCCAATCGCGGTAGCCGCCGCCAGTTCGGGATGGGTCGCAACCAGCGCCGCTTTCAGTCCCTTGACCACCTCTGGCTCGCTGACATGATTGCCGTCGATGCGGAAGCGCACCAGTTTGTCGCGCGCTTTCTTCTCGTCGCCGTCGCCATCGCGCGAATGCGAGGTGATCGCATAGACGTGGCCCGCCGCATCAAGCGCGAGCCCCTCCAGATCGTCCAGCTTCCAGAACGCGTCGTTGCCCTCGAACCAGCGCGGGGTAAGCGCGCGACTGCTCACCGTCCCGTCGGCTGCAATATCGGCCAGGCTGAGCGGATGGCCAACCTCGTCTTCGACGATCAAGAAGCGACCATCGGGCAACTGCTGGATAGCCGAGGGTTCGTAAAGGCCGGTGAGGCTTTGGAAAGAGGGCGGTGTCGATCGGGGCATGGCGGTAGTCTCTGAAAGGCCGGTGGGCTATTGTAAGCGGCTTGCGGGATCCTGCCGGTAGTAGCTGCGCAGCAGCGCGTAGAGGGCCGGGTATTCGTGGTTGACGAGGTCGGGAAGTTCGAAGAAGTTTTCCGAGAGTACGGCGAAGAATTCGGCGGGATCGTCGCTGGCGTAGGGGTCGATGGCGGGTTCCTCGCCGCTGTCGACGCGCCGGCAGAAATCCTCGTAGGCCGGGATGAAGACTTCGTCCCAAGCTTCCGCGGTGATCCCCGAGTGCAGCGCCGGCATGCCGTCGGCTTCGCCGTTGAGCATGTCCAGCTTGTGGGCGAATTCATGGATGACCACGTTGTAGCCGGCGCCGGCCATCTGCGCGTCGTGCCAGGAAATGATCAACGGCCCGCCTTCCCAGGCTTCGCCGGAGAGCACGTCGTCGAATTCATGAACGACGCCGCTGTCGTCCTCAATGCGCCGCGAGACGACGAATTCGTCGGGATAGACGACGATGCCGACCCAGCCGCGGTAGGCGGCGAGGCCGAGCTTGAGAATGGGGAGGCAGCCCTGGGCAGCGATCGCGACGCAGATTTCGTCGCTCAGTTCAAGGCCGCCGACGGCGCTGAATTCCTTTTCGGCCAAGAAGCCCTCGACCAGCAATTTGAGCTCTTTTTGCTCGTCGACCGCGAGCGCCGAGAGAAAGGGCAGCGCGCCCACCGTCTTCGCCCACAAGGCATCCGGCACCGCAGATTTGCGCCGGTCGCCCAGCCAGTCGAGCAGTCCCATCACTTTTTCATCGTCAGCCAGATGCCGGTGAAGATCAGGCCGATGCCGAGGTAGTGATACCAGAGCGGTATTTCGCCAAGGAACAGCGCCGATAGCAGCGTGCCGAACACCGGCATCAGGTGGATGAACAGGCTGGCCTTGCTGGCGCCGATTTCCGCCACGCCGCGGTTGTAGAAGATGTAGCCGAGGAAGCTGGGGAAAATTCCGACATAGGCGAGCGCGGCGAGCGAACTGATCTGGACGTTGATGTGCCGGCCCTGCCCCATTTCCCAGAAATAGGCCGGCAGCAGGGCGGCGAGGCCGACGGCGGTCATCGCGGCGAGCATCAGCATCGGATGGACGCCGGCCGGGCGCCAGGCGAGGCCGACGGTATAGACGGCCCAGACCAGGACGGCGAAGAGCATCCAGGCATCGCCGAGGTTCAGGTTGAGGTGGGCGAGTACGGCTGGGTCGCCGCGGGCGACGATGGTCAGCGCGCCGCACAGCGAGATGACGACGCCGAGGCCTTCGAGGCGCCGCAAATGCTTGCCGAGAAAGGCCCAGGAAATGGCGATGGTGGCGACCGGAATGAAGGAGTTGAGCAGCACCGCGTTGGTCGCCGAGGTGTATTGCAGTGCGATGTAGGCGAAGGTGTTGTAGCCGCCGACGCCGAGCAGGCCGAGGAACAGCACCGGTTTCCAGCCCTTCGTTAGCAGCGGCCACTGGCTGCGGAAATGCGGCGCGGCGAGCGGCAGAACCAGCGCGAAGGCGATCATCCAGCGCCAGAAAGCCAGCGCCAGCGGCGGCACGTCGGCGCGGATGCCGCGGCCGAGCACCATGTTGCCCGACCAGAAGAGTGCGGTCAGCGTCAGCAGCAGATAGGGGTTGGTGTAGAAATGTCTATTTTGCTCTGGCATGGGGGCCAATTATGCCTCAGTGAGGAGCGATCGCCCGGAAGGTATAATTACGGCCATGGTTTCCGTCGTTCATTCCGTCGCCGCTCAGAGCGATTTCGATCAGTTCTTCAGCATCCTCGCCGAAGGTCTTGGCGTGGACGAGGTCGCCAGTCTGAAGGGGGCTGCCGATTACGCGCTGGAGGTCTATGGCGAGGCCCTGCTCGGCAGCGGCGAGCGCATCTGGTCGCACGCGCTGGGCATGGGGGTGATCGTCGCCGGGCTGAAACTGGATGCCGATTCGCGCATGGCGGCCGTACTCTTTGCGGTGCCAGCCCGTGACGAACATGGTATCACCCGGATCGAGGAACGGTTCGGCAAGCCGGTGGCCGATCTGGTCAATGGCATTTCGCGCCTGCACAAGTTGCGGCCAATCACCAAGGGCTTCGTCGCCGCCAATCTCGAGGCCGGCGAAGGCAATCCGGCCGAGGTCAAGGCGCAGGTCGAAGTACTGCGCAAGATGCTGCTGGCCATGGTCGAGGACATCCGCGTCGTGCTGCTACGCCTGGCCAGTCGCACCCAGACGCTGCGCTTCTACTCGGCACATCAGGACGATCTGCGCGTCCAGGTGGCGCGCGAGACGCTCGAACTCTACTCGCCACTAGCCAACCGCCTCGGCGTCTGGGAATTGAAGTGGGAACTGGAGGACTTGTCTTTCCGTTATCTGCACCCGGATATCTACAAGAAAATCGCCGGGATGCTCGACGAGAAGCGCAGCGAGCGCGAGCAGTTCATCAGCGATGCCGTCGCCAGCGTGCGCGCGGAACTGGAAGCGGTTGGCGTACACAACGCCGAAGTTTATGGCCGGCCGAAACACATTTACAGCATCTGGAGCAAGATGCGTAAGAAGGATGTCGAGTTCTCCGAGGTCTACGACATCCGCGCCCTGCGCATCATCGTCGACGATCTCAAGGACTGTTACACGGCGCTCGGCATCGTGCACAACCTGTGGTCGCCGATCTCCAGGGAATTCGACGACTACATCTCCAATCCCAAGGGCAACTACTACCGCTCGCTGCACACGGCGGTGCGTTGCCCGGACGGGCGCAGCCTGGAAATCCAGATCCGCACCTGGGACATGCACAAGCATGCCGAACTGGGCGTCGCCGCGCACTGGCGCTACAAGGAAGGCAGCAAGCGGAGCCACGAGGACGACTACGACGAGAAGATCGCCTGGCTGCGCCAGCTGCTGACCTGGAAGGACGAAGTCGCCGACAGCTCGGACTGGATCAGTCACTACAAGCAGGCAGCGCTCGACGAGACGCTCTACGTCATCACGCCGCAGGGCAAGGTGGTCGATCTGCCGCAGGGGGCGACGGCGGTCGACTTCGCCTACCGCGTGCATACCGATCTCGGCCATCGCTGCCGGGGCGCCAAGGTCAACGGGCAACTGGTCACGCTCAACACGCCGCTGGAAACCGGGCAGCGGGTCGAGATCGTCACCGCCAAGCAGGGCGGGCCGTCGCGCGACTGGCTGAACCCCGCGCTCGGCTACATCCACACCAAGAGCGCGCGGGTCAAGGTGCGCGCCTGGTTCTCGAACCTCGCGCTCGAGGAAACGCTGACCGAAGGGCGGGCCATCGTCGGCAAGGAATTGCAGCGCCTCGGCCAGACCAGCGCCAATCTCGAGGGGCTTGCCCACAAGCTCGGTTTCACGCGCGGCGACGACCTCTTTATCGCGGCGGCACGCGGCGAAATGAACCTGCGGCAGTTCCAGCTCGTCGCGCGCGGCGGCGACCTGCTGGCCGAAACCCGGCTGCCGGACGAAGTGCAGACGCGGCCGAGCAAGCCGGTGGCCGGCAATCAGGGCATTCTGATCGTCGGCGTCGACAATCTGCTGACGCAACTGGCGCGCTGCTGCAAGCCGGCGCCGCCGGATGAAATCCAGGGCTTCGTCACGCGCGGCAAGGGGGTTTCGATCCACCGCATGGACTGCCCGAACTTTACCCATCTCGCTGCGCTGCATCCGGAGCGCGTCATCGAGACCGACTGGGGACTGCGCACCACGGGCGTCTTCGCCACCGATATCGTCGTCGATGCCCACGACCGTCAGGGGCTGTTGCGCGATATCTCGGAAATCTTCGCCCGCGAAAAGCTCAACGTCGTCGGCGTCAATACCCAGTCGAAGCAGGGCAAGGCGCACATGAGCTTCACCGTCGAAATCGCCGATCTGCCACAACTGCAGCGCACGCTGACGCTTATCCACGAGGTCGACGGCGTGGTCGGCGTACGGCGGGCGTGATTGGCGAATGTCGCGGTCGACGTCCGAAAACAGGGGAAATCGATGAAGGGAAATTTCGTATCCGCGGCGCTGATCGTCATCGGCGTCGTCGCGCTGATAGTCAACCTCGACCTGATCGAGTTTGATCTCGTCGCCCTGCTGCGCAAATGGTGGCCGCTGGCCCTGATTGCTGTCGGTGCGGCGCTGTTCTTCACGCCGGACGACAGCGGGCGGAAGGATTCCGGTTCGTAGTCATCCGGCGGCGCTGATGGCCGGCGCCGCCCGTCGCTTGCTGCGACGCGCCCTAAACGCCGCCGCCGCGGTGGACGGTTTCGTAGTAGAGCTTTTCCAGTTCCAGCTTGTGCTTGGTTTCCTCGCTGGCTAGGTACTGGAATAATTCGCGGATCGGTCCCGGCGGCGTGGTGCCCGCCAGTTCGCCGTAGTGCAGCATGGCGGCGTGTTCGCGCCCCATGGCGTATTGCAGCACGGCCTGGTCGTCGGGTTGGTCGCCGAGATCAGGCAGGTGCAGGCAGTCGGAGAATTTGCTGTCGCTCGCGGTGCGTTCGATCTCGGCCTTGACCTGTTGGGCGATGTCGGGCCGTTGGGCGAGCGCGCCGAAGAGGTCGAAATGCGCCTGCTCCTCCGCCGCCAGTTCCTCGACCAGGTAGCGGATGCGCTTGCTGACTTTGGGGATCATTCCTCTGTAGAAATCGCGCGCGCTGGCCTCGAATTCGGTGGCCACTTCGAGGATTTCGCGCAAGGTCGTCTTGCCACGCAGGCGGTCGATGCCGTGGCTGCCTTCGGTCATGTTCTTTGCTCCATCGTGATCAATGCGGCATGGATGCTGGCGGCGGCGCGATGGCCATCGGCCACTGCGGTGACGACATCGGGGCCATGCACCATGTCGCCGACGGCCCACAGCCACGGCTCGCTGGTGCGTCCACCGGCGTCGATCTGCAGGCGGCCGCGATTCCACGCCAGTTGTTCGGTCAGTGCGTCGCCAAGCAGGCTGGCGTCGGTCATCTGGCCGATCGCCTCGACGACCATGCTGCCGGCGTGGATCTGCTCGTCGCTTTCGTCGTAGCTCGGCGCGAAGCGGCCCTGTTCATCGAAAATGGCCCTGACGCGCCAGGTCTTGAGGCCGGTCACCTTGCCGTTTTCGACCATGACCTGCTGTGGACCGCGCGCGTCGAGGATGACGACGCCTTCTTCACCGGCTTCCTTGATTTCGTTCGGATCGGCGAGGAAATGGGCGTGCTCCTCGAGCGCGGTCAGCGTGACCCTGACTTCGCCGTAGGCCGCCTTCTGCAGGCGCGCCAGCGTGCGGGCGATGTCCATGGCGACGTTGCCGCCACCGATCACCACGGCTGTATGCGGCGTGCGGAAATCTTCGCCGGCCGTGGCCTGGCGCAGCAGATCGACGGCCTTGCGCACATCCGCATGGTCGCTGCCGGGAATGCGCGTGGCGCGGCCGAGTTGCAGGCCGAGCCCGAGCAGCACGGTGTCGTGCGTGTTGCGCAGTTCTTCCAGCGTGATGTCCTTGCCGATGCGTACATTGCAGCGGATATCGACACCGACCGAGCGGATGATGTCGACGTCCTGGTCAATGATGTCGTAGGGCAGACGGTATTCGGGAATGCCCCAGCGCGTCATGCCGCCGGGTTGGGCGAGCGCCTCGAAAACCGTCACCGCATGGCCCTGTTTCGCCAGATCGAAAGCGGCGGTGAGGCCGGCCGGGCCGGCGCCAACGATGGCGATCTTGCGGCCCGTTGGCGGGCGAGGGCCGCCGACGATGGCACGGCATTGCTCGGGCGTGACCCGGTCCATGATGTGGCGCTTGAGCCAGCGGATGGCGATCGGGTCGCCCTCGTGGCGCGCGGCGCAGGTGGTTTCGCATTTGTGCGTGCACACCCGGCCGCAGATGCCGGAAAACGGGTTGGTTTCATAGAGCAGCTTGACGCCGCGTTCATAGTCGCCGTCGCGCACGGCGGCGATGTAATCGGGGATCGCCATGTGCGTCGGGCAGGTGGCGATGCACAGGCCGCAAGAGACACAACGATCGGCTTCGAGGCGCGCTTCGGTGACCGAATAGCCGTCGACGATTTCGGCGAACGAGGAGATGCGCTCCGCCGGTTCCATTTCGCCCATGTGGATCCGCGTCTCGGCGGTGAGCCGGTGTTCTTCGGGGCGCCGGTAGTCGAGCTCGGCATCGTCCCAGTCCTTCTTGTCCACGCCCGGCGTGAAGCGGAAGGCGTCGGGATCGCTTTCCACCCAGGTGTAGGCGTTGGACATGGTGAGTGACTTGGTCATGCAGACATCGACGCACAACGCGCACCAGCAGCAGCGGCCGTAATCGATGCGCGGGCGCAGGCCGGAGTCGCCCTGTTTGGTCGGTATCCCCGCGACCGGGACCATGTCGATCGCGCCGTTCTGGCAGATCGTTTCGCAGGTGCCGCAGCCGATGCATTTTTCAACGTCGTTCTGGTGGAAGCCGCGATAGCGTGGGGCGCCTGGGCGGTCGTTGAACGGGTCGCGGATCGTTACCGGGTCGCGGAACAGGTTTTTCCAGGCGGTGAAGGGTGAGAGGACATCACGGATGGTCATGGCTATCTCTCGCTCATCTTTCAATTTCAGGCGGATAGGTGTGCAACGACACCATGAGCGACGCGACGTCGGAAATATTCACATTGACGATCATGCGTTCGAGCAGGGACATGGCGTGGGTGTACGAAGGGCCGCGCACATTGACGCGGCGCGGATAGCCGCTGCCGTCAGTGACCAGGTAATAGCCGTATTCACCGCGCGAACATTCGCCGCGGATATAGGTTTCGCCGCGCGGAATTTTCCAGTGCAGCACGTTGGGAACCTCGGCCATCAGCGGGCCGGTGCGCGGCATCCGGGCCAGTATCTGGCGCACCAGGTCGACCGAAACCAGCAGGTCGCGCCGGCGCACGTCGGCCCGGGTGTAGATGTCGGAATCCTTGCCGGTGACTGGTTCGAAATCGAGTTGAGGATAGACCAGGTAGGGGTGATCGCTGCGCACGTCCTTGGCGACGCCGGCGGCACGGGCGTTCGGCCCGGTGATGCCGTACTGGTCGAGCCACGCCGGGTCGATGACGCACTGGCCGACGGTGCGCGTCTTGAACACGGCATTGCAGAACATCACTTCGTACACGTCCTTCAATATGCTTTCGATTTCGCGCAGGGTTTCTTCCATGCGCTTTTCGAAACCTTCCGGCAGGCCGTCGCGGACGCCGCCGGGCATGATGAACATGTGGTAAATGCGGGCGCCGGTGAGTTCCTCGAAGCGGTCGAGCATCAGGTCGCGGGCGTAGGTGGTCCATTGCCCGATGACCCCGAGACCGAGGGCGCCGGCTTGCCCGCCGAGATACATCAGGTAGCTGTTGATGCGGCCCATCTCGAGGATGAGCGCGCGGATCCAGTCGGAGCGCTCCGGTGACTTGATGCCGGCCAGTTCCTCGACGGCGGCGGCATAGCAATATTCGTTGAAGTCAGGCTCGGGAACGCAGATGCGGCAGACGATCGGGAAGCACTGGATGAAGGTGCGGCGCTCCATCAACTTCTCGAAACCGCGGTGCAGGTAGCCGACGTGGGTCTTGCCTTCGACGACTTCGTCGCCGCAGACGGTGAGTTCGACCGACATGTTGCCGGTGATGCCGGGATGGTTCGGGCCTTGCCAGAGCTTCAGGTACTTGCCGGAAGTCAGGTCGATGTCGAGCGTGCCATCGGCTTTTTTCGCCGGATACTGGCTGCGGTCGGGGGTGTAACTCATCTCACGCCTCGCCCGGATAGAGTTGCTGCTTCATGTGCGTCGCCGGATCGTGGGTTTCGCGTCCCGGACGCTGACCGTAGCTTTCTTCGGCATATTTCTTGGTATCGAAATCACGGCGGTAGGGCGGGATGTCGTTCCAGCCCTCAAGGATGAAATCCTCCTCGAGACGCGGGCTGCCCGGAAAATCGATGCCGAACATCTCGCGCAGTTCGCGCTGGTAGGTGGCCGCCGTCGGCCAGACTTCGTGGATGCTTTCCATCGTCGCCGCATCGCGCGGGATCATCACGCGCAGGCCGAGATCGCGGTGCCGGGCGCGGTCGCAGAGCAGGTAGGTAAGCTGGAATTTGCCCTCTTCCAGCCAGTCGACCGCAGTCAGCAGAACCAGATGCGTAAATCCTTCGCGGTCGCGCAGGTGCAGCAGCAGTGAGCGCAGGTGTTCGCGCGGCACGGTGACGAAAGTGAGATCGGGCCGCTGTTCGGTCAGTTCGCCGAGCGGAAACAGGTTTTTCAGTCTGGTGTGGAGTTCGCGCATCTTCGATCCTTACCAGTTGTAGTCCGGCATGTCCCAGTCGTGGATCACCCGCTTCTGGTTGGCCTTGTACCACTCGAATTTTTCGGCGTACAGGTTGGCGCCTTCGCCCTTGCCGGCGCGGATGAGTTTCTTCAGGTCTACGAAGCCCGCCAGCAGCGCCTCGGGGCGCGGCATGCAGCCGGCAATGTAGAGGTCTACGGGCAGGTACTCGTCAAGCCGTTTGATGGTGTTGTAGGAATCCCAGTACATGCCGCCGTTGATGGTGCACGAGCCGAGGCCGATGACGTATTTCGGACTCTGCATCTGCTCGTAGGCGCGGATTGCCCGCTTCAGGGTCTTGGTCGACAGGTAGCCGGAGATGATGAACAGGTTGGCCTGGCGCGGCGTCGGCCGCCACTGCACGCCGTAGCGGTAGGCATCGAAGCGCGGCGTCATCAGCGGGCGCATTTCGATGGCGCCGCAGCCGGTGCCGAAGCCGAGAATCCAGATCGATTCGGAGCGCGCCCAGTTGAACATGTCCTCGACGATCTTGATATAGGCCCCGTGCATCACCGTCGGCGCCGCTTCGCAGTAGTAATCGCGCAGCGGCTCAATCTCGAACTCGACCCCGTCGGGCCCCTTGACCATGCGTTTCAGCAGTTCTTCTTTCATAGCATCCTCACACCAGCACGATCGAAAGAACGCCCAGCGGCACCGCCCATATCAGGAACCAGCGGATCGACTGGTCGACGCGGAAGCGCGGGAAGACGACGCCGACGAAGGCCGACCATAGATAGATCACGAAAACCTTGAGGAAGAAGGTCGGCCAATTGTCCGCGCCGCCGAAAAAGAGATTCATGTAGATGACGATCTTGGCGACCGGGAAGATCGCGCGGTTGGTCTGCATCAAGGCGAGGTAAGACGAGTGGTATTCGGTCGGTGGACCGATCGGGATTTCCTGTGGCGCGATCACCACGTCGAAGGGCGGGCGCATCATCGAACCGAGGAAGGACAGCATCGCCGCCGCCACTGCGAGCGGGTTGGTGAACAGCGTCCAGTTCAGGATGCCGCCCTGCTGCGCGGCGACGATGTCGGTCACCGACAGCGTCTGGTACTGAAGCGCCACCGAAAAGACAGCCAGCGCGAATGGCAACTCGGCGGTGCTGACCTGCGAGAGTCCGCGCGAAACACCGATGGCGGCATGGGGGTGGCCGCTCTCGCCGGCGCCGAGCGCCATGCCCAGTGTCCCGAAAAAGACGAAGTAGAGCGCGAGTATCAGGTCGCCGGCAAACGACAGGTTGGAGAACATATAGGAGCCGTAGATCGATGGCACGAACAGCAACAGGCCGACACCGCCGGAGAGGCGGAAAACCGGGCCGAGGTAGAACATCGTGCCGTGCGTGATCGAAGAACGCTGGCCGTAGTTCTTGATCATGTCCACGTAGTTTTGCCAGATCGGGATGCCACGCCGGCGCCCGACGCGCGCGCCGATTTTCTGGACTAGCGCGGTCAGCAGAAAGCCGTAATTGACGACGATGAACAGCGTCAGGAAGGCGTAGGGAATTTTCATCCAGTCGAACTGCATGGCTAGACTCCCATCCGCAGCAGATAGGTGATGACGACAAAGGCCAGGAAATGGAAGGCATAGCTTTGGCCGTTGCCGTCGTACAGGCGTCGCGCCAGATCGGCGGTCGTGTGCAGCAGATCGGTCAGCGCGTTCCAGAAGCGGGTGGCGAAGGGCTGCACGAGGAAGCCGAGCGCCTTGCGGTAAGGGGCGAAGAAGTTCCACGCGAAGTGGGTGGTTTCCGGACGATAGGGACGTTCGGCGGAAAAGACGATGTTGAACTGCTTGACCATCTGCGCCTTGCGATTGACGAACATCAGCCAGGCCAGCAGCGTGGCGAAGATGACGCCGACGATGATCATGATCGCCACCGGGTTCCAGTAGCCATAGCTGCTGGTGATCTCGTTGCCCGCCCAGTGCAGGCCGCCATTCGGGAAGAACTGGCCGAGATAGGTGTCGACATGGCGCAGCACCAGCCCCGGCACCACCGCGATGACCAGCAGGATGGCAACGTAGATCATCTGCGGCAGGACGACCCAGAACGGCGCTTCCTTGACCCGGCGCAGTTCATCCTTCAGTTGGCCGAGGAAGATGGTGTGGATCAGGCGGAACAGGTAGAGGAAGGCGATCGGCCCGGCGAGGAAGATGACCACCATCGGCAGACGCTGGTCGGCCGACATGATGGCGTTGTAGAAGATCCAGCGCCCGCCGAAGCCCGACAGAGGCGGCACACCCGAGACGGCGATGATGCCGATCAGCACCGCGATGAAGGACAGCGGCATCAGCCGGAGCAGGCCGCCCATGCGGTACATGTCGCGCGTGCCGGTGCGCTTGGCGACGCCACCGACCGCCAGGAAGAGCATCGACTTGTAGATGTAGTGGTTGATGACAAACATCAGCGCCATCAGCCAGCCGAGGTGATTCATCAGCGCCAGGCCGAACAGGGCATAGCCCATCTGGCCGATCGACGAGTAGGCGAGCAGGCGCTTGGCATCTTCCTGGAAGATCGCCATCAGGTTGCCGAGCAGGGCCGTCAGCGCGGCGACCCAGAGCAGGACATGAGTGAGCTCGATGCCGTTGATCTGCTGCTTGCCCATCGTCATCAGCAGCACGAACAGGCCGTAGAGCCCGGCCTTGAGCAGGATGCCGGAAACCATCGGCGAGACGTCGGTCTCGGCTTCGGCATGGGCGCCGGGTAGCCAGATATGGAGGCCGATGGCGGCGGTTTTGGTCATGAAGCCGATCGCCAGCAGCAGGAAGACCCACGGCGCGAGCGGTGCGGTCAACTGCCCCAGACCGGCAATATCGAATTGCGCCGCGCCGTTGGCCGCCAGAGCGAAGCCGGCAAGGATCAGGAAAGCGCCACCGAGCGAAAAGAGAATGTAGGAAAGGGCGTGCGGCTCGGAATGTTTGCCGCGCAGGATCAGGAAGTAGGAGCCGACGGTCAGCAGTTCCCAGGCGGCGAAGAAGTTGAAGGTGTCGGTCGCGTGAATCAGCATGACGAGCCCGGCATACATCAGCATCGCCGACGGGTAGAAGCCGATGCGCCGGCCGTGGGCGTCGTAGCTGGCGAGCAGGGTCAGCGCGCCGCCGATCAGGAAGATGACGGCAAAGATCAGGCGCAGCGGGTCGTATCCGGGATAGGTGACGAAGAAGAAGGCAAGCATCCCGGCGATGGCGAGCGTGTTTTTCACCCACGCCGGCAGCCAGTCGAGCAGCAGGAAAGAGAGCGCGAAGAGGAGCGGCAGGGCGAGCAACAGGTTGTCTTGGCCCGACAGTTCACCCCAGACAAGACCCAGCGCCCAGCCGGCGACGAGGGCGGCGGCGACCGCCGAGACCTTGTGCGGCGTGCAGGGGAGCGCCGCAGCCGGTTGTTCGCGCTTGAGGATGTAGCCGAACCAGCGGAACAGATAGCCGGCCTCGATCAACGCCCCGAACAGGATCAGCGCCAGCAGCGCCAGCCGGCCCTCGCCGGCGAGCAGGCGCACCAGTTCCCACTTGGCGTAGAAGCCGGGGAAGGGTGGCAGGCCCGAGAGCATGCAGATGAAGGTGACGAAGGCGAAAAGGAGCAGCGGGCGGCTGCGCACGGCGGCCCAGTCGGGGAGGCTGCGCCCGGCGACCAGACCGGAGAGCCAGAACAGCCCGGCCTTGGCCACGGCGTGCGAGACCAGCAGGCCGAAAGCGATGTAGGGCGTGCTGTCGCCGAGGATGTCCTGCTGGCCGAGCACGGCGAGCACCAGTCCGGTCTGCGCGATCGATGAGTAGCCGAGCAGGCGGCGGTCGCTGGTCTGCGGCAGGGCGAGCAGGTTGGCAGCGACGAAAGTGACGATGCCGATGCCGGTTGCCATCGGGAACCATTCCGGACCGCCGATCAGCAGCAATTTATCGACCGCGTAGAGCGAGGCTGTGCCCGAGGCGGCGGAGAAGATGGCCGAGAAGGCGGGATGCGCCGACTCGTAGATGTCGAGCGCCCAGCCGTTGGCCGGGAAGGGTTTCAACTCGGTAATGATGGCGATGAACATCAGGAAGAAGGCAAGCGCCCCGCCGTTCACGAGGCCCGGCGAGCTGCTTGCCATGCCGTCGATGTTGAGCGTACCGGTGGCGTGGTAGGCGAAGATGATGCCGATCAGCAGGAAGACGGAGATTACCTGCGAGACGATCAGGTATTTGATGCCGGCGGACAAGGACCGGTCGTCATCCGAGAGCAGGACAAGGCCGGCGGTGGAGATCACCGCGAGTTCGAAGAAAACGAACAGGTTGAAGATGTCGCGCGTGAGGATGATGCCGCACAGCGCCATTACGGCGACGAGCAGTACCGCCATCGCGCGGCTGCCCAGCGCGAACAGGGATTCCTTCAGGTAAAGGGCGGAGAGCAGGCCGGTCAGGTTGACGAGCAGCGTCAGCGCGGCCTCGGGGAGTCCCATGCGCAGATTGATCGCGAAGGGCGGGGCGGCGCCGGCGGTGAAGATTTCAACCGCTGCGGCGTCGGTGGTGGTGAAGGTCCACAGCCAACCGGCCGATACCCAGCTCATGAAGGCCAGCGCGGCCAGCGTTACCGTGTAGGCGAGACCCCGCCATTCCTCTTTCAGGAGCCCCAGCAGGAAGGCGGCCGCCAGCGCCGCCGCGATGATGTAGAGGGCGCTTACCATTTAAGCTCCGTGAACTTCGCAATGTCGAGCGTCTGTTTTTTCTCGTAAAGCTTGTAGGCGTAGGCCAGCATCAGCGCCGTCACGCCGACGCCGATGACGATGGCGGTGAGCACCAGCGCCTGTGGCACCGGGTCGATGATGCGGGTGGCCGCCGCGCTGGCCTTGACCGTGGAATCCAGGATCGGGGCGGTACGGCCGTGCATGTAACCGATGGCGACGATGACCAGATTGACGCCACTGTCGGCGACAGTGAAGGCGACGATCATGCGCAGCAGGTTGCGGTTGGTCAGGGCGCCGTAGAAGCCGATCAGGATCAGCAGGAAGCCGGTCGCCATTGCCACGTAGGTCATCACAGCTCCTCCGTTTCGGCCAGGTTGGCCAGCATCGAGGAAAGTTCGGCGCCGACCTTGAGACCGATCAGCGAATAGATGAGCGGAATGGCGCCGGCCGAGAACAGCGCGCCCAGCGCGCCAGTTGGCAGGAAACGATTGTCGAGGAAGCCGCCGGCGAGGAAGAGGCCGAGCAAACCGATCACGACATAGAAAATCCCGGCGAACGATTCGACCGTCGAGATCAGGCCATGGCTGAAATGCTTCAGGGGGTCGGCCAGCAGCAGCAGCAATGCACCCGAGGCGATGATGGCGCCGCCCTGGAAGCCGCCGCCGGGGGTCAGGTGGCCGTTTACGAAGACATAGACGCCCAGCAGCATGATGAGCGGCGCAAGGAAACGGGTGCCGGTGGTCAGCAACTCGCCCGCCGGAAGCAGTGCGCGTTGGTTTTTCTCCTGCTTGCGGCCGAGCGCCAGAACGAGTCCGACGATGGTGGAGGCGAGAAAGAGGACGGTGACTTCGCCGAGCGTGTCGAGGCCGCGATAGGTGACGACGATGGCGGTGACGATATTGGCGGCGCCGATGTCCTCGGCGGTATGGTCGGCGTAGTAGCGGGCGGTGAGATTCAGCTCGGTGTCGGGTTCGTAGCCGGCCAGCAGGGTCAGGAACATCGCGCCGATGGCGGCGAGCAGTACCAGGGCGACGAAGCGCTTAATCATTTTCGTCTCCGGATTGTTCGCCACCCCTGACGCGGCCGAGCACGAAGAAGAACAGGAAGGTGGTGAGGCCACTGCCGATCGCCGCTTCGGTCATCGCCACATCGGGCGCGGCGAGGATCAGGAAAAGCACCGATGCGACCAGGCTGACCAGTCCGGCGGCCAGGATGGCGATCGGCAGGCTCTTGCCATTGATCGCGACGAACGCGGCGCCGATCATGGCGAGGCAGAGCACGACCGTCATCGTGGTCATCAGGATGCTCATGGCGTCTCCCCGGTGTCCTCGGCCAGCCGGTCGACCGTCGTCCCCGGCGTTTTTTCGGTGCCGATGCGGTGGGCGGCACGGGCGAGTACCTGCGACGAAAGCGGATTGGTGAACAGGATGAACAGGCCGATGAGCAGCAGTTTCAGCGCCCACTCGGGCTGCAGGCAGGCGGCGCCGGCCAAGGACAGCAGGGTGCCGAGGGTCGTCGCCTTGGTGCCTGCCTGAATCCGGTTAAAGAGGTCGGGCATACGCACCAGCCCAAGGCCGCCGAGCAGCAGGAAGGCCGCGCCGGCGACGAGCAGGAGGCAGCCAAGAAGTGCCATCACAACCCCCGCTCCAGATAGCGGGCGACCACGATCACCCCGAGAAAGGACAGCAGCGCATAGACCAGCGCGACATCGAGGTAGATGCCGCGCCCTTCAGCCAAGGCGATCAGCACGATAGCGGTCACCGAGATGATGGTCAGGACATCGAAGGCGACGACCCGGTCGGCGGGCGATGGCCCCTTGAGGAAGCGGTAAAGGGCAAGCAGGAAGGCCACCCCGGTCAGCGCCGCCGCAAAATAGATCAGGGCTTCAACCATACATGACCTCGAGATAAGGCTCGAAGCCGGCAACGATGCCTGCAGTCGCCGCGTCGATATCGGCCGAATCCACCGTTACCCAGTGGATATAGAGCCATTCGCCGTCCATCTCGACCGTGAGGGTGCCGGGGGTAAGCGTGATCGAATTGGCGAGGAGCAGCCGCCCCATCCGGCTTTTCAGCCGCGTGCGCACCTTGACGATGCCAGGTTTGAGCGGCAGGGCGGGGGCGAGGACAATGCGGGCGACATTAATGTTGGACTTGACCAGTTCCTTGAGGAAATAGAAGAAATACAACACCGCCGTGACGAAAGCGCGCGGCGTGGCGCGAAACTCCGAGATCACCGCGAGACTGTCACGGAAAAGGAGCGCGATGAAAAACGCAGCGAACAGGCCGACGATGAGTGCATCCGCCGCCAACGACGCGTTCAGCAGTATCCAGAATAGAAAAAGGGTTGCGAACAGCAACAGAAAACCTCGCACCTTTCCCATCATTCGACCTTTCGTCTGGCAATGCCCAGGGCAAATAACGCCGTGAAGCAGCACGCTGTCCATGGCTTGCATGGGCTTCGTTCTAATTGATTAGTACATTCTAATGGAAAGTGCGGAAAAATGCTGCGCTGCATCAAAAAATTTGGTGGATGTACGCGAGCAGCGCGACTCGTGCCCAATTCAGAAACGTCAGCAACAATGATTCTGCACACGAATTGAAATGCGGGCACGCGGCCGCATTTTTGTGCTTTTCGGGAGGTCGACCGCGCCCCGCAGGCAACTGGGCCTTGGGCTCAAGTTCCCCAAGGGTGCGACAGACGGCCGTCAAGAAACACTCTCAGTCGCACAGTATTCCAATACAAAACCTGTCAGTGTTTAAAGTCAAAAGAGAAACACCTATTCCGAGTGCTTCCGGCCACGCAGGAACGTCTGCTGATGGGGTGCTATCGACCCCTATGCGCACATTCCAACTATGCGCAGGTTGGAAGAGTAGAGGTTGGCCGATTCAGTTCTGGCGCGGCCTTTGGCCAGGTAGATCGGCGTAAATCTGGACATGGTTTTCGCTATTTTGTGCAGTGGTGGTCCCACTTCAGGAGGCCACCATGGGAAACACACGTTCATCCGAGCACTCCGGCATCGATTGGCTCGCCAAAGGGCCACTCGCCCCGCACATCGATGCGTACATGCTGTACCTAGGAAACCGCGACTACGAAGCGACCACGTTTTCCAACTATCTCGGCAGTGTTAGCCACTTTGCACAATGGATACACAGTCGCCGACTACGCTTGCAAAGCATCGACGAAGCACTGGTAGCCAAATTTCTTGATAAGCATCTGCCGCGATGCCGCTGCTCCGGCCCGGTTCAGCGAGATCGTCGTACGTTGAGCGCCGCTCTGGGTCATCGACTGGCGCGCTGGCACGATTACGCTGCGCCACACCAAGGGCCGCCGTGAAGACGTCCTGCCGCTGCCGGCGACCACCGGCGCGGCCATCGCGGCTTACCTGGAGCAGGAGCGCCCCAAGACCCGCAATCGCGCGGTCTTCGTGCGCCACCACACGCCGCGCGGCGAACACGTCGGTCCGGACCTCGTACGCAAGGCGATTCGCCAGGCCTTCGCGCGTGCCGGATTGCCCTACACCCGCTTGCACCTGCTGCGCCACACCATGGCCAACCGGTTGCTGGCAGGCGGCGCCTCCCTCAAGGAGGTGGCCGACGTGTTGCGCCACCGCTCCCTCAACACCACGATGATTTACGCCAAGCTCGACAGTCGCAAACTCACCGAGGTCGCCCTGCCGTGGCCGGGGAGCGCAGCATGAACCCGGACACCACCCTGCAAGCGCTGGTCGAGCGTTATCTGGATGAACGCCACCGGTTGGATTTCTCCGTACGGAACCAGGCTTATGCCCTGCGCAGCTTCGCCCGCCATGTCTAGGCCGTCGGCCACCATGGCCCGATTACGCTGGAAGTCATGGCTGACTGGGCGCGCTGCGACAGCCACGCCAGCAGCGATCCGCACACCTGGGGGTTCCAATGAAACGCTTCGAGCGGCCGATGTTGGGCTACCTCACGCGGGAGGAGATGGTCGCGGTGCTGGGGCAACCCGGGGAAAGCTGGTCTTCGCAGCGAGACCATCTGCTGTTGGCCATGCTCTACAACACCGGCGCGCAGGTCTCCGAGATCATTGGTGTGCGCGTGGTCGACGTCGTTCTTGTCGGCGCCGCCTGCGTTCATCTGCAAGGCAAACAATTTTCAACGGTTTGCTAAGCCTTGGTGCGCGGTGTCGGAATGCTGTCGAGCACAGCAACAAACGCTTCTGGCAGCAGGCCGAGCTTGCGCAATTCAATCGTCACATTGTGGATGTGGACGGCCTCCCAGCGTGCCGGGAAACCACCCATTACCTGGGCGATACCGATGATTTCAAGGATCTCCTCCGGCGTTACATCGCTGCGGGTCAATAACTCATAGGTATGCAGGCGCACCAGTCGCCGCTTGCGGACGACCAGGCTCATCAGCAAAGCGATGAGGTTGTAGAACTTCAGATTCGAGACCCGACCGCCGGTCAAATGCGGCCACTCCGCGAAACGCTGCCAATGTTTGGTGTAGGCATCAAATAGCAGATAGGTATCGTCGTTGGCTTGGGCGCGAACATAAAGGGCGATGGCCTGCACGGTGTCGATGACTGCTTCCGGGGCCTTGGCGCGAATCGCCCCGTCGATATGGGTCAGCGCGCACACCTCGCAGCCGTCGACGATGGCGGCGCTGTAGATGAGGATTTCGCTCAGATGCCGCTCATTCGAAAAGACGCCGCGCGCAACCAGTAGGCGCGCCGTGTCCAGCAACCCATCGCCCAGATCGACCCCCTTGCTGGCGTACTTGGCGGCTTCATCGCCCGACTTCATGCCGGCTTCTGCGAATTCCTGTAAAGCCATAAGCAGCGAATTTGCACCGCCAGCAATGCTATGCGCATCGCCCAGGTCAAGTTTTCCGTAAGTGAGTTCTTTCGACATCAATAATTTCCCATGGTTAAGCCCCGAGGCGGTCGGCTTGTCGTGGATCTACCATAATCGACAGGTCAAAAAGAAGCCCGCACTGGGGCGGGCAAATTCCAATCCTTGGAGGAGGAAGTGGAGGAGACGAGTTCACTCTGCCAGATAATATTGTGCAGTGCAACAATTTTTAGAAAAGTCACTTTTTTGCCTCGCCCCAACACCTCGGTTGGGGCCTTGGTGCACCCTGACTGGCGGCCAACTTGCATCCGTCGTCCTGTATGCCGCGCTGGTTGGCAGCGCGGCAACTTGACCTTTGAGGGTTTGGGTACGGAACAGCGCCCATCATCGTCGAACCAACTCCTTGCCATTGAATCAGGCAGTCAGCCTTTGAATGCCCCCTCATCGAAAGCGGTCACATAGGTATTCCAGTCTTTGCCTACGAGTTCGGCACAATGCTCGGCAGTTTCCAGCAGTTCGCTTTTCCACTTTTGTCGCTCGCCGAAATCAATCAGTTCGTCGGCGATGGCTGATCCGTCACGGCCACTACTGCGCAGTTGCCCCCAGGCCACAACTTCCCCCATCGTTCTCAAAACCCCTTCGAGACGATCAAGTTGTTTGTTCCAACGATCCAAGGCGACGCGATTCTCCGAGGGTTGCAATCCGCGCAGAACATAAGGTACTCGCCCAATACTTACGGGTTGCAGGAATGCCATCGTGGTTGCCTGCACACGTCGCTGTGTGGCCACGATGCGGTGAGCTTCGGTGGCCCAGCGGGGCTGTTTGGCTTTCAGGTGGGGCGCGAGGGCTGAAGGGAGGGATTCCTTCAAATCGAGCAAGTAATTGCCCTCAGGCGAGCCCTTCCCCTCGACCAGAATCATGTAGCGATCGACACCGAGGCTGCCATTTCCGGCGATGCGCCGGGCAATATCAATTGTCTTGTAGAACCTTGGGTTGGGCTGGGTATTGGCGAATTCCTGCATAAAGCCTGAAATCTTCTTGCGCTGCTTGTCGCTCGCCGGAAGCGCTTTCCTTCCATCCAGTCGGATCGAGCGTTTCTTTCCCAGGCGTTCAGTCCGGCTATCGAGAAACTCGGCACGCGGTCTGTTCTGTACACTCTTGAGGAGTTCCAGGACCATCCCGTCGGCGGTCTCACGCTCGGCCCAGCGTGCCTTGCCATCAGTCAAGGCTGTGGCGTAGGCATCAAGAAAGCTTTTACAAAGGCCCATTGCCTGCGGCCGTGTGACCTTCAAGCTTTTCGCCCCAATCAGCATGCTGGTCAGGAGGCGCACAAGTTCCCAGGTTGCTGGTGCTAACGCAGCTTCGTCAAAATCATTGACATCGAAATAGACGAGGCGATTGTCCCCCTTGTAACTTCCGAAGTTTTCAAGATGCAGATCGCCGCAGTTCCAGGTGAGCGGAGCTCGCTCGAACAAGCGGCCACCCGGAAGACGATCATAGAAAAGATGGCAGGTCGCCCGGAGGAATACGAACGGACTGCTCCGCATGTTGGCGTACTTCATGGCAAGCCGCTCGGGATCGCGTCCAGCATTGAAGTCTTGAATGGTGCGAACGATATTCAGCATGATTTCTCCTCGATGTAGCCTACATTTTCCTGCAGCTGACCAGCACGGGTATCAGAGACAACTCTGTTAAGGTGGAAACTTGAGTCATTCTGGAGTGTTACGTGCGCCACAAATTCATCCTCATCTGCATGATCCCGCTGACTCTGGCGGCCTGTACGGAAAAGCCCTTGCTGACCCTCGAAGAAAAAGCCAGGTTCACCGTGGAGTTGATCTCCGATCGATCAGATTGCAAGGTTTACAAGCAGAGGCTCGCGCCGCCGGTCACCAACCCGAAGCTCATCGAGCAAACATACGAGGCGGCCAAGGTCGCGCACTGTTTGACCCCCGATGTCTGAACCGGCGCTGCCTAAAACCACGGTTATCCGCGCCTTCTCAAACGCTGATGCGATAGCCTCGGGATAGACCGACAACCAATGTAACCTTGCCGCATGTTCAAGCTGATAATGATTTGTACGGCGCGATGACCTCCCTTCCTCAGCTTCATGCTGATGTTGAAGCCCGCGTTCACGCCATTCGTGCGGATCACTCCGACTGGCTGTGCAGTAAAGGCTGCGACGGCTGTTGTCGGCGGCTTGCCGAAATACCTCAACTAACGTCTGCAGAATGGGACTTGTTGCGCGAGGGCTTGGCGACCTTGGCGCCAGGCAGGCTTCGAAAAATCAGCCAGGATATGGCAGCTCTAGCCAGCCAGTGTTCACGTCCTGTCGTCTGTCCGCTACTGGATCATTCAACCAACGCCTGCCAAGTCTATACCCATCGACCAGTGGCCTGCCGCACCTACGGTTTCTATGTTCAGCGTGATCTGGGACTGTATTGCCACGACATCGCATCTCGTGTGGCAGATGGCTCCCTGGCAAATGTGGTGTGGGGCAACCACGATGCCATTGACCAAGGACTCGCGTCCCTGGGCAAGATCCGCCCATTGAGTGAGTGGTTCGGGCTCTGGAACACTTCAAGATAGCTCATGGCAACCGTGTTCGCTTTGGCGCGGGACGTACTCTCCCTGATCGAAATCACCTTTTGTAGCGTTGTGCTACATTGTCAATGGTGCTACCGGCTCCCGAATTACAGTTTTTTGCCATGTCATAGTGCGGGGGTAGCTCAGTTGGTAGAGTGCAGCCTTCCAAGGTTGAGACGCGTGTTCGAGACTCGCCTCCCGCTCCAATTAAAGACCTGATGCTTTCGGAGTCCCCATGAACCTGAATTTGACCATCGGCCCTTTGGTTTCACTAATTGCCGGCATACTGATTCTGCTGATACCTCGCCTGCTCAATTATATTGTGGCGATTTATCTAATTATCATTGGCTTGCTCGGACTGTTTGGTACGGGGGCTATGCACTACAGGTGATCTCTGCCAGTCCTGATCCGATCCAGCTTGAGTTTCGGCTGGTCTGGTTTCGGCAATTAGACTGAGCATTCCACAATGTCAGGGCTATTTGGAATTTGCCCGAATTTCGGCGTCGACCCTAGCAAGGTCAACGGCGGTCTGTCACGGATTTGTCATCGCGGCGTCACGGGCATTTAACGGAATCTGGCTATGGTGGCGCCATGCCCAAGGTCAGATCCGTTTTTTTGTCCGACATTCACCTCGGCACGCGGGCGTGCCAGGCGGATCGTCTCCTCGATTTTCTGCGCGAATATTCCGCCGAACAGACCTATCTGATCGGTGACATCGTCGACTTCTGGTCGATGAGCCGCAGCATTCACTGGACCAATGCGCAGAACACCGTGGTGCAGAAGTTGCTGCGCCGGGCGCGCCAGGGCGAGCGCGTGGTGTTCATCCCGGGCAATCACGATGAGGCGCTGCGTGACTACTGCGGCATCATCTTCGGTGACATCGAGGTGGCCGAGGAACTGGTGCATGAGACTGCTGACGGCCGCCGTTTCCTGTTGATCCACGGTGACCAGTTCGATCAGGTGACGCGCCATCATCGCTGGGTCGCGGTACTCGGCGACAAGGGCTATGACTTGCTGGTCGGCATCAATCATTGGCTGTCGTGGGTGCGGCGCCGACTGGGCGTTTCCGGCTACTGGTCGCTGGCCGGCTACGCCAAGCGCAAGGTCAAGACGGCGCTCAGCTTCATTTTCGACTTCGAGGAATCGGCCGTCCATCACGCCCGCGAGCGCGGACTCGATGGCGTCATCTGCGGCCACATTCACTGGGCGACGATGCGCGAGATCGACGGACTCAGCTATATCAACTGCGGCGACTGGGTTGATTCCTGTACGGCGATTGTCGAGCATTTCGACGGACGCCTTGAACTGGTTGCCTGGGGAATGCGCAGCATGATCCAGGCGCTGGCTGTTCCGGCAGCCGAACATGCGGAGGTTTGAATGCGCGTTCTGATGGTGTCCGATGTGTATTTTCCGCGGGTCAATGGCGTGTCGACTTCGATCGAAACGTTCCGGCGCACGCTCGCCGGTCTTGGCATCGAGGTGCGCCTGGTCGTGCCGCGCTACGCCGACGAAGCGTACGAACCCGGCGTCGTCCGTGTTCCCGGGCGGCCCGTTCCGGGCGACCCGGAGGACCGGCTGGTCGGCTGGCGGGCCATGCAGCGCGAAGTGCTGGCGGCGGCCCGCGACTGCGACCTGATTCATGTTCAGACCCCGTTCGTCGCTCATTACGCCGGACTCAAGGCGTCCCGGACGCTTGGGTTGCCGGTGATGGCGACGTATCACACGCTGTTCGAGGAATACCTGCAGCACTATGCCGCGTTCCTGCCCGCCGGCTGGCTCAGGGGTCAGGCGCGCGCCTTTTCGCGGCGCCAGTGCAATGCGCTGGATACCGTGGTCGTACCATCGACGGCGATGCGGCAACGTCTGGAATCCTATGGCGTGACGACTCCGCTGCACGTGCTGCCAACCGGAATCCCGACCGCGCAATTTGCCCGCGGCGACGGGGCAGCCTTCCGGCAGCGCCATGGCATTCCGCCGGGGCGGCCGGTGGTGCTGTTCGTCGGGCGGGTGGCGCATGAAAAAAATATCGGCTTCCTGCTCGAAGCGCTGGCGCATACGCGCCGCCTGCGTCCGGACGTACTGCTGGTGGTAGCTGGCGAGGGTCCGGCGCTGGCCGACCTGCAGGCGCAGGTCAAGATGCTCGGGCTACAGGATGCCGTCAGCTTCATCGGCTATCTCGATCGCCGTGAGGCCTTGCCGGATTGTTATGCGGCAGCCGATGTCTTTGCCTTCGCCTCGTGCACCGAGACCCAGGGACTGGTCCTGCTCGAAGCGATGGCCGCGGGGTTGCCTGTGGTCGCGTTGTCCGAAATGGGGACGACGGATATCCTCGATTCCGGGCGTGGCTCGATTTCACCGCCCGCCATTCCGCAGGTCTTCGGCGAAACGCTGGCGCACGTCCTGAATCACCCTGCAGCCTGGCAACATCTGGGCGATGATGCGGCACGATTTGCGCGCGAATGGTCGGACGTTGCCATGGCCGGCCGCATGGTGGCACTCTATCGCCAGGTGGCGGGCGTGAAATTTGCCCCTGATCAACCGTTGACCGCGCCGCGAAGCAAGTCCCCTTGGGGGGCAACAGCCTGACCTGGCGCCCCCGGATCAGTGGCCGGCCGCGCTACCGACCAGTTGATTGACGGCGCGCAGGCGCTCGGCCATGACGCGCATGACCTGGGTGGCAAAGAAAGGCGTCTGCTGAACCAGAAACTGGAAGCGCTTTTCGTCCACCGCGACGAATTCGCAGTCGCTGGTGGCGACCACGGTCGCTGAACGTGGCCCTGGCGAGACGATCCCCATTTCGCCAACGATGCTTCCATGTTGCAGGGACTCGACGACCTGGCCATTGACCATGACGTCAGCAGTGCCCTTGCTCAGGACGAACATCAGGTGCCCTTCGTCGCCGGCGCTGAACAGGGATTGACCGGCGGGAACCGGGACGATCGTCGGGTTGTGCGAAAAGAGTTCGAAGAAAATCATGTCCGGCGCTTTCCTGGGGGCTGAAAAATTTGTTTTAGCATAGTGCCCGGACTTTTTTCTTTACAGAATTGTTACAGCCGTGGCGTCGATAAACTGTTTCAAGGAATGATCATCGGCAATTCTTGCTGGGATGTGACAGTAACTGTCATCACGGCGTAGCGCGGGCTGATTAGCGTAAGTATATTTCCGGAGCTGTCATGCGCGATCGTTCGCCGCCAGAATTTGGCCTTGATCCGGCCAATGAGTCTCCATTCAAGGGCAAGACCGGCTTGCGCCGTGTCCTGAATGCCTTTGGCTATTCGCTGGCCGGCCTCAAGGCCGCGTATCTCTGCGAGGACGCCTTCCGCCAGGAAGTGTGGCTGGCGCTGCTGCTGATACCGTCAAGCTTTCTGTTGCCGGTGCCGTGGCTGGGGCGTGCCCTGATGATCGCCAGTGTCTTGCTGGTGCTGGTCGTCGAACTGCTCAATTCAGCGATCGAGGCGGTGGTCGACCGCGTCAGTCTGGAGAATCACCGCCTCGCCAAACGTGCCAAGGATATCGGCAGCGCGGCGGTGCTGGTCGCGCTACTCAATGTCATTGTGGTTTGGGTTTGTGTCGGGTTCGCCGTGACATGACGCGGCTCGTCTATTTCCAGAGCTCCGGTTTCTCGCCCTGCCCCTTCATGTGCTCGGCCTTGTTCTGCAGGAATCGCTGGAATTCCGGTTCCTTGCGGTAAGCACCGCTACCGACATACTCGAACGACGATGCAAAGTGGAAGGGGCGCAGATAGGTTTCGAGGCGGAATACCTCCTTGCCCGCCTTGTCGAAAAACACCACGCTCGGTGTGTAGGCGATCTTGAGCGACTTGGCCCAGGCTTTGGCGCTGCTCTGTTTGCCGTCCGGCGTCACGATGGCTTCGCGGTCGGATAGCGAGAAGCGTGCGACATCGAATTGTTTGAGCGCAGCCAGCGTGTTTTCGCGCTTGAAACCTTCGTCGTGCAGTTCGTCGCAGGGGGCGCAGTGGGGGGTTTCGAACAGCACGGCAAGCGGCTTGCCGCCTGGCTTGCGGCGCAAATCAAGGGGCTGGCCGACAGCGGCCTTGAGAAAGAAGGGTTCATCGGTCAATGTCGCCCGCGCGCCCGTGGCCGGCACCGCCTGCATGTGCTCGGCAAAGCCGATCTTGCCCTCCAGTCGTTGCGCCGAATAATCGAGCGCGGCGGAAAAGCGATGCGGCGGGTAATAGCCGTTGATCCGCGCGATGGTCGCGCCCTTCTCGTCGAGCAGCAGGATGGTGGGCGTGAACTGCACCTTGAGATGCTTGGCAAGATCCTTCTCCTTGCGCGTCACGCCGTCGAACCAGACGGTTTCGCGGTCGCCCCAGATACTGAGGCCGATGGCGACGAATTTCGCCTTGGTCTTGTCGACGATCGCCTTTTGCGTGAAGTTGGTCTCCAGCAATGTCTTGCAGTAAGGGCAGCCATCCTGACCAAAATACACCAAGAGGCGCTTGCCGCTCTTTTTGGCAGTGGCGGCATCTTCGGGAAAATTGAGGAAGGTCTCGGCAAAAAAGGGCGGCAGATCGACCGCATCCGGACTTCCGGCCGCCTGTGCAAGTGCTGGCGCCGGCAGGAGGGCGGTAAACGACAACACGGCAACAGCAAGTGCGGCGAACAGATAATTTTTCATTCTTGGGTCTCCTGCGGTTTGATCCTTGGCCGCGCATGGCCGACGGGGAGAGTGTATTTTGGCATGCCGATTGTTACAATGCTCCGCTTAAGATTCCTCCAGCGTCGGCCAGATACCCACGGGATGATTGGCCGTTTCCTTTGTTCCTACATTCGAGATCAAGATGCAACCTACGGTCAAACCCAAGAATCCCAATTTCTCCTCTGGTCCGTGCAGCAAGCGTCCGGGCTACAACGTCGCGACCCTGAATCTCGATACCCTGGGTCGTTCGCACCGCTCAGCACTGGGCAAGAAGGCGCTCGGCCTGGCGTGTTCCGAGACGGCGCGCATTCTGGGTCTGCCCGAGGGCTACCGGGTTGCCGTCGTGCCGGCCTCGGACACGGGCGCGGTGGAGATGGCGCTGTGGTCGCTGCTCGGGCCGCGCGGCGTCGATGTGCTGGCCTGGGAGTCCTTCGGTTCGGGCTGGGTTGCCGACATCGTCAAGCAACTCAAGCTGCCCAACGTCAACAAAATCGAAGCCGGTTACGGCGAGATCGCCGATCTGGCGCGCGTTGACTTCAACAACGACGTGGTCTTTACCTGGAACGGCACCACCTCGGGCGTCAAGGTTCCCAACGGTGACTGGATCGCCGCGGATCGCGCCGGCCTGACCATTTGCGATGCGACCTCCGCCGTGTTCGCCATGGAGCTGCCGTGGGACAAGCTCGATGTCGTAACTTATTCGTGGCAGAAGGTGCTGGGCGGCGAAGGCGCTCATGGCATGCTGATCCTCAGTCCGCGCGCCGTCGCGCGGCTGGAGAGCTATTCGCCGCCGTGGCCGATGCCCAAGATTTTCCGTATGACCTCGGGGGGCAAACTCACCGAGGGGCTGTTCAAGGGCGAAACCATCAACACGCCCTCGATGTTGTGCGTGGCCGACTATCTGGACGCCCTGGCCTGGGTCGACAGCATCGGCGGTGTGCCGGCCACCATGGCGCGCAGCGAAGCCAACCTGAAGGTCATCGCCGACTTTGTCGCCGCCAACGACTGGATTTCCTTCCTCGCCAAGGATCCGGCCACCCGCTCCAACACCAGTGTATGCCTGACCCTCGACGTCAGCGCCGAGCAGATCAAGCAACTGGTGAAGCTGCTCGAGACCCACGCTGCGGCTTATGACATCGGCGCCTACAAGGATGCGCCGGCCGGTATTCGCATCTGGTGCGGCGCTACCGTGCAGACCGAAGATCTGCAAGCCTTGCTGCCGTGGTTGAGCTGGGCCTATAACGAAGTCAAGGCCTGAGCCGAGACGAATCCATCCGGCGCGCCGCGCATATCAATCAGGGAGACAACAAGCATGTTCAAAGTACGTACCTACAACAAGATTTCAGTCAAGGGGCTGGAACGTTTTTCACGCCAGAACTACGAAGTGGGCAGCGATATCGGCCACCCGGATGCTTTCCTGCTGCGTAGTCAGAAACTGCAAGGCGTCGAAATTCCCGCGACACTGCTGGCGGTGGCTCGCGCCGGCGCCGGGGTAAACAATGTTCCCGTCGCCGAGTACAGCAAGCATGGCATCGTCGTGTTCAACACGCCGGGCGCTAACGCCAATGCGGTCAAGGAACTGGTGATGGCCGGCATGTTGCTGGCCACGCGCGGCATTTTGCCTGGCCTGTCCTATGTTCAGTCGCTCACCAGTATGACCGATGCGGCCGAAATGGCGCAATTGCTGGAGAAGGAAAAGTCACGCTTCGCCGGCGGCGAGATCAAGGGCAAGACGCTGGGCATCGTCGGTCTGGGGGCGATTGGTTCGATGGTCGCCGACATGGCGCTGGCCATGGGCATGAACGTGGTGGGATTCGATCCGGCATTGTCAATCGACGCCGCCTGGCGCTTGTCCAACGCGGTCACCCGCATGGAGAACCTGTCCACCCTGCTGGCACGTTCCGACTACGTCTCGCTGCATGTGCCGGCCCTCGATGCGACGCGCCACATGATCAACGAGGATGCGCTGGCCTCGGTCAAGAAAGGCGCCGTCCTGCTCAACTTTGCCCGCGAAACCATTGTGGACCCGGCGGCTGTCCTGTGCAGTCTGGATCAGGACAAGCTCGGCACCTATGTGTGTGATTTCCCCGAACCGGCGATGCTCGGGCGAGCGGATGTGATTGCCATGCCGCATATCGGCGCCAGCACCGAGGAGTCGGAGGAGAACTGTGCCGTGATGGCGGCCAACCAGATCATGGATTACCTGGAAAACGGCAACATCGCCAATTCGGTCAACTTCCCCGCCGTAAACATGCCGCGCTCGCCGGGTACGTCGCGCATCACCTTCGCCAACGAAAACGTCTCAGGCGTGCTCGGTCATGTGCTGTCCATCCTCGCCGAGCACAAGGTCAATGTCATCGACATGATGAACAAGAGCAGGGCCGAGTTGGCCTTCAACATCATCGATGTCGAGCGCAGCCCCAGTTCCGCAGTGATTGCGGCTATCGAGGCGACACCGCACGTGATTCGTGTTCGGGTTCTCGGCGCCTGACAAAGTGGATGAAACAGTGATGGGCTTGGCGGAAATTGCCGCCCCGTGTTACTTGTAAGCGAACGTGATGATTGGGACGACGCGCACGTTCGGCTGTTTCGCCAGGAAGTCGTGAAGGAAGTCCCTCAGCTTTTTCTCGCATAGCGCGATCACCGCTTCATCGTCCCGGATCGCCCTGGCGCGATCCCGCGCAATGGCATGGAGTCGCTCGTCCAGTGCGATCACCGCAGCTTTCTCATCGATCAGGATGCCCTTGCTCGGGATTTCATGGGAAATGATTCTCACGGCCGGGGAGGCCACGACCTCTGGTCTGTGCAGGGTGACAGTGATGCCTTTTTCATCGCCTGACACGGAAAAACTCTCCGGCCTCAGGTCATAGCCGATCGAGTATTCGACGGCATAATTGACGATGATGGTCGCGTCCGACTTGAAGCCCAGTTTCGATTTCTGGATGTGCTCGACATGGGCGTATTCACGATCGACCTTGGCAGCCAGGAACTTCATTTGGTCCGCGACCGCGCTCTTGGTCACGGCAAGGTAGTCGGTGAATTTCGTATAGCCCAGCAGATCCTTCTTCGTCTCGGATAATTGTTCCTCGACCATCAGCAGTTTGGCAAGGAGTCCGCGTTCAACGGTACTCTGGTGGTATTTAACAAACCCGTAGGTGGCGGCACTGCCGATCAGGAAAGCAATAAGTACGGTTGCAACAGTTCTTGCCATAGAGGCCTCGCTCCGCGAATTCAGAATGACTATACCCTGAACGTCTGGAGATGAGCGGAGCAACGCGGACGTACGCTTCGTTGAAACAAGTTTTGGCACGATAATCGCGGTATGGACGAACGCCGGCCATACTCACTTTCATGTTGCGCAGGGGAGGAGCTTTCCAGGAACTCCAGATGCAATGCCGTGTCCGGTTTTTCTCGGCCAATCTCGCTGGCATTGAATACACTTCATCCGTACCGACCCTTGAGGAACGGACGGCTTTGAATAAAATTCTTGAGACCCGTTCGAATCGCCTGGATTAGCTACGCTGCGATCGTCAGGTCGGGCTTTTTACGCTCCAAACGCCGTATCTCTGCGATCAGGTTTACTTGCTGGCCTGCCGTAATCATGCGAAGCCCCGCCCGCCATTCAAACTTGACATCATTGGCGAGTACCCCCGCAAGAGAAAGCGCATATGCCATCTTGCTCAAATCGGAATGCTTGATGCGTCGGCCATCACCTAAGGTGGCTACAAATACATTCTTGATAAGCGATACGCTTGCGTAGATTGCCATGGTCATTCTTCCTGTCTGTATAACTGTTGCCATGCTGGAATTTATTGGTTTGTGGGTCTCGCACGACCTCGGTTGCCCTTATGCCGGATCGAAAGCAGGTTTCCGGTCAGGCGAAGCGCTTGGTTGCTTTTTCGAGTGCGGCACGGAATTCGGCGAAAGAAAGCTCGCGCACTACCATTGCGGCCAGCGTATCGCGCAGGGCAAAGCTGCCGGCGTCGGCATCGCTCGAACGGATGCCATTCGCGGCAACCGAGTACGCACGTTGGCGCATTGGGGACTGCATATTGCGGCTGGGAGACATGGCGTTTCTCCATTCGTGGTTGTGTGAAGTCATGATGCCAAACCATTCAAAAAGTAGCCGTGATTGAATTCACGAACCCGATGAAATAGTGAGATCCATGGTTGCCACGACTTTCGGCCATCAGTTCAGAGCCGGTGCGTGGGGGGGCTACTCGCCATGCGGGTCATGGAAGTGGCGTATGGAAATTCGGAGTTCAAAAAGACGAAAGCCCCGCACCTGGGAGGAGTGCGGGGCTTTCAGGACGGCCTGTTTTAAGGGGGAGGGGGAGGGTAGGCCGTCCAGGCTGATGGACGTCAGCACATGAGTGCAAGATACCGGTGCGCGCTCGCCAACTCAAGTAACGGATTACAACAGTGTGTCTCAATGTGTGGGCAATAAACGCCTTCCATCGAATTACTTCATCCTCGACCGCAGCTTGATCGTCTCACCGGCAACCATGAATCGGCCACTCCCCCGGTGATGCAGGGTGCGGGGGTCTTTAAAGCAGGGGTCAATCCAAGCCTTGACGACTTCGAGCACAAAGAAATTGTAGCGGTTCATTAGCCGCATATCGGCTACCCGGCATTCCAGACTGGCAAAACATTCGGCGATCAACGGAGCCCCTACCAATGCCCCCGGCACCGGCGTTAAACCGAAGGCCTCGAACTTGTCCTTGTGACGGCCGGAAATATTGCCGCAGCCTACTACCTTGGTCGCCAGCTCCGCCGTTGGAATGTTCAGCACACATTCGCGTGTCTTTTTCAAGGCGTCAAAACTGAAGTTGTGGCCGCTGACGATGCAACCCACGAGTGGCGGCTCGAATTCCATCATCGTGTGCCATGATAAAGTCATGACGTTCGCCATGCCTTTGTGTGCTGTGGTAAGAAGAACCACGGGGCCCGGCTCGAGGAGACCATAGACCCTGGACAATGGGAATGAACGTTTGGCCACATCAACACCTCCGTATGGCTGCCACTTTTACCAATGAATGGCACTCCTCATGGGTTGCGCGGTCCAGCCCTTTGGATTCGCCCATGGCTTCCTGGATGGTGCGGGGCGCGGAATATATCCATCCAGCAATCCTGTACCAGGAAACCTGTCCCGATCCAGAGGGCGCAGGGTGCGAGGTCAAGATAGCACTCAGCGGATCAGGTTTCAATCAGCCTAAAAACCTCAGTTGCCCCAGTGCAAACGGGTGGCGAATCAGGCAGGCTATGGTTTTGTGCTGACGGGCAGGAGGCACCCGATGGGTGAATCGAAAT